>Ga0210398_10001190_pt1 | contig 27693 bp, 23 predicted proteins | sample IncBWC4OmetaG_FD_161047 | JGI IMG/M metagenome (GOLD analysis project Ga0210398, IMG submission 161047) | Forest soil microbial communities from Barre Woods Harvard Forest LTER site, Petersham, Massachusetts, United States - Inc-BW-C-4-O | ecosystem: Environmental > Terrestrial > Soil >... | reverse complement strand
TGACGGGAGGCATTGGAACTGCACCTCCCGGTTTGGAGACTAACAGTATTACATTGATGACCGCGCGTGTATAGAGCTAGCCGTCGCAAGAGACCTAACCCTCGCGGCCAGACCTAACCCCTGGCCCGTTCCCTTTAGGGAAGGGAAACGCGGAGGTGGAAAAAAATTTGCTTCTTGTCACGCGACCGCGAGTCAATCCGGCCTTTTCTCGGGCGCCGGCCCCACGCTGTCCAGGTAGTGAACAGCCAGGCCCATAATCACGCCCGCGACCGAATAGAGGTAGTAGAATTGTTGCAGAAAGAAACCTGCCACCATCAGTTTGATGCCGCCGCGCCGCCAAAATAATCGATAGAGTCCGCGGTTGACCCACGCCGCTGCCGCAAGTACCAGCAGGAGCGCGAGCAGCAGGCGCGGATTGAAGATAGCCGCGAGCGCCAGCGGTCCCATGCTTAGCGCCAGTCCCGCCGCGAGGCGCTGACCTGCATCAAAGTTCAGATCCTTGGGCAGGTGGCGATGATCGAGCCATAGCACTACCCAGGGCATCGCGCGCCGTGTCACGTCAGTCTTAACCAGGAGCGCCAAGGTCCAATGCTTCAGATGTTTTATCTGCAGCTTCGGCTCTAACCTTATTCGTGCGCCGCGGGCGGTGAGGCGGTATCCCAGCTCCACGTCTTCTAACAACCGGCGGCGTTCGTCGAATCCGCCGACCGCGACGAACAGCGCGCGCCGCATCAGACTGCAGGCGCCGAACAGCGTTGTCGCATCGGGACGGGAGCGCTGATGGAAGTAATGATGCGCGAGGTTTTTGAATTGGCTGACCAGGGTGCGCACGGCCGGCTCGTCGTCATAGGAGCCGACCACGGCGTCGATTCCAGGCGCTGCGATTAGCTCTCGCCCGCGAGCCAGCGCGTCTTTGCCCAAGGCCACGTCAGCGTCAATGAAAAAAAGAAACTCCCCTTTGGCATGAGCTACCCCGTAGTTGCGCGCGGCGGAAGGTCCTTGATTATGCGGTAAGACCAGCAGTGTTGCGGGATAGCGCAGCGCCACCTGCCGGGTGTCGTCCTGCGAACCATCATCGACCACGATTACCTCGACATCATCCGCAGCCTGGGCGAAGATCGCAGCAAGGCAAGCCCCCAGGGTAGCGCCCGCGTTGTAGGCGGGAATGATGACGCTTAGTTGCGGTCGTTGTCGAATGCCGGTGCGCTCAGGGTTGTCCAAAGGCGGCCTTTGTCTGCACCGACGCTATTTGTCCATGGGGAGCGACGCAACCAACTCGGGCGCGGGCCGCGAGGGCGCCAGGTTCGCCCACGAGTTAGACTCAATGATGCTTGGCGCGCGCGCCGCGGTCGTCGATAATGGCCGGCGGACCGATTGATGACACCGCATCCACCGGGTGATTTCGCCGATAGTCTCGTCGAAGCGCGGCTGCTTCGATATCTGCAAACCAAATTGCAGCAGCCGGACCTGCGCTACCTGACCGCCCCCGCCCGTTTCGCCGGAAGCTTCGAGAATCGGGTCTTCGCTTTTCAACTGCAACCTGGCGTGGCGCAATTCTCCGGGCCGCTGGTGCTCCGGCTGTTCGCGCAACCAGGCGATGCCGCACGAGGGCATCGCGAGTTCGCGCTGCAAAACGCGCTGGCCGATAAGGGGTTTCCCGCGCCGCGGGTGTTCGTCAGCGAAGACGATGTCGCCATTTTGGGCGGCCCTTTTATCATCATGGAACAACTGCCGGGCGTCGCCGCCTACACCAACACCATCAGGCTCGCCAACGCGCTCCCGATGTGGGTCGAGTTGTCCATTCGAGCGCCGCGCCGGCGGGCCGAGATCCACGCGCGGCTGCACGCGCTGGACGCCGAAGTGATCGCCCGCAAGATGGAGGATGCGGGGCTAGCTCCGGCCACCCTGAGCACCCGCCTGGAAGACATTCGAAAGCGTATCGAGGTCGACGCGCTCACCGGCTTGCGGCCGGGAATCGATTGGTTGCTCGAACATCAGCCACCGAAGGGTGTTCGCCGCGCGGTTTGCCATGGTGATTTGTGGGGCGGGAACATCCTCAGCGAGCGATCGCAGATAACCGGCGTGCTTGACTGGTCGATGGCGACGCTGGCGCCTGCCGAGTTTGATGTCGCCAACACCAGCGTGGGAATGCGCTATGCGGTTCCGCAAATACCCGGCGCCTTGCGTGCCTTCTTGCGGCCTATCCAATACGAAGGATCGCTGCGCTATCTGCGGGAGTATCGACGGCGGCGCCGGGTGGATCACGCGCGCCTGCGATATTTCACGGCGATGCGCTGCCTCGACATGTGTTCACGGGCGTACCGCCGCAGAATCGGGATCGCGGGATCGATGCGCGACGACCTGAAGGTTTGGGACCCGCCGGGGAGTACCGATGGCTTCGAAGCTTGCTTTCGGCGCAATGCCGGGATATCGCTCGCGATGCCGCCGGAGCGAATACATTTTCTATACTAACCCGGGAACGGTGCCGGCAGTTGCCTGGATGATATCGATCGTCGGTTAGCTCTCATCGTCAAGGTCAAAACTAACCCGCCAGTCATGTGGCAACTTCTACTGCTGCCTGTTCGGAGCGCTAGCTGAACCATGCTCGCGACCCGGTCTGTTCGCGAGCAAGCCTACATACTTGGCCGCGCCGGCGCCGATCTGATGATGCGCACCGGCGGTTTGCTGAACCTCAAACCGCTGTTCGCTCGATCCGGCCGCAGGACGATCGCGTTCCAGGCGTATTCCACCCATCTGGCGCGATGCTTTGCGCCGGTCATCACGCGTCTGCACGAAACCTCCCGGGAAACCTCCCGGGAAACCTCCAGTGACCTGCGCATCGTGTTCCTGCTCCTGCCGCATCCGCACGTACCGTTTTCCGCGACCCGCGAGCTCCGGCGCTATGTGCGCGACGATCTCGCGATTGCCGAACGGGACATCTTCACTGCCTGGCAGTGGACGTGGGCGCGGTTCGACCTGCTGGTATGCGCCGACGTCTTCGCCCGCTTTCCGCTGCGGCGTAGCAGCACCGTCCTGATGCCGCACGGAACCGGGCTCGCGCCGCGATGGTTCAATCCGCATCCGCTGCGCAAGAGTCTGGGCGATTTCGATCACCTCCTGCTCGCCGGTAAATACGACTTCGAGGTGTTGTTGCAACATCCGCAGGCGGGCGCGCTGGCCGGGCACGCGCGAGCGATCGGATTTCCGTTTATCGACGCTCTCGCGACGTTCCCGCCTGCACGCGAACAGTACGACCGGCGGCTTGGGCTCACTCCGGAGAAGCCGATAGTCCTCTTCGCACCGCATCATTTCGCACTCGAAATGCCGGGGAGCATCGACTACGTGCGAGAGATGGTGCAGGCGCTGAAGCCGCTTGAGGTAAACCTCGTGCTCAAGCTTCACGCGACCTCGTTCTACCCCGCGATGGCGGGTGGCCAGCAATGGCGCGCGGTGCTGGACGCGCTGGCCCGCGACCCCGCGGTGCACATCGATGAGGAAGAAGACGACCTGGAGGCGTTGCGCTACGCCGACGTGCTGGTGAACGACTACTCGAGTCGCGCCTTCATCTTTATGGCGGAGCACAAGCCGGTCGTACTCGTCACTCCTTCGAGCCCGAATATGCAGCAAGAGAATCTGGATCGAATGAACCTGATGCGAAGCGGAAGCCGGTTGGCGCACTCGCCCTCGGAAGCGGCGCAACTGGTTTCACGATTGCTCCGCGATCCGACGCCGCCGCCGGATGCAGACAAGATCGCCGAGCGTTGTTTTTCGAACCTATGGAACGCCACCGAGCCGGTGGTGGAGTTTCTCAGGGGCGAATTGTGGCCGCCTTCCAAGCCGGCGAGCTGACCTTGGGACGCGGACCTCGCCAGTCGTGGCGTATAACTATTGCCTGGGGGACCGCTGAGCGCCTATGACTCTGGGCAACGGCGCCGGCGGTGCGCCGGTCAAGGAGAGAGAGCGTCGATGGCGAGAAAATTGACGATGGCAAACTACCGGCGCCAGCTTGATTTCAAGCAGGTAATCGAGCGGGTGAAAATTGCCGACCAGGCCGGCATCGATTCGATGTGGGCGGACGAGGCTTGGGGCCGCGACGCCTTCACCCTGCTGACCCTGCTCGCGGAGCACACCACAAAGATCAAGCTGGGCACTTCGATCGTGAATATCTACTCGCGCACGCCGGCCGCGCTGGCGCAGCATTTTGCGACCCTCGACGAGCTATCCGGTGGGCGCATGATCATCGGACTCGGCACCAGCGGTCCGCAGGTCATCGAGCATTTTCACGGCATCAAATTCAACCCGCCGCTGACGCGGCTGAAGGAGTACGTCGACATCATCAATATGATCATGGCCGGGACGCCGCTGAATTATAACGGCAAGATTTTCAAGCTTGGCCGCGGTTTCACTATGCGCTTCGCGCCGGTCCGCAAGCACATCCCGATCTTTATTGCGTCGCTTAATCAGAAGAGCGTCGAGTTCACCGCGCAAAAGGCCGACGGGTGGCTGCCGCTGATGATCCCGGTGGCGGGCCTCGCTAAAGCGATCGCGGAATTCCGCGCGATCGCGAAGGCCGCGGGACGCGATCCCAATGCGCTCGAGGTCAAGGCTCCGGGCGGCGTAGTAATCACCAAAAACGTCGCGCGGGTAAAAGCCGCGCAGGCCGGCACCATCGCGTTTTACGCGGCGCGGATGGGCAGCTTCTATTCCGAGCAGCTCACGCGCTTCGGCTTCGGCGACGAAGTCCGCGCCATCCGGCAGGCATGGGATTCCGGTGGCTCGAAGGCGGGCACCGCGGCGGTCTCCGAAAAGATGTTGACGCAGCTTGGTTATGCCGGCGAGGTGAAGGGCGCGCGCGAGCGCATCCTTGAGAACGAGCAGGCCGGCGCGGATTTGCATGCGGTTGAAATCGATGCGACGGACCCCGCTGAATTCGCCAAAACAGTCGAGACGCTGCTGAGTTAGGGGTCGGCGAAGCCTCGCCACAAGCTGTCGTCAATCAGACAATTTTTGCGCCGCAAAATGCGCCTAAGGTCTTGCCGGCACATTTGCCATGCGCTACCTAAAGAAAAATTGAGTAAGTAAGAGACGCTTTCAGCCCTATGCCTCATATTGAAGGAATTATCTTCCGCGAATGACCTCGATCCATAGCTCCAGGTGGAAGCGCTGGACAGTCGCATTCACTGGCGTAGCTTTTTTGTTACTCGCCTTCGAGGTAGGTAAGCTTCACAGCCGCGCTTTGGTAGCGATGCTGATTCGGGCGCTGCATGGCGCTGGCCCAGCCAGGATGTGGATCCCGGGAAATAATCCGGCCGACCGCACCATGGCCAAGCGCGCGATGCCGACTCTCACGGCGCCGGCAACCAGAAATTCCCCGCCGATAGAATTCCTCGGCGCGGAGACCTATCTCGCGGGTGAGGGAGGGCCGTACTGGATGTATGCGGATCCGCTCGCCTTTCTTAAGCGCGAGAGCAACTGCTCGTTGACCGCCTACACCAGCAATTTCCCTGCCGCCACGGTGTCTCCCTTGCAGTCGAACTACCAGGAGGTCTTGCACGCGCAGGCCATGCTCGGGACCACGGGGAACCGCTGGCCGAGCGGCTGCACGGACTCCAGGCTCGGCGTTCCCTCGGGCTTCCACATCGTAGAGCAGACGGCGGCGGGTCTTTATTACGGCGCGCTGGCGACGACCTATGGACCCTTCCAGTCGCAGGATTCAATTACTATCGGGCTAGGAGACGAAAGCGGTGCCGGGCTAACCTCGCACACATCTGCCGCAACGCCCGAGGTTCCATTCACGCTGACCTCGGTGGATCTCAACGGCGACGGCAATCCCGACCTGGTGGTGCTTAGCGCCGATGAGGACACCGGCATAGCTATACTCTCGGTGTTCCTCGGCAATGGCGACGGAACCTACCAGCCGCGCACCGATTACGCCACCCGGATAGTCACGACCTACGTCACGGTTGCGGATGTCAACAACGACAACCATCCGGATCTGATCGTGGTAGGACCCCCGGCCTCGGGAAACTCCGCCGATCCGGCGCTGCAGGTGTTCCTGAACAATGGTCATGGCGTGTTCGGTTCGCCGATCAATGGCCCGGCGCTACCCGCCTTGCGACAGTTTGACGTGGCGGTAGCGGCGGTGGTCGCGAACTTTAGCGGCAGCAATGCCGATATCGCGACCAGCGCGGGTTACGTCTTTTTGGGCGACGGCACGGGGAACTTCACGTTGAAATCCGGCATCCAATTCAGCGCGGCCGACGGCTTGATCGCGGCCGACTTCAATCATGACGACAAGATCGATATCGCCACCGTTGATGGTTCCAAGTTCACGGTCTCGATCTACCTTGGCAATGGCGATGGGACTTTCACGGCGGGACCGCAGTATGCTTCGATCTTCGGCGCGCGCAACCTCGGAGTTAGCGACCTCGATGGCGATGGCAATCCGGATATTATCGTCGGCACCGCCGATCCGCATGGGTTCGGCCCCAACCACAACAACGACGGCTATGCCTACTTCCTGCTAGGCCGCGGCGATGGCACGTTCGCGGGAGCGCGTTCCTATCCCGCAGGTGGCGTGTCAGAGACCGGACCCTCAATCGCGCTGGCGGACGTCAATGGCGACAACCAGCCCGACATCATTACCACCACCGGCAACGTCTCCCAGCTCTCCCTGTCTCTTTATACGCTGATAGGCAACGGCAGCGGCGGGTTTACTCCGGGCATCAGTCAGCCCATCGACGTTACCGATGCGTTTGGAATTCCGCCGCTGGTGCTCGCGGGCGATCTCAATGGCGACAGTAAGAACGACGCCATCGTCGGGATTACCACGGAGAGCGCAGAGTCAGGCGCCGCGGGCACGGGCGATCTGGCGGTCTTCCTCGGCAATGGCAACGATACTTTCGGGAGCGAAAAAGATACCCATTTGAACGCCGGCATTGGAGCGATGGTGCTCGGCGACTTCAACGATGACAAGAAGCCTGACGTTATCGCGGGGGGAACGGTCAGCGCTGATGAAAGCGGGAACCCTGCTTCCGGCACGGTGTTCTTTTTGGCCGGCCAGGGCAACGGCTCGTTTGCGAGTCCGGTACCGATCGCCAGCGCGCCCAATCCGGTCGCATTGGCGAGCATGGATCTCAATGGCGATCAGAACCTCGATCTGGTCGTAGGGGATGGCGGAGCTCCGGGCGCCATTCCGCCCGTTCCGGGCTCCGTGCAAGTCTACCTCGGCAATGGAAACGGCACCTTCCAGGCGCCGAAAGCGCTCGATGCGCCGGTCTTTGCCGTGGCGGTCGCGATCGCCGACGTTAACCAGGACAGCCATCCTGACATCGTGGTGTTATCGCAGCCCACGTTCCCGACCGGGGACCAACTCTTAGTGAGCACGGTGTATGTTTTCCTGGGCGATGGACATGGGAACTTCGGCAGCGCGATTTCGACCACCCTCGACGAGTACGCCGCCGGTCTCCAGGTAGCCGATCTCAACGGCGACGGGTTTCCCGACCTCGCCATCGCGAGCTGCTGCGGTTTTTCCAACTCGGAGGTGTGGTCCGGCAACGGCGACGGGACTTTCAATGGTCCCGTCGAACTGCCGATCGCGCTGTCGTCGAGTTCGCTGGCGCTGGCCGACCTGACCGGCGACGGCAAGTCCGATCTCCTGGTCGGCACCGGCAACAGCATCGTGGCGATGCTGAATATCTCGGGCGAGGGCATCCCGACCCCAATCGCGGCAAACGCTACCCCGGCTGCAACTGCGACCGCGACCCCCACCGCGGTAGCTACCTCGACCAGAAGCGCAACTCCGACGGCGACCGCAACCTCGAACCACTCGCCGACTCGCACCGCGACTCCAACCGCGGTCCCGACCTCGACCAAAAAGGCGACGCCTACCGCAACGCCCAGCGTCACTCCTACCGGCACCACGCTCAGCGCCAAACCTGCAGCAATCAACTTCGGCAAAGTGGACGCGACCGGAACCAGTAAGGCCGAGAAGGTGACGCTCACCAACAAAGGTACCGCCACGGCGGTGATTTCCCGGATCAGCGCCAGCGCGCCATTCGTCGTTGCGGCCGGCGGCAACAACTGCATCGCGAGCCTCGCGCCGAAGAAGACGTGCTCGTTTGATATCGAGTTCGCTCCCGCCAGCGTCGAGAATGTTACCAACGGGTCGATCGAAGTCCTTTACAATGGGACTTCACCCACAGTCACGCTGATGGGAGACGGTACCGCGATCGCGCTCAAGGCGCCGACCGTGGTTTCCTTCCCGGCACAGACGCCCGGTACCTTCAGCAAGGCGAAGGACTGGATGCTGTCGAATCCGAACTCGGTCGAGGTTACGCTTGGGGACGCCTTGCGCAGCGGCGCCGATCCCGGTTCGTTCACCATCGCGACCGACAGTTGTTCGGGCCATACACTCGCGCCGAAGGGGAAATGCACTATCGCGGTGGAGTTTGCGCCGCCCGCCAACGCTAGCGGGTCGCAGAGCGCGACGCTCTCGATGGGGTTCGTCTATGGCGGCAACGGCGGGACTGTGTCCACCAGCCTCACCGGTACGCTCAAGCCGCCGAAGAAGTAGTGCCCTGCCATCAGGCGGTCGCCCGTTTCGCGCGCCGATTCAGTAACGACGTTTTTTGGCGCGCGACACGACTCTTCAAGCGAACCGTTTCGGCAACGGGAACCTGGAAACCGCGAAGGCGACCACGAACCCGGAAAGGATCGCGATAAGGCATCGCCAAGGTCCATAAGCCAGGAAATAGATACGCGCCAGCTCGGGCAATGAAGGAGGAGTAAGGGCGTCGTTGCGCGAGCTATCGGGCACACAACTCCTGATGACGTCCAAGCCCGGCTGATTGAGAAGGGTCATTTCCGTGTATCCGGCGGGACAGGGACGATCCGACGGCGCAAGGGGCGGCGGTCCGGCCACCCCATAGAACAACGCGGTTAGAAATGAGAATGGAAGTATGAAAGCGGCAAGCCGCTGCGCAACAGTCGTAGCGGAAATCATCCAACTGAAAAAAAAGATCATCGAAGAGATCGAGAGCGGTGCGGTCGCCCCTACCAGTTGGAAGAAAGGAATGAGTTGTTCGAGGCCCAGCGCCTTCAAGACCGCGGCCGGACCGGTGGCCAGCGCCACCAACACCGCTATCATCAATCCAACGTGCTTCCACCACGCGTCAAATGCGGCGAGCCAGTCGCTCCAGCTCAGTACCTCCGCGGTTTTGATGGCCGTCGGAGCGGCCGGACGAGGTCGCGCATCAAGCGCCTGAACCGCCGGCAGGCTACATCCGGGACAGTGCGCTGCCTCGGTGGAAATAATATGGCCGCAGTTTGAGCAGGTGGTCAGTGGCATCCAATGCGATTAATAGGTTGAGATCTTGCGAGATTCAACCAGCATGGCCTTCGCGCTTTCAATTCCTGCGCCCGCGCGCTGAAATGGAACCGGAGATTGGTCGATTTTCATCAGGGAGATCGGACTATGCCGACCGGAGAGCGCGTCAAAGAACTGTGAGCTGAACGATGAGCGCAACCTCGCAAAAGCCGGTTCCGGTGCCCGACCAGCTCAGCCTACCCTTTTGGGATGCGGCCAAGGAGCGGCGCATGGTAATCCAGCGCTGCCGTTCGTGCGGCTATTACAACCATCCGCCGCGTCGCTTTTGCGATGCGTGCCTGGCGCGGGAGTTACACTTCGAGCCGGTCAGCGGACGCGGCGTCGTGTATACCTTTACCGTAATGCATCAGCATGATGTCGCCGGCTTCGAGGAGGACGCGCCGTTCATCAATATCGTGGTCGAGCTCGCCGAACAGCGGCAGCTTTTGATGGTATCCAATCTGCCGATCGCCGAGCGCGCCAAAGTGAGGATCGGAGCGGCGGTCGAGGTTGATTTCGAAGATCGCGGCGACGGCGTCATCGTGCCGCAATTTCGTATCATCTGAAAATCGCTGGTGAGGTTTGCTGGCCGATAGCATTGGAGCATTCGCGATGTGGCAGGGCAAAGGAAAAACCGCGATCGCCGGCATCGGCTTTTCCGAGATCTCGCGCCGGCCGCAAAAGCCCCTCGGCCTGTTGGCGGTTGATGCTTGCCAGGCCGCGATTGCGGATGCGGGCCTCGCCGCCGGCCAGATCGACGGGCTGGCGACCTATCCCGAATCGCCGTTTGCGGGCGCCGGCAATCGCGACGGCGAAGACGTCGTCAGCGTCAATTGGATGATGAATCATCTTGCGTTGGCGTCCGACCTCAAATGGTATGCGCAGATCGAAACCGGCATGATCGCGAGTCCAATTATCGAAGCGGCGAATGCGCTCCTCGCCAGCGCTTGCGAATATGTTTTGGTCTGGCGAGCGCTGCATCGACCGCTCGCGCGTGCCGGCGGTGGCCCCGGTCGCGGGGGACCGCAGCGCGCTGCCGGCGATGCGCAGTTTCTCGCGCCCTACGGCGCCGCTTCGATCGTGCAAACCCACGCGTTCGCATGGCAGCGCTATATGCATCGCTACGGTGCGACGCGGGAGGCGCTCGCGGCGCTCGCGCTCAACAGCCGCCGTAATGCGAATCTCAACCCGCGCGCCTTCTTCTTCAACGAGCCGATGACGCGCGACGATTATTTCAGCGCCCGCTGGATTGCCGAGCCGCTGTGCCTGTTCGATTGCGACGTGCCGGTCGACGGCTGCGTTGCCTTGATCGTTACCACCGCCGAGCGTGCGCGCGACCTGCTCCAGCCGCCCGCCTACATTGCGGGTTATGGGCAGAACACCGCGAGCCGTCGCACGCTGCTCTACTATACCCTCGACGACTATATGGCCTGCGGCGCATCGCTAGCGAACAAACTCTGGAACGCGGCCGGACTCGGACCGAATGACATGGACGCGGCGCAACTTTACGACGGCTTCAATCCTTCGACGCTTTACTGGCTGGAGGCGGCCGGCTTTTGCGCGGAAGGGGAGGGCGCCGACTTCGTGCGCGACGGCCGTATCGCGCTGGAAGGCGAGCTCCCCGTCAACACTTTCGGCGGGAGCCTGAGCGAAGGCCGCATGCATGGGATGGGGCACATCGCCGAGGCGGTGCGCCAGGTGACCGGCCGCGCCGAACAGCGGCAGATTCCCGGCGCCGGCGCAGTTTGCGCGATCGACGGTTCCCCGATGCTGCGTGGCAGCGGCATCGTCGTCACCCGCGATCCCTGAAGCAGAACTTGACAAAGAGTGAGCATAGACAATGTACGATCTTCTTCTGAAAGGCGGATCTCTGGTTGACCCGCCCCAAAATCTGAGCGGTATTCACGATCTGGCGATCGAGCAGGGAAAGATCGCGCGCATCGCGCCGAGCATCCCGCGCGAGGAGGCGCGGCGCGTCATCGACGCGAACGGTCTCATCGTCACGCCGGGCCTGATCGATCTGCACGCTCACGTTTTCGAAGGGTTCACCCGGTTCGGGGTAAATCCGGATAGGGCCGGGGTTCACGCGGGGGTCACGACGATTGTCGATGCGGGCAGCTCGGGCTGTGCGACCTTCGAAGGTTTTACCCGGCACATCCTGCCGCACTGTCACACCGAGATCATTCCCTTTTTGCATATCTGCCAGACTGGCCTCGCGACCATCCCCGACATCATCGCCGAAGGCAGTATCGATTTTGATGGGACTTTGCGCGTGGTGAATCGTCATAAGCATCTGATTCGCGGGATCAAGGCCCGAATGGTCTCGCCCGCGCTCGAAATCATGGGCATGGAGATGCCGCGCCTGGCCCGGCGCGCGGCGCGCGAGAGCGGTGTCAAGTTGATGGTCCATATCGGTGATACGGAGAAGCGCTACGATCCGACAGTGATCCGGCGCCTGCTTCCAATGTTGGAAAAGGGCGACATCCTCACCCACTACTTCACCGCCAATCCGGGAGGGGTTTTGGATGGCAATGGACGCCTCGTGCCGGAAGCCTGGGAGGCGGCCAAAACCGGAGTCTGGTTCGATACTGCCCACGGGCAGGCGAACTTCAGCTTCGAAGTCGGCCGGCGAATTATCGATCAGGGCCTGCTGCCGCATTGCATCAGCACCGACCTGACGGTGCCGGGGCGCATCCGGACGGTCCACAGTATGACTGAGATGATGACGCGCTTTCTCGGCCTCGGATTTACGCTGGAGCAGGTGGTCACCATGTGCACCGCCAATCCCGCTGAGGCGATCGGAGCAGCCGATCGCCTGGGAAGCCTCGCGGCCGGACGGCAGGCGGATATTTCATTGTTGAAAATCCAGGAGGGTGATTGGACGGTGCGGGACGTCCTCGGCGCGAGTTTGCAGGTAACCCGCGCCGTGATGCCTGCACTGACGATAAAGCGCGGCGAGGTCTTCGCCCCCGAATGGGGTCCGCGGCCGTGGGGCTGGCAACCCGACCCGGGACCTTCCGGCGCCACCGGCTTCAAGGCTTGCTGTTAGATTGCGTTCCACGTGAATGGTATTTCGCCACCCACAGGCAAGACTGACGTGACCCCTGGCTATTGTTTGTTTTGGCCCGGCATTGCCGAGTCAGCCATTGCGCATCTGAAGCGCTGCTTTCGCGATCCCGATGGGAACCTGCTCGATTTCATCAGCTATACACCATCGCCTCCGCAATCGCTCGATTCAAATCGGCGCGGCTGATGATTCCCTATCTACTCTTCGTGCTGGGAGTTCTTCTGGTTGCTTCGCCGGGCATTGGTTGTTGGACAATGGTGTTTCCGCGCGATTCTGCCGCGCAACGCATGACCTGGGGCAGCGTGCTAGGTATCGCGACGGCGGTGTACGTCGCCGAGATTTGCTCATTTGTCCATCTGAGCTGGTTTTACGCCGCGTGGACCGCGCTGATGATGGTCATCGTTGTTAGCTTCTACCTGTGGCCCCGGCTTGGAGGGGAAAGCCTTCGCGGTCAGAGTGAGGTCGTAAACGAGGCTGGATTCTTGCAGCGGCTCACGACTGGCCCCCACCTAGCCCTGGTGCTGCTACTCCTATTGATTGGCGTTTTGCAGATCGTCGCAGTGAGGGGTTATTCAGTTCCGCGCGGTTGGGATCCATCTTTTCATCTGTTGCTGGCGAAAAAAATCGCGTTGAGCGATGGCATCATCCGCGACTGGCAGCCTTTCGAGAGCGCGGCGCTAAACTATCCGATCGGCAGTCACTACCTCATCGTGCTGTTCAGTTGGTTTTCGGGCTTACCGCTCCCGCTGGTATTCCAGTTGCTGATGGTCACTTTCGGCCTGCTCAGTATCCTCGCCATATTTACCCTGGCGGGGGAATATTTCGCCTCGGCCACGGTAGGTCTCTACGCGTCGATTGCCTATAGCTTGTGGGCGTTTTGGGGCAGCACGGACTATCTCGCATGGGGTGGTCTGCCCAACCAGCTTGGCATGTTGATGGGACTCGGCATCCTAAGTCTGGTGATCCGCAATGGTGAGCAGAAGAAGCGCATCATTCTTATAGCGCTGCTGTTCGCCGCGATATGCCTTACCCATCACCACGTGATGGTCACCATGGGAATCATCTTGATCGTGCAGATGCTGATCTTCCTGGCGATCCGGGATCCCGATCGGCGTTACCTAACCATTTTCTATGCCCTAGGCCTGTCCGCTGGAGCCGCGGCATTCTTCCTCATTCCTTATGCCATGAAGGCGGTCTCGGTATCCGACACGCGCGTGTTCCACTTTCATGATCCGCTCGATCTTATGAGGATGGGGCTGGTGCTAGTCCCTTTTGCGCTGGTGGGAGCGGCACTCGACTACTCTCGTAAAGGCGCAAGTTCTCATGTGTTCCATTCTGCAAGCGCCACGCTGTTGCTTCTCTATGTCCTGTTCGGGCCGGGGTACTACTACTATCAGTTGGCTACCACTGGCGAAGGCTTCGTCGCTTTCACACCTTCACGCTTTCTTAGCGACCTGACCTATTTTTTCAGCATCTTCGCTGGATATGCCCTGTTCCGTGCCGAGAAGTACTTTGGCTTTAGCGGCCGCGTTACCATTGCGCTGGCTTTGCTGCTCGCTCTCACTAACCTTCCTCAATGGGACGACTTGTTGGTGAATGACGGGGGCCGCGGCCGCTTCGCAGCCTATGACTGGATTGCGAACCATACTCCCGCCAACAGCATCGTGTTCACGACCGAGCCATGGGCATGCTACGCGACCTGGCGCCGGACGCTGCTTACCCCGATGCCTATCTCGGAACCGCGAGTGCCGCCGCGCATCAGCGAGCATGCAAAAATGCAGATGTTGTACGGCCGCCACCCGGCTGAACTTCGCGGCATCGAGTTGCTCGAAGTCCTCGGACCCGGCGAGCGCCAGGGTGGGAAAGTACTCTGGTCGAATGCGGATGGCTGGACGGTAGCCGAACCCCCGGAAAGATTCGACATCCGGGAACTGCCTTAGGGCCTAACGGAGCGTCTTAACCTTTCCTGATCGAGTGAGCTTGAGTTGCCGAGCGCCGCCGCTTAGGGTTTGTAGGTCTGGAGCAAGATGGCATCGCTTTCAATATTCGCCGGAGCCGCGGTTCGCTATCCAGGATTTTTGCGGTCCCAATACCTGGATCATGCGAGGCAGGCAATACAGTTAGAAACCTTGCGCGCGCGAACGCTGGCGGCGGCGGCGCGAATACCATTTTATAGGGAGCGTTTTGGCGGTGACCCGCGAACGCTCGAGTTTCAAACCCTGCCCATCCTCCGGCGCTCCGAAGTTCCTAAGCTTAACCAATCGGTAAGATCACGCTATCCTTCGACGACAACTTTTTCTTCGGATTCTTCCTCCGGCTCGACCGGAATGCCGGTCGAATTTCTCTTCGACCGTTCGCATCAAGTGAGCCGTTTCGCCGCGCGCGCACGCTATCTCCATGAGAACGGATGGACGCCGCTGCGCAGGAGTGTCTGGCTCATCTATACCGGCTCGTACACCGGGACCGAGGATCGCAGTTTGATTCGAAGTCGGTTGCTGCCGCTGACATATTTTCCGGAGATTTCCACCGACTTCCGAAGTCTCGCGGCGGAGATTGGCCGAATCGATCCGGTTTGCGTATACGCCTACCCGTCGTTTCTGGATGCTCTTCTGGAGGGCCTGAAAAGCACCGCAACCAAGCTCCGATCGCTGCGGCAGGTGCTTACTGGATCAGAAGTCCTGGAGGACGATCTGCGTCAACGCACGCGGAGCATCATGGGCGTCGACATCGCCGACAACTACGGATCGACCGAGGCGTTTATCGCCTGGCAATGTCATGGCGGAAAATACCACATCAATACCGAGCACGTTTTGGCAGAGATCGTCGATGAAAATGGAGAGCCGTGCCGGGCCGGAGAGATGGGGCGGGTCCTCGTCACGACGTTACAGAATTATCTCATGCCGCTGGTGCGCTACGAGATCGGCGACTACGCGATTGCCGCGACGGAGCCATGTAAGTGTGGCCGCACCTTGCCCGTGCTGGAAAAAGTGATTGGAAGAACGGTCAACCTGTTTCGCTTGCGCGGAGGTAAGCTTCTATCACCGTGGCTACTGATGGGTGCGGTCAGAGACCGGCTGGAACTGAAGCAATATCAAATCGTGCAACACGCGATCGATCGATTTGGAATAAAGCTCGTCGTCGATGATCCATGGTCGCCGGAGCAGGAGCGACTCCTACACCAGGACTTCGTGAGAATCATTGGCAATGAAGTCCAGCTATCGCTGGAGCGAGTCGAACACATCTCGCGAACCGCAGGCCGAAAGTTTATGAGTACCCTCTCGGAATTGGCCGCGGGTTAGCTCCGAGCGCTTAAGCGGGCAAGCAAACCGGTATCCGTCGCGCCCGGAGCCCGAGAGGAAGTGACGAGCGAATCCGGACTCAGATTTGGGCGGCGCCGCCGTCGACGAATAGCTCGATGCCGGTGACAAAAGTGCTGTCATCGGAGGCGAGGAAAACCGCGGCCCTGGCGATTTCATCGGGCGTGCCGAAGCGGCCCATCGGGACCCGGCTCACGATGCTATCCAGCATCTGCTGGCCGGCCGGGCCGGACTCCGCTAGCCGGTCATAGGCGGGAGTGTTGATGGGACCTGGGCTGAGCGCGTTCACGCGGATTTTCCGTTCCTTCAAATCCATGGTCCAGGTGCGGGCGAAGGAGCGTACCGCGGCCTTGGTCGCGCTGTACACGCTCGAGGCAGGATTGTCTTTGGAGGCCACGATCGATGCGTTGAGGATGATCGATCCGCCGTCGGGAATCAGCGGGAGAGCTTTCTGCACGGTGAACAACAGTCCTTTGACGTTGATGTCGAACATCCGATCGAACTGCTCTTCGGTAATTTCTCCTACCGGCGCAAGCTCCGCGATACCGGCATTCGCGAACACAATGTCGAGTTTGCCCTTATCCCGCTTGATCTGCGCGAACAGGCGATCGAGGTCTGCGAGCCGGGCCACGTCGCCTTGCACGCCGGCGACGTTACGGCCGATCTCTTTCGCGGCCGTTTCGAGTTCTGCCGGCCGGCGTCCGGTGATAAACACAAACGCGCCTTCGGCGACGAAACGCTTCGCCGTCGCCAGGCCGATGCCGCTATTGGCGCCGGTTACGAGTGCCACCTTGCCTTCGAGTTTTCCACTCATGGTGATTTCTCCTTATTCGGTCTGGTCGAACGGAATCCGATGATGAAGCTGCGCCCCGCGCGCGAGTAAAATTCCGGCGATATTTGATCTCTCCTCTGTCAGGCGGCCCCGCCACGCCCGGTGCCGGTGACGACGATTCGGTCTCGCGAATCGCGATTTCCTATTTGCGAATCGCGAAACGATTTGCGAATCGCGAACGCTTCGGGTTCCGGGTTTTCCAACGATAGTTCATATTCCGGGTGCATCTGTCCTTGCACATACAAGTGTCAGGCCAAAAAAATCAGGCCGGAAGCTTACGAAGCGCCAAGCGCAGCGCCGCGATGCTCTCCGGCCCCAGAAGTCTGGTGACTTCTTCCTGCGCGCGCTGCCACGCCGGAAGGCATTTGCGCAGCAGGGCGTTTCCTTTGTCGGTAATTTCGATGACATGACTTCGTCGATCATCGCCGGATGCGAGCCGCAACCAGCCCTTTGCACACATTCGCTCCACGTTGCGGCTGAGCGTTGACTCGTCGAGTTGGAGCGCTTTGATCAGCTCGGCGGGCCTGGGTCTTTCGCGATTCGCGACCGCCACCAGTACAGAGAACTGGCTGGTCTTGACTCCAGAGCTTGCCAATTTGCGGTCGTAAATGGCCGAAACCATCCGATTCAACTTGCGGACGCAACCACCGACGCATAAGCCTTCGATTCTTTTTACTTCCACGGCCACAAGTCATTGTACATGCAAGTATTTATGCCTTGCAAGATCGCTTTCGATCCTGCGCTCGGCGCGCATTGATTTGTTGGAATGGTCGCTTCGATTGGTGGCATCAAGCTTGCTGCTCTTCAGGGTACGGAGACAAACAACATGGAAGCTACCCAGCTAACAATGCAGATGGCGCCGTGCGGTGGCTCACTACCAGACCTTGAAATTCCGATGATCAATACCATGGTGGCCTGCCTTGGTAGCGAACACCGTCGGTTGAATGAACTCACCATGCAGCTGGCTTTTGCCGCCACCCGGCTCGCAGCCGATTCCGATGCGGTCGCAGCGTGGCAGCGAGCCACCGAGCTATGGGACGAGATACGGCAGACTCTATGGCCCCACCTGCAGATTGAAGAGGAATTGGTTTTTTCGTGGGGTGAAGCGCATCACGCGATTTCAGGCCCCGTGCTCGATACTCTGCGAGCTGAACGCCAGGAGATGCACAACCTGGTAGCGGCGCTCTCGACCTCGGGCGCAAAGGCCGAACCGCAGGACTTCGCAGATCGCCGCGCCTTCGCGCAGACGCTGCTGGGGTTGGCCCGGACACTCGATTCGCACGTCGAGCGTTATGACGGTGAGGTGCTGCCTTCGATACGCCGAGCGCTTTTTCGTAAATAGCAGCCGGCATCTGCGCCGCGGGAAGGCTTGGAGGACGTAGAAGCCCCCGTTTGTTCCCAGGACCGGAGGTGGGCTAATTTAACAATCGCAAGGCAAACCAATCGTCGTAGCGCGGAAACAAGGAAATGATCATGAGAACTTTTGCTGTTGCGATTCTATTCGCGCTGGCAGCTACCGGGCTGGCTTCAGCTCAGATGGGCAATCCGCTGGCCGAGCACAACGGCGGCGGCTGCGCCCACAACAATAGTACGAATTGCCAGAACGCCCGCAAAGCCTTCGCAGAACATCATAACGGAATGTATCCCGAGCAGTGGGACAACCAGTTTTATCAGGGCCATAAAGGACGATGGGTGCAGGGCGGCAAAGACTGGAAGTGGGAAGGCTCCAATGGTGAACAATATCGGAAGGTTCACGATAAATGGCAGTGGATAGAGCATCACGACCACCATCACGACCACGATGAATGACGAAGTCAGGTAGTCGTTCAAGCCGGCAGCGCGACTCGCTGCTCAACGATTACGACGACCGCGGCCCCGAGCGATTTATTTATGAGCAAGACTAAGCGCCATCATCATGCCGGTTCAGACGATGAGAGCGTCGGGTTCCACCGGCCGGGGTATTGGCGGAGCGCTCATCGCGATTGGCGCTTATGGGTCGCCGTGGGCCTCATGCTGGTGGCGATGTTTACCTATATAGCCACTGGTGACCTGGCGTGGAGATCCTCCGGCCCGGCGCAATCGCCCGCAGCCAGCGTATCAAAATAGCAGCCACCCTATTCCACACCATCGCGTTTCCTTAACATGCCGGAACCCGAGCTTGTCCCATTGCCGACCAGCGCGCCGCATTGGTCCTGGAGGTAGGCATTGGGTTTTCGATAGCCAGAAGCATTGGTCTCGACTATGGACAGCGGGTCATAGCAGCAGCGTCGGATTCGAACCGACCGTCTGGTTGCCGCAGCCTCGGTCGAACGCGGCGAGTTGCGGTTGACAGAACCAGGCAATGATCTAAAAGTCTGGGGGCGAAAAATTATGACCATAGTCAATAACTTCGTTTGAGCGCCGACGGGAGAGCGTTGACTCCAATGTTTATTCGCAACACCTGGTATATCGCGGCATGGTCTGACGAAATCGCACAACGCCCGCTCGCGCGCAGGATCCTCGGCGAGCCGATGGTGCTGTTTCGCGATGCTTCGGGCGCGGTCGCCGCGCTTCAGGATCGATGCTGCCATCGCGGCGCGCCGCTCTCCTTGGGCGAGGTGGTCCCGCGCGGCATCCAATGCGGATATCACGGCCTGACTTTCGACGCGGCGGGAAAGTGTGTCCTCGTACCGGGGGACCATAAGGTGCCGCCGGGCGCGCAGGTGCGAACCTATCCGGTGGTCGAGCGCGACGCCTTCGTATGGGTGTGGATGGGTGACGCGGAAAAAGCCGATCCCACGCAAATCATCCGCTATCCCTACCACAACGATTCCGGCGTCTGGCCGCATCAACATACGATGATGCATCTGCGCGCCGATTATCTGCTCGTGCTCGATAACCTGATGGACCTTTCGCATCTCGGCTACGTGCACAAGGGTACCGTCGGCGGCGACGCAAATACCCACGTCGAAGCGAAGATGCGCACCCTGCGCACGCCCAACGGAGTGCGCATCGAGCGCTGGATGCTCGACTCAGAGCCGCCGCCGACCTACGTCAAGACGGTCGGTTTCAAGGGCAACATCGATCGCTGGCAGGAGCTGGAGTTCGTCGCGCCGAACGCAGTCATCCAGTGGAACGGCGCCATCGATGCGGGGAGCGGTGCCTTGCGCGACTGGCATTATAACAATCCGCGGGAGAACTGTTTTTCGTTCCGCCTGTTCCACGGCATCACTCCCGAGACCGAGACCAGCAGTTACTATTTCTGGTCCTCGGCGAATGGCTACAACCAGGATGATCCGAATGCGACCCGGCAATTGTTCGACGAAATAGCGCGGACCTTCGAGCAGGACAAGGCGGTGCTGGAAGCTCAGCAGGAACGTCTAAAAGAGATCCCCGACGGACCGCTGGTCGAGATTCATGGCGATGCGGCCCGCATCCACGCACGGCGCGCCATCGATCGCCTGATTGCTTCCGAGCAGGCGCCATAGCATCGACCGGCGGACTCGACGTCCAGCCTGCACAAGGACTAGATTCCGAACACAATCGAGTTCTCCGAGAGGCACGCCATGGACTTGGGACTCAAAGGAAAATGCGCGCTGGTAACGGGTGCGAGTAAAGGCCTGGGCCGAGCTATTGCTCAGGAGTTGGCTAAGGAGGGTGCAGATGTCTCGCTCTGCGCCAGGGGCAAGGAAGACCTGGAAAAAACGGCCGCGGAGGTGCGGGCGCATGGCGTCAAGGCGGTCGCAATTGCAGCGGACGTCGCAATAGCTGCGGACGTCCAGCGCGTGATCGATACCACCCTCGCAGCGCTGGGGCGCATCGATATCCTGGTCAATAATGCAGGCGTCGGTTGGCTCGATCACACCCTCAATACGACGGACGAGCAATGGCAGTACTGCATGGAGGTCAATTTTTTCAGCGCGGTGCGGTTCACCCGAGGAATCGCGCCGCACATGCGCAAACAAGGTGGCGGCCGCATCATCAACATCTCCACCACCGGCGCGCATACGCCGCCGCCGTTGCTGCCCGACTATGACAGCGCGAAAGCGGCCATGCTCACATTCTCCAAAGCAACCTCCTTCGAACTCGCGCCCGACAACATCCTGGTCAACTGCATTTGTCCCGCCCTGATTCGAACTCCATTATGGGAGACCTTTGCCGATGCCATGGTTGGGATGGCAGGCAAGGATCGGGAAGAGGTACTGCAGAACCTTGCCAATCAATACCTCGCGCTCAAACGTTTCGGGCGTCCCGAAGAAGTTTCCGGGCTGGTGGCTTTTCTCGCTTCGGAGCGAGCATCGTTTATGACCGGCAGCCAATACGACATCGATGGGGGCATCCAGAAGTCGATCTAGTGCCGCGTCCCGCCGTCAGTGGTGATCGAGGACGTAGGAACCGGGCGCGGGGCCGATCCTAAAAGGTCTCGATTACAGTTGGTGCTTGTTTTCCGATTGAAAGTAGAGGCGCCAGGTTTTCAAGCAGCGGGGCCGCTCCTTTCCGCCGAGGTTTTAGGCCCTAACTTTTACTCGGCGAAGCTCCTCGCGGAGAACGGAACGAACTTGCAACCCGACCTGCTCGGCGAGGCCGGGACGTTTGATGTGTTCTCTCAAGGCGTCATTAATCAGAGTCTGATAATTGCCCCGATGCGCATTGCGAACTTGTTCACGGAAATGATCGACGACATCGCGATCCAGTCGTATGGTGATGCGTATTTTTTCCGGCGGTAGTGGAATGACCGGTCCGCGTCTTCCTTTGCGTAGGTCGTACTCACGTTTCATAATCGTCTATCCTCGTATTGAGCCTGCTCGCGTCTGGTCGCTCGTCGCGCCGAGATTATTCGGACTGTACTCGGACGCACCGCATAAGAAACTGCGAGTACACGTCCGGAGGCATCCATGCCAAAAGTCAGGTACCGCTCTTCGCTCGGGTGTTCATCCAACAGCGTGATCGCGCGATCATCATCGAAGACAATCACGGCATCCACGAAATCGACGCCATGCTTGCGAACATTGCGTTGAGCTTTGAGCGGGTCCCATTCGAATTCCAAAGAGTTACCCCCTCAATCGAGTGTACACTGTACACTCTGTGAGGGGGCGTGGCCATCGCGCGATCCCTTTCGTCTCACGCCGATCAAACCGCGGCCGAGCGGTCGTGTAGAAAACCGAAAGGTCAGTGGTGCTCGAGGACGTAGGAACCGGGTGCCGGGCCGATCGCCGGGTAGGCGGAATTTCCTACTTTGGTTGGCGCTGCACGTTCCTCGCCGGAGCGCGCGCCGAGCCACTTGAGCCAGTGGTCCCACCAGGTGCCGCGATTGTCGGTCGCGCCGCGAAGCCACAGGTCAGAATCGTCGGGCAGCCGGGAATTGGTGTAGTAATGCGATTTCAGATTTCCGGGCGGGCTCACCAGGCTCTGCACGTGGCCGCTCGAGTTGAGGACGAAATCGACCTTGCCGCCGAATAGTCGGGTCGCGCGATAGCAAGATTGCCAGGTGCAGATGTGGTCGGTCTGGCCGGCGAGCAGATACATATCAGTTTTGATCTTCCGCAGATCGATCGGCGTGTCGAGAATCTCGATAGCGCCCGGCTTGGCCAGCGGATTGTCGAGAAACAGGTTCAGAAATCCTTCGTGCAGCCTGGCGGGTAGATTGGTCGAGTCGCCGTTCCAGAAGAGAATGTCGAAGGCGGGCGGCTGCTCGCCCATCAGATAATTGTTGACCCAGTAATTCCACACCAGGTCATTGGGACGCAGCCACGCGAACACGCGCGCCATGTCCTCGCCCTGGAGGATGCCCTTCTTGCGCGAGCGATCGATGGCGTCCGCGACGATTTCTTGAGTTGCAAACATCCCCGTCATCGAAGGCAGGCTGGTGTCGAGCATGGTCACCAGCAGGGTGGCGGCATTGACGCGCCTGTCGCCGATCGCCGCGAGGTGGCCGAGAGTCAGCGAGGTGGTGATACCGCCGGCGCAAATTCCGAGCACGTTGCAATCGGGACTGCCGCTGACCTCGCACGCGATCGCCATCGCTTTCTGGCACGCTTCGACATAGTCGTCGAGGCTTTTTTCGCGCAGCGCCGCGGTCGGATTGCGCCAGCTGATCGCGAAGACCTGCACGCCGTGATCGAGCGCGTATTCGATGAAGCTGCGTTTCGGTGCGAGATCCATGATGTAAAATTTGTTGATCTGCGGCGGAATCAGCAGCAGCGGGCGCGCGAAAACTTTCTCTGCGCGCGGTTCATACTGGATCACTTCGCAAAGCTCGCCGCGATAAATCACCGCGCCGGGGGTGACTCCCAGATTCTTGCCGACCTGGAACGGACGCTTGTCGACCTGCGCCGGCATCGCACCGTTGTTAATGACGTCGCCGAAGAAGTTGCGAATTCCGCGCACCAGGCTGAGGCCGGCGCTGTCGAAGGCATGCTTCAACGCCGCGGGATTGCCCAGCAGCGAGTTGGTCGGCGCGAGCGCTTCGGTAATCAGCATGGTGGCGAAGCGAAGTTGCTCGGCATCCTTCCAGTCGATGCTTTGGTCCTCCTGCACCAGATCGAGCAGCGACCCGCGCCACGCGAGGTAGGTCTGCATCAGGCGTTTGTAGACGGGATTTTGCGCGAAGGCGGGATCGGCGAAGCGTTTGTCATTCGCGGCCGGCGCGATTTCCGAATTGCCCAGCCCGATCTGCACCAGATCGATGGCGAGTTGCCCCATCCGCGACATGACCGAATCGGGCCGCGAGGTGAGGAAGCGTCCCAGCTCGGTGAGCATCCCGACCAGCTGCTTGGGTTGCAGATCGATGAACGGATTGGCGCCGAGGATCGAATTTACCGCCGGATGCTCTTCGATCGCGGCTTCATGAACAGTCATTTTTGGTGCAGCAGCCATTTGGATTTTCCTACATCGCAAGTAGCTCGAGGCCGTGCGAGGATATTTTAATCACCCTCGACTCCGCTTCGCTCCGCCTCGGGTACGGCTGCGCCGTGGCGCTGCGCGCCCCCTTCGGGTCCCTTCGTTACATCGCCAACAACTCGAGGCTGTGCGAGAACATTTTAATCACCCTCGACTCCGCTTCGCTCCGCCTCGGGTACGGCTGCGCCGTGGCGCTGCGCGCCCCCTTCGGGTCTCTTCGTTACATCGCCAACAACTCGAGGCTGTGCGGGAACATTTTAATTACCCTCGACTCCGCTTCGCTCCGCCTTGGGTACGGCTGCGCCGTGGCGCTGCGCGCCCCCTTCGGGTCTCTTCGTTACATCGCCAACAACTCCAGCCCGTGCGAGAACATCGTGGGTGCCGAGAGCGCGATATCTTCCCAATGCGGGTCGTCGCGCTTGCCGCGCCGATGCAGCATCACGTTGAAGCAGGTAATGACGCCGAAACGATATCCGGCAAAGGCGCGAAACCAGCGCACCTCGTCGATCGCGATCGGAACCCCGGCGCTCTTCGAATAGATCTCGGCGATTTCATCCGCCGTCAGCGGCGTCGCGGTGTTTACCATGCCGTTGTCGACGAAACTTGCACGGTCGGCGAAGAAGCTGATCCATCCGAGATCCAGCAGCGTCGGTCCGATCATTGAGATCTCCCAATCGATCACCGCGCTCACTTTATGGTTGTTGAACAGAATGTTGGAGAACTGGAAGTCGCCATGGACGATTCCGATCCGGGGATTCGCGGGCAGCGACGAGCGCAGTTTCTCGCGCAGCTCGGGCGCGCGCGCAACTACTTTCGGATCGAGCGTATCGCGATCGAGCAGATGATCGAGGCGCTTCATTTCCTCGCTCAGCTCGGTGACGCTGCCCCACGCGTCGCGGCGCGGCTCCCAGGGCACGCGATGCAGCGCGGCCAGTGTTTCGATTCCACTGCGCGCGTAGGCGCGGGCTTCGTCATGCGGGAGCGCGACATCGGCGAGTTTGAATCCATCGACAAAACCATCGACGAAGTAGGGACGCCCGAAAAATTCGGCCTCGTCGCCGTACCACAAGATCGGCGGAACCGGAACGTCGGTGTCGGCGAGGGATTTCATGATCCGCGCCTGCCGCACCACGTCGGCGGGACCGGCGATCCGCACGCCCTCGGGCGCCACCCGCAGCACCAGTTTGCCCGCGGGTCCACCGGCAGTGGTGCGCTCGAGGATGAAGCTGTAGCCGAAGCCGGCGTGACCGGGGAGCGGCGCGACCTCGAGGATGCGCGCGCCGGGGTCGCCGGTTTTCGCGCGCATCATGGTGGTGGCCTGCCGAGTTATCTCTTCGATCGTCGCGGGCATCGTTCAGCCCTTCATTTTCAGTTGCGCGTGCGCCGGATGGAGGCTCTTCTGCGCGCTTGGCCGCGCATCGACGCGCCTGAACCATGCGTTCACATTTTTCAGCGATGGATCGATTTTCTGGCCGACCCCGGCGCCGAAATCGAGCGCCGCGAACAGGATGATATCCGCGATGGTGAAGCGATTGCCCGCGATATAGTCCTTGCCCTCGAGCAGCCCGTCGAGCCACTTGAGGTTATCCTGCACGGTCGCCTTCAGTCCTGCCGCGCCTTCCGGAATCAGGCGCATGCGGCCGTTGAAAAGTTGCTGACCTTCGGAGAAGCGAAACCCATTGTAGAGATTCTCGGTGATGCGCTGCTCGATGCGGCGCTGCCACATGCGGGCCTCTGCGCGATCCTCGGCATTGGCGCCGATGAGCGCCGGAGTGGGATGCTTCTCTTCGAGGTATTCCCAAATCGCGACCGTCTCGCCGATGCACTTGCCATTGTCGAGCTCGAGCGCGGGAAGCTGCCCGCCCGGATTGCGCTCGGTATAGGGAGGCTTGCGATTTTCGCCCCCCATCAGATCGACGTCCTTGCGCGGAATGTCGATTCCCTTTTCGGCCAGAAACATGCGCATCGCGCGCGGATTGGGTCCAAACGAATCATATAGCTGCATGACTTCCTCTCTTGTGCCCGCAAGGCGCAGGCGTGGTGAAATATACAACAGTCATCGCGATCGCAGGTAACTGCGCGGAATGCATCGCCAGAAGCCCGAAGGCGGAGTGCAGCGGAGTCGAGGGAAACTTACCATGGTTGCCTATGCTGCCATGCGTATGTAGGAATTTGCTATGCGATTTTGCCCGCATTGCGGGGCGCCGCTGATGGCGGGCGCTAAATTCTGTGTCGAATGTGGCAGGGCGGTGAGCGATGGCGCCGCGCCCGGCGTGGCCATTGGATCGGCGAGCCAGCAGCGGCAAAAACCGCCCAAACCGCCATCCACTACCGGCGTGCAACTCACCACGGCCTTCATCGTGGTGTTCCTGGGGATCACCATCCTCGGCCTCGGCGCTGCCGGATACCTATATCTAAGACCGGTTTCGCCGCGGGATGTGGTAACCGCAGCGCCGCAGGGCCAAGCCGATCAAGGCGCCGCCAGCGGTCAGGCTCCGGGCGCGGCGGCCTCTCCAGCGGACGCGTCACTGCCGCCGGGACATCCGAAAATCGAGCTGCCGACCGAGGCGCGGACGTTCATCGACAAGGTCGAGAAGAGTGCGAACGACAATCCCGATGATGTTGCCGCATGGGTCAAGCTCGGCACCGTCACCATGCGCGCCGCCTTGTTCGATAATTCCTACTATAAGAAGGCGGCCGAGGCGTACGGGCACGTGCTCAAACTGGATCCGGAAAACCTCGATGCGCTGCGAGGAATCGGCGACATCGATTTTGACCAGCAGCACTATGACGAAGCCGCGGCGGCGTATGAGCATTACCTCAAGCACCGGCCGCATGATCCCGAGGTTATCACCGACCTCGGCACGATGTACCTCTATACCAACAACCCCGACCAGGCGATCGTGCAGTACAAGAAGGCGATCGCAATCAAACCGGACATGTTCCAGCCCTACTACAATCTCGGCGTCGCGTACGGCGAGCAGGGTGACAAGGGCGACTGCGCGATCGCGTTCACCAAGGCCATCGCGCTCGCGCCCGATGACGATCAGCGCACGCAGGCGAAAACAGCGTTCAGCAAGTACACCGGCATGTCGGCGGATGAGGCCGCCAAGGTCGCCGCGACGCTGCCGGGACCGAAGGTGGCATCGGCGGACGCCGCGCCGGACGCGAAAGCGCATCCGAGTGATTTCCATTCGTCATTCGAGGAGATGATCCGCAACATCCCCTTCGCAGGGCCGAAAGTCAGCGCGGTCAACTGGCCCGAAAATCAGAAGGCGACGGTGATGATGGATAATTTTCCGATGGATCAAATGCCGCCCTTTGCCAAGGACAAGTTCCTCGGCGATTTGAAGGCCGGCATCGATTCCGCCAAGGCCGCCAACCACGTCACTGGCCCGGTCGAGGTTGACATCGTCGATGCGCAAAGCGGCAAAGTGATGCAATCGGTGACGCAGTAGGAGAGGGCGCGCAGATGGACGAAAGCACCACCCAGAGTCTCGCGAAAATCGCGCCGCTACACACCCTGACGCTGACCCACTACGGGCGCAAATCGGGCAAGCCGTACGAGGTCGTGATCTGGTTCGTGATCGAGGGGCCGCGGATGTACCTCGGCACCGCGAACAAGAGTCGCAACTGGGTGCGCAATATAATGGTGAAGCCGAACGTCATCATCAAAGCGGGCGGGGAAACCTTCAACGGCACCGTCAGTGAGATCACCGACACTCCGGGCCGCGATCATGTGATGAGCCTGGTGCAGTCGAAGTATTGGTACGCGATGCCTTTTATGCTGGTGGGCCGGCTGTTACAGAGTCTGGGAGTGGTGAAGGACAACACCGGCGCCTTCGAGGTGCATCCTGGCTAGCGCGGCTCGCCGGCTTCCGCGACTTTCTTAAGACTCTCCAACCAAACCTGATGCCCTTTCAGCAGCATCGGGCGCAGGTACCATGAGCCGATCGCGCCGAGGATTCCATTCTGGCATTCCTCGGTGATGACGTGGCATCCGCCCCCCGCCGGTTCCAGCAGCCATCCGTGGTAGACCGGGAGGAGTCCTTTGCCGTCCCATCCGAGTTCGTGTGGCGGATCGAATGCGAGCACCGTGCTGTTGACCGTCGCGCCGAAAGTCTTCCAGATGAAGTTGGCGCCGGGGGCGAGGTCGGGACCGGGCGCGTTTTGAAAGCGGACATTGGCGCTGTTGCGGTACCATGCGGGCCAGTTGGAGGCCCGGATGAGC
>Ga0210398_10001189_pt1 | contig 27706 bp, 23 predicted proteins | sample IncBWC4OmetaG_FD_161047 | JGI IMG/M metagenome (GOLD analysis project Ga0210398, IMG submission 161047) | Forest soil microbial communities from Barre Woods Harvard Forest LTER site, Petersham, Massachusetts, United States - Inc-BW-C-4-O | ecosystem: Environmental > Terrestrial > Soil >... | reverse complement strand
GGCGATGTGTGTGGCATGTAGCACAACATCGCCGGCACGCCCGGCCCCTCAGACCGGCGGTGCGGGAGCGGGTGGATAGCTGCGCGGAAACATGACGCGGAAGGTGGTGCCCGAGCCGGGGGTGCTCTCGATCTGCACGCCGGCATCGAGCAGCTCGCACAGCCGCTTGACGATGGTGAGGCCGACGCCCTCGCCGGTGGCGCTGCGCGGGGTATGGGTGGATTCCGACGGCAGCGTTTCCGGCGGCGCCGGCACTGCCTCAGGGTCGCTGGCAGCATCCTGCGCTTCATCCGCGCGCGTGGCCGCACGCAGCAACTTGGCGATCGCGGGGCTGGCGCGCTCGCCGATGCCGACGCCGGTGTCCTGCACCGTCAGCTGCCAGCTGTCCACATCGGCGGTCTGGGTTGCGGCGACCGTCACCTGCACGCCGCCGCGCTCGGTGAATTTCAGTGCATTCAGGATCAGGTTCTGCGCGATGCGCCGCACCTTGATGGCATCACCGAAGACCGGCAGCTCCACCACCTGTGCGCTCAGCGCCAAGCGCCGCTCGGCCGCGAGCGGCTGCAGCTCCATGCACAGCTCGCGGATCACCTGTCCGGCATCGAACGGCGCGATGTTGCGCTGTTCACGGCCGGCTTCCAGGCGTGCGAGCGCGGTCAGATCATCGAGCAGCGCGGTGAGCGTACGGGTGGTGCGCTCGACCAGCGCCGCGCCGGCCGAGGGGGCTGGCGCGCGCGCGAACGCGGTCGCCGCCAACTGCACCGCGCTCACGTTGCCGCGCAGGTCGTGCGCCGCCTCGTGCCACAGGCTGGCGCGTTCGCGCTCGAGCGCGCGCAGCTGCTCGAGCGCCTGCTCCAGATCGCGCAGGCGACTGAGCGCCTCGGTCTGCTGCAGACGCACCTGTGCGGCCGCGCCCTCGGTCATGCAATCGACGAACAACTGCAGCAGCAGCTGACGCGCCACGCGCATGGCGGCCGCCGCGGGCGCCGGTGTCACGAGCGCGAAATCCTCCACGCAATCGGCCAGCACGCCATGCAGGTGGCCCCATTCGCGCATGGTCTCGCGGTAGTGATAGCCGTGCAGCCAGCGGTTGATACCGTGATCGAGCACGCCGCGACGGCGCTCGTCGCGCGCCTGCTGCTGTTGCTCTTCACCGCGCGCCACCAGCTCCAGCTCGAAGGCATCGAGGATGCGCGGGATGTGATCGATGAACTGCGCGCGCGCCAAGGCATCCGCGGTGCTGATCTGCGGGTCCTGGTCGACCGCGCGCCGCCAGGCGAGCAGCAGCGCCGCGCGGCTGTCCTGCAGATGGCGCGCGAGGCGCGCCAGATCGCTACGCGGGGCGCCCGTGGAGCTCACCGGGCCACCCGCGCTGAGGTGCGCGCGCGCGACGGGCCGAGCGTCGCGCGTGACATGAGTAACATCGCCAGTGTCTGCATACCTGAAATTCGCCGGTGCCCGGCGGCCTCAGCGGCTGCCACAGCGCTCAGCGTCCACGAACCCCGCCTCACCGGGATACAGCGCCACAAGCTTGCGCAGCACCCCGTTGGTCCATCCGAAACCGTCCTGCAGCGGGTACTCACCCCCGCCGCCGCCGCCGCCCGGATTCAGCACATCGTACTTTTCTACCAGTTTTCCGTGCAACCGGTAGAAATTTTCGACGTTCACCATCCAGCGGCACGCGATCAGCTGCGCCAGCGCGTCCTCGTGGTAGCGGCGCAGACCGGCCACTGCAATCCACTCAAGCGGCGCCCAGCCATTGGGCGCGTCCCACTGCTCGCCGGTGCGGCGGTCGGTGGTGACCAGCCCGCCGCTCTTCAATAGCGTCGCGCGCGCGGTCGCCGCAACCCCGCTCGCCTGTGGTACGGATGCCGCACCGACAAACAGCGGATACAGGCTCGCCGCGCTGACCCGGCGGATCCGCTCGCCCGAGGTCCAGCGGTAGTCGAGATAACTGTTGGCGGCCTCATCCCACAGGTAACGATCCATGGCGGCACGGCGCGCCGCCGCACGCCGGCTGAACTGCGCCTCGCAGGCGTGATCGCCACTGGCCGCACAGCCGGCACGGATGCTCTGCTCGAGTCCGTACAGAAGGCTGTTGAGGTCCACCGGTACGATCTGCGTCGTGACGATGCTCGCGCGGGTGCGACCGTCGGCGAACCAGCGCGAACTGAAATCCCAGCCGCTCTCGGCGGCGGCGCGCACGTCGCGGAACAGCGCTGCAGCCGGCCTGCCACTGGCGGCGGCGAGCGCCACGTCCTCGCGGTAGGACTCATCGCGCGGCAGGTCACGATCGTCCCAGTAGCGATTGAGGATCGCCCCGTCGCTCAAGGCCACCACGCGCCGGTGCGCAGCGCCGCGCTTGAGCTCCTCGGCGCCGGCCATCCAGAAGGCGTATTCGCGCCGCAGCTGCGGCAGGTAACGTGCGGCCCCCGGCCGTCCGGGCGCATCGGCAAGCGCCACCATGGCGTAGAACAGGGGGGGCTGCGAGCGGCTGAGATAGTAGGTGCGGGTGCCGTTCGGGACATGGCCGTAGGTGTCGATCAGATAAGCGAAGTCCTGCAGCATGTCGCTCAGCAGCGCATGCCGGCCACTCGCCGTGAGCCCGAGCATGGTGAAGTAAGAATCCCAGTAATAGATCTCGCGGAAACGTCCGCCGGGCACGACGTACGGCCGCGGCAGCGGCAGGAGCGATGCGTACGGGGGTGCAGTCGCGGTTGAGCGCCTGAGTACGTCCCAGAGTGCGTCGATGTGCGCGCTGACCGAGCGTTGCCGTGGGAGAGAGACGGGTGTGTCGGCGGTCTGCGGCAAGGAAAACGTCGCACTGACGAAGCGCTCGAGCGCCGCTGCGGTGCGCGGCCGCTCGCGCTGGTAACGGTCAAGAATCACCGACGGCGCCGCGAGCGGCACGGCATCGGCGAAGACTTTGCTGTCGCTGTAGAGAGCCTGGGTCTGCACCGCGACGAACAGGCCCTTGAACAGGACCTGCGGAGGCTCGGGCTCGGCGCCACGCGCCAGAGCAGCGCTCAGCAGCAGCAGCGCAGCCGGAAAGTTGCGCGGTGCAGCCACCTGCAGTCCGCCGGGGCGCCGCTGCGCTAGTCGCGCACGCCCGACTGGCTGGCGATCGCGCGGCCGACCGCGCGCAGGCGTTGCGGTGCGGGGCTGCGCTCGTTCGCGCTGCGGGTCTGCGGGATCAGCGAGCACCAGGCATCGAACACCGCGCTCACCGGCACCTGGTCAACGCGCGTCGCCGGTGGCGGTCCGCGCACACCCAACACCGGCGAGCGGCTCGGGCTGCGCGGCAGCCAGTGCTGCGGGGAGTGGGCGCCGTAGAGCACGACCAGCGGCAGACCGAGAGCGGCGGCCGCATGGGCCGGGCCGGTGTCGACCGACACCATGCTGTGGGCCGCCTCGCACAGCGCAAAGAACTCGCGCAGCGTGTCGCCGGCCACACCGACGGCATCCAGTTGGGTCGCGGCCTGGATCTCGCGCAGCATCGGCACTTCCTCGCGCGAGCCGCGCAGCACGATGCGCGCGTGGCGCATGCGCTGGTGCATCAGCTGCAGCAGTTCGACCCAGCGCTCGAGCGGCCACGCCTTATCGTCCGCGCCGGTGCGCCGCCAGCGGCTGCGCCGCCGGCTCATGCTGCGGTGATTGCCGGGCTGTAACAGGATGAGATCGTGGCCCGCCCAACCCTGCGAGCGCAGCCAGGCATCGCGCTCGGCACGCTCGCGATCTGACAGGTACAGTCGCGGTCCGTCATCCTCGGCGGCCGGCGGTACCGGGTAGTCGGCGGCGCGCAGCACCGTCGGCGTGCGGCTGCCGAGCCGCATGAGCTTGTCGATGAGATGTTCGGGGCCGCCGCCTTTCTCGTCCGTGACGAACACGCAGCGCGCCGGATCCACACCGCTCAACGCCAACATGCGACGGATCCGTGGCAGCTGCCGATAATGGTCTTCGCAGATATAGATCGGCCCGGGTGCGGCCGCGCGTAGCGCGCGCCGCACCGCGAGCCATGACGGGTCGAGGAGGAACGGCACGTGGCGGCCGAAGGACCACAGGCCCGCGACATCGGGATTGCCCTGATAGACCGCGGTGTTCCACGAGCCTGCACCGATCACGTTGCACGGCAGCTGGTAGCGCGCGTGCAAGCGGCGCAGCAACGCCGTCAGCATCACCATGTCGCCGAGACGGCAGAAGAAGAACACCGTGGGGCGCAGCGCCCGGCCGGCGTGGGCAGTGCTGATACGCGCTTCCCGCTCATGTTGCATGCCGCCGCGGGGCGGAGATTCAACGTTCAGCGCCGGTCCGCGCAGGACGTGATCGGGGGGTTCAGTCATCGCCGTGAGTCATTGCTGAATGTAATGCTGCTGCGCCGCCACCTTCTGGCCGGCGCATTGATTCTACAGGGGTTTAGCGACCTTAGCGCGGGGAGCCCGCGCCGCGTATGCGCTCGAGCAGGGAGGTCGTGGATTTCTCCGGGGTGAGGGGCACGATCTCGACACGGCCGCCGGCGGCCTCCACCAGCTCGCGGCCGACGACCTCGGACACCTGGTAGTCACCGCCCTTGACCAGCACCTGCGGCTTGACCTCGCTCAAGACCGCAAGCGGGGTGTCTTCGTCGAAAACTGTGACCGCGTCCACAAAAGTCAGCGCGGCGAGCAGCGCGGCGCGCTCGGCCTGCGGTACGAGCGGCCGCTCGGGGCCCTTCAGGCGGCGCACCGAGGCATCGCTGTTGATGGCCAGCACGAGAATATCGCCGAGCTTCGCGGCGTGCTGCAGCAGCGCGAGGTGGCCGGCGTGCAGCAGATCGAAGCAGCCGTTACTGAAGACGATGCGTTTGCCGGCCATGCGCCAGTCGGCCGCCCGGGCCGCCAGGTCCTGGCGCGACAGCAGCTTGCCGTCCGGGCGCGCGGCGAGCGCATCGCGGATGCTGCCGGCGGACACGGCCACCGCGCCCACCTGCGTGACCGCCACTCCGGCGGCGGCGTTAGCCAGCTGCGCTGCGAGTGTCAGCGGTGCCTGCGCGGCCAGAGCCAGCGTCAATACCGCGATGGCGGTGTCGCCCGCGCCGGTCACGTCGTAGACCTCGTGGCGGATCGCCGGGACGGTGGTCGCGGCGCCCTCGCGCGGCACGACCAGCATGCCGCGATTGCCGAGGGTGACGACCATCGACTCGAGTCCACTCGCTGCGAGCAGCGGTCGTGCGGCGGCCGCAAGCGCGCCGGGGTCGTCGGCGTTCAGAATCTGGCCAGTGGCGGCTTCCAGTTCGCGCAGATTGGGGGTGACCGTGGTCGCACCGCGATAGCGCGCGAAGTCCGGGTGCTTCGGATCGACCACGACCGGGATGGAGCCGCGGCCGCGCGTGACGCCTGCGACCGTCTCGGGCGTGAGCATGCCCTTGGCGTAGTCGCTGAGGATGATGGCATCCGGATGCGCCCCGTCGGCGAGCTTCGACAGCAGCCGGATGGTTGCCTGCGGTGAGCAGGCCTCGAGATCCTCCCAATCCAGGCGCAGCAGCTGCTGACTGTGGCCCAGCACGCGCAGCTTGCGCGTCGTCTGGCGGCCGCTGAGCCTCAGCACCGCGCGCGTATCGATATCCGCCGCCGCGCACAGCTGCAGCAGCGTGTCGGCGGCAGGGTCCTCACCCACGATGCCCGCGAGGCTCACGTGAGCGCCCAGCGCGGCGATCTGGCGCGCCACGTTGGCCGCGCCCCCCAGGCGGTGCTCGGTGCTGTGCGCCCGCACCACGGGTACGGGTGCCTCGGGCGAGATGCGGTCCACGGCCCCGGTGACGTACTCATCCAGCATGACATCGCCCACAACCCAGACGTGCAGGCCGGCGAAGCGCTCGAGCAGTGCCAGTTGCGCGCTGATGGCGCCGCTGCGATCGCCCTCGCTCATGCCTGCCCCCGTGCGCGCAGCGCGCTTTCCAGCGTATCGACCAGCGCGTGCACGCACAGTGCGTGCATTTCCTGGATCCGCGCCACCGAGGCGGAGGGGGCCGCCAGCAGCAGATCGGCGTGCTCGGCGAGACTGCCGCCGCGCGCTCCGGTGAGTGCGATGACGGTGCAGGCGCGCTGCCGCGCGCTCACTGCCGCCTGCACGACGCTCGCGGAATTGCCGCTGGTGCTGATGGCGAACAGCACATCCCCGTCGCGGGCGAGCGCTTCGATCTGGCGCGCGAATACCCGCTCATAACCGTAGTCGTTGGCGAGCGAGGTGAGTGTTGCGGTGTCGGCCGTGAGTGACAGCGCCGGCAGCGCACGGCGCTCACCCTGAAAGCGCCCGACCAGTTCCGCCGCCAGATGCTGCGCCTGCGCGGCGCTGCCGCCGTTGCCGCAGGCGAGCACCTTGCCGCCGCGCACCAGGCATTCCAGCAGCACGGCGCTGATACGCCGCAGGACCGGGGGCAGCTCCGCCGCGGCACGGGCCGCGACGGCCGCATGTTCCGCGAAAATCTCTTCGAACGTCATCATCACCTGCTAGCCGAGAAGCGCTTGGGCCAGAGCCAGGAGGTCATCGTAGGCAGCCACGCTCCCGGGGGCAAACTGCGCCTCGGTCCGGCGGCCCTTGCCGGTCCGCACCAGCACCGCCCCCACCTGCGCCCGGCGTGCCGCCTCCAGATCGCGCTCATCGTCGCCGATGACGAGCGTCTCGCGGCCCGGGATCCCCGAGCGCGTCACCGCACGTTCAATCAGCCCGGGAGCGGGCTTGCGGCAGGTGCAGCCCTCCGCCGGCGCATGCGGACAGAAGAGCACCGCATCGAGCGGCGCGCCGTTTGCAGCCGCCTCGGCCTGCATGTGCGCGTGCACCCGGGCGAGCTGCTGCAGCGTCATGATGCCGCGGCCCACCCCGGACTGATTGGTGGCCACACTCAGCTGCACGCCTGCCGCGTGCAGCAACGCCAGCCCCTCGAGCGCACGCGGCAGCCAGTGAAATTCGGCCGGCGTGCGCACGTAGCCGCCGTGCGCGGCCTCGCGGTTGAGCACGCCGTCGCGATCCAGAATGACGTGCCGGACGCTGGGGCGGGATGCCGGCGCGCTCACAGATAGGGATCAGGCTGCGACAGGTAGCGCTGCACGTAGTCGCGCACCCCCTCCTCCAGGGAGGTGAACGGCCGGCGGTACCCGGCCGCGCGCAGGCGCTCCATGCGCGCCTCGGTGAAGTACTGATACTGGGCGCGCAGCGCCGCCGGGGTCTCGATGTACTCGATGTGCACCGGCCGGTCGAGCGCCGCCGCGAGTGCCTGCACCAGCTCGGCGAAACTGCGCGCGCGCCCGCTGCCGAGATTGTACAGGCCGCTCACCTGTGGCTGCTCGAGCAGCCACAGGATCACCTCGGCGCAGTCGCGCACATAGATGAAGTCGCGCCGCTGACCGCCGTCAGGCACGTCGGGGCGGTGCGAGCGGAACAGCGTCACCGGGACAGCGCTCGATGCCAGCGGATACTTCTGCGCAACCACGCTGCGCATGCCGCCCTTGTGGTACTCGTTCGGGCCATAGACATTGAAAAACTTGAGCCCGACCCACTGCGGCGGATGCGCCCCGCCCTGCGCCAGGGTATGCGCCACCCAGCGGTCGAACAGATGCTTGCTCCAGCCGTAGGCATTGAGCGGTCGCAGCTGCGCGAGCGCCGCCGGGGTCGCGGCATCATCGAAGCCGTGCTCGCCGGCGCCGTAGGTGGCGGCGGTAGAGGCGTAAATGAAGCGCTTGCCATGCGCCGTGCACCAGCGCCACAGCGACTGTGGCAGGCGAAAATTGACCTCGGCAATGAGTTCCGCGTCGCGCTCGGTGGTGGAGCTGATCGCGCCCAGATGCACGATCGCCTCGAGCTCCTGGCCCGAGGCTTCAAGCCACGCGGCGAGCGAGTCGGGATGGATGAGCTCGCGCAGCGGCGCGCGTGCGAGGTTGCGCCACTTGTCGCCCTGGCGCAGCCGGTCACACACCGCCACCGGCTGGTTCGCCGCGGCGAGCGCGGCCACGACGTTCGAGCCGATGAAGCCGGCACCACCGGTGACGAGGATCATGGCAGACGCGCACGCATGTTCAGAACTTGAACGACATGTACAGCCGCACACCGCTCGGGCTGTAGAAGGCCTCGCTACGGTAGCCGTCCTGGGGATCGCTCGGCAGGGAGCGCTCGCGCGCCAGTTCGACGCCGGAGAAGTAGTCGAAATTCAGGTCCCAGTGCGGCAGCAGGTCGCGCCACTGGGCGCCGGCACCGAGCCACCAGCCGTAGGCCGGCGTCGCCTCCGAATAGCGGGCCGCGCCGGCAAATCCGGTGAGCGCGAAGTGGCGGCCGAAACGGTAGCGGTAGTCGATCAGCCGCGCCGCGAGCAGCGCGTGATCACGCACTCCCAGGGCCTCGAGGCGCACGCCGAAATCCTGGTTCTCGGAAATCGCGCGACGCGCGCCGAAACCGAGGTCCGGGCCGACGCTGAGACCGGTGTTGTAGCGCGGCTCGGTGTTGAGAATATCCACCAGCACTTTGTTGAGGTTCGCCCCCACATCGATGAACAGCTCGCTGCCGCCCTCGCGCGCGCCGGCGTAGGCATCATCGCCGGAGTCCGCGTGCGCCCCGGGCAGCGCGTTACCGAAACGCAGGAAGCCGGCAAGTCGCGTGTAATGCGCGCCGAACACGTCCCGCCCGGCGTCGATCTCCGCCCCCACCGCATACTCGCCCCAGGGGTGTGCGTAACTGAGCGAACCCATGATCTCGTGGTAATAGCCATACACCTGTCCGGCGTACAGATTGTTTACCAGCGTGCGGATCTGGGTCTCGAAGCGCCCGCCGAAGGAGGGTTCCCAGGCGATGCGCAGCATGTTGCTCTGCCCGCGCGGGTCGTCGTTGAAGACGCGCTGATCGCCGAACCAGTTGCCGATCATGGCACCGTAGTTGGTGATGCCCTCGAGATAACCGACCTCGACGCCGGTGTTCGGCTTCACGTACCAGGTCTTCTCGAAGTCGGTGATCTCGTAGGTGATGTCGAACGGTCCGACGCGCGGCAGATGAACGCCCGCCGAAAGGGCCGGCTTGCCGAACAGATAGTTGTCACCGCGCGAGGTGTCGTTGGCGGCGTACTCGAAGTAGATCGCAAACGGCACCGGGCCGGGGAAGATGAAGCGGCTGGTGAGCGAGGCCTCCTGCTTGCCGACATTCGGTACACCGGTGCCGAGCCCGGTGCTCTGTGCCTTGCTCGGATCGAAGAAGGCTTCCAGCACGTCGTGAAACGACTGGCCGCCGGCGGCGCCGCCACCGAAGATCAGGACGCGGTTGGCCGCCAGTGCCCAGCCGTTCATCGGTTCGATGCCGAGGTGCAGGCCGGCGAATTTCGGGTAACCGCGTGTGAACGAGGTGGAGCCGTCCGGGTTCCTGATCTCGATCTGGTCGGTCTCCGACATGCGCGCGAGGAACACTTCGTACTGAAAGCCGAAGCGCGTCAGCGGGTCGTAGTTCGACAGCGTGATCGAGGGCATGGTGGCCGCCTCGGTGCTGATCAGCATGGCGCTGTCAGTCATCGGCGACCACCAGTGGTCGCGGTAGCCGATGTCGAGTTGCGCAAAGTCGAAGCCCGCACTGAGCATCGAGCCGGTCGCGGTCGTGCGCCCCTGGTAGGCATCGATGCCGGCGCTCACCATCCAGTAGTCGCTCGGCTGCCAGTAGCCCATGGCGGCGAGGTCGTAACGGCTGTCGGTGGTCTCACCGTGCTGATTGGGCATGATGGGGTCGGAGCCGCCGGAGGCGACCGAGCCCTCCAGGGATGCGAAACCGATGCCCATGCCCTTCATGTAGTTGCGCAGAAACTTGCGCACCCGCTCACACAGCGGCGCATCCACCTTGCAGGCCTGCGGCAGCGCATCCAGCACCACCGCTGCCGGAATCGGCCGGGTCATCACCGGTTTGTCGCCGAGGATGAGCACCCGCTCGACTTCGCGTTCGATCTCGGGATCCAGGTTGAGCGGCAGATAGGGTGTGACGCCGCGCGCCTGCGCCTCTGCGGCCGACAGCACCAGCAGCACCCCGCTCAGCAGTGCGATTCTCTTGATCATTTCCCCGACTCGACTCAGGCAGGCCCTACAGCGTCGCGACTCACCGCCGGCACGACGTGGCGCAGGGCTCCGCTCGAGCCGGGCGCGCAGGCGGGCAATGTACACGTACGGCAAGGCGTACCGGAAGTCCCGCGGCAGCTTTCGGCGCGGCGGCGCTGTGGCGCTGCGCTGCGCACCATCGGCAGCGATCTGCGCAGCGCTTACAATGCAGCGCGTCCGCCGGCTGCCGCCGGACGGCCACATATAGGGTGGGGGGTATCATGAATTCTGCGGCGCGATTCCGGCTTGATGCCGCCTGATGCCGTGGCCGCGGCGGCACTGGCGCTCGCGCTGTGCGCCGCCACCGCCGCTCACGCTGAGGGCGCCGACGTCGAGGGTGCGCAACGCCTGGCGCTGTACGCCCAGGCCACCTACGTGGAGCAGGAAACCGACGCTTTCCACGCACCTTACCGCGGCCCCAACAGCCTGACGCCGGCGGAGGGGCGCGAGACCGTCGATGCGACGCTCTACCTGGGGACGCGTCTGTGGCACGGCGCCGAGGCGTGGCTCAACCCGGAGTTGGACCAGGGCTTCGGGCTCGACGACACGCTCGGAGTCGCCGCCTTCCCGAGCGCCGAGGCTTACAAGATCGGCAAGCACCAGCCCTACCTGCGTCTGCAGCGCCTGTTCATCCGCCAGACGCTGAATCTCGCCGGCGCACAGCAAGAGGTCGGCGGCGGCGCCAATCAGTTCGCCGGCATGCGCGCGGCGGACCGCTGGGTGTTGACGCTCGGCAAGTTCGCCGTAACCGACGTCTTCGATACCAACCAGTATGCGCACGATCCGCGCAGCGACTTCCTCAACTGGGCGGCCATCGATGCGGGTACCTTCGACTATGCGGCGGATTCCTGGGGCTACACCGTCGGTGCCGCCGCCGAGTGGTATCAGCAGGCGTGGGCGCTGCGCGCGGGCCTGTTCGATCTGTCGGACATCCCCAACAGCCCGCACCTGGAGTCAGGCTTTGATGAGTTCCAGATCGATCTTGAACTCGAGCACCGGCACCAGCTGTGGGGACGGCCGGGCAAGCTGATGCTGACCGCTTTCGACAGCCGCGGCCGCATGGGCCTGTTGTCGGCGGCGTTGGCGCTGGCGCAGCAGACCGGCATGCCGCCCGACCTCGCCCTGGTACGCAGCTATCGCACGCGCATCGGCGCACACGTCAGTTTCGAGCAGGAGCTGTCGGACAGCGTCGGCCTGTTCGCGCGCCTGGGCAAAGCGCCGGGCAATACCGAGATCTATGAATTCACCGACATCGACCGCAGCATCGCCGGCGGCGTCTCGGCCAAAGGCGCGGCCTGGGGGCGTGCCAGCGATACGCTCGGCGTCGCGGCCATCATCAACGGCATTTCCGCCGAGCGTGAGGCGTACCTCAACGCGGGCGGGCTCGGCATCCTCATCGGTGACGGCCAGCTGCCGCACCCCGGCTGCGAGCAGGTCGCCGAGACCTACTACAGCCTGGGGCTGCTCGCGGCGCTGCACCTCACCCTCGACTATCAGTGGGTGAAGAACCCGGCCTACAACCGCGACCGCGGCCCGGTATCGATCCTCGCCGTGCGCGTGCACCTGCAGCTGTAAGTTCGTAGGACTCTAGAGGAAGCCCACGGCGATCACGCCGCACAGCCCGAGTGCGCTCAGCGCCCACAGCACATACAGGAGCCCGCGCGCCCAACGCAGCACCGCGCCCCCGCCCGGGGCGCGGCGGCGCGCCGCCGCCCCGCTCACCACACCACCCGGCGCCACGAGCGCGCTCCGGGGGCCGACTAACACCTGCAGTTTCCGCATGACACTCTCCTCGGCAGGCGCCTGCGGATAGCGCTGCCCGGGAGAGGCCGCGACGGCCTAGCGCTTCAGCGCGCGGCCCGAGTGCGCGGACTGTGCCCGAGGCGGGCGGTACCCGCAGTGCGTGGCCGGCGATGCGCCGCAGCGCCGGCACAGCTCACTACTGATTGCATTTGACATCGCTGCCATTTGGGGGCGCGCAGGATACGCGCGCCTGCGGTCTGCTGTAAAGGCCAACAGATAGGATACCCCCCACCCTATGGGTGAGAGGGCAGCTGGCCGGGCGCTTGCGCACAGTGCTCGTCGGCGCAGGCCGCATGATCCACCTGAATGGTCGAGTGAGCAATGCCGAATTCGCGCCGCAGCCGCTGGCTGACCGCGACCACCAGGGTCTCGCGGTCGGCGTCCGCCGCGCAGCGCACGTGCAGGGTCACCAGCGGCTGATTCTGCGTGAGCAGCCAGGCGTGGATGTGATGGACCTCGAGCACCGCCGGCACGCTCGCCATCAGGTCGCGCCGCAGCGCCTCCGAGTTGAAGCCGCTCGGCGTGCCCTCGAGCAGGATGTGCGCCGAGGAGCGCACGATCTGCGCGGCACTCCTGAGGATCAGCAGCGCCACGGCTACCGACAGCAGCGGATCGATCGGTGACCAGCCGGTCGCAAGGATCACCGCCGCGGCGACAATCGCGATCGCGAAGCCGAGCAGATCGCCGAGCACATGCAGCCAGGCGCTGCGTGTGCTCAGATTGTCGCGGTCACCGCCGCTTAACACCCAGAAAGCGACCGCGTTCGCCAGCAGCCCGGCGACCGCCACGGCCAGCATCGGACCGCCGAGCACCGCGACCGGGCTCGCCACGCGGCGCGCGGCCTCCACGATCACCCAGGCCGCGATGAGGAACAGCGCGCAGCCGTTGACGAATGCCACCAGCACCTCGAGGCGCCGGTAGCCGTAGGAGCGCATGCCGTCGGCGGGCCGCCGGCCGATGCGCAGCGCCCCCCAGCTCATGGCGAGCGCCGCAGCGTCCGAGATCATGTGGCCGCCATCGGCGAGCAGCGCCAGCGAGCCCGACAGCAGGCCGCCGGCAATCTCGATCAGCATGAAGACAAAGATGATGATGAACGCCCAGAACAGGCGCCGCTCGTCGGTGTTCGGGCCGACGTGCCCATGGTCGTGCGTGTGGGAATGGCTATGCTCGTGCCCAGCATGGCCGTGTCCGTCGTGCGCCCCGTGGCCATGCTCGCCTGCCATGGCGCTCGCCTAGCCGGCCTGGCCGCTGCGCGCTGCCGGCAGCCGCTCGCGCGGATCGAACCCGATCGACAGCCGCAGCGCAAAGGCATCGGCGATGCGGCACAGGGTCTTGAGGCTCGGCAGGTGGTCGCCGCGCTCGAGACGCGAGATCATCGATTCGGTCATGCGCAGGCGCACCGCCAGCTGTTTCTGCGTCTCGCCGGTATGGGCGCGCAGGCGCAGCAGCTGGTAGGCGCAGTGTGCCGCCAGGCGGGCGCTGTCATTGGCGCGCCGGGCGCGTGAGGCCTTGGATTGAGCCATGGGCGCATCTTAGCAAAAATGCGAAGTGGATGCGCGGCAGCGGCGCGGCTTTGACAATGCGCGCCGGTCGATGCGCCAGAGTGCGCGACGCCACCTGAACCGCCGCTGATGCTGCGCCGCTGCGCGCGCGGTCAACGCGGCGCTGGCGCCGTCGTTACAATGAAGCGACGCTGTCACCACGGAGCTTGAAGCGTGTCCCCACTGCGCCACGCCCCCCTGCGCTCGATCCGGCTAGCCGGCGCGCTGCTGCTGCCGCTGCTCGCGGTCGCCTGCGCGGCACCGCCATCGCGGCCGGCCGGGTCGGCGCCGGCCGCGGCGCTGGCGCCGCTGGCGCGCGCCGATGCCGTATGGCTCGAGCGTGTCAGCTTCGGTCTGGATACGCCCACCGTCGCCGCCTATCGCAGTCTCGGGCGCGAACGCTACCTGGAGGCGCAGCTGCATCCCGCCGCCGAAACCGCACCGTCCGCGGTCGCAAGCCAGATCCAGGCGCTGGTCGCCGCGCAAGCCGATCCGCTGCAGGCACTGCAGGCGGTGCAGCAGCGGCGGCACGCGCTCGAGGCGCTGCCCGCCGGGCCCGACAAGGAACAGGCACGCAAGGAGCTCAACGACGAAGGCGGTCGCGCCGCCTACCAGAGCGTGCGACTGCAGCTGCTGCGCGCGGTGTACTCGGAAGACCAGCTGCGCGAGCAGATGCTGTGGTTCTGGCTCAATCACTTCAGCGTCTATCAGTACAAGGGCGATCTGCGCTGGCTGATCGGTGATTACCAGGAGCGCGCCATCCGTGCGCACGCGCTCGGTCACTTCCGCGAGCTGGTGCTGGCCACGCTCGAGCACCCGGCGATGCTGCAGTACCTCGACAACAGCCAGAACGCCCTCAACCATCTCAACGAGAACTACGCGCGCGAACTGATGGAGCTGCACACACTCGGCGTCAACGGCGGCTACAGCCAGCAGGACGTGCAGAACCTGGCACGCATACTGAGCGGCGCCGGCATCAGCATCGGCCCCGCCCCGCACCTCAAGCCCGAATGGCAGAAGCTGTACGTGCGCCGCGGCGCCTTCGAGTTCAACCCGGCGCGCCACGATTTCGGCACCAAGGTGCTGCTCGGCCAGCGCATCAGCGGCCAGGGATTCGCCGAGATCGAGCAGGCGGTGACGCTGCTGGTGCGCCAGCCCGCCTGCGCGCACTTCATCGCGCGCGAGCTGGCGACCTATTTCGTCGGCGACACCCCGTCTGCGCACCTGGTGGATGCCATGGCGGACAGCTTCCAGCGCAGCGACGGCGACATCGCGGTGACTTTGCGCACGCTGTTCCTGTCGCCGGAGTTCACGGCAGCGCACGGCACTAAGTTTAAGGATCCGATGCGCTACGTGGTCTCCGCCGTGCGCGTCGCCTACGACGGCCGCATCCTCAGCAACACCCATCCGCTGCTCGACTGGCTGAACGCGCTCGGCGAGGCACCGTTCAACCGTCTCACCCCCGATGGCTATCCGCTCACCGGCGCGAGCTGGCAGAGCCCCGGCCAGATGAGCCGGCGCTTCGAGATCGCGCGCGCCATCGGCACCGGCAACGTGCACCTGTTCGACCCGGAGGACGGCGGCACCAACCCCGGCAGCGGCTTCCCGCAGCTGTCCAACCGCCTGTACTTCGAAGCCATCGAACCGTTCCTGGCTGCCAACACGCGCGCGGCCCTGCAGCGCGCCAACTCACCGCAGGAATGGAATACCTTCCTGCTGGCTTCACCGGAGATGAACTATGAGTAGCACTGTCAACCGCCGCGAGCTGTTGCGTCTCGGCAGTGCCGCACTCTTCGCCGGCAGCTTCAGTCTGCGCTTGTACGCCGCACCGCCCGCCAGCGCGCGCTTTCTGCTGGTGTTCCTGCGCGGCGGCTACGATGCCACCAATGCGCTGGTCCCCTATGCGAGCTCCTTCTATTACGAGGCACGACCCACCATCGCCATCGCCCGGCCCGACGCGGCGGTGCCTGCCGGCGCGCTGGCGCTCGATCCGTACTGGGCGCTGGCGCCCGCGCTGCGTGATTCGCTCGGCGTGCTGTATCAGCAGCGCCAGGCCGCGTTCGTGCCCTTCGCCGGCAGCGCCGACCTGACGCGCAGCCACTTCGAGACCCAGGACAGCATCGAGCTGGGTCAGCCGCTCGGCGCGGCGACAGACTTCCGCTCCGGCTTCATGGGACGCCTGCACGCCACGCTCATGCCCGGCGGTGCCCCGGCGCTGAGCGCCATCTCCTTCACCGACGCGCTGCCGCTCGTCTTTCAGGGACGCGAGCAGATTCCCAACATCTCGCTGAAGAGTGTTGGCAAGCCGCCCTTCGATGAGCGCCAGATGCAGATCCTCACCGGCATGTACGCCGGTCACCCGCTCGAGCCGGCGGTCGCCAGTGGCCTCGAGCTGCGGCGCCAGGTGGCCGCGGCGATGCAGGAACTCGACGAGGAAATGCGCGCCTCCAGCCGCAACGCGCTCAGCATCAAGGGCTTCGAGCTCGAGGCCGAGCGCATGGCGCGCCTCATGCGCGACAGCTATCGCATCGGCTTCGTCGACGTCGGCGGCTGGGACACGCACGTCAACGAGGGCGGCGCACAGGGCGCGCTCGCCAGCAATCTCGCCGGGCTCGGGCGCGGCCTCGGCTCGTTTGCACAGGCACTCGGGCCCGAATGGAAGAACACGGTGGTCGTTGTTCTGTCGGAATTCGGCCGCACCTTCCGCGAGAACGGCAACCACGGCACCGATCATGGCCATGGCAGCGTCTACTGGGTGCTGGGCGGCGCCATCAACGGCGGACGCATCGCCGGCGAGCAGCAGCTGCTCGAGCGCGCCAACCTGTTTCAGGACCGCGACTATCCAGTGCTGAACGACTACCGCGCGCTGCTGGGCGGGTTGTTCCGTACCCTGTGGGGGCTCTCGCCGGCGCAGTGTACGCAGGTGTTTCCGCAGGTCACCCCGACGGACCTGCAGCTCATCTAGCGGGCGCCGACCGCCTGGCGGCGCCGGAAGCGCCCGCTCGCCGACAGCTCATCGCCATCGATCACGGTGGTCCACAGGGCATTGCGCCGCGCCACGAAGGTGCTGCTGGTGAGCTCTTCCAGCGCTCCGGCATCGGCGAACAGAAACCCCTGACCGGCGGCGCAGCCGAGCGCGAGCAGCGCGGCAACCTGCTGCTCGGCTTCGATGCCCTCGGCCACCGTGTCCAGTCCCAGCGTCTCGCCGAGGGTGATGACCGCGCGTGCCAGCTCCGGACCGTTGTCGGAGTTGGTGAGGCTGCTGATGAACGAGCGATCGATCTTCAGAATGTCAATCGGGAAGCGGTGCAGGTAGGAGAGCGAGGAATAACCGGTGCCGAAATCATCGATCGCGAGGCGCACGCCGAGCGCCTTGAGGCGGTGAAAGCGCTCGAGATTGGCATCGGTGTTGTACATGATCGTGCTCTCCGTCAGCTCGATCACCAGATTGCCGGGCTCGAGCCCCGAGTCCTGCAGTGCCTGCGCGACGTCACGCGCCAGCTCACCGTGCTGCAGGTGGCGCCCGGAGATGTTGACCGCGAGCCGCAGGCCGTTGCCGCCACCGATTCCGCGCCGCCACTGACACAGATCGCGGCACGCCTGCTGCAGCACCCAGCGACCGAGCTTGACGATCTGACCGCACTCCTCGATCACCGGAATGAACTGCGCCGGCATCAGCACGCCGGCATCCGGATGGCGCCAGCGCACCAGCGCTTCCACGCCGAGCAGGCTGCGCGTGCTCAGGTCCACGATCGGCTGATACTCGAGGAAGAATTCCTGACAGGCGAGCGCCCGGCCGATGTCGGCCTCCAGCCGCAAGCGGGCGTGCAGCACGTCCTGCATCTGCGGCTGGAAGGTGACGTGGCGGTTCTTGCCGGCCGCCTTGGCGTGATACATCGCGATGTCGGCGTTGCTCAGCAGCATCTCGGCGCCGACGCCGGGCTGTGAATAGGCAATGCCGATACTCGCTGCTACCGAGACCTCGTTGCCGCTGAGCGGAAACGGCACGTCGAGCGTGTGCACCAGCGCATCGGCGAGGCGCTCCACCTCGGCGTCGTTGGAGATGCCCTCGACCAGCACGGCGAACTCATCGCCCCCCAGGCGCGCCACCGTGTCCGAGGAGCGGGTGGTCTTGGCGATGCGGCGCGCGACCGCCTGCAGCAGGCGGTCACCGGCATCGTGGCCGAGCGAATCGTTGATGTTCTTGAAGTTGTCCAGATCAAGGAACATGACGGCCACCGCGCCGCGCCCGCGCTGCGCGAGGGTGAGCGCGTGCTGCACGCGATCGCGGAACAGGTTGCGGTTGGCGAGCAGCGTCAGCGGGTCGTGGAAGGCGAGCTGGCGCAGCTGTTCCTCGAGTGCCTTGCGCTCGCTGACATCGCGCAGCGTCAGTGCCAGCCCCTGCACCGCCGGGTCGGCGCTCAGGTTGCTGCCGAGGCTCTCGATCACGTAACGGTGCGGACCGCGCTCCATGCGCAATTCCACCGGGCCGACGGTGCCGACGGCGGCCGCGGCCACCTCGGCGAGGAACAGCCGCAGCTTGTCGCCATCCTCGCGTCCCCACACATCAACGAGGTTGCGGCCGGTGAGTTCTTCGGCCCGCAGGCCGAGCGTGCGCTCGGCGGCCGGCGAGGCAAAGCGTACCGCGCCGTCTGCGGCGACGATCATGATGACATCCGCCGCGTTGGCGATCAGCGAGGCATAGCGCGCTTCCACCAGCCGGGTGGCACGGCGCTCGCGCATCAGCGCATCCCCGCGCAGCATCACGCCCTGGCGCACCATCAGCAGCAGGGTGAGCGCAAACACGATCATGGTCATGACCGTCGCCGGTCCACCGATGGCGCCGCGGCTGAAATAGGCGAGCACCACGAAGGCCACCAGCATGGCCGCGTACGGCAGCGAGCGCGCCACCAGGTCCGCGGTGTTGGACATCTGCCGCGCCGGGGCATCGCGCGCGCGCAACTGCTCGCGCGCCGCGGCCGCCAGCGGCAGGTAGCAGCACAGGTAAGCCACGTCCTGGAACTGGCCCGGCAGGTAGTAGCCACGGATCTTGGCGAGCGACCAGAGGATATCGCCGAGGAACATGGTGGCGAAGCCGAGCAGCAGCAGGACCGGCACGCGCCAGCCGCGCGGACTGGCGGCCCCGGCGAGCACCACGACGCCGAGCAGCAGCAGCAGGATGCAGTCGAGACAGCTGTAGGCGAGGCTGAGCGTCTGCCGGATGAAATCGACTTCGGTGTGATCGGCCTGCGGCCGGATCACCAGGAACCAGAAGAACGCACCGAAGCCCACCACGAAGATGGTGGTGTCGAGCGACAGCAGCAGCCACGGGACGCGCACGTCCGCGGCGCGGATCAGCGCCAGCGCGGCGGCGGCCAGCAATACGTAGAAGGCGCAGTAAAAACCGTCCGCGGGGCCGGGAAAGGGATCATGGCCCCGCAGCCAGGCGCTGACGCCGAGCTCCACGCCGAGAAAATACAGTCCGAGTGCCGTGGCGAGCAGCACCCAGGCGGTGCGCAGCGGGCCGCGCGCCACGCGCCGTGCGGTGAGCGCCGCGGCGATGACGGTGGCAAGCGCCGCCGGGCCGTCCGAGATGAGACTGAAGTAATGCGTGACGGTCGGACCACCGAAGCCGGTGAGCATCCACAGCGAGCCGGCGATGACGTACACCGTGACGCCGAGGAACAGCCACTCGGTCCAGCGCTGGGCAATGCCTGGGCGTATGAGCGCTGCTGGTGCTCTGTCGTTGTCCACGTCGGTTAGCTGTCTGTGCGCGCCTGACGATGTCGGCGGGGCCGGTCGCGGCACAGTGAATTTGAGGCCAAATCGCTGTGTCGGCTAGGAAAAAATGTCTGCACGTGACGCAGTTCTCGCCGCACGGCCGCGCGGGCGCAGCCACGTCACGTTGTGTCCCGCGCCGCGCCGTGCCGCCGCCTGTGCCGCCGGACGATTTGGCATAAGCCCCCCTGGTGTGCAAGCTTACAGCCTCAGGTGTGCCGGAGCCCATCCCGATCATGTTTCTCGTCCGTGGCTTGCTCGACCGGGTGCTGTTGATCTGCGCGGTGGTGGCCGGCGGTCTGGTGCCCGGCTTCCTCGCGCAGTACCGCCAGCGTCTGGGTGGCCGGCTCGATCAGGCACGGCTGGACCTCGCACCCTGGCAGCACCTCGCCGACCAGTATTACGGTGGCAGCCTCGACAAGCTGATCGACTATCACCTGCAGAGCGCGGATCCGAAATTTCACGCCGAGGGCGCTGTCATCCGCGCGCTCGCCACGAGTGTGCAGCAGCTGGCGGCGGCGGTGGATGCGCTGCACGGCAGCCTGCTGCAGCAGCTGAGCTATCTGTCGCTGCACACCGACCCGCAGCTCGCGCGCGCCACGCTGCACGACTGGGTGCCGACGTTTGCGCTCTCAGGCGAAGGGCTGACGTTCGCGCTATGCTTCGCGCTCATTGTCTGGCTGCTGTTTCACGCGCTGTGGTGGCTGAGCGCCTGGCTCGCGGCTGCCCTTGGCGGCCGGCGCAGCGCCACGCCCGCACTGCGTGCCCGAGCCACGCGCCACTAAAGACTTAAGACTCGGTTACTCGCTGTAACACCACCAGCGCTTGCGAAGTGCTTTAATCCGCCCGCGATGAGCTCCCGCAGCCTGCGGGAGCGATGCGGCCATCATGGGAGTAGCTGCTGAGATGCAAGGAATGAAGTCGATAAGCGCTGCGGCGCTCGGGCTCGCAGCCCTGCTGCTGCTGAGCTGCAAGTCCTCCGACAACGACAACACCAGCGCCACCCAGTCCGCCACCGGTGTGTGGAGCGGCACCGATTCGACCAGCGGCCTCGGCATCACCGCCATCATCAATTCGGCCGGCGCCGCCACCTTCATCCGCAGCGACGGCGTGCAGTTCGACGGCCCGGTGCAGGTGTCCTCGAGCACGCTGGCTGCGACCGTGGACGGCTACACCGACTTCCCCGGCGAGTTCAGCGACGGCTCGAGCTATGGCCTGGGCACGCTGAGTCAAGGCATGGTGACCACCGCCAGCACCTTAAGCGCAACGCTCAGCTTCACGACCAACGGCGGTACCACGATCGATGGCAGCTGGTCGCTGACCTACGACAGTTACGCCGACAGCACCTCCTCGCTGACTGCCGTCACCAACACCTACACCGACACGGTCACTAATTCGACGCTGACCATCAACGGCACCGGTGCGCTGACTGAGCAGTACACCAACGACTGCGTGCTGAACGGTTCGATCGCCACCAACGACAGCACGCACAACGTTTACGAGGTGAGCTACACCCTGGAGAGCTGCACCGGCACGCTGGCGCCGCTCAACGGCGTGCAGTTCACCGGACTTGCCACCCTCAACAACAGTGTCACGCCCAACCAGCTGATCCTGGCGGTGAGCGGCTCCAACACCACCAGCAAGTACGCGCTGGTGTGGACACTGAACGTCGCCAGCTGACAGCGGCGCCTAACAGCGGGGGCCGCGGGCGGTGCGCACGCCCGCGGCCCCCCCTCCTCCTCACAGCGAGCGCAGGAAGTTCAGCAGGTTCTGCTGCTGCAGCGGACTGAGCTGCTGGTAACCTGCCACCACCTGATTCGCCTCGCTTCCGGAGCTGGCGTGATCGAGGATGGCCTGCACCAGATTGCTGGTGCGCCCGTCATGCAGGAAGAACACCCGCGCGCCCACTCCCCACAAGGGCGCGGTGCGGAATTCATCCGGACCGGCGGCGCCCTGCGTGATGCCGTCGGCGAGCCCCGCGCCCATGTGATGCACCAGCAAATCAGAGTACAGGTGCGCCTGCTGATGTGAGAGCGCGACACTCGGGGAGCGGTAGGAGCCGCTCGCGATCGCATTCCCGGTGCTCATGATGGGCGTATGGCACAGCGCACAGCCGACACTCGCAAACAGCGCGCTGCCTGCCTCGGTGGAAGGCGTCGGTGCCGCCGGCGCCGGCGGCGCCAGCAGGCGCATGAAGTTGGCGAATGCCTCGATGTCCGACAGCACCGCGGTGGCGAGCGGCGGGGCCGCCGGATTGGGGAAGTTGTCGGTGTCGTTCGGGGTCGCATTGCCGCCCTGGCAGCCGGCGGTCTCATCGCGCTCCTGTGGAAACAACTGATTGGAGACTCCCATCTCGACGTTGTAGGCCTCGCCGGCAAACATCAGCAGCGACTTGTTCTGCGCCTTCCAGCCGAAGCGCGTCACCGTGCCATCGTTGGCGCTCAGGTTGACCGTGCCGCCCTGTACCGAGTTGGCATGCCCGCTCACCCCGGCGCGTCGCTTGGCAGCGCTGTCGGCGCTGACGTTGGCGAGAATGGCCGAATCGGGGATCGCCTCGATCAGCCCGGCACCGAGCGTCGGCGTCGGGATGCGGAACACGACGTTGCTGTTGCCGCCGCGCCCGCTGAGCGGATTGCCCGCGGGCGTGAAGGCCGGCTGCGTCAGGTTGCAGCTGCCGGCATCGCTGCGGCCGCTGATCACGAACAGATTGTGCACGCCGCCGTCCGGAGCCCCGTTCGAGCTGACGAAGCGTGCCTCGCGGATCGGCCCGTTGACGGCGTTGAACCAGGGCATCTGGTTGGTCGCACCTTCGGCATTGAACACGCTGTAGAGCGGATTCTCGGCCGGGCTCGAGCCGCCGACATACGGCTGCACGTGACAAGATGAGCACTGATTCGAGTTGAAACGCGGGCCGAGGCCATTGCCCTGGTTGGTGCCGGGCGCGGTGAGCGCACCCGACACCATCTCGACGGTGGTGAAGCGCGTCAGGCCATCCTGGAAGAAAGTCAGTTCGTCGGCGCTCGCGCCGGCGAGCGGCAGCGGCGGGCCGCCGTCGGTGGCGGCGTGCCGCACCCCGGGATCCCTGGCCTGCGCCAACACCGCAAGCGGCGCCAGCAGCACGACATACGGCAGCAGGCGCAGCATCTGAAGCAGATTGCGTAGCTGTGTTCGCATGATGAGCCCCCCGTTGTATGAAGCGTGGCTGTTTACGCGTGAGCTGGGCCGCTGTCGAAGTGTCGCGAGCCTGAGACGCACGGCGGCCGTGCGCACGCTGCACGGAAAACACTGTAAAAACGCCGCTTTTCTGCCTGCTTGAGCGTGACGGGTGAGTCACAAATTCATTGAACCATTTGCCCTTTGCTGGCACCGATGGCAGGTTCGAGGCGGACGCAGCGCCGTGACGCACGGGGGAGGACCATCAGCGATGCAGCGTCAGTCGAAACTGCAGCCGATCCGGCTGAGCGGTGAGGAGCAGAGTCAGTTGCGCAGCTGGGCGCGCAAGCGCCGTGCGGGCCATGCACTGGCGGTACGGGCACGCATCGTGCTCAGTTGTCAGCACGGCCGCTCCAACCGCGAAGTGGCACGGCGGCTCGGCGTCACCACGCAAACCGTGGGCAAGTGGCGCGGCCGCTTCGTCGCCACGCGCATGCGCGGGCTGCTCGATCAGCCGCGCTCCGGCGCCCCGCGCACCATCAGCGATGAGCTGGTCGAAGCGGTCCTCGCCAAGACCCTGCACGAACAGCCGCCCGACGCCGCGCGCTGGAGCAGCCGCCGCCTGGCGAGTGAGCTCGGCATCTCGCAGCGCGCGGTGCTGCGCATCTGGCATGACTTCGAGCTGTAGGCGCCCTCAGCGCAGCTGCGCCGCAGCGGCAGCGTGCGGCGCCCTGATGAAATCCGCGATCGCGCTCACCACGCCCGGCGCGAGCGGCACGTTGGCAGCCGTATAGGTTGCCAGGTTGGCGCTGCGCTCGGTCGAACTGACGCTCTTCAGCACGTGATTGACATCTGGCAGCAACGCCAGCTGCGCCAGCGGTGCCGCCTGTGCGAGTCGCCGTGCGTCGGCCTCCTCCACCTGCAGGTCGCGCTCCCCCTGCAGTATCAAGACCGGGCCGCGATAGGCGTGCAGCAGCTGCGCGGGATCATAGGAGAAGGCGCTGATGAGGAAACCCTGCAGCGGCGGCCGTAACAGTGCGACCAGCGGCTTCGGCAGGCTCGCCGCTGCCACGTGCTGCCCGGCTTCCAGCGCATCGATGCAGGCATTCTGTGCGTGCGACAGCTGCGCGTTCGGCGCCTGGCGCCGCAGTTGCGCGCGCAGCACCTCACCGAGCGGCCGGCCGGCGGCTGACGCCAGCACCAGACCGCAGATGCCGGCCGGCTGCTGCGCCGCCACCAGCGCCACCAGCGCGCCTTCGCTGTGCCCCAAGAGCCAGACGCAGCGCGGCTGCAGGCGCCGCTGCAGCACCCTGACCCAGGTATGCACGTCCGCCGCGTAGTCGGGAATCGTCACCGCGTCCGCATCGGCGAGCGCGCTGGCGCTCGAATACAGGCCACGCTTGTCGATGCGCAGGCTGCTGATGCCGGCGGCCGCAAGCCCCGCGGCGAGCAGCCGGTAGGTGTCGGCGCGCAGCCCGCGCAGATTGTTGCCGTCGTGATCGGTGGGCCCGGAGCCTGGAATGATGAGCACCACGGGCGCTGGCGCGCCGGCTGCCTGCAGCAGTACGCCGCCCAGCCGCCCGTGCGCCGCCGGCACCTGCAGGGCGCGCTCGGCGGGCGGCTGCGCCGCCAGCGTCGCCGCAGTGGCGACGAGTGCCAGCAGCGCTGCCAGAACCCCGGAGAGCTTGAATCGCCTGAGCATGGAACCTCCGGCTGACAAGTCTCGCACAGTGCGCACGGCCAGCACGCGCGCAGGCATACTGCGCCGATCTGCCTCGGGGAGTTTCCCGCTATGACCGACCTGCGCATCGGATTCATCGGCCTCGGCAATGTCGGCAGCCAGCTGGCCACCAACCTGCTGCGCCATGGAGTTGATCTCAGCGTGCGCGATCTCGATGCGCAGCGCGTCGCGGCGCTGTGCGCGCGCGGCGCGCGCGCCGCCGCCAGCCCGCGCGAGCTCGCCGCCGCGGTCGATGTCGTGATCACCTGTCTGCCTTCGCCTGCCATCTGCGCCGAGGTGATGGAGGCCGCCGACGGCGTGCTGGCGGGTCTCACGCCGGGCAAGCTGTGGCTGGAAATGAGCACGACCGACTACGCGGAGATCCGCCGGCTGGCGGGGCTCGTGGCGCAGCGCGGCGCGACCGCGCTCGAGTGTCCGGTGTCGGGGGGCTGCCACCGGGCGGCGACCGGCAATATCTCCATCTTCGCCGGCGGCAGCCGCGCCGCCTTCGAGGCGGCGCTGCCGGTGCTGGCGATCCTCGGCCAGCGCATCCTGCATACCGGTGAGCTCGGCAGCGCCTCGCAGCTCAAGGTGCTCACCAACTATCTGTGCACCGTGCACCTGGTCGCACTCGCCGAGGCACTCACCGTGGCGCGTGCTGCCGGGCTCGACCTCAACATCGCCTACGAGGCAATTCGCATCTCCTCGGGCAACTCCTTCGTGCACGAGACCGAGTCACAGGTCATCCTGAATGGCAGCCGCGACATCAATTTCACCATGGACCTGGTGATCAAGGACGTCGGCCTGTTCGATGCCCTGGCGCGCGAGCGCCAGGTGCCGCTCGAGCTGTCACCGCTGGTGCTGGAGATCTTCCGTGACGGCGCGCGCCGCTACGGTGCGCGCGAGTTCTCGCCCAACATCATCCGCCGCCTCGAGGATGCCTGCGGCCTGAAGGTGCTCGGCGAGGGCTTCCCGCAGCAGATGGTCGACAGCGAGCCCAAGGTGCCCGGTTACGAAGTGGTACCGCGCCGCGCCGCGTGCTTATAATGTTGATGTCATAATATAAAAATCCGCCGGCGGGGTCCCATGGCAATCGGCTCGCTCATCGAAACGCGCTCGATCGACTATGTGCCGCTCGCCGAACGGCACGGCAAGGTCTGGCACCTGTGGCCGGTGTGGTTCTCCGGGGACGCCCACCTCGCCACCCTTGCCGTGGGCGCGGTCGGTATCAGCCTGGGCGGCAATCTGCTGTGGACCGCGGTCGCGGTCATCCTCGGTTGCCTGCTCGGCACCTTCTTCATGGCCTTCCACTCGACCCAGGGGCCGCAGCTCGGTCTGCCGCAGATGATCCAGTCGCGCCCGCAGTTCGGCTACACGGGTGCGCTGTTGGTGTGGGGCGTGGCGATGGTCGCCTACATCGGCTACAACGCCTTCAATCAGGTGCTGGCGGCGCAGGCGCTGCACCAGCTGACGCCGGCCCTCTCCGCCACCTCGGCGACCGCGATGGTGGTGTTCGCGCTGATTGCCCTGGCCCTCGCCGCAGTCGGCTACGACAAGATCCACCTGGCGCAGCGCGGCTTCGCCTATCTCATGATCGTGATTCTCACGGTGTTCACCGTGGGCGCCCTGTTCCTTTTGAAACTGCCCGCGGCGCAGTGGGCGCCGGGCGCGTTTCGCGCCGCACCCTTCCTCGCCCAGCTGTTCGGGGCGGCCTCCTATCAGCTCAGCTGGTCGATCTATGTCTCGGACTACTCGCGCTACCTGCCGCGCGATGTCAGCGTGCGCGAATCGTTCTGGTGGACTTACCTCGGCGCCTTCGTCGGCGGGGCGTGGATGATGCTGGTGGGCACGGTCGCCGCGGCGGCCGCGCCCACTCTCGATATCGCTGCCGCCATGGAGCGCGCCGCGGATGTGGTGACGCCCGGCCTCGGCAAAGTATTGCTGCTGAGCGCGCTCCTCGGCCTGATCACCGTCAGCGCGCTGAACTTCTACGGCGCCTCGCTCACCCTCTTGAGCGTCGCCGACACCATCCGACCCCTCAAATGCACCGCCGCCAAGCGCCTGGCGAGTCTCGCTATCGCCTTCGTCGCCAGCTGCATCGTCGCGCTCAACTCCTCCGGCAACTTCGGCAGCCACTTCCAGGACCTGCTGAACCTGTTGCTGTACCTGTTCACCCCCTGGACCGCGATCAACCTGGTCGACTTCTACGTGGTGCGCAAGGGCCACTACTCGATCCGCGAGATCTTCAATCCCGCCGGAATGTACGGCCAATGGAACTGGCGCGGGATCCTCGCCTACGTCATCGGCTTCGTCGTGATGATCCCCTTCTTCAGCACCCCGTTCGAGGGGCCGGTGGCGCGCGCGCTCGGCGGCGCCGACATCGCCATGCTGGTGGGGCTGCCGGTGTCCGCGGGCGTCTACCTGCTCGCCTGCCGCTCCCTCGATCGGGAACACGAACGGCGTCAGGCGGCGGCGGCCGACGCCGGCCTCGACCCGGACGAGCGCGCGGCTGCACAGCGCGCGTGATTCCCAGTACCATCGCGCGATGCCGAAGATCGTCGACCATGCGCAGCGACGCGACGAGATTGCCCTGGTCGCCTGCCGCGTGGTCGCCGAGCACGGCTTCGACCAGGCGAGCATGGTGCGCATCGCGCGCGAGGCCGGCTACACCACCGGGATGCTGGCGCACTACTTCGAGAGCAAGCAGGACATCATCATCGCCGCGCTGCGGCTGATCCTGCGACGCATCGACGAGCGGCTCACCCATCCGGCCGGCGCGACCACCCGCCCCGATCTGCTCGCACTGCTCACCGAGGCGCTGCCGGTGGATGAGCACCGTCGCACCGAGTGCGCCTTCTGGACCACGTTCTGGGGCCAGGTCACCGCAGACAAGCGCATGAAGCGCATCAACGCCTGGGTACACAAAGAGTACATGCGCCTGTTCGAGCGCTGCCTGGCACAGTGCTGGAGCGAGTGGCCGCACTGGCCGGCGGCGACCCGCGAGCAGGTGCTGCGCTCGCTCGTCACGTTCATCAACGGGCTGACCGCAAGCGCCGCCGCCAATCCCGGCGACTGGCCGGCGGAGAAGCAGACCGCGCAGCTGCGCCTGCAGTTGCAGCTGCTGCACGCCTGGGCGGTGGGTGCGAACGATACCCCGGCCAGCCGACGCGCTGCGGGCGCCTGAGAACGGCGCCCGCAGCCCTCTGTCCCCGAGCCCGCGCTAGAACGACTTCGAGTACTGCAGCATCACCGTGAAGGGCTGCAGCGTCGCCGCCTGCGGAATCACCAGGCCACTGGCGGAGAACTGCGCGTAGCCCACATAGCCGATGTCACCGAGATTCGGCTTCGAGTTGGTCACGTTGTGCAGGTTGAGCGAGAACTCCGACTGCCCGCGATCGAGGCCGAAGCGCAGGTTGACCAGCGAGTAACCCGGCCGGGTCGCAACCGGTGTCGAGGTCGCCGCACCCCCCACCAGGAGTGAGATGCTGTTGCCCGTATAGCTGTAGTCGGCCGACACGAACCCGTCCATGGCATCGTTCAGCGGCTGGGTGTAGACCGCGCCGGCGGAGGCGGTGAATGCCGGCACGCCGCTGATGCGGATACCGGGATGGACGCCGGGG
>Ga0210398_10001188_pt1 | contig 27739 bp, 25 predicted proteins | sample IncBWC4OmetaG_FD_161047 | JGI IMG/M metagenome (GOLD analysis project Ga0210398, IMG submission 161047) | Forest soil microbial communities from Barre Woods Harvard Forest LTER site, Petersham, Massachusetts, United States - Inc-BW-C-4-O | ecosystem: Environmental > Terrestrial > Soil >... | reverse complement strand
AACCTCGGAATGGCTCGATGTCGTCAACGGCGCCTGGTCGCAACCGAGTTTCAATCACGCCGGCAAGTACTACCGCACCGAGAACACCGTGCTCGAACCGAAACCGGTGCGCTCGCCGCGGCCGCCGATTTACGCCGGCGGCGAATCCGAGGCCGCGAAGAACCTCATCGCGCAAAAGTGCGATGCCTACGTCATGCACGGCGATTCGCCGGAGCACGTTGCGGGCAAGATCGCCGATATGAGTGCGCGGCGCGAAAAGTTCGGTTTGGGCCGAATGCAGTTCGGCGTCGCCGGCTACGCGTTCACTCGGAAATCCGACGGCGAAGTGGCCAAGGAGGTCGAGCGCATTACCGACGTCAAGCAAAATGCCAAGGGCTACGCGAATTACCAGCAGTGGCTGCAGGGCACGCAGCTCGAACAAAAAATGTCGATTCAGGAATATTCCGTATCGAACCGCGGCTTGCGCTCAGGTCTCGTCGGTACGCCTGCGCAAGTGCAGGATCAGATCGGCAAGTTCGAAGAGGTGGGCGTCGATCTTCTATTGCTGCAATTCAGCCCGCAATTGGAAGAAATGGAAATATTCAGCGACAGCGTCATCCGCTAGGCGACAACGTTGGCGCCGCCAAACCTCAAGCGGCCGCTGGCGTTGCGCTGCGGAGCTTTTGGCGACATGGTGCTGCTGACGGCGCTGATCCGGGTTCTCCACGCGGAATTCGCGGCACCCGTCGATATCGTGACCTCAGGACCCTGGAGCGCACCGCTGCTGCGCGGACAGCCGGGAGTGGGGGAGATCTTCAGCGTACGCAGCCGCAAGACTCCTTACTGGATGAGCATCGATCAGCAGCGGGTCGTGCAACAATTGCGCGCGCGCGGTGTGGGACCGACTTGGTTCTGCGACGGCGATGCGGCGGCCCTGCCCCTGCTGGAGCGCGCCGGTATCTCGCGTCAGTACATCGTCGATGTCAAAGATCATCCCTTGCTGCCGGGCGAACATGCAACGCAGCAATGGCGGCGGCTGGCGCAGATCATGCCGAGCGGCATAACGGCGCCTCACGCCAACATCGATGCCGTGCTCCCGGGCTGCTATCTGGAGGTAACGCAAGATCAACGCGCGCAACTCGCCGCCTGGCTGAAACCGAAGGGTCTGGCCGATCAACCTTTGATTCTCATGCAGATCGGCAACAAACGCACGATGCGGCGCGGTCCGCGCCGCCTCGCTGTAAACAACAAATATTGGCCGAACGAGCGCTGGGCGGAGGTGCTGAGATACCTTCGTCAACGGCATCCCGGGCATGCCTTGCTGCTGCTCGGCACGGGCCCGGAATTTCAGCTCAATCAGGATCTGGCCGCGCTGGCGGGAATCGGCGGCTTGCACAACATCGCCGATGACCTGCCGATTCCGCGTCTCGTGGCGCTCTTGGATCGAGCCTCTGGTCTCGTGACCGTCGACTCAGGTCCCGCTCACGCCGCAGCGGCGGTCGGCTGTCCGCAGGTCGTGCTGTTCGGGAAGGCGTTGCCGTCGCTGTACAGGCCATGGGGTACGCAGGGGGCCGACGTGCAACTGCTCACGGGTCTTATCGACGGGGAGCCCAATATGCTGGGAATCGACGCGAGCAGCGTGATCGCCGCATGGTCCGCGCTCAAATTGCGCGGCACTTAGACTGCCGCTGCGCTTAAGGGGGAATTGGCGCCGCGCCCGCCGGTGCGCGCAGCATATCCTGCGTCACGAGCACGACACCGCGTTTGGTGATGAAGAAACGCTGCGCGTCCACGGCAGGATCCTGTCCAATCTGCAAGCCGTCCGGAATCATGCAACCCTCATCGAGGATGCAACGCGTGATCTTGCAATGCCGGCCGATCGTCACTCCCGGCAACAACACGGAACTCTCGATCACGCTGGCTTCCTCGATGCGCACATCGTTGGACAGCAGCGATTGCCTCACGTAGGCGCCGGAGATGATGCAGCCGCCGGCGACCATCGAGTTCACGGCCATGCCGCGCCGGCCGTCGTCGTCCAAGACGAATTTCGCAGGTGGCTGCTGTGCCTGATAGGTCCAGATGGGCCACTGATGATCGTAGATGTTCAATTCAGGATTCAGCGAAACCAGTTCCATGTTTGCCTCGTACAAGGCATCCACGTTGCCCACATCGCGCCAGTAGTTCTGCGCGCGGGTTTCGACGTCATGAAAGGGATAGGCAAAAACGCGCATGCGCGCGATGGCGGGAGGAATGATATTCCGGCCGAAGTCATGATTGGTTGCTTCGTTGGCCGCGTCCTCGGTCAGCAGCTTCTCGAGGCGATCCATGGCAATGACGTAAATTCCCATGGAGGCGCGCGCAAACTTTTCATGGCCGATGATCGGGTCGGGATTCTGCGGTTTCTCGGCGAATTTGATCACCCGGTTGGTATCGTCAGTGGTCATAATGCCGAATTCATTGGCGCGCTCTATGGGTACGTCCACCACACCCACGGTGATATCCGCTTCACAGGTTTCGTGGTAGGCGATCATCGGGCCGTAATCCATTTTATAAATATGATCGCCGGCCAGGATCAACACATGCGTGGGATGATGCGAACGAATGAATTCCAAATTCTGATACACCGAATCGGAAGTGCCGCGATACCAGTGCTTGCCGATCTGCTGTTGCGCAGGGATCAATTCCACGAACTCGCCGAGTTCGCCGCGCAAATAGCTCCAGCCCCGCTGGATGTGCTGGATCAGTGATTGGGATTTGTACTGAGTCAGCACCGCGATTTGGCGGATGCCGGAATTGACGCAATTAGACAGCACGAAGTCGATGATGCGGAACTTTCCGCCGAACGGCGTGGCCGGTTTGCAGCGATGTTGCGTGAGAGCCTTGAGACGTTCGCCGCGGCCTCCGGCCATGATCACCGCGAGAGTTCCGCTAGTTAATCGGCTGACGTAGCGTCCGGTATTATTGCGGGCAGCGTGTCGCATCAAGCGAAGCGTGACACACTCAGACGGCGCCTGCACCAGGTTTCTATTTGAGGGTTGGCGGCGTTTGTTAGACTGCGTTTCATGTCGGCATTGAAGCTGTGTCTTTTGAGTTCCGAGATCGTGCCGTACGCGAAAACCGGCGGCTTGGCGGATGTCGGCGGTGCGTTGGTGCGTAATTTGGGCGCCATCGGGCACACGGTTCGCGCCTTCATGCCGCTCTATTCCGTCGTCCGTGGCAGCCACCCGTCCTTAAAGCCGGTGCGCGGCGCCCAGCGCGTGTCGCTCATCATCGGCGACACTGAATATCGGTTTTCACTGTTGACCGAAAACTACCCGAACAGCGACATTCCGATGTATTTCATTGATTGTCCGCAGCTGTTCGATCGCGGCGGCTTATATACCAGCGATCCCGATGAGCACCGCCGATTCCTGCTGTTCACGCGGGCGACGCTCGAGAGCTGTCGGCGCTTAGGGTTCGGCCCGGATATATTTCATTGCAATGACTGGCACACGGCATTCTTGCCGCTGTACTTAAAGACCCTCTATCGCGGCGACGCGCTGCTGGCGCGAGCGAAATCGCTCCTGACGATTCATAACATTGGTTACCAGGGCGTGATACCGAGTACTGTCGCCGCGGATCTTGGATTGGGCGCGGCCCGGTCGCTGTTGGATCAGGGCGATATCGCGCGCGGCGTCATCAATTCGCTCAAGACTGGCATCAAGCACGCGGACCACGTCAGCACCGTCAGTCCGACCTATGCGCGCGAAATTTGCGATACGCCGCTTGGCATGGGTCTGCAAGGCGCTCTAGGCGAGCGCGCGGATCGGGTGACGGGAATCTTGAACGGCGTCGACTATCAGGAATGGGACCCCCGCTACGACCCCCACCTGAGTGCGCATTTTGCGCCGCAGGATTTGCGCGGCAAGCTCATCAATAAGGAAATGCTGATCGAGACGCTGCAACTGAAGCTATCGACCACGCAGCCCGTGATCGGCATGGTAACGCGGCTGACCGAGCAGAAGGGGATCGACTTATTGATTGATTCTCTTCCGGGGCTGCTTCAGACGCGCGATTTCGGACTGGCCGTGCTCGGCAGCGGCGATCCGAAGTATGCCGGATTCTTCGCAGGCCTGGCGCAGCGCTTTCCCGACCGCGTGAGTTACCGCTCGGGCTTCGATGAGCCGCTCGCGCACTTGATCGAAGCCGGCAGCGACATTTTCCTGATGCCCTCGCGCTATGAACCGTGCGGCCTGAATCAAATGTACAGCTTGCGTTACGGAACCATTCCGGTTGTCCGCAATACGGGAGGGCTCGCGGATTCGGTACAGCATTTCGATCCGAGCACGGGCCGGGGCACCGGGTGCGTGTTCAACGACTACGACGCACCGGCCGTGCGCTGGGCGATCAACACCGTGCTCGACTGGTACGCCGATCCGCGTTGCTGGTTGCCGGTGATGCAAAATGCCATGGCCAAGGATTTCTCGTGGAGCAGGCAGATCAAAGAATACGATTCCCTCTACCGCCGTTTGCTCAATCCTTGAGCCGAAGCAGCGCGTAGCGCCGCCCGTAGGGCACCGAGTAAATGCCGATCACCCGTAGATTCGCATCCTCGATCCAGGCCGGCAGAGCAGCGTCCGGGGGCCTCGCCCGCCACGGCAATCCCGGCGGCGATAGCTTCGCAAGCTGCGCCAAGAAAAAACTGTCGGGCGCGGCGGCGGCCGCTGCTCGCACCTGCTCGATGCCGGCGGCGTCCAACGGCCCCGGGATCCTGCCGACGGACGTGCGCGCGTACATATCGATGACCGCGCGAGTCGTCTCGTCGGGTGCAATCAGAATCAGCGGCCTTCCGGCGGCGTCGCGCTCGACATCTCGGCTGATCTTCGCCAGGTCCTGCCAGCGGTCCACTTGCCGATATAACTGCGAAGCAGGTCCTATGAGCAGTGCGCAGTAGGCGAGGAGCAGGGCCGATTGGGAATAAACGGCATGATCGCGGGCGGTCGCCCAAGCGCGGATCGAAAAAAATGCCGCGGCGAGCAATCCAGCGCCTGCGATCGCGATAAAGATCCCGTGATGGGCTATAGCGCTCCAGGAATCGGCGCCGACCAGCGTCAGCGCCACCGAAAATACGGCAGCGCCGAGCAGCAGCAGCGCCGCGGTGGCGCGCAACGCCCGCACGTCCCATGGATCGGGACCCGGCAAGATCTCGCGTGCCCACCATGCGATCAGCAACGCAAGGCCGGGCAGCGCGGGTGCGAAGTAAATATTCCGCGCGGTTGCGGCCAGGGACAGCACGATGAGGGGCGGAACAGACGCGGCGACGGCGAAGCGCACCGCGTGATTGTCGTGCCGCGAGGTTTGCCGCTGCCGCCACGCGCGCCGCACCGCCGCCAGAGCCAACAATGTCCATGGGAATAAGTACATGGGCAGTTCGATCAGGTATTTCCCCGGCGAATTGCGATGCGCTGCCGCGTATTGTAAATCGGGGGGCGCATCGACCGTCGCGAAACGGCCGACCAAGTTGTTCCAAAAGAATATCTTCAGGTGTTGCGGGCCGTCATCGCCGCGGTACACGAACCACACCCAGGTGAGAATGATCGCCGCTTGAATCAACAAGCCGGCATGCAATTCCCATCGAAGCAGTTCGCGCCAGCGCCTCTCCCAGATGCTCAAGGTCACGATGGCCAGCGCCGGCACCATCCAGGCGACCGCGCTTTTGGACAGAAATCCGAATGCCAACGCCGCATGCATCAAGAGATAGCCGCGCAAGCGCTCCTTGCCGGCCGTTGCGTAGAAGCCAATGTAGGCGCCGAGCAAGGCGATCGAAACACTCGCCAGCAGCGGCGCATCGGTGGCCAGCCAAATCGCGACTTGGTACGACAGCAGGAAGGTGCTGACGCTCGCCGCACCCACCAGGCCTGCGAATCGGCCGGCGCTGCGCGACGCCAGCAAGCCGACACCGAGCGCTGTGATCAACGCATAGAGCAGATTGGGAAGCCGCACGATCCACGCCTGCTCCCCCATCAGCCCAATCGGAACGGCGGCCAGCCAATAGGTCAAAGGCGGCTTTTCACAAAAGGGTTCGCCCGCCAAGAGAGGCACGGCTTTGTCGGCCTGCCAGCTCATGCGCCAGGCGATGTCCGCCTCGCGTGGCTCATCGGGGGTCCAATAGCCGCGGCCGAACATGCCGATGCACCATGCCGACAGCAGCGCAACCCCGAGCCAGGCAACCATTGCAGGAGGTTTTCTTGAAAGTCCAAAGCGCATGTGCTGACTATACTTTACGCCAGCCCTTGCTTAGGATGTTGTGCTGCCTCCCTTCAGAGTAGGCGCTCCATAAACCCCAAGGCGGATCGTGGTCCAAGAGTTCTGTGATTGGTTGTCGAAGACGGATGTCAGCGTCGCGTTTCAATCGGCCAACTGGTTTGTCCCAACGGTGCAGACCGTTCACATCATCTGCATCGCCATTCTGCTGACTTCTGTTTACGTCGTGAGTTTCCGACTCATCGGCGTAACACGGGGCGGCCAACCACTGGCGATGCTTGTTGCCAAATCGACGCCTTGGGTCTGGATAACTCTTTGTGTGCTGCTGGGCACGGGCATTCTCCTCACCATCACAGAGCCGGCACGCGAGCTGCTCAATTGGGTGTTTCGCGTGAAAATGCTGATGGTGATCGCGCTCGCCGGAATTCTGCTGCTTGTGCAAATGCGCATGCGGCGCAGTCCCGAGTACTGGACCGAATCGCCGACGCGCCGGTTCGCCGCACGCGCTATCGGCATTGCCGCTGTGATCATCGGCGCAGGCATCGTGACCGCCGGGCGCTGGATCGCCTATGTGTAACCAAAACTCCGCGCAGAGCTAAACCCATGCCCTTGCAACAAGCATTGGCGCGGCTGCAGGATCTGCCCTTCCCAACGCAGATTCGCGAATCCGACTGGCTGTTTCCAACCATCGAGACCATGCATGTTTTCGCGCTGGTGCTGGTTGTCGGCACCATCATGACCGTCGACCTGCGGCTCTTGGGACTTGCCAATAGGGAACGTCCCTACAGTCAGGTCGCGGCCGAAATGCTGCCTTGGACCTGGACGGCCTTCGCCATCGCTGCGCTGGCCGGCATGCTGATGTTTTCATCCAAGGCGCTTACTTACTACGGCAACATTCCATTTCGATTAAAAATGATCTGCCTGCTGTTGGCTGCCATCAACATGGCGATGTTCCATTGGTTGGGCACGCGCCGCCTCGAAGCCTGGGATCGCGGACGACCGCCCCGGGCGGCCAAATTTGCAGGCGGTGCGTCATTGCTGCTGTGGATCACGATTGTCGCAGCGGGGCGTTGGGTCGGATTCACGACCTAGGACCTTGAGCGCCCGACGGTAGCCGAGGTACGTACCGGTTACACTTAGCACCGTTACCCCCGACATCAAAAGCAGCATGAGCAGATCCCATTGGGGACGAGATCTTAAGCCTGCGGCAAAGTCCAGACGGTGCAGGCCTTCATGCAACCACCGATAGGCGCGGCTCTCTGCATCCAGTTTTGCGACCAGCATGCCCGACACGGAATCCAAGTAGTAGCGCATACCCGATGCCAGCACCAACCGATACACCGGCAGAACGGCGAGCTCATGATGGCTGAAATAGTAGCGATCCTCCTGCGTCAGAAGTTCCGGCGCGCGGGGCGTCTCGTCTCTGCCCAAGGCGCGGGTCAGGAAATTCAAATCCGTGCCGCTTATGGGTGCCGGCGCGCCCCGCTCGTTGAGCCGCAGACGCTCGCCGTTCGCGCCGCTCGCGACAAAGTAGAGCGCGCCGTTGAGCGGCGCCGCCTTGAGCGATACGGCACCCGGATGAGCTTCGGCGAGGCTTTGCAGCGCGGCGGCGAGGTCTGTGGGCCGCGGCGCGCCCTGAATGGCCGCGTTCTCGGTTTGCGCGCCGGCGCCTTGCAGCCACCCCCATGGGTTCATGGATAACAGCCCGCTGAACACCCAGGTCAGCGCGAAGACGCCGAATGTCAGTCCCGCGAGGTGGTGCCACAAATTGAATCCGATATAGGGCGACCAGCGCCGCGCCGGCCGCGCCGCGAATTGACGAATGCCGAGATAGATGCCGACGCCGGCAAGAAAGCAGCCGAGCAGCGACGTAACGATCACTACTTGACTCCAGACGTTTGGATGGCGCCGCAGCTCGGTGAAATACAGCCAATGCGGAACGGCGCCCAGCCAATTCCATAACCGTTCTCGAGCGGTGGTCATCTGCACCGCGCGCCCGCTGCGGCTGGAGACGTACAACTCGGTGCCTGCGGCGTCTCCCAGCCCGAGGCGATACAGCGGACGCGATGAGTTGAAATCTCCGGAGACGGTCCACTGATCGCGGTCGATCAGGCCGAGCAGGCGGGGTGCCGGCGAGTCGCTCGTCGCGAAAGCGTGGGCAACCGCGGCCGCCTGATCGGCGGAAATCCCCTCGACCCAAGTGCCCGTGGAGAGATCCAGGGGACGGGGCTGCTCGCCCGAGAACAAGACCGGCCTGCCGCCCAACATCTCGATCCAAATGCCCTTGGGGCTAGAGTGCGCGCGCAACGCGTCCGCAATCTTGCAGCAGTTACGCCACGCAATCGGTTGCAGAGCTTTGAGACGAACGCTTTCGCTCAAAGCAGGGTAGCTCACGTACATCATGACGACGCCGGACAGGCACCACATCACCATCAGTGCGCCAACGGCGATTCCCAGATAGCGATGCAGCAGCAGGATCAAGCGAGCCATATGCCTATATACCACGCAGCACGCGTTGCGCCCCGATCGCGAGACGGGCCTGCGCTATCATTGAGCGATGCGCTTTCTCATCGTCCTGATCATGGCGTCATTGCTGGCTGCGGCCGTTTTCGCGGCGGACCGCTACGCCGCGCGACAACTGTTGCGCGCCGATCCGGATGCGTTGCCCGCTGATGCGATGCTGCTGCGCTTTGCCGTGCGCCGCGGCAAACCGCTTTTCGAAGCACGCTGTGCGGTCTGTCACGGCGCTTCAGGAACGGGCGATCCCGCCACCGGCGTCCCGAATCTAACTGATGATGATTGGCTCTACGGCACGGGTCGCCCCGCGGAGATCGAAAGAGTGATTGACTACGGGATTCGTTCGCGCAATCCGAAGGCGTGGAATCTCGCGATCATGCCCGCGTATGCGCGGCCCCAGCCGAACCCCGCTGACAAAAACATTCAGCCCTTAAGCCCGCGCGACATCGACGACGTGATCGAATTTCTCATGCGCCGGCAGGGCCGGCAGGCGGATCCGGCCGCCGCATCGCGGGGTGCCGGCCTGTTCACCGGGCATGGCGGCTGCTACGACTGCCACTCAATCGACGCGAAGGGCGACTCGGCGATTGGCGCGCCGAATCTCAGCGATGCGATCACGCTTTACGGAGACGGCAGCCGCGAGGCGCTGTATATGTCCATCGCCTATGGCCGCCAGGGCGTATGCCCGGCGTGGATCAATCGCGCCGGCGCCGCGAGCATCCGTGAGTTGGCCCTGTATGTCTATTCAATTTCACACCCCGGTGCGATTCAAAATGGCTACTGATCAAAGACCCGAACATGCACCCTGGCGCGACCCGTCGCAGATCAGCCACGCACGATCCTTTGTGCTCATGGCGGCAGGCGTACTGATCGGTCTCGTATTGGCCGGTTACTCCCTCTTTACTGCGCGCAGTGTCTCCACTCTGATCGTTCCCGCCGAGGATGTCGCTTTGGTGAATCAGCAGCCGATATCGCGCGCCGATTACCTCGCGCTGCTGCAGACTTTGTACGGAGTCGACTTGAGCCATGCCACGCGGGAACAGCGTCACAAGGTTTTGGATGACATGATTCGAGAAGAACTTTTCGTACAGCGCGGCAAGGAACTGGACGTCGCCGCGACCGACCCTGACGTGCGCGGCGCGCTGGTAAACGCGGTCGAGCTGGAGATTGCCGAGAACGCGATCACTTCGCAGCCCAGCGAGGCCGCGCTGCGCCAATTTTTCGAGACCCACGAGGATCGCTACGTCAGCGAAGGGGTCATGCGAGTCAGAGATCTGGTGTTCCCCGTTTCTGCGCTGCCGGAATTGCCGAGTGAGGCGCAAGCGCTGAAGAGAGCGATCAATGATCCGCCGACGGTCGCGCGGCTTAACGGCCGCGACTCAGGCAAGACAAAGGGTGAAGAATTTTATTTCGCCGCGAAAATTCATCTGGGCGATGAGCTATTCGCGGCCGCCCGGGACTTAGGTAACGGCGCGGTCTCGAAGCCCATTCAGACGCCCGATGGAATACACGTGCTCGACATGCAGCAAAATAAGCAGCCGGTGCCCTTCGGCTACGCCGCCGCGCGGCCGCAGGTCGTGAGCGACTATCGCAACCAGGCGGTCGATAGACTGAAATCGAGCGGTGAATCATTTCTTCGCAGGCGTGCGAATGTGCTGATCGCGGACGACTTGCGTTGAAGCGAGTTGCGGTTCTCCTGCTGATTTGCGGCGCATGCGCGGGCGCGCCCGTCCAGGCCCATGTGCGCAGCCAGTCCCATTCGGTTTGGGAAATCAACGGGCGCATGGTCGATGTAGTCGTCACGATTCCCGATATAGAAGGGAAACGGTTGGGCAGCGACGCAAGCCCCGTGACGCCGGAACGCTTGAGAGATTATTTGACGCAGAAGACCTACGCGCTCGCGAACGGCAAGCGCTGTGCGCTGGTTCCGCCTGTGGAGATCTTATCGGCGCTCGCCGGTTTTAGTAAATTCGACTTCACCTTCAAGTGCGATTCAGCCGCAAACCTGCAAATCCACTCCGGCGCCTTTTTTGATTTGGTCTCGAGCCACACAAATTTCGCACAAGTGCAAAATGCCGCGAGCGGTGAATTTACCGAGCAACTCATAACAAACGAGCACCAGACGATAGACGTGACGGGCGGCGAGGGCAGCCGTCTCAAGAATGCCGGCTTTTTGGAGTTCATCCGCATGGGCATGATGCACATCTTCACCGGCGTCGATCACATGTCGTTTCTTTTGGGTTTGGTGTTGATCTCGCGCCGTCTTCGCGATCTGGTCTTCGTCGTGACCGGTTTCACCATCGGACACAGCCTGACGCTGGCGCTGGCGGTCACCGGCATATTGAGGCCGCACGCCGAATATATCGATGCGCTGGTAGCTCTGACGATTGCGTTGATCGGGGCGGAAAACATCGTGGTTCAGACCCGGCAGCCGAAAATCGTGGCGTTGGGCGTCGGCGCGTGCCTGTGCCTGATGGCGTTGTTTCAGATTCTGGGATTCGGCGGATTGCCGAGCTTGCTGTTGCTCGGCGCCGGGTTGTTCACCGCGAACTACCTCTTGATATCGGGCAACATACGCGATGCAGGCCGATTGAGGATACTGGTCACGTTGGTGTTCGGCCTCATACATGGCTTTGGCTTTGCCGCTGACCTGCTGGAATTGCAGCTGCCGACCCAACGCTTGGCGGAATTGCTGGTCGGGTTCAATCTGGGAGTCGAAGTGGGTCAGTTGGCGCTCGTGGTCGGTGCGACTTTGCTGGTACTGGGATTGAAACGTCTACAGTTTGCATTGCCGCGACCCATCGTCGTGGATGTCGCCTCGGCGTTTCTCGTGGGACTCGGCGTGTTCTGGTTTGTCAGCAGAAGCTACGCATGATGAGGAGGGACTGGCCAATCGGCATCGTTCTGCTGCTGCTACTCGCGGCAATGTTCGTGATCTCGCTGCTGGCCGGCCGCGTCTGGCTGCCGATCGGAGAAGTCTGGGATGGCCTGTGGTCCTTGGACCACGGGTCCAAGGATGCCAATCTCGCCGCGACCATTGTCACGCAGCTGCGGCTGCCGCGAGCCGTCCTCGCCCTCGAAGTCGGCGGCGCCTTGGGGCTGGCGGGCGCCGTTCTGCAGGGCGTGACCCGCAACCCCCTGGCGGAACCGGGTTTACTGGGGGTTTCGGCCGGTGCTGCGCTGGGCGCCGTCATAGCCGTTTATTTCGGCTTCGCCGCGCACTTCACGACCGCCGCGCCGTTGCTGGGCTTGATCGGCGCCCTGATCGCGAGCTTTTTGACTTTTGCCCTGGGCCGTGGCGGCGGAACGATAACCTTGGTGCTCGCCGGAGCCGCTGTCTCGGCCCTGGCGGCGGCCGGAATTGCACTGGCGCTCAATTTCGCGCCCAGCCCCTATGCCGCGTACGAAATCATGACCTGGCTAATGGGGTCGCTCGCGGACCGCAGCTGGAACCACGTGTTTCTGGTGACACCGTTCATCCTATTGGGTTGCGCTATGCTGCTGTTCAGTGCCCGCGGAGTTGACGCCCTGACTCTGGGCGAGGCGCAAGCCACGAGTTTGGGGATCAATATTGGCCGGCTATATTTTTTGGCGATATTCGGTACGGCGCTGGCGATCGGAGCGTCCACGGCGGTGACGGGAGTCGTCGGGTTCATTGGCCTGATCGCGCCGCATCTGGTGCGGCCGCTGCTGGGCCATCAACCCAGCCGTATCCTGATGCCGGCCGCGTTGACCGGGGCGCTGTTGCTTATGACCGCGGATGTCGCGACGCGCTTGATTCACGTCGGTCCGGAACTGAAGCTAGGCGTACTGACCAGCTTGATTGGAACACCCTTTTTCTTCTGGCTGGTCGTGCGGCTGCGCAAGACGGCGCCTTAAAAGTTCTATAAGGAGAATCCTCGTGACAGAACATGTTCTGGTAGAGAAGTCCGAAAAGCTCTTGATACTGACTCTCAACCGGCCGGATAAAAAGAATGCGCTGACCCGGGCCATGTACAAGACCCTCGCGACCGAGATCACCGCCGCGGACAGCGACCCCAACGTTCGCTGCATATTGATCAAGGCCAACGGCGATATGTTCACGGCGGGCAATGATCTGGCGGATTTTGCGGCGGTCGGTAATTCGACTTCAGCGCCGAAGCCGGAGGATGCCAATCCGCTGCTTCCGGCGCTCGCCAAAGCGCGCACACCGATCGTGGCGGCGGTCAATGGCCGCGCAGTCGGTGTCGGTGTCACGATGCTCCTGCATTGCGATATGGTTTATTTGGGAGAGGACGCGCTGCTGATCACGCCGTTCGTCAATCTGGCGCTGGTACCCGAGGCAGGCTCGAGCATGTTGATGCCGCTGCGCATCGGGCATGCCCGCGCATTCGAGATGTTCGTACTCGGCGAACCGGTGAACGCTGAAAAGGCGGTGAATTGGGGGATTGCGAATCGCGCAGTGCCGGCTGCCGAGCTGCATTCCGTCGCTCGGGCAACCGCGACTGCGATCTCCTCGCGCGCGCCCGCCTCGGTGGTCGCGACCAAAGCGCTGATGCGCGACGAAGCCGTTTTATTGGCACGCATGAGCCAAGAATCAGGGCACTTCGTTCGGCAGCTCAAATCCGCGGAATTCAAGGAAGCCTTCACGGCATTTTCCGAACGCCGGGCGCCGGATTTCGGCAAGTTCGGTTGAGCTCAAGATCGGCATAGCGGGCCCATGAGCGTCCTCGATGCATCCAAGATTTGCGTTCGGCGCGGCTCACGCGCGATTCTCGATGACGTTTCGCTGCATGCCGAGTCGGGCGATTTTGTTGCCGTTATCGGTGCGAATGGCGCGGGCAAGTCGACGCTTTTGTCGGTGCTCGCAGGGCTCCTCAAGCCGGATTCCGGCGGTGTCTTGCTGGACGGCGTTTCCATTCGCGCGCTCTCCGGCATGCAGTTGGCGCATCGTCGCGCCTATTTGCCGCAGAATCCTCGCTGCGAATGGCCGATTTCAGTTGAAAGACTGGTTGCCTTGGGATTGACGCCGACCCTGCCGGCGCTCGGCGGTTTGCCTGCAACTTTCGGTCCGAAGATTACCCAAGCACTGCAGGCGTGCGACCTGCTCGATCACCGCGAACAACCGGCAACCACACTTTCCGGCGGCGAGCTTGCGCGTGCCATGCTTGCCCGCGCATTGGTGGCGGATCCGGATGTGCTGATCGTCGATGAGCCCATTGCCGGCCTCGATCCGAAGCACGCGCTCGATACCGCGCGCCGTCTGCAGCTGTTGGCGAAAAGCGGCAAATTGGTGATCGCTTCCCTGCACGATCTGACCCTCGCAGGACGCTTTGCCAGCCGCATCTTCGCCTTGTCGAACGGCCGGGTCGAAGGCGACGGAGCGACGCAGTCAACTTTGACACCCGCGTTGATACGTTCCGCTTTCGAAGTGGAGGCCTGCGTATCGGGAACGCCCGGTAGCGTCTACGTGGACTACGTGCTGCCTCGCTAAGTAGTCTTGCGCTAGGGCGGTCCGGTGAGCGTGGTGAATGCGGCCGTGGTCAACAGAATCAATGCGCCGACGCTCATTTCCGCTAGCAGAGAGCGTCGAAATTTGACCATGGCCCGCGCGTCGCCCTGCAAAAGCTTAGGCGTCAGTGTCAGTTTGTTCCAGGCGGCCAGGCTCAAAAGAGCTGCGACCGCCAGTAGTTTGACGGCCATCATACGTCCGTAATCGCTGGCCAAGAATTGCGCGGCGCTGCCGATCAACATGAGCAGCAGGCTCGCGCCGGCTGCTATCAGGAGTGCCACGACTCTCAATGCCAATTTCCCGAAGCGCGCGGCGGACGCGGCGATTTGCGGCACATTGGCACCTTTCGCGATGATCATTAGCGGCGGCAACGCTCCCAGCCAAAAAGCCGCGCACAAAAGGTGCAGACAGAGCAGTAGGCTCGGCGCGGCGTTCGGCAGCAATCCATGGATGTGTCCCACCCACGCAAAGGATGTCGATGCGGCGATCGCGCCCAGAATCGCGGGTGCGCGAAACACAGGGCTCTTCGACAAGGCGAATAAAATAAGTGCGAGCCCGACGATTCGCACGCCGCTTGCCCGGCCCTCACCGGCGCCGAGGATCATGCCCGCGAAGGAACGATTGAACATGCCCGCCACATCGCCGCTCATGGAACCGGCAAGCAGCAGGATTCGCAAAACGCCGGCGGCCGCGGCTGCGACGACGAGGATGGCGATCAGGCGGCGGATCAGGCCGCGCTGCGGGTCGCGCAGCAGTGCTCCGCCGTAGAGCGTAAAAAAAACCGCGCCGGCCGCGCCGAACGTCGCCGCATACGTGACTGCCTTCGCGAACACCGCCGCGACGTCCCAGCCACTCATTTCCATCTTACGCGGCGATCGAGAATACGAAGGAGCCCTTGGTGATGTGACCATCATCTGCCGCCACCGCTGTCCATTGCACGGTGTAATTGCCCGGCGACAGCGCCGGCAGCGTCAGCGTGAATGTTTGGCCGGCCTTCGCGCTCTTGTCGAGGGAGACAGGAACTTCCTTGCCGTCGCGGACCAGTTTCAACACCGCGAGCTGAGCCGCTTCGCTGAAATTGAGCGTCAGCGTTTTAGGCGCCACGGTCAAATGCGCGTCGGCCGCCGGCGAGGAACTCTGCAATTTTGCATGCGCCATGCAAGGACCGGCCGCGACGATGCCGCACAGAGCAAATGCCAATAAGCTGTTCTTGAGCATAAATAAAGTCCCGTCTGTGTCTGAGTAAATCTTATACTCGCACTAATGATTCTCTATGGCTATGGCTTGAGCTCGGCTTCGTACAGGGTGCGAATAGCCTTGGCTCTAAAGAATCTGCAGTACACGTCGATCATCAAGAACCTGCGCTCCGGCGAGCACCGTCTGTCGGAATTCCTGCAGATCAACCTTCAAGGATTCGTACCCGCGCTGAAGCTCGACGATGGCGCGGTGCTGACGCAATCGGTGGCCATCATCGAATATGTGGACGAGCTGTATCCGAATCCGCCGCTTCTGCCGGCGCAACCCCTGGCCCGGGCGAGGGTTCGCGCACTCGCGCAAGCGATTACGTGCGATATTCATCCGCTCAACAATTTGCGCGTGCTTCGCTATTTGGAAGAGAAGCTGATTTTGGACAAGCAGACTCGCGATGCGTGGTACCGGCACTGGGTGACGGTTGGATTTGACGCCTTGGAAAGATGGCTGGTTCGAGACGCGGCGACCGGGCGGTTCTGCCATGGGAATGCTCCGACGATGGCCGATGTGTGCCTGGTCCCGCAGGTGTTCAATGCGCGGCGCTTCGCGGTCGATATGAATTCCTTTCCACGGATTCTGGCCATCGATGCCGCGTGCAGGGAACTACCTGCCTTCCAATCGGCGGCGCCCGAAACACCTCCGCAAATCTAGCGCGGCGCGGCTATTTCAAAAAGATAGCCTTCAAAACGAATAGCGAAGAAACAGCAATCGACTGCCCTGACGGGCGTCGGTCAAGCGCCCCCATAAAGGATCGCGCGGCGCGAACGTTTTGCCCATCACCAAGCCCATGCGCGCATCGCCAATTTCCCTGCCTGCGAGTTGGGGCGCAAGAGATAGAAATTGCTCATCGATGAGGCGCTCCTTGTAAAACGTGGCCAGCAACCGGGGGCCGCCTTCGACCAGAACCCGCTTACCCCTGATGGCCCGACCTACCGCGCGCAAAATTTCGGCGGCTGAAATGTCGCCCGAGCGCCTTCCGATCGCATGGATATCGACCGCATCGGGCACCCGCTGTCTGCGCAACCGCTTAGCGCCTCGCATCGTCGTAATGATCATCGCGGCGACCTTCCCGGAGGCGAAGACCGGCAGGCGCAGGTTGACCGATCCGCCGGCGCTCACAATTACGTTCAAGGCTGCGCGGGGTTTAGCCATCGCGTCGGCCATCCGGCGATAGTCGTCTCCCAGTTCCGGGCAGATTGCCTGCGGAGTCCAGAGGTGCTTCGGGTCCGCAGCCAGGGTTCCAGACCCGACGATGACCGCATCGGCCGCGGCCCGCAGCAGGCCCATCACCATGCGATCCTGGCCGCTGAACCCGCTGATGTCGCCCCCGCCGCTATGTCCCTTCACTTGAAGCGAGACGACGCCGTCCAACGTACTGACGAAATTGCTGAAGACCAGCAGACCTGAGCGCGGCACGGGCAGTCGAAATGCGCCGTATAGTCGCGACAATGTCGGCGGCAGCGGTAAACCCCGGCCGTGAGTCGCTTCGAGCAGCGTGCCCAGCGCCGCGAATGGCGCAGATCGCCGCTTGTTGCTGAGCATTCAGTCCTTCCTCGCTGTGTGCGTTGGACCTAAGTTGGGGTAGGCCCCGTCCTACGCGCAGCGGTCGTCGATACCGCACCCCGTTGCTGCTATGGTAACTGGAATGCGAATGATGATGCGTACCAGCCTGAGACTGATTCCATTCGCGCTGGTTTTGAGTGCAGCCGCCCTTGCCGCGGAGCCCGAGCCGCCGTCATCACCGCCGAGTTCGGGAGTCGTCATCGGTCTCGCCGACTCTGCAGGCCTTCGCGCCACGGTATTCGGCACGCCGCCGCAAGACACGGCATCTTTGCCGGCAAAGGTGCCGCTTTCTGAAATCAACGCTGAGTTGCCGTGGCGCCTGCCCGTGCCGAAAATTCTCTGGTTCGACGCCAAGCTGCGCGTGTGGTTCTCAGCGCAAGACAAGCCCGCGCCACTGGCCATCGTCATTTCCGGCACGGGAAGCGATGGCAACACCAAGACAATTTCCGTCTTGCGCGCGGCGCTGTACGGCGCGGGCTACCACGTCCTGACCATGCCGTCCCCCACCTTTCCCGGGTTCATCGTCTCGGCGTCGAGTACCGGCGTCGCGGGCGATTTGATGCGCGATGGAAAAGATCTCTACGCTGCCATGCAAGAGATCATTGCCCACTTGCCACGCAAGGTTCGAATCACCGACATTGACGTGGTGGGCTACAGTCTGGGCGGCGCGAACGCGGCCATCGTCAAGTCGATCGATGCCACCGAGCATAAGCTCAAGATCCACCGCGTCGTCATGATCAATCCGCCGGTGAGCCTGTTCTCCTCGGTCGGGCGCCTGGACCGGCTCTTCGCGGCGACGATCGGTCCCGGCGAACAGGGCGTGGAGCTTCTCTATCGTAGGCTGTATGCGCAAATCGCGAATCTGTATCGCGCTTCGGATCGCCTCGAATTGGACGAGAACTTTTTGCTCGGCGCCGCTGCCGCGACGCTGAAGACGGACGCGGATTTTTCCGCGGCGATTGCCCTGACCTTTCGCCTGCAGTTGGTCGACATGTTCTTCATCGGCGATTTGTACGCCAAGACCGGAGTGATCACCGATCCGGCGCATCCCCCGAAAGTGGGTGACTCGCTCGAGGATATCCAACGTGATCTACGTGCAAAACCTTTTGCCGATTATTTCACGCGGGTGTTTGCGCCTTACTATCTCAAGCGTCGGCCGGATGCGACCAGCCCGTCGCTGATCGCGTCCAATCGTCTCGACATCATTACCGACGCCTTGCGCGACGACGGCGATTATTATGCGCAGACCACCCGCAACGACTTGATCCTCAATAAACGCGAGCTCGCCTGGCTACAGGACACGCTGGGTCCCCGCATCATCGTCTACGATCAAGGCGGCCATCTGGGCGAAGTCGGGGATCGGCAACAAGTGGCCGACATGCTCGATATGCTGTCCGGCAGCTGGCCGCGGAGCGAGCAATGAGGATGGGGCTTCTCGTGGCTCTTCTCGCCGGTGTGCTCGAGGGCTGCGCTTCGCAAGTACTCTCCATCCGGACGGCCCCCGACCAAACGCCCGCAGCCGACAATGCCGCGGCCGCCGCGAATGCCGCGGCCTTCGCCGAAGCGGCCGCGGCTGAGTCAGCCGCGGGCCCGGCGGAGCCGCACGATGTGCCGCCGCCGGTGACACCTGCCGACGCGCCGCCCATGTACACCTATGATCCTTGGGAGCGCTTGAACCGCTTTACGTACCGATTCAACGCACGATTCGATGAGGCCATTTTCTTGCCGGTGGCGGACACTTACCGGCGCACGCCGCGGCCCATCCGCGCGGGCATCCATAACTTTTTTGACAACCTCGCCGAGATCGACAGCGTCATCAATTACACGCTGCAGTGGCGGCTCAAGTATGGTTGGCGAAGTTTTGCGCGCTTGGCCATCAACAGCACCATCGGCATCGGCGGCTTATTGGACGTCGCCACCAAACTTAAATTGCCGGGCGAGCCCACCGGATTTGCGACAACGTTGGCCAAATGGGGCATGCATCCGGGACCCTATCTGGTGATCCCGTTGCTGGGGCCCTCGACGCTGCGCGATGGCGTCGGCTTCTTGGCCGACTATGGTGCGGAATACGGCATCAATGTCGTCGGGTTGTATCGCGGCGGCGTCTCCTGGGGCTTGGGAACCGTCAACGCGATTGATCAACGCGCCAACATCGACTTTCGCTACTATTCCGGCGGCTCGCCTTTCGAGTACGAAACGATTCGGTTTTTGTACGTGCGCCGGCGCTTGATCGAAGACGAAGGATTGCATGCCAAGGAACCGGTCAAGAAGGCGCCGGTGGATGTTCCCGCGGGCAAGTAATCACATGCCGGTTGGTACGAGGCTTTGAACCGGCCGGCTGGCGTTCTCGGCGCCGAAGATTCAGACTACCGCGCTGTCGGAAATTTAAGCCCGAACAAGGGAGTGGTTTCTCGTGAAAAGCCCGCTACTGCTGGTGTGTTCAATTCTTGCCGCTTATTCGGGACTTTGCGGCTGTGAAAAAAGCGGCGTGACGGCCGGCGTGACAGCCCCCGCAGCCGCGCTTCCAGCCGTACCGGCACCGCCACCTCCGCCATTTCTAATCATGGCCAGCATTCAGGAACTCATGGATGCGGTCATTGATCCGTCCGCGGATGCGCTTTGGGATTCGGTCAGCATTACCACGACGTCGAAAGGAACCGTCTTTCACCAGCCTCACTCCGATGAAGAGTGGCAGGAGGCGAGGCGCCATGCCATCGCACTGATCGAAGGAACCAATTTACTCGTCATGGATGGCCGCAAGCTCGTGGCTCCCGGCAGTCCGGTGCTCGACCAAGGTACTTCGGGCGTGCTCAGTGCCGAAGAGGGGCAAAAGCTTTTCGACGCCAAGCACCCGACCTTCGTGCAATTTGCGCGGGCGCTGCGCGAGGCGGGCGCGCAAATGCTCACGGCCATCGACAAGAAGGACCCGACCGGCATGATGAATGCGGGTGCGGCCATGGACGGGGTGTGCGAGAGCTGTCACTTGACGTTTTGGTACCCCAATCAGGTCATCCCGCCCTTGCCGGCGGATTTCGGCGTCAGGAAGGGGGTACCCCCTCCAAAACGGATTCCGTTAAGTCCGGGGTGAGCCGAAACGCCGGAGGAGGCGAAAGCCGTCAGCGCCCACCGGCGACATCGAGGATGGCGCCGGTCGTATAAGAGGCGCCATCGCCTAGCAGCCAAACGACTGCTTCGGCGACTTCCTCGGGACGCCCGGCGCGGCCCATTGGAGTGGTCGCACCGATACGCCGTGCGCGGTCGGGTTGGCCGCCGCTGGCGTGGATGTCGGTTTCAATGAGCCCGGGACGAACGGCGTTCACGCGCACTCCCTGTTGCGCCAGCTCCTTCGCCAAGCCGATCGTCAATGTATCGACCGCGGCTTTTGACCCCGCGTAGTCAACATATTCGAAGGGCGAACCCAAGCGGCTTGCCGCCGATGAAATCAGGACAATCGCGCCGCCGTCGCCCCCCCGATCCGTCGACAAGCGGCGTGCGCTCTCACGAGCGCAGAGATACGCGCCATAGACATTGACGTCGAAGACGCGTTTGAGCCGCGCGCTGTCCATGTCCGCCAGCGGTAACGATGGCGCGACGATGCCGGCGTTGATTACCACACCATGGAGGCGGCCGAGCCTGGATTCCGCTTCGCCGAACATCGAAATGACATCGGCTTCCACTGCGACATCGCCTCGCAAGGTAATTGCCTTGCCGCCGGCCGCGCGAACCTCGCGGGCGGCTTCCTCGGCGGCGGACTGGTTGCTCACGTAGTTGAGCGCAATGCTCCAACCCTGGCGCGCGCATTTGAGGGCCGTGGCGCGGCCGATGCCGCGCGTGCCGCCGGTGACAAGAATGGTTTTCATCGGTATCTCTGCGCCGCTGGTTCCAGGATAATATCAAGCTGTGGGAGTGACACGCATCGAACACGTCCAATTGGCAATGCCTGCCGGAGGCGAAGATCTGGCCAGGAATTTCTACGGATACATTTTAGGTATAAGCGAGACGCCGAAACCGGCCCATCTCGCAAAGCGCGGCGGATGCTGGTTTGAAGACGGCGATCTCAAGATTCATTTGGGCGTCGAGGCCGACTTTAAGCCGGCGCGCAAAGCCCACGTAGCCTTGTTGGTTTCAGACTTGTCCATGCTTCAGGAAAAACTCCAGGCATGGGGTTATACCTTGAAGGAAGACGCGCCTCTCGAAGGTTACCATCGGATCTATGTCGACGATCCGTTTGGCAATCGCATCGAGCTCATGGAGCTCAAGCCCAACCTGAATACCCGGCGCGAGAAGCCTGTCTAGGCCGCGCCGCGTTCCTGGAGAAACTCGCCGAGAATCTTTGCGGTGTGGCTCTTGTCAGGCTTGAGCGCGACGCTTTCGGGCGAGCCTTGCGCCACGACTCGGCCGCCGCCGGCGCCGCCTTCGGGCCCTAAGTCGATGATCCAGTCTGCTTCGGCCATGATGTCGAGATTGTGTTCAATCACAACCAAGGTATTGCCGGTGTCGACCAGCCGATGCAGCACCCGCAGCAACTTTTCCACATCCGCCATGTGCAGGCCCACTGTGGGTTCGTCGAGCACGTACAGCGTGTGCTGCCCTTCGCGGCGTGCGATGTCCTGTCCGAGCTCGTCGGTGCGCACCTTTGCCAGTTCGGTGACCAACTTGATCCGCTGGCTTTCACCGCCGGACAAAGTCGGGCTCGGCTGGCCAAGACTGAGATAGCCCAACCCCACGTCGGCGAGCAGGCGAAGCGGATGATGAACGCTGCGCTGCGCGGCGAAAAACGGCAGCGCGTCCTCGACGCTCATCGCCAGTATCTCGCCGATATTCCTGCCTTTGAACAGAATACTCAGGGTGTCCGGATTGAAGCGTTTGCCGCCGCATACATCGCAGAGCACTTGCACATCCGGCAAGAAGCTCATTTCAATACGCTGCATGCCCTGACCTTCGCAGGCCTCGCAGCGGCCGCCGGCGGTATTGAACGAGAAACGGCTGGCCGTGAAGCCGCGCATGCGCGCCTCGGTTGTGTCGGCGTAGAGGCGACGAATGGAATCCCAGAATCCGATGTAGGTCGCGGGGCAGGAGCGAGGCGTTTTGCCGATGGGGGTTTGATCGACCTCGAGCACGCGGCTGATCGACCGCCAACCCGTGATGGCCTCGCAGCCTTGAAGGAGCACGTCGGTTTTGCGGGCGCGCTCGGCGCGACTGGGGCGAGCCAGCAGGCGCTTTAAGTTGCCGAGCAGCACATCGCGTGCCAGAGATGATTTGCCCGATCCTGAAACGCCGGTTATCACGGTGAGCCGGCCGCGCGGAATTCGCGCGTCAATTGCGCGAAGGTTGTGCAGGTTGGCGCCGTGAATTTCGATCAGAGGGGTTTCGCGGTCAATTGCGCGCCGTCGGGATCGGGAATGCATCAGCGGCGCCGCCAGGCATCGGCCGGTTGCGGAATTCTTAAGGTGCGCCAGCTGGGCCGCGGTGCCTTGCGCAACCAGGCGCCCGCCGCGGGTTCCCGCACCGGGACCCAGATCGATCACATGATCGGCGCGCCGGATCGTGTCCTCGTCGTGCTCCACGACGACCAGCGTGTTTCCCTTGGCGCGCAGCCGATCCAAGGTATCGAGCAGCGTGACATTATCGCGTGGGTGCAAGCCGATGGTCGGTTCGTCCAGAACATAGCACACACCCTGCAGATTCGATCCCAATTGCGCCGCAAGACGGATGCGCTGCGCCTCGCCGCCGGACAACGTCGGCGCGGCGCGGTTCAACTGCAAATACCCCAGGCCGACGTCGCACAGGAAAGTGGTGCGGGCGGCGAGTTCCGCCAACAGATCGCGCGCTATGTCGCGTTCGCGGCCGGCCAATCTCAATTTCGCGAGCTGGGCTGAGAATTCCTGCACCGGCAGATCTGTGAGCGCCGCGATGGACAGGCCGCGAAATATCACGTGCAGCGCAATGGGGTTCAGGCGTTGCCCCGCGCATTGCAAACACGCTTCGAGCGGTACGTCCGTATCCTCCCGCCACATCGATTCCTCGCCGCTTTGTTCGGCGTCGAACTGCGGTAACTGCAATCCCGTGCCGAAGCAACCCTTGCACCATCCGTGCTTCGAATTGAAGGAGAAGAGGCGCGGATCGAGTTCCGGGAAGCCGGTGCCGCAGTTCGGGCAGGCGCGCTTGGTCGAGAAAATCGCGGCATCAGAATCAGCATCGGACTCGGTTCGTACGTGGATCACACCGCGTCCGTGCTGCAACGCTATATCCAATTGTCCGCGTAGCGCGGGTTCGCCTGCGGCGCTGATCGTCAGCGTAGCCACCGGCAATTCGATGTTGTGTTCGATGAAGCGGTCGAGGCGCGGCCACTTCTTCGTCGGGATCAAACTGCCGTCCACGCGCAGGTGCGTGAAGCCCTTGCCCCGCGCCCACTTCGCGAGTGCGGTATACAGGCCCTTGCGCGCGACAATCAACGGTGCCAGCAAGTCAATGCGCTTGCCGCGGTACTCGCTGAGCAGGCGGCCCGCGATAGCATCGACGGATTGAGGTTCGATTCGGGCGTTGCAGTCAGGACAGTATTGCACGCCCAGCTTCACGAACAGCAAACGCAGAAAGTGATAGATCTCGGTGAGGGTCGCCACGGTGCTCTTGTGCCCGCCGCGGCTGGTGCGTTGCTCGATCGCCACCGTGGGCGGGATGCCGAAAATGGCGTCGACGTCGGGGCGTGAGGCGGGTTGCACAAACTGCCGCGCGTAAGCGTTCAAGGATTCGAGATAGCGGCGCTGACCCTCGGCAAACAAAATATCGAATGCCAGCGTGCTCTTGCCGCTGCCCGAAACGCCCGTTATTACCGTGAATTTGCCGAGACCCAAGTTCACATCGACGTTCTTGAGGTTGTGTTCGCGGGCACCGCGAATCTCGATGGCCGAGGGTCTTGCGCGGTACGCGGCCGAGTTGGCATAGGCTGATGTGGCAGCGTCGAGCACAACCAAACCGGCTTGGTTCTCTTCTAAGAGTGCGCGTCCGGTATGCGAAGCGGGGAGGCTGACGATTTCGGCCGGTGTGCCGACCCCGACGATGTGTCCGCCGGCCTCGCCGCCCTCGGGCCCTAAGTCAATGACCCAATCGGCGGCGCGGATCACGTCGAGATTGTGCTCGATGACGAGGAGCGAGTGCCCCGCATTGATGAGCCGTCGAAACGCGCCCAACAGTTTGGCGACATCGTCGAAATGCAGGCCCGTCGTCGGCTCGTCGAACAGGAACAAGGAGCCCCGCGCACCGCGATTGCCGCCGGCGCGCGCGCCTTTCTTGGACGGCTGCGAGCGCATGGCGCTGTCCGCCAAATGCCCGGCGAGCTTGAGGCGCTGCGCCTCGCCTCCCGACAGCGTGGGAACCGGTTGTCCGAGGCGCAGATAGTCGAGTCCGACTTCGGCAAGGGGCGCCAGTCGCAGGCAAACTTCCGGGTCCGCGGAAAAAAACGCCAGCGCCTCGGAGACGGTCAGATCCAGCACATCGGCGATGCTCTTGGCGGAGTATTCGCCCCGAGACAATTTGACTTCGAGCACATCGGGCCGATAGCGGCGGCCGTCGCAATCCGGACAGCGCAAATACACGTCGGACAGGAATTGCATTTCGACATGCTCGAAGCCGTTGCCGCCGCAGGCCGGGCAGCGGCCATTGCCGGCATTGAAACTGAATGTTCCCGCGGAGTACTTGCGCTCGCGAGCTTGCGGCTGCTTGGCGAACAAATCGCGAATGGCGTCGAACGCGCCGACGTAACTCGCGGGATTCGAGCGCGTAGTGCGGCCGATGCGGCTCTGATCCACCATCACGACATCGTCGATCAGCTCCGCGCCCAGCAAGGCGCGGTGCAGGCCCGGGTTTTCGGTAGGTTTGCCCTTGGTGCGCAGCAGCGCCGGAAACAGGACATCGTGCACCAGCGTGGATTTGCCCGAACCACTGACGCCGGTCACACAGACCAGGCGCCCGAGCGGAATCTCGGCGTCGATGTTTTTGAGATTGTGTTCAGCGACTCCCATGAGCTGCAAGGAACCGCGTGCGGGCGCGACGGCGCGCGGGGCGAGAGGCGCGATCCTCACGCGCTTGCGCCGAAATAGATAATCGGCGGTCAGCGATCCTTTGGCGCCGTGTAGCTCGCGCAGCGGTCCATAGAACACGATCTCGCCGCCGTGTTCTCCGGGACCAGGTCCGATGTCGAGCACCCGATCCGCCGCCTGTATCACCTTGGGGTCGTGTTCAACCACGACCAAGGTGTTGCCCGCGTCGCGCAGGCGATGCATGACACCGACGATGCGTTCGACGTCCCGCGGATGCAGCCCAATCGAGGGTTCATCGAGCACGAACAGGGTGTTGACCAATGAGGTCCCCAGCGCCGTGGTGAGGTTGATCCGCTGCACTTCGCCGCCGGACAAGGTCCGCGACTGTCGATCGAGATTCAGATATCCGAGGCCCACATCGGTCAGATATTTGAGGCGTGCGCGAATCTCACGCAGCAACAGTTCGGTGGCTTCACCCTGCAGCGTCGGCAATTCGAGAGCAGCAAAGAAATTCCGGCCGGCGTCGATCGGCAGCAGCATCAACTCGCGGATGTTCACGCCGGGCTTGCCGACCCGCCAGAGCAATGCTTCCGGCTTGAGACGAGCGCCGCCGCACGCGCCGCATTCGGTATAGGAGCGGTAGCGCGAGAGCAGGACCCGAATGTGCATCTTGTACGCTTTGGTTTCGAGCCAGGCGAAGAAGCGCCGCACGCCATACCAAACGTTTTTGGTCCATTCGCCTTCGCCCTCGATCACCCAGGTACGCTGTGCATCGGTCAGGTCGCGCCAAGCGGTGTCGACGGGGATGCCGCGCTTGCGCGCGAAGCGCATAAGGTCTGTCTGGCATTCCTTGTAGGATTCGGTTTGCCAGGGCTTGATGGCGCCCTCGCGCAGGCTCAGCGCCGCATCGGGAATCACCAAGCCCCAGTCGACGCCGATGCTGCGGCCGAAGCCGCGGCAGATATCGCAAGCGCCGATCGGTGAATTGAAGCTGAAGGTGCTGGGACTGGGGTCCTTGTATTGAATGTCGCAATCGGCGCAGTGCAGGCCGGTCGAGAAGCGCCACGGCGCCGCCGGTTTGCCGTCCCGGCCTTTCGTGTCCGGATAGACATCGATGCGCCCCTGGCCGACTTTGAGCGCCGCTTCGATTGCATCTGCGGCGCGCGCGGCCTCAACGCCAGACCAGCGAAAGCGATCTTGAATCACCTGCAGGGTGTCGCCGCGCTTCTCATGTATTCGCGTGTACCCTTGAGCGGCCAGCAAGCCCTTGATTTCAGCCTCGGTGAAATTCTTCGGGATGGGCACCGGAAAGGTCAGCAGCAGTTTGGGATCGGCGTGAGCGTGCGCCAACGCGCTCAAGTGTTCTTGAACGCTGGCGGGCGTGTCGCGCCGCACCGCTTTGCCGCAACCTCGGCAGTGCAGCACCGCGGCCCGGGCGAACAGCAATTTCAAATGATCGTTGAGTTCGGTCATGGTGCCGACGGTGGAGCGCGAGGTCCGCACCGGGTTGGTCTGGTCGATGGCGATCGACGGTGGGATGCCCTCGATGCGATCGACCTGCGGCTTGTCCATGCGATCCAGGAATTGGCGCGCGTACGGCGAAAAGGTTTCGACGTAGCGGCGCTGACCCTCGGCGTACAGCGTATCGAACACCAGCGACGATTTTCCGGATCCGCTGACGCCGGTAACGACGATCAGCTCGTTGAGGGGCAGGTCAAGATCGAGATTCTTGAGATTGTTCTGGCGGGCGCCGCGGATGCGGATGGCATCCGAGCGGGGAGGATCGAAGGGCGGCATTCCACCGAGTTTACAGGATGTGTCAAGCCTCGCGGCCGGGCCCCTTGGCTCAGCGCCCCGCGAACTGCTCCATCATGAGACCGGTGCCGCCGCGCGTGACATGCGCGACGATTGCCGTGCGGCGATGAATTTTTGTCACCAAACCTAAGTTAATCGCGAAGGCGAGCTGCACTTGCTGCCCTTTGCGCAGACCCAGATTTTCCGTCTCGACAAAGACACCGTTGGCGCTCAAGTTTTTGGCTTTGCAGATGCGGCTCTTGCGGCCGGACATGACCACGTACACAGTTGTGCGCGCGCGGTGGCGGGTGTGCAATCGACGCTCCATCCGTACGACTCTTCCGTTGGATTGTTCTTAGGAATGCCATTATGCACATCGCCATGGCGATAGCGAAGGGTTCGATGCGAAGCGCTTCAGAAAGTTAAGCCGCCGGGCCGATAAGTAAAATCCGACCGCAAGGCGGTCAGCGATCGGCCGGTCTTAAGCGATGTCTTTTCGCCGGATGGCGAGCTGCTCGGGAGCTTCAATACCCATTTTGACCCGCCGGCCCGTTCCGCCCAGCAGCGTAATCTGGATTGGACCATTGGCAAACAATTGTGCCATGGTCATATTGGCGTCAACACCGTCCGCGGGTTGTATGACGATCGATTCATCGGCTCGACGGCTGAGTACTAGCATAAATTCAGGCTCGGGCCAGGGCGCGCAGCGCCTTGGCGAAGGTCTTGCCTTGCGGGTCATAGGTGATTGACGGTCCGCCGCGCACGATGTCGATCAATTGGCGGATTTGATGGCGGCGCACATGGATGATGTGGCCGTTGACCTCGTTTGCGGTGCGACAGCCGGCCATGAGTTCCATCAGAT
>Ga0210398_10001187_pt1 | contig 27739 bp, 25 predicted proteins | sample IncBWC4OmetaG_FD_161047 | JGI IMG/M metagenome (GOLD analysis project Ga0210398, IMG submission 161047) | Forest soil microbial communities from Barre Woods Harvard Forest LTER site, Petersham, Massachusetts, United States - Inc-BW-C-4-O | ecosystem: Environmental > Terrestrial > Soil >... | reverse complement strand
AAGGCTAAGCGTCGGATTACTAACACCCTCTTTGCCCTCATCTGCTACTTCTTCTTATTCGCCTTCCTCCAGTTCTTAATACCCAATGGAGTCTTTCACTAATGTTTGGGTTATTGAGGGTGATGGCTGTAGCGCCTGCAGCTTGTAATAAAACATTTTTGGGGCTCACCCCCTGGTATCATTATTTGTCTTCCAGTGATTTTTCCAGCTCGGGCTGTGCAATACAGAACTTTACCTTCCTGCCAACGGCGGGTGCCGGTGGTAGCGACATCCCATTGATCCTGCTCGCCATTGTTGATGATATGTTGCGCATTGCTGGAATCGTAGCCGTCGCTTTTGTGGTATACGGCGGTTATCAATATGTATCAAGTCAGGGTCAGCCTGAAAGGACCGCGCGTGCCCAGAATACTATTACTGATGCGCTTATTGGCGTCGCCGTCGCCGTCGCTGCTATAAGTATCGTGACTTTCTTAGGCGATAAATTAGGGTGATAAGCTATGAGTATGTGGCTAATACCAATCTATGCATTGACGCAACTTAGCGCAAGTGGCTTGCCCATGGATGGAACCGGTAACGGTGACCAGGAGATACAAACCATTCTTTCTATTGCTTTTGGTGCCATCGGTGCTTTAGCGCTGCTTATGATTGTACTTTCTGGTATGCGTTATATTACTTCGGCAGGTGATCCTGAGAAGATGAAAAAGGCTAAGGACAGTATTATCTATGCACTTGTCGGCCTAACCGTGGCTATTGTTGCAGAGTCCATTGTGGGATTAGTAGTAGGTAGAATATGAACGCTATACTTTGCCTGAAGCGAATAATATACCCACTTTTGTTTACCCTACTGTTTATAGTAGCCGCTCCTTTGACGGCTAATGCTATAACAAATTCCGGGATTGTTGCTAGCAATGTAATCGGGCCAAGCGTAGATTGCAGTAATCCTGGCGAAAGCCAGTCAACATTTTGTGTATCTACCCAACACTCTGAATCCATATATGGTACTGGCGGCATATTCGATAAGATAACTAATATAGTTGCGTGGGCGGCAGGCGGAGCCGCAGTAATCCTCATGATAGTAGCCGGTATACGTTATGTAATTTCGGGCGGCGATGCTAATAAAGTAAGTGGCGCTAAGAATACGATCATTGGATGCATTATTGGTATCGTGGTTATAATACTGGCACGAAGCTTAATAAACTATATAGTGAATAAGGTATAAACTCATGAAGATATACGCAAAATGGAAACTATTACTGAACATACTGCTGCTTATGGCGGTAATGGTGCCGCCAGGTACAGTGTTTGCGGCCTGTGCCAGCTCTTCTAATACTGCTCAGTCTCAAGTATTAAGTGGCGTAGGCGAAACCGGAGTCAATTGTAGCGGTGCTGGGGTAAATAATGCAGTTAATGCCGCGGTCACCGTACTGAGTATCGTCGTGGGCTTTGCAGCGATCATCATGATTCTCCTAGCTGGCTTTAGATACATAACTTCTGGTGGCGACTCTGCCAAAGTGACTGCCGCAAAAAACGCTCTTATATACGCAATGATAGGAATACTTATAGCTGGTACGGCTCAGTTCATTATTCACTTTGTGTTATATCAATCGAATAAGTCTGTATAGGCTTGATTCCCGTTAATGCTTGTAGTATAAGTTAAGGAAGTGAAAGTCTAAGAAATAGAAAGGTACCTGATGATTAAGAAAATTCGAAGTTATGCGCTCAGTGTCATTACACTGCTCACGCTTTTGGCTCCAACTTTGGTGCCGGCTATTGCCAATGCTGCTGGCTGTAGTACTACCGGCAATAATGTGGCTCAGGGCGTCAACGAAGCAACTACGGGAAGTAGCTCTGCCGGTAATTTATGTAGTAGCACAGGTGTTTCTAATTCCAACGTAGGTACAGCTGCAAGGGAAATAGTTACACTTTTCTCTATCATCGTCGGTGTAGTATCTATCATAATGATCATCTACGGCGGATTCCGCTACATTACCTCGGGTGGTGATAGCGGTAGAGTCGGCAACGCCAAGAATACCCTTATATATGCAGTCGTCGGTTTGGTAATTGTCGCGTTAGCTCAGCTAATCGTACACTTCGTACTGAACCAGGCTAGCAACGTCGCCAGTTCCTCTTAGCATCTGCCCTGTCTTACGTAAAAAAACCCTCGGATTGCAGCGAGGGTTTTTTGTTAGTCAGTAGCTTTGATTAGCCTACTGAAGCTGGATCGTTTATAAGACCTGGATCTTTTTAACGGTATCTTGCTGAACCTTGCCAAAGCTAATCGTGAGAACACCGTCTTTTAATACAGCTTCAATCTCTTCTTCTTTGACGGGTACAGGTAGAGCAATAGTACGTGAGAATTCACCCCAGTAGCATTCTTGTAAGAAGTAATTCTCGACACCTTCTTCATTACCAGAAGTAAGCGTGCCGCGGATAGTCAGTTGATTGTCGGAGATACTCACGTCCAAGTCGTTCTTGCTGACACCTGCTGTCCGTGCCTTAACAACAAGTTTCTCGCGAGTTTCATAGACATCTACTGCGAGCTGTCCGGGTACGTTTTCCTCTTCATCCCATTCATCGTCAGCAGCTGGAGCGTTTGTGCCCTGAGAAGGCTCTTCAGCGGGTAAACTTGTGTCATCACCCAAAAAGGCTGCAGTTAATTCGTCTTCCTCGAGCAAAAGATCGTCGTCGCGATTACGTCGCGCCATATTAGTACCCTCCACAATTTAATAACTGTCTAATCGGCCTGGCGTCCCTGTTAGTCAGGAATGCAATATCTTGCATTTTTGTGTTAGTAGCAGTATAGCTTAGGTTGTAAAGCGTGTGCAATGAGTGAGATACATATTTACAACACATTAAACACAACACACGTATGCCTGACTAATTTTTTTATTCATTGCTAACGGGGAGACATTTTATTTTAAAGGCCATAAAACATACATATAACGGTGACTGTAAAAACTAGGAACTGGCGGAGAGAGAGGGATTCGAACCCTCGCGGGGGATTGCTCCCCCCTATCGATTTAGCAAACCGACCCCTTCAGCCTCTTGGGTACCTCTCCAGACCGCACTATTATAGCCTATTTTCTATCTGTTAACGAACAATCTAGCCACTCGATGTTTCGAACTACATACATTCAGTGGGGTAGTAGGGATAAACTTCGAAACTAATTCGAGATTTAAGTCTTGAGCACATGGCGGAAGGGGTGGGATTCGAACCCACGGTACCATTGCTGGCACGACGGTTTTCAAGACCGTTACCTTCGACCGCTCGGTCACCCTTCCGTAACAGAGGTGATTATAACCTAGGCGATTGTATAATCAAAGCACATTGCTTTGGTGTCTTCTCCGAGCTTTATAGTGTCACGCGTGTGCGGTACAATAACATTAACTATGGCAGAACCCCAAAAACAGGCTCCAGAGCCGACCACTCCCCCGCCAGCGGAAGCTGTAACAGAGGCCGCAGAGTCTACCGCGCCCGAATCCACTCTGCCAGTACCAGAAGAGACTCAAGAAACTTCAGCTGCTCCAAAAAGTCTTAGTTGGAGTGCTGCGGAGTTTCATGTTCATGAAAAATCCGTCAGCTGGTATATGCTATTGGCGCTTGCAACCATAGCAATTGGTGGGATTTTGTATCTTTGGACAAGAAGCATAGTGACGCTGTTTGTGGTAGTAATCGGTGGCGGTACAATTGGTATTTTTGGCACCCATCGTCCCAGTGAGCTTGAGTATGTCCTAGATCGAACCGGCATACGCATAGGATCAAAGCACTACATGTATGACGAATTTCGGCTTTTCATAGTAACTCCTCAATCTGTATCTCCTGAGGTTACACTCGTACCAACCAAACGCTTTATGCCTTCGCTCAGCGTTCGCTATACGCCAGAGAACGAAGAAGCTGTCTTAAATATACTTGCCGACCATTTACCCTTCGAGGAACGTCGATTGGATCTTATCGACAGCCTTATGCAGCGTATACGCTTCTAAGATATTAGTGACGTTGTGATCGTTCTTTACGGCTCAACTTACGTTCCATACGGTGCAAAAAATCCTGCTTAGCGTGCTTCGCATCCCATTTATCAAAACTTTCCATCAAGGCGTCTACTTCTTCGTTCGACATAGCTACTTATCTCCTTTTATGTTTGCAGGTATCATTATTAGTCTTATGCCTGCAGGTTAGCTGTAAACTTTCTAACAAGTTCGTTAGAATAAGAGCCAATGCAATATGTATCGCGCCTGATACAGCGCCTTAATCATTATCAGCAGAACAATCATCTGCTGGCCTTCTCCTACGCTGTCATTAAAAAATACGGTGAAGATAACGCGGGATATCAAGCAGCGCTGCTGACCTATTACGCTTTTTTGGCGCTCTTCCCTCTCCTCTTAGTGCTCACTACGCTCACTGACACGACGCTTGCACAATATCCCCATGCTCAGGCCACAGTCTTAAAGGGTATTACCGATTATTTTCCGTTGCTTGGTAATCAGCTGGCCTTACATATCCATACGCTGCACCGAAGCGGCTTTGCGTTGTTTGCTGGTATTCTGTTTATCCTTTATGGTGCTCGGGGCGTGGCTAGCGCTTTTAGTCATGGCGTTCAACAGATCTGGCAAATTCCTCCTAAGGATCGGCCCGGCTTCCCCCACTCTCTTTTTAAGAGTTTTGCGTTGCTGATTATCGGGGGTCTTGGTTTTCTTGTAGCTTCGATAAGTGCAGGGTTGGCGGCTGCTGCCGGCCACGGCATTATGTTTCGCGGTTTATCAATTGCCGTAAACTTACTTATACTTTTTTGGCTTTTTACGTTTCTGATAAATTTTAGCTTGCCGCGTCACGTGCCACTTTCTGAAACACGTACCGGAGCGGCTTTTGCGGCTATCGGTCTCGTAATACTACAACTCTTAGGCGGCTACATCTTAGCCCACGAACTTAAAAGCCTTGACGCTCTGTATAGTTATTTCGCCATTTCATTGGGGCTGCTGTTCTGGATCTACCTACAAGCTCAGATGTTGTTTTATGCAGTCGAAATATCAATTGTCAGCTCACACAAGCTCTGGCCGCGCAGTCTAAACGCCAGTCATCCTACAGCTGTTGACGAACAGCTAAAACATCATAAAGAGCGCTAACTTAAGTAAGCGCGCCACCATTCCCGGGACTGCCCGGACGCCTTGCTGCGTGAAACTTGCCTGGTTAAAACCATAATAATAAACCTCCTCATACAACCACCATATTCAGACTAGAGCTTATTGCTGGTTACTGCTGTTAGTTTTCTCACAACATTACCAGAGCTGGAGCCCTGCGTAAGAGCTCGGGTAGCCGAATAATACTACAAGTCCTGTTACCGTATAATAAAAATTATGACTGAACTTTCAGCCGTTCCCTTAAACTCGTTAACATGGTTGGCGGGTTCACTAGCTTGTTTTGCCTTGTGCTACCGTAGCTTTACCCAGTATCGACACTCAGCAAACGAATTATCTAAGTATCTGACCTGTTTCTCATTGGCAATGGGCATTGGCCAGGCGATACTGGCAATACCATCATTCATAACACTTGATCTGCATGTCTTGCATATATCCTATCAAGCCGGTGAACTTTTTATATATATCAGTATGGTAGCGCAAGCAGCGATTGTCTGGTGTTTGCTGTTACGATCGAAGTTATCTCTTTTAGCGACGATAGTTCCAATTGCCATAATTGGATTGATCTCTTGGATTTATGCCCTACCGCATGCCACTTTGCAGTTGAACAATAACGACTTTATCACTTACAAAGACCCTTTAGTCTCGACTATTGTCATTGGTATCATGCTGATTACTCTCTTTCTTCCAGTCGGTTTTTATTTCTTACGGGCTGCTACCCAGCAAGACCAATTTAGAGGTGTTCTCATTTCTCTTGTACTTGGGGCAGTATACATCGGTATCGGTATTTTAACTGGTGTCGTTGAACTTGTTTCGGGTGAAGTGGTAACCAATGGCTCAGCTCGTGGTGACTTAACATTTTTTTTGGTTTTGTTGACCGTATTGCTTTGGCCCCGACGCATTAAGGTACCTCGGATTACCTGAAATCAGCAGTCTTACCTAACTAGCCTGTAATCATTACTAAGAATTAGCTGATAGCTACAGCTAGATCTTCTACTCTAGTTTGCTCAAGTACCCACTTAGTTGATAGAATGTAAGTGTTCGATAAGCGTTAGAGCCATGGCAGTGTCAAACATAAACAAACGGACTATTCTTTATTGGCGGAAAATCACCAAGTACTTAGGTGTTGCTTACCGTTATCTTACTAAACACCCCCATGAATATCTAACCAAACACTCTAAGCGCTACCAGCGATGGCATGACTTTCGCTTCTCCAAACATATTCATACGGCAGTCGTTACGCTCGCTGCTTTTATTGGTCTCAGTCTAGTCACTACTGCTGTTCATCAAGCCTATGCTCTATCGACCTGGACGCAGAGTGACTGGAGCGGTGGAGTCGGCACCTCAACTACCAATCAGTACTCAAGTGAGACCAATCTCACAACCACTACACCCAATCAAATAACTATGCCGAATGCTTTAACGTTCAGCGGTAATGAGATCACCGACGCCACCCGAACGACTAATACACAAGGTGATGGTGTCACGCCCCCGGACAATTCAACTGGTGTTTGGGAAAGTACCACTAACCTTATTAAAAATGGTGGCTTTGAGTCCAATACGAGTAACTGGTCAGAAAGTATTGGTTCAGGCGGCGCTGGTAGCATGACGCGCATAACTTCTGATTCGAAATTTGGTAGTGCAAGTGCTGATTTTAGTATAACGAATACTACTGCTTTCAACGTTTTTCTTAATCAATACTACAGCTATAATACTGCGCCCTATTTTAATACCTCGGACCAATATACGTTATCATTCTGGGCTAAGTGGATAGGCGGAGCAACCACATGGCATGTGGGTATTCAGGATAGCAGTGCTACTAATGCCGTGATGAGTCTTGTTAACTTTACGCCTACTTCGACGTGGCAGAGATTTACATTTACCTTTACGCCGCTACAGACTGGTAACCAGCCAGACATCTACTTTGGTGCAAACCCTTTGGCAATCTCAGAAATCCATGTAGATGGTGTGCAACTGGAACAGAAAGGGTATGCTACTCCCTATGTCGATACCAACAGCAGCACTGCCTCAAGAGGCGCCGCTCGCGTCCAGGCTCCAACAAATGATATCAATACAACGCAAGGATGGATGGCAGAACGAGTCCGCATGGATGTAAGTTCTTCGGCTGATGCCAATCAAACCTTAGGCTACATAGCGATCGATTCTAACGATAGATTAATATTGCGTACAGGTTCTGGAGGTACCTGGCAAATTTTCAGCTGGGTAAGTGGAGTAGACGTGGGATCTACCTCAGTTACCTCTTCCTATTCAGTAGGTACTATAGTTACGGCGGTGTACTACTGGACAAGCACCACCTTGAACATATCTATAAATGGTAGCGCCTTTACCAGTGTATCAAGGGGCGCATTGCAGTCTGGGAATGTAACAGATTTCGATATTGATTCACAGGGTACTACTGGTGACTGGTTGGATGGTGATACTTTCTGGACGGCCGCAGGAACAGGCACGTTATCCAATGCTGATGCTTCTACCTTGAACGCTCTTGGCAGTACTGACCCCACTTTTAGCGGGCTTCAGGCTTTGGATAGTGGGACAGCTAGTCCCACTATGCTTTGGGATGGTAACAATACTACCTATGCCAGCACGGGAACTTTGACTTCCGCCATATTCAACGGTGGTCTTCCCGAGAATTGGGGAACTCTTAATTACACAGCCAATGTTCCTACTGGCACGAGTGTCAGTGTATATGTTCGTGGCGGTAGTCAATCGAATCTGTCTGATGCTCCGGCCTGGAGTAGCTGTAGCCCTATAAGCAGCGGTAGTAGTGCTGCGAGCTCTTGTCTGCCTAATAAAGCTCAATATGCCCAATATGAAGTGGTGCTTACGAGCAGCAACACAGCGGTACCAACGCTTACGAACTTCTCGCTCAGTTATAGTCCGAGTGATACCACGCCACCGACAGTCAATGCCTCTAGTCTAGCTATGTATCGTGGCAGTGGTGGCGCTAGCGTGGCGAGTAATGGCTGGATAAACGGTAACCCTTACTTTAGCTGGACAGCTGGTCAGGATAATACGGGAGGCTCAGGCATACTCGGATATTGTCTGTATTTGGGTCAGAGTTCCAGCGGTGACCCTATTACGTCGGAAGGTGATCTTGGTACCAGCCCCATTAATACTAATGGAGCATGTCCGTATGCGGTGAGTAGTACTGATCTTGATACGTCGCTGGCTGGAGTGATGAATACTGCCCTGACGACGTCCAATAGCCCGTACTATCTCAATATTAAGGCTATAGATAACGCTGATAATGTATACAGCGGGTCATCGGCTCAATTTGAGTTCTATTACGATAACACCCAGCCTGTCAATCCAGCCTTTATTACAGCACCATCAGAATTTGTGTCTAATCCGGCGGTAACACTCACATGGCCGACCACTGGCTCTGATGCCGCTAGTGATGCTAACTCAGGTGTGGCTGGTTTGCAGTATAGGATTGGAAGTAGTGGTACGTGGTACGGAGTTAACCAGAACGGTAATCAGGATATGAGCGACTTGCTGCCAAATACCGGCAGTTATACTACGACAGGTGTAGATCTGACGAATCTGCAGCAGGGAGATAATATTGTCTACTTTAGAACCTGGGATAATGCCGGTAATGTGTCGACGGCTTACGTGACAACGGTTATTAAGTATAATTCGACCGCACCAAGCTCCCCGCAGAACCTAATAGCCACACCGACAACGAATACAACTAATTCCTTTGCATTTTCATGGTTAGCGCCGGCTAGCTTTGACGGCTCAGCCAGCAATATAACCTACTGCTATACCGTAAACGTTCTACCAACAAGTACGAACTGTACTTATACGGCTGCAGGGGTAACAAGCGTTAATGCCGGTGCCTATGCTACCGAGCCCGGCGACAATACATTCTATGTAGTAGCCAAAGACGAGGCGGGTAATATTAATTACGCGACGGCGGCTAGCACGACATTTACGGCGAATACGCCAGCACCGGGTGTACCGCTTAGTCTGGATATCGCAGACATCAGCACGAAAGCTACAAGCACCTGGAAGCTGGCGTTGTCGTGGAATCAGCCAAGTACGGTCGGTGCCGGCATAGCAACCTACAAAGTCTTTCGCTCGACGGATGGTGTTAATTTCACGGATATTGCTAGCACAGCCGGTACGAGTTACGTTGATTCTAACCTCACTCAACAAACATACTACTATGAGATCCAGGCCTGTGACTCGGCCAATAACTGCGGTGCTTTAACTGCTGCCGTGAGCGACTTTCCAACCGGCAAGTTTACCAGTCCTGCTAATTTAATATCTGGTCCTAGTGTCGTAGCTACGACGCGTACGGCCACGATTACCTGGACTACAGATCGCAATAGTGACAGTAGTGTGGAGTATGGTCTCAGTTCAGGCCATTACTTCACTACCGAAGCCGCTAATACCGATCAGGTAACAAGTCATTCGGTAGAACTCAATAGTTTAACCGCGGGCACCACTTACTATTACAGAGTGCAATGGACAGATACGGACGGGAATATTGGTACCTCGCTGGAAGAAGAATTTACGACACTGCCGGCGCCGACGGTGAGCAATGTTAGCACTGGCAATATTAACTTAACAACGGCTACTATCCAATTCACCTCTAGTAATGCCACGGCTGTTCAATTGCAATATGGTGCCAGCGGGCTTACTGATACCCAAACGCTGAATACTTCTACAAACACTTCAACCTACAGCATACCGCTTACCGGACTTGATCCCGGTACTACCTACACCTTCCGACTCAACCTCTATGATACGAGCGATAACCTCTATAATAATCCGACAACTTTTAGCTTTGCTACCCCTCCGCAGCCGCAGATTACTAACATCCAGTTTGAACCTATACCAGGCGCATTGACGGGCACTGAACAAGTCAGCTGGACCACGAACGTACCGGCTACGTCAGACATAACGTATGGACAGCCAGGTCAGACCCAGCAAGAAGCTATCGACAGTACGTTTGTTACGAACCACTCGATGGTCATTAGCAATATGCCCTACAACACCCCCTATGATTTAGTAGCCCGATCTACCGATGAACTTGGTAACACCGCTGTTTCCGACCAACAGGTATTTCACACCGGTGTGGATACCCGGCCGCCAATTATCAGTGACATCACTATCCAACCCAGTATTCGTGGTACGGGAGCGAGTGCTCAAGGACAATTAGTTATTTCATGGAAGACTGACAAAGCTGGCACAAGCCAGATTGCCTATGGTGAGGGATCGAGCGGTAATTACAGCGCTAAGACGGCAGAGGATACTGCTCTTGTCACTAATCATGTAGTCGTGGTATCGAACCTCTCTACTTCCGAGGTCTATCATTTACAAGTCTTGTCCAAGGACGCCAATGGTGTTCGTGGTGTGTCTTCTGACCAGACCACCATTATTGGTCAGGCTTCGGACAGCGCTCTCAGCATAGTCTTTAATGCTTTACAGGCCATATTCGGGCTATAATGAGCTACAAATAGGTGGCAAATTGCGCATGACACAAACCAAAGAATCACCAGAAGCAGCAGACTCCAAGGTCCTTATAAGTGTTAAAAACTTGAACAAGCAGTTCAATATTAAAAGCGGTACTGTTAACGTGCTGCATGATGTCAACTTTCAGGTAGCTAGAGGCAGCTTTACAATTATTTTTGGTCCGTCCGGCAGCGGCAAGTCAACACTCATGAATGTTTTATCCGGACTTGAACCTCCAACTGGTGGTCATGTTATGATTGCCGACCAGGATGTCTATAAGCTTAACTCTGATCAGCGCTCGCACTTTCGGGCGAGTACCATGGGGATTGTCCACCAGGAGAATTACTGGGTTAAGAGCCTCAACGTCTTAGAGAATGTTGCTATGCCGCTCTACCTCAGCGGCAGTCCTAAAAGCAGTGCTTTGACGGTAGCGCGGGAAAGCTTAGAAAAGGTCGGCATGACCAGTTACAGCAACTATTTTCCTACCCTGCTTTCCGGCGGTCAGCAGCAACGGGTTTCCATGGCCCGGGCCATAGTGGCAAGCCCCGAGCTTATATTAGCCGATGAACCGACCGGTAATCTTGATTCCAAGAACGGCCAGATGATAATAGATTTACTTTTATATTTTCAGCAGGAGCTACATCGAACTATTGTGTTAGTGACGCATAACTTAGAGTACCTACCCTTAAGTGACACGCAACTCTACAGCTTTGACGGCAACATAACTGAAGCCCATCGCGGGCAAAAAATGCCACTCCTGATCAAGGAGTCCTTACAAGCTCAGCTGGCGCAACTGACTAAAATGGAGCAAGGCGCATGAGGCTATTTCACCGCCAGGAGAAGCATGAACGTACTCACTCTGCGATTCGACCGCAGATTCTCATCTCTATCGCTCTCAAAAACTTGCTGTCTAAGCGGCTGCGTACTTTCCTGACTATGACCGGCATTGTTATTGGTGTTGGTGCGATTGTCTTCCTTGTCTCTCTCGCTATTGGGCTGCATGGTGTCGTCAACCAGCAGGTTCTTGGCTCAAAATCCATCGACACCATTGATGTCACGACGCCAAACTCCCTAACCATTCTGCTTAATGATACTAATACAAATAAAATCAGCCAGTTCGCTCACGTTACTAAAGTAGCGAAAGCCTACATTTTGCCCGGCCAAATATCATACCAAGGTTCACAATCCAACACTGTGGTATATGGAACGACCAACGACTATATTACGCTCAGTGCCCTGAAGTTTGTGGCAGGGGCTCAACACCTGGCGAATAGTAATGACGCCATCGTTAATACGGCACTCCTCGACCTTATTGGCCAGTCTAATGCTGGCCGTGCCTTGAATAAAGAGCTAGCTGTGACCGCAACCATTACTTCAGCCGATGGCTCTAAGAAAAAGGAAGTTACCAATAATCTGGATATTGTTGGTGTAGTGAATACAGGATCGGGTGCTGAAGTATATATGAATAGCCAAACCTTGCGTAATGAGGGCGCTACTCAGTACGGTCAGCTTAAAGTAACTGCTGACAGTAGAAATGACGTCCCCGTCGTCCGTCAACAAATAGAGGGATTAGGTCTGACGACTGCTTCACCGCTGGACACGTTAGATCAGATAAATACAATCTTTACTATCTTTACGTTCGTCGTAGCTGGTTTTGGTGGCATCGGTATGATTATTGCCGTCCTGGGTATGTTTAACATGCTCACTATTTCTCTCCTTGAGCGAACCAGTGAAATAGGTTTGATGGTTACCATGGGGGCACGTAAAGCCGATGTGCAGCGGCTGCTTATTTTTGAGGCGTTATTACTATCCGTAGGTGGCGGCATTGCCGGTATATTCTTTGCTTGGTTGCTTGGCCAGATCATCAATGGGGTGCTTACGCATTTCGCCACCGATAATGGGGTGTATGGTACCATCCACGCCTTCTCTATTACGCCACCACTTGTCCTGTACACGGTCATTCTCATTATTTCAGTAGGTCTGTTGGTAGCCTTCTACCCATCACGGCGCGCTGCGCGCATTAATCCTATCGATGCCTTACGGCACGAGTAGAGGTTACATCCTACACGTGACTGCGTGCTCTATACGTATAATCTTACAGACTCCTCCGACATTATTCCGTAGACTGATGATTGTTAAGGAGGTTTTACAATGTCTCGAATAGATAAGTATTTGCAAGCACAACGTGAGCACCGTGAAATCCGCCACCAGCTCAAATCTAAAAAATTTGATTTAGCCTAAGGTGGTCGTCGGCCTATTTTTACTAGTTATTTTTTAAATCTTATTTAAAGAAACACTATACCTTAGAATGGATTACCAGATCCTGGTGGTACTCCGGGGTCTGGGCGCCCGCTTGCACCGGGAGTCATATCTGGTCCTTTCCATGCATCTACACCTTGTGTTATATGCAATGTACCAATCTGATCGGTAGGTGCAAGAGTGTGTAAATGACTAATGCTACCATTAGGTTCTACGGTGAAACCTACGGCACCACACAACTTCTCACCTCTTAATGTTGTAAAACTAGTGTTATCTTGCACGGCAACATCTGCTGCGTAGAATACATTGGCTATTCTTGCACCTGGGCGTGCAGTATCTACGTCGAGGTCTAAACTATAAGCAGTTGAACTCGGTGTTGTACTTGAAGATGGTTGGATAACACCTGGAACTGGTTCACTAAGACGTTTTCCGCCAAGTACCGAATAGTTTGCTTGGAATTGAGACTGTAGGAGTGATACTGCGGTATTAGTGCCTCGATCAAGCCAAGTATCCTGCCCTGGTTTATGGGTACTTGTGTCTCTTATAGGGATTGATACAATACTTCTCTTTACGCCATCAATAATTTCGCTACGACTCGTGACTACAGGGTGCTTACCGAAATCATAACAACCTGTGTTTTGATCTAGTATTTGTGCTGTATGTCGTCTTAGTGTCTGAGATATACTTGGCTTGTGATCTAAACCGCCCGCTAGAAGAATTGCTGCAGTCGCAGCGCCTAAACCAGCTACAGTTGCTGCAGGGAGTTTCACTCTATCTCTAAGAGTTCTTTGGTTTGGCGTCGGGCTATTAGGCTGTTCTTTATTTCGGGTCATTATGCATTATGTTAGCATAAGCTTGTTAAAATGTCAATGAAGTTGTACACCGCAGTGAAGGAAGTTATAACCCAAGAGCCAAGCAGTCGTTAAGGTTTATACAGCCTATTTCAAGTCATTGCTGACTATACTTATGCTTAGGCGACAAGCTATAATTGCCTAAAGATAGGTGTATGCATAAAAAGTCTCAAGCAATATCTAAAATACTCGGTAGTAAAGAAGCCCTACTTGTCTTTATAGCTGTCTTTATAGTTTTAGCTGCACACATTGCCCTTACGAAGACCTTTCCGTTGCCTTATGACGAAAGCTTTCATTTCGGCCTTATCAAGCTCTACACCCATCATCTTAATCCTTTTTTGGCAAGCCAGCCGGCAGGCGGTAACGCATTTGGCGCCGTAGCTCGTAACCCATCATACCTGTATCACTATCTAATGAGCTTCCCACTGCGACTTATTAGTTTATTTACCCTCGTTACTATAAAGCAGGTTGTAGCACTCCGAGTGATTGACATTTGTTTCGGTGTAATTAGTCTGGTATTGCTCAAAAAACTAGCTACGCGTTTTGGGGCGTCAGCTGCTATGGCAAATCTTGCAGTTTTAGCCCTAGCTATTACGCCGGTATTTTATGACGTAAGCGGACAGATTAACTATGACAATCTACTTATACCGCTTACATTATTCACGGTCATTTGGACGGTAGATCTCATAAAGGCTATTAGGCAGGGTCGTGTATCGTTTTCTAGATTAGGATTATTGCTAACACTGCTGCTGCTTACCAGCCTGGTAAAGTTCGCTTTCTTACCAATTATGGCGGTAATCGGCATATATGTAACAGCCTTGCTTCTTATGCAGAGTCTTCGTCGGCATCACCTAAAGTGGGCAGTAAAGTGGAAATCATGGGCTACTGTGTTGACCGTTGTAGGAGTGCTTATCTCTGGGGCGCTTTGGGTGCAACGCTACGGCGTTAACTTAGTGGAATACCACACACCTGTTCCACAGTGTAATGCGGTACTAAGCATATCAGCATGCTCAAACTACGCACCTTGGTATCGGAACTACGAACTTCATCAAACATATGCACAGCATCCTATTAAAGGTTTGGAATTGGGTACTTTTACAAGAGTCTGGCTGCGTTCAATGTATGACGATGTTTACTCAATAGCCTACAAACAGGCCAATATAGTAGTGTTTAAGCCGATTAGAGGGATTGTTATAGCTGCCGACTTCATACTAGTCAGTGCTCTCCTCTATGGAGTGATACAGTGGCGCAGAGCCAAGGGCACCAACATACCATGGCTGTTCTTGGGACTAGTAATTTTTGGATATGTTCTGGCACTGTGGGGCCGCAATTTTAGCGACTTTCACAATTTAGGGGCATTGATCGGCGTACAGGGACGATACATGTTATTAATATTGCCAATCATATATGCTCTATCCGCGAGAATGTATACGTTACTTACGCAGCAGCTGCACTCGGCACATCTATCGGTAATGATTACTCGGTTTAGTATCACCGGTAAAACCAGGAATCGAAAAAGTACAGGCTTACTTCGTAAACTTTAAAAATCGTCTAATATGCCCTTTGTGGTATATCCAAATAACCAACAACCCACCGTATACTATCTCCAACGCGAAGAGGATACGATAGAACCAGAGCTTTCTTGTAAGTCTTTGGCTGAGCGATGATTTGTTACAGAATCAATAATTACGAGCGCTGCGATACAATTAATGTAACATTATGGACAACGAATCGTTAGATAAAGAGGAGATGTTAGAATCAACTGATAATTTTGAAGCTGCTTACGAGTCGCATTCCAAGGCTATTTATAAGTTTTTATTCTGGCGAACGAAAGATGTCCAGTTGTCAGAAGATTTAACGAGCAGCACCTTTGAAAAAGCCTGGGCTTCAAGGAAGAGTTTTCGTGGGGGTTCAGAGCAAGCTTGGTTTTATCGCATTGCTCGCAATGTATTGATTGACCACTGGCGGAAGAAGAGAGAGCTATTTGTCGAAGATACCGATACCCTGCAGGAGGATGTGCGACCAAGTACCGGAGAGCTATTGGATAAAAAGACACAGCTACGGGAGTTACGCAAAGCCTTAGATAAATTACCTGAAGACATGCAGGCTGTTATTACTTTGCGATTTATTGAGGGACAGACCTGCAGACAAGTAGCCACTACCCTAAACCTAAGTGAGAGCAATGTGCGGGTTATGCAATATAGAGCATTGAAGAAACTGAAAGAGCAATTGCAATGAAGCATCAAGCCAATAATTTAAGAGAAGAACTAAAGCTGGCTGGCGCCAGCGATTCAGAAATTAAAGAATTGTTACCGTTAGCTGCTAATCTTAAACAACTAAAAAACTCTAAGAACTCACTGTCGGGCAGCACATCACGTAGACAATACCAAAGTAAATGGAAGATATTTTTGCCGATTGGGGTAACATCAATAACAGGTCTAGCGCTTGGAATGATCTTGGTTATATTGTCTCAAACTGTGTTGCCTGGAAGTTTACTCTATCCTGTCCAGAAACTATCTGACAATGTTTCTATGTCAGTAGACCCAGACTATAGAGGGACGGTTATGATGAAACGGGCTCAGGAGGTAAAACAACTTATAGCTGAGCATGCCAATTCAAATCTGGTACTTGCTACCCTTGCAGATTACCAAACTGAAGCGTCGGCATATAAGTCAGCCCCTGCAAACTATGCGGTCTTTGAGTACTGTAAAAGCAATTTACAGCAAGCGGCTAATATTGCTCCAAGCTCTGAGCGACAAGCTATCGTCAGCACGCTCAACTCATTAAGCAGCGTGTAAACTGACATGTTTTTGTAACAAATCACTCCCTGGCTCGTTATATAACCAAGTAAGACACTGCAGCGTATTTTAAAGAAAGGAATAACCGTGAATAAGAATTCACCAGCAATAGTAGGTATAATCGTAGTAGTTATCATAGTGCTGGGAGGCTATGCTATCTTCCATAAATCATCTAAAACTACAAGTATCACTAGCTCTTCTGGGCAGAAGAACACTGCACCGGCAGTTAATAATGCGGTATTGGTGACCAAGACTAGTTCCAGCCTCGGTAGTTACCTGGCAGAGCCCAATGGGGACGCCCTCTATACATACGGCGGGGATAGTTCTGGCGTCAGTAATGTAACCGGGTCATTACTGGCTAGTTGGCCAGCTTACCAGGACACTGGTTCAACTACCGGACTACCCTCAGGAGTAAGTACTATAAAGCGAACTGACAACGGAGAAACACAATACACCTATAACGGAAGGCCTCTCTATACTTTTGTAGCAGATAGTAATGGGCAAGTTACCGGTAATGGCGTGAGTAATTTCAGTGTGGAGAAGCCGACTGCAACTTCCTCGTCTCAATCAACCACCACAGCCCCTTCAAGCTCAAGTTCTTCAACTCAATCAACCACCTACTCAAACCCTTACTAGTGCTTTGATCAAGCGTTAGCTAAGACACTAAAATCGATATAAGATAGGCATAGTGAAGAGCAATATAAGTAACATTAATATTACGCCATGGTTGTTGAGAACCGGACTAGTAATTGTCTTTCTCTACGCTGGTATATCACAACTGCAGCATCCGTTGGACTGGGTCGGCTTTCTGCCAACCTTCTTGACCGCTCATGTAGCTGCCCTGACGCTCATTAAAGTAATGGCTATCTATGAATTAGGTCTTTCGCTATGGCTCATAAGTGGTAAATTACTCCGTTATAGCGCGCTTCTATGTGCTCTGACGCTGGCCGGGATTGTCATCACTAACCCAAGCCAGTTGATTACTACTTTTCGAGACATAGGCCTTAGCTTTGGCTTTTGTTGATAAATAAAAAACTGGAACCTATCTGCACCAGAGGTGGAAGAAGTCCATTGGGGACATAATTTCAGCTTGGTACACCCGGCAGGATTCGAACCTACGACCTTTGGCTCCGCAAGCCAACGCTCTATCCAGCTGAGCTACGGGTGCATACCTGTTTTAGCAATAAAGCAACAGGGGTAATTATATCATGCCTAAAATGAATTTCTTATCCTAAGATCCAAGCGAAGATTTAACAGATTAATGTAACAGCTTAATCTGTTAAAATAAACCATTATCGAGGAGAGGTGACCGAGTGGTTGAAGGTGCTGCTCTCGAAAAGCAGTGTGCGGGCAACTGTACCGAGGGTTCGAATCCCTCCCTCTCCGCCAACTTTCAGTGCAAGTAAATCTTTGAACTACAGGTTATAGTCGTTGCCAGCGTTTATACGCCCATAGATGGGGTCAATATGAGTAAGATACTGATTATAGCCGCCGTAGCACACGAATGAATAGAGTATTATTAGAGCAAGAGATGTCTTCAGTGCAAGACCTTTGAAACCGTGCTTATCAAGTGCATAGCCTACACCGGTACCAAGCAGGATATATAGGTATAGCAGTACGGGCACAAAGTATCTGCCGCTAATGGCGACAGGCTGTCCGAGTTGTAGATCATCATGATAATTTCTGGCCCATAAACTAAGCAGGTAGATAAAACTTATGAAAGTTACGACGGCCAACCCCTGATTTTTCTGGAGCATCTGTTTAAAATTCGCAATTGTACAGATGAGTGCCAGGGCACCAATACCTCCGACGAGAAAGATATAGACTGGAGACACATAAGAAAGCCCCTGTAAGGGCATTATCGCCCCGAAGAGATCAAGCGTACACAGCACAAACCAGTAACTTGTATATTCAAATACGCTCATCTTGTTAGGTTTCGGGTGTGCCTCATGATATTGCCGGAGTAGGTAGTTACTGTCCCAGGCGTAATAGTACTTACAGTCTTGCACATTGAGCACTTGGCTACACTGTGGCGCTGGATTGTGATATTCGACGACATTGACCCCGTATACCCTGATGAATAACAAGCTTACTAGCAGGCTAGCTCCCAGTAATAACCACTTCGAGGCTTTACGCATATGTGCAAGATCTTTTCTAACTTTAGCCGCTAAACTAACAGCTTTCGGATGCTTATACCGCGCTGTCTTCCAAAGTACAATGACGGCTATCGCTACAAGGATTGGCAGGAACGAAAACATGACCATACTCGTGAACAGACAGGCACAATACAGGATTAAGAATGTTCGAGTATCGAAGCCTTTCTCATCTAATTTCTTGATCAACAACAAAGTTTCGTAAATACAGAAGCTAGTCCCCGGGATTAACAGGTTATCGTAATTGATTTGAGCCGATAATACGACCACGATAGGAGTCAAAGCAAAAGCCAGCAGTAGTACGTTAGCTAGAGCGGCCGACACATTGAGTAGCTGCAGTATCTTTCTCAGGATAAGGAGTGTTACAACGGCTAAAGCGACGCTGATAAGACGCAGGTCGATAACTTGTATCTCCAAGCTTTTCGTGAATAGAACAATCAACCTATAGGGAAAGCTCATCAGATAGTGATAGAGAAAAGAGGGGTCTTGAATGATCGCGCCGTACTTATACGTGCTAGCAGTCTGATGCGTTACTATCGGGTTGAGATGATGGCTGAAAAACTGTATAAGACCAAAATGATAGGCTTCATCAAAAGCCATTGGAAAACGACTCGTCACAGCCAGCCAACTGCTTTCCGCTATGAAAACTAAGACAGTAATGACAAATAGCCACTTTGACCCGATAAACTCTATTAATTTGCGCGTATTTGTTTCCATAAATTCCCTGCTTTAATAATTACCCATTGATTTCAAGTAATCAAGCATTGACATGCTCTTCACTCGTATCTACTACGTAGGCTTTCTTATTGAATCAGCCGTGGAGGCCGCGGGCCTGACCGTTTTTTAAGGTTGTGGTGTACTGCTTGAGCCTGAGCGGGATTAACTGCTCCAGCGTCGGGATTTATACTGTCGATATCAGGTTGGCTGGCAGAAGCATCTCGTTCGTATCTGTCGTTTGTCTTTTTCCCCTTGCCGGATCTCGGTGCGCGGTTACGAGTCAATAGTAGAACCGCAAAGAGTAGTATGGCTATTATCAAATAGGTAATGCCGAACCACAGGTCTATTTTTACTAGTTCCGCTTCTATGTAGTGCGCAAAACTCGTTAAGCTTTGTTGGACTTGATGATTGTTAACGCTATTAAAAGCCTTGTCTTTCAATCTGTTAAAGACTTTGTCGGTCACCACTTTATCGACAACTAAGAGAATACCGGCGATGAAGAATGCAATGCCTGCTCGCCGCAGACCTACACGTTTGGACCGGGACCAGAAAACTATACCGATGATACTCAGTAAGGAGATGAGACCTAAGATCCAAGGTAACTTTTGAGTGAATTGGTATGCTTCTGGCAATTTTGAAAGTCTTTTGTAATATGGCTGCTTACCACTTTGGCCGTGAGTGCCAAAAGTATTGGCAGTAATAACGGGGTTGCTTAAAAAGCCGCTCGTACTGGCGACTTGTTGGCTTATCTCAGCCGCTGCGGTCTGAGGCGTGATACCAACCGGGCGACAGCTGAGTAACAGCGGATTAGCGCTTTGCAGCTGCAGCGTCTGTGCTGCGGTACAGGCTGGTAAACCGGTAAAGTGAGCGGCTACTGATGTCTCAGCGACTTGCGTGGCGAATATTTGCTTGGGGCCAGAAAGGTCGATACTGAAGGTCGGCGTGGATGTTTTGCCTGCCAGCCAAGCGTAGTTACTGTTTAAAAATGTTAGAGTGTCTTGCTTAAGTAGTGACCGAGGAAAAGCTGACTGTGCTGCCTGCTTAACCACTAATTTGCTAATCGATGCTCCACCGGAAACATTATTTTCAATAGCACTCTGAGCTTGATCAGTAACAGAGGTTACTAGATTGCTATAAAGGTTACTTTGCTCAAGCCAGCTCTCTACTTTATTGGGATGTGTCAGGCTTACTTTTACGCTGGTTGCTAGCGCTAGACCGAATAAACTTACCAATAGTACGATGGATAACAGACATACAAGAATCCGGCGTACCCACTTCATAACCCTATTGTAGCCGAAGCCACGTAATTTCAGTAAGATTTTCTAGCTGTTCGGACGCACAGCATAAATTACCCAGCTTATTGTATTTGTCGTCTCACACACGCTCTATGTGTGTCCTACGAGGCTTTATGGACGTATACTAAGGGCTATGAATGACAGTATTTTCACCAAAATCATCAAAGGCGACATTCCGAGCTATAAGATCTACGAAGACAGCCACACCTTTGCATTTCTTGATATACATCCGAAACAACCGGGACATACGCTGGTGGTCCCCAAGAAACAGGTTGAGTTTGTATGGGATTTGGACGATGAAGATTATCAGGCAGTTATGGCGACGGTCAAGAAGGTTGCCATTCGCCTGCGCACCGTACTCCAAAGACCGTATATCGGTATGCTCGTTGTTGGTATTGATGTACCGCATGCTCATGTACACGTCTATCCCTTTGCAACAACCGAGCAATCTCAATTTATACCTGATCAGTCACTAGAACCAGACCACGAGGCGCTTGCTAAGATGGTCAAAAAACTAGCCTTTTAGTTTACAATGGTGTTATGGCGTTACTCTACTCTCTTTTCTTCGGTGCTGGGGTAGCAGCATATGTGTATGCTCACTTTGCTCGGCGCGTAGGCTATGAGAATCAGCAACGAGTAGTCACTATCGTCGGCGTTGTATTCATTCTGACGACAATCATTTTCTTCACCATTCTCGACACCCTATTCCACGTTTAAATGCTAGCCGTTTAGTACCGTTTTCAATTTGTTATTTGGTCACGCAGTTGATACTATACGGCTATGGATGAGCGGAGTTTGGGTAAACAGCTGCAAGCAGCGCGACAAGCTGCCGGCTTAACGCAGCAGCAGCTGTGCCACTATGCCAATCTTAGCTTTTCAACCTTAACGAAAATTGAGCGGGGTGCTATTAAAGCCCCATCAATCTTTACCATTCAGGCAATCGCTGACGCGCTCAATGTGAGCCTTGATGAACTCATTGGATCAAGTGTTTCTGTTGGTGGCCATCGTAAGTTGAAGAAAACCAAGAGTGGGGTCAGTTTCGTCTACTTTGATGTTAATGGTTGCCTCATTTATTTCTACCAACATGCTTTCGATAAATTGGCGGCTACTACCGGAGTTAATCCAGAGGTGGTGGAGTCAGCCTTTTGGCGCTATAACGATGATGTGTGTCGGGGAGCAATAAGTTTAAGTGACTTTAATGCCAAGCTGGCTAAACACATCGGAGTTGATAAGGTGGAGTGGCAGCAATATTACCTGGAAAATGTTGAGCCGATTGAAGAGATGCAAAAGTTATTAATCTGGACGAGCGAGCGTTATAGGGTGGGCTTACTGACCAACATAATGCCGGGCTTCCTCAGCGCTATGCGCCGCAGTCATCAACTGCCGAACGTACACTACACTACTATTATTGACTCCTCTGAAGTAGGTGCGGTAAAGCCTGAAGTAAAAATGTATGAAATTGCCCAAGAGCGGGCTGGCTGTCCTGCCGATGAAATTCTTTTAATTGACGATAGTAATGCTAACCTGGCTGCCGCTAATCGTCTTGGCTGGCATGTGTTGTGGTTTGATGACTCTCATCCTGAGGAGTCTGTAAAACGGGCGAGCAAAGCTTTAGAGCCTGCCGACGACTAAGTCTGCTCGAAGCGCTGTTGCTCAGCGTTCAGCGTTTTGACCAGCTCCCGAGCCGTCTCTAATTGTTGCTTTGTCTGGTCAACGACGGCTGGAGGAGCATTTTTGACGTAGCTCTGGTTACGTAAACGAGCTTCAAGCTGTTTAATACTAGCCTTTTGCGTGAGTTGTTGAGCGGCGAGCTCCTTAACATAGGCTTTAGCCGTAGCGCGATCAATATCCAGCCAACAGCTGTAGGGAGTGTTAATAAGCGGGATGCTGGACGTACTCCCCGCGTCATCTTCAGCTTGACTAACAGCTTGCAAGCGGGCAAGGTGCTTGATGACAGCAGCATTATCATCCAAGAAAGGCGCATCTTTGTAATAAAGAGTTACCTGCTTAGCATTCAGCGCTTTTACGATAAAACGTGCTTCGGTAACAATCTCTTGCAATACGGTAAATTGAGCGGCCTGCTGCTTACTGCCGCCACTGATTTTTTGTAACTCCCGGCTAGCCAGCACGGTATCTTGCTCCCAAGAGAGAGTCTGCCAAATTGTTTCTGTCAAAAACGGCGCAAACGGATGCGCTAAGATAATGATCTGTTCAAGCAGTAGAGCCAATAGGGGTTTATTTGGCTCTGCCTTACTTGCTTCGATATACCAATCAGCCAGATCATCCCAGATAAAGTGATACAAGGTATCATAGGCTTCGGTGAACCGGAAATTGTCTAAATCGGTCGAGATCTTCTCTTGAGAACGTTGTAACTTAGTCAATATCCAGTGGTCGGCTGTTGTTACTGGTTTCGCCCCTTCCCTGCTCGTTTTGCTGCCCAAGACGTCTTCAATATAACGGGCAATGTTCCAGAGTTTATTACAGAAGTTACGATTAGCGATAATCTTGCTACGGCCAAGCCGCTGATCATTACCGGCAGACATGTTTTGGATCAATGCAAAACGCAAGGCATCGGCGCCGTATTCCGGGATTACCTCCATAGGATCAATAATGGTTTCCGGATTACTTTTACTCATTTTTTGGCCGCCTTCAGTGCGCACCAAGCCATGCAGATAAACAGTTTTAAACGGTACTTGTCCGACAGCGTATGTCGTAGACAAGATCATACGGGCTACCCAGAAAAATATAATATCCCAGCCGGTCTCCATAACGGTGGTGGGGTGATAGGTCTGAAAGTCTAGGCTTTGCTGCAAGAGCTGGTTTAATGACAAGGAATAATCAGTAGCGAGCGCCGGGTCGATAAGTGTACTCCAGGTCCACAGCGCAGAGCTGAACCAGGTATCTAGAGTATCAGGGTCCTGTTCCCAATCATGCCAGCCTTCACTCTGGTCAGTCGGTGGCTGGAGACCTGCATAGGTCTCTTCCCTGCCGTCAGTATCAGTCCTATACCAGACTGGAATACGATGTCCCCACCAGATTTGGCGGCTGATGCACCAGTCCCGCAGATTGTCTATCCAGTGGAAATAGATCTTTTCAAAGCGTTCCGGGACCAAACGAATGTCCTGCTCTTTAATCACTTCCTGTAGAACTTCTTTTAAGCTCCGTTGCTTCCCTTTCCAATCGACAACCTGTTTATTAACGTCGATGAACCACTGCAAGCGGATCTGCGGCTCGATTAAGCCGCCGCCTCTTGAGTTGGTCGCTATGTTATGTACGTAATGATCATCAACACTGACAAGGAGCCCTTTAGCTTCTAGTTTTTTAACAATTTTCTCTCGAGCATCAAGTATCGGCATACCCGCAAACTCACCGGCAATCGGGAGCAGGTTGCCGTTAAAGTCAATAATCTGTTCTTTGTCTAAGTTATGCCGCTCGGCAATCTCGAAGTCGGTATGATCATGCCAAGGAGTAATAGTCATAACTCCGGTACCGAATTTAGGATCGACGGCTTTGTCCTTGATGACCGTAGCGGTCACTGGACCGTTAATCCACTCGGCTTCGAATGTATCACCGTGCTTATACTTTGCGTAACGTTTATCGTTAGGATGCATGACCACGTATTTATCACCGAACTTTGTCTCAGGCCGGGCAGTACTAATCTGGAATGGACCGTATTGAAAGGTGTAAAACTTCCCCTGCTCTTCCTTGTAGGCTACCTCATCATCTGAGACGTTTGTCTCTGACTGAGGATCCCAATTAACGATCCGATTACCTCTGTAGATAAGGCCATCTTTGTACATTTTGACAAAGACCTCATTCACGCAACGATTCAAAGCGTCATCCAAGGTATAGCGGGCTCTCGTCCAGTCTACACTGGCGCCCATAGCGCGGATTTGGGTGTTGATGGTATCACGGCTGTTACCGACAAATGCTCGGGTTCGCTCTAAAAACTCATCACGGCCAAGCTCATGTTTATTAGTTCCCTCCTCTGCCAGCTGTTTTTCCATGAGGGCATTGACGGCTAATGCGGCATGATCAGTACCTGGTAGCCATAAGACGTCTTTTCCCTGCTGACGGGCGTGACGCGACATAATGTCTTGCAGGGTGAGGAATAGAGCGTGACCGATGTGCAGCGTCCCTGTTTCGTTTGGCGGCGGCATACTAATCGAAAAGTGCTCTTTGGAGCTTTTAGGGTTAGCAACGAATATTTTACTCTTTTCCCAAAGAGCATAAATATCGCTTTCGTATTCTTCGGGTTCGTACACCTTAGGTAGCTTCATGCCCCTCATGATACCACCTCTGTAATTAATCTAAAAACGTTTGACGTGAAACCCTTGTATCGGCTGCTACATCGAGAGATTCGGCTGAACACTAAGCGTGTAAGGATCAACCGGTTCTTGACCGAGCGCTACTTCAAAGCATCCAAGTGTCGCTACCATAGCCCCGTTGTCCGTACATAACTTCAGATCAGGAAAGATCAGAGTTGTCGTAATAGTTTCACGTAATTGACGACGTAATTCCTGGCTGGCGGCGACTCCTCCGGCTATAACGATGCTTTTCGGCTGCCAAGTTTCATTGGCCAGCTGAGCTTTATCAACAATCGCTTCAATAGCTATACGCTGAAAGCAAGCCGCAATGTTAGCTTTCTGAGCTTCAGAGAGGCGCTCTGCTAGCTTTATGGAGGGGAAGCCGTAATCTTCACCAATTTGAGACTGAGCCAGCCGTAAAACGGCTGTTTTGGGTCCGGAAAAGCTAAAATCTAAATCAGGCATCTTAGCTTTCGGGAGCGTAAAGGCGTATGGATCACCGCTGCGAGCGGCTTCCGCTATGCTGGGGCCGCCAGGGTAGGGGAGTCCAAGAAGTTTTGCTACTTTGTCAAAAGCTTCACCGATGGCGTCATCTTGTGTTTGTCCTAATAGGCGGTAGTCAAAGTGATCCCTGAATAAGACTAATTGGCTGTGTCCGCCAGAAACGATAATAGCGAGCATAGGGAACTCAGGCTGTTGCTGCGTTAACGTATAACCGGGCAGGGAAGTTGATGTTAAAAAATTAGCATACACATGTGCTGCAACGTGGTTAACTTTATAGAGTGGCTTGTTATGGATAAGTGCGAGTGTTCGCGCTGTCATGACACCGATGAGCAGGCTACCGCCCAACCCCGGGCCAATACTAACGGCAATGGCGTCGATGTCATCCCAGGTACAGTGGGCATCAGCCAGTGCCTGATGCATGACCGGAGTTATCGCTTCAAGTTGACTGCGGGCCGCAACTTCGGGGACTATGCCGCCATATTGCACATGCTCGTCCATACTTGAAGCCACCGCATTGCTTAAAAGATGCATGCCATCTTGCACTACGGCTGCCGCTGTTTCATCACAACTGGTTTCAACTCCGAGAACCTTCATAATTTATTAAGCATAGCATAGCAATTAGACACTATGTTGCAAGAAATGCAAAAGGAGTAAATGATAATTGACAAAATGGAGAAATTTTGCTACAGTATATTGAGCTAGTAAACACAAAAGTAATGTAATGTATAAAAAATAACCTATGGCTATTAACGCAGAAGCACCCCCACCAACGCCTATTGAACAACCACCCATTGCTCACGGTCCAACTATGATGGACCCCGAGGTGGCCAGGCAACGACTATTGGCTGAAGACGCCAGTATAGCAGCGTTGCAGTTTCAGGGACTGTCTCGAGAGCAGTTGCTTGAACGAATGGCAAGAATTCACGAGTATGGCAGGACAGGCGTAGTACTGGCCGGAGTAATGAGGGAGAGTACCCCAGGTTTACCTGTGGAACAGCTCGGTGAAGAGGCTGCTAAGCTTGATTACTTTGGAAGAACCGAAGCGGAAGCCGGCCGGACCTATAGGGGTCCTCAGGTTGCCGAGGCCCTAGACACACAATTGCTCTCTAGAATAACCCGAGAGGCAGAGGCTGCTGTCAGCCAGCAAGCGCAAGCTCTTGGACGATCACTGACGGGGGCCGAAAGACGTGCTATCGAGAATGCGGTATGGGACCAGATTGATTCACGTTTTGAGCAGGCAAGGGCTGAAACGTTAGAACGCTTACCAGATACACCGTTACTGTCTTTTCCTGCTATGCCCGAGGAGGAACCTAGACGTCGTGAGCCATTAGCGCTTTCTCCACCACCACCGCTACCTCCACCAGGCCGTCATTCCAGTACTGAGAACTTTCAGCGCCACCATGGCCGCTTCTACCCAGGTGACTTTAAACGACCTGCAGATTGGCCGCCAAACCGAACGAGAGGAAGCCGTAGTAGAACAAGTGACTTCAAGCGTCCTCCAGAAAGTACTGACCTGTTTCGTCTTGATCCTTCAGCAACCGGAGAAGCTCCTACAGAGGAAATGAATGCGGAGTCGCTGCCGCCTACTCAAGAAATGGAAACACCATACGCATTTCCCAACGAAAAGCACATTTATTACGAGCCTAGCTCAGCCCCGAAGGAATCTGTCCAGGAATTTGCGAGCGGAAGATTTGATGTTCCAAAACAGCTTGTCACTATAGTTGCGCAACCTGGCGCGGAACTTGATACGGACCGGCACCAGCACACCAGCAATCTGGATGAGCGACAAATGATTATAACTGATACAGACAACAATCAGTACTTCATCAGTGGCCGCCTGGAGCTTGATCTGAAAGATCTTTACAAGAATGGCCCTGTAGAGGGACAAAACTGGCGCAGCGTTGGCAGCTTGGGGATTCTCAATATAGGCCAGCCTATGCGTCGAGCTGATGGTACGATGACCCAAAGACCGATTAAACGCGTTGAGTTTGTCAGTGGTGTAGCAGCCACTAAAAATGACCTGGGCGCCTATACTGCGAGACAAGGCCAGAACCCCTTTACGAAGCAGGAGGCTCGATTAAAAGCAGCGTTTGCAGCTATTAACCATCGCACCCAGAGAGCTACCAGAGAACAAGCTACAGGTGCACACGCTGGCTCTCAGCGACGGAGGGGGAGAGGTCCTCGACGACCTAGAACTGCGCCAGAATCTGATTCAGATGATGATGAAGAATCTGAAGAGAG
>Ga0210398_10001186_pt1 | contig 27739 bp, 22 predicted proteins | sample IncBWC4OmetaG_FD_161047 | JGI IMG/M metagenome (GOLD analysis project Ga0210398, IMG submission 161047) | Forest soil microbial communities from Barre Woods Harvard Forest LTER site, Petersham, Massachusetts, United States - Inc-BW-C-4-O | ecosystem: Environmental > Terrestrial > Soil >... | reverse complement strand
GAACACTCCGATATTGGTCCGCGGATCCAGCATCTTCGCGAACAATCCCGCGAACGCCTCGCGGTATGGCCCGACCAGTCCCAGCTTGGCCAGCATCAGCACGCGGAACCGCTCGGCTACTCCTTCCGGTGGCAGAGCCGCAGCCCGGACCTCCAAGTCATTGGCAAGCCGGAGATAAAACGCAAGAATCAGCTCTTCATCGTTCTGGAAAAACTGCCTGGCGTTGGCAAGAGGAACGCGGGCCGCCGACGCGGCAGCTTCAACCAACGGTCCTGGCAGGTTGCCTTCCCTCAACAACACTACCGCGGACTCCAGAATCCGCTGGCGGCTGCGCGTGACCTGCGAATCCATGACTGAAAAGATACCTCAAATCAGGTGGGAAGTTTTTAAAACGCCCTAGTTGGGTTGCTATTCGTTATCCTCGAAAGGGAGGGAGACCAGATATGCGGGTCGCTGTCATTTATGACATTCACGGGAACCTTCCTGCACTTGAGGCAGTGCTCGAGGATATTCGCCAAGAGGCAGTTGACCAGATTGTGGTTGGGGGGGATGTGTTTCCGGGGCCGATGCCGCAAGAAACCATCCGGTATTTGCTGGACCTGGACATTCCCATGCAGTTCCTGTGCGGCAATGGCGACCGTGAGGTGCTGGCGCAAATGACGGGCATCGAGACGGAGTGGTACCGCGCCGCTCCTGAACAGTGGCGCGAACCCGTGCGATGGACAGCCCGGCGACTGGGGCCGGAACTTGAGCGGGTGCTGGCCGGCTGGCCTAAGACACTTCGCGTTGAGATAGGAGGAATAGGAGAGGTGCTGTTTTGCCATGCCACGCCGCGGAACGACACGGAGTGCTTTACCCGTCTGACGTCAGAAGATCGCCTCGTGCCGGTTTTTGGGGGAGTTAGCGCACCACTCGCCGTGTGCGGCCACACGCACATGCAATTTGACCGAACCATCGGAGAGACGCGAGTTGTGAATGCGGGCAGTGTGGGGATGCCGTTTGGGGCACCAGGAGCATATTGGCTCTTACTCGGACCGGGTGTCGAGCTTCGCCATACTCCGTACGATCTCGCAAAAGCTGCCGGGCGCATTCGAGCGACGCAGTATCCACAAGCGGAAGCATTTGCGGAGCGCAACGTTCTCGAACCTCCTTCTGAGGAAAAAATGCTTGAAGCATTTGGCCGCGCCGAATTGAAGTGATCGCGGAAGTTCCTCTGCTAGCGTTTGGAGGCGCGGTAGGAGGGCGTATGAAATTGAAACACGACGTAGCATTGTGTTTCGACTGGTTTGTCATCGACCAGCGTGGGTTGGTAGCGCCATTCGCGGAGAGCTTTGGTGACGGCCGGAAACAGGCTGGCGGGACCGAGAATTTGGTTTACGTCTTGGATGTGGCCGTCCTTGGCGACGGTGGCTTTGACGCGAACTGAATTGGCGGGGCCGGTCGGAAGCTGCGTGGCTGGTGGATCGACCCGCGAAATCAGCTCACCGACGACTACTTTTTTATTTCTGTTGAAGGGCCATCCCGCGTGGGTCGCGGGCAATAGAACGGAACGCTGGATACGCACCGTTATCGAGGGCGATTCCAGAACGCGCTCGCCTGGCAGACTAAGAAAGGAAGCTTGGTGTCCGCTGGAAAGATGGATGTCGAAGACTTGGTTTCGGGGAGGGTCCATTTGGATGACCGGCGCAGCGGACTTGGGCGAGAACGCGGAGCGGGTGGGCGCGACGGGCGCATTGGGAGGCAGAGTTGAGGGAACGATTGGGGAGGTGTTGGCGGTCATCTCGGTGGCATGAGTTGGATTGCGAAGAGGCTGCTTTGGAGTCGCAAGATCGGGAGAGAGCGGAATTTCCGGTTCAGGCGTAACTTCTTTTGGAACTTCGTGGAGGTCGGGCAATTGGGGAGAAGCGCTCGAGAGGACGGAGGCGGCTTCGGTTGCCGCAGGAAGCGCGCCAGTCAAGGATAGATCACTTTGGGGTTTGACAGGATTCTCATCACTGGCGGTTTCGCTAGGCACTTCCACTGGTTTCTCGGAATCGTGGCGAGGAGACGCGGCGGTTGAGTGAGCACGTTTCGAGATGGCGGCGTCATCGGTTGGCGCGAGCGATGCGGCTGGTGTGGCAGTGGCGCGATTGGACATGTCTGGAGTTCGGGGAGTTGGCTGCATTTCTTGAGCCGGGGGTGCGGCGGCGCTGGGTTTCGGGCGAATGTCCTTGGAACGTGCAAACGGACTGCCAGGAGCCGCCTTTAGGAGGATGACGGCCGCGGCGAGCGAAATTGTAGCTACGAGCGTGGCCCGCATCGCACGGCGAGCGACGGTTGAAGCGGGACGTGCGCTAACGATTAGAGGGGGAGCAAGCGCGACAATGTCACCTGGCGTGCTGAAGGGCGCTTCCTCTGGGAATTGGCAGGTAGCGTGCGGCGTTTCGGGTGAACTTGGGGAAGGTGGCATGACAAGCTGAGGTGGATCGAGCGTCGGTTGCCAAGTTTCTGTGGATTCGCGTGCGCCCCACTTGCGGATTTGTTGGCGATCATGTTCGCTGAGATCGAGGAGCTGGATGCCTGCTAGCTTGCTAGCTTCGCTGGCCCAAGCGACCCGACCAATGACTTGGACGGGCTTGGGAAGGCCATTGAGAGGGACAGAGAGGCGAGCGACAAAATTGCAGGGGAGGCCGATGGGCGTTGAGACGAGAAGACCATTCTCGCTGACGTTGAGCAGGAGGCTTGCTTCGGACTCGTTTTCACTGAAGGCAAGGAAGAGCGGTGTTTGAGGGACGATGCGCGGATAGAAGCGGCGCTCGAGAGTTGCAGTTAAGAGTGGGGCTTGCTGCACTGGCGTGGACATTTTGGGGACTCCATTGTTGACAACTTACCTGCTCGTGGTGGCTGGCCGTGCCAATCGAAGGTTTACAAGGCTGGGTCGCCAAAATCGGGACGTGCGGGGCGCGACATGGCGGCTCTCTTCCACCTCTTGGCTATGAACACGCGAGGGGACGGAAGGTTTCGGTGGGTTGCGGAAGGAAATGGTACCGGTACGAGGAAGACGCGGGATCAAAAAAGTGTGCGGGTCAGAAGGCCGGCGAGAGTGCCGAGGGCGGCGACGGTGGCGTAAATTGCGGCGGCCAGTTTCCAGGAAATGGTTTTCCCGACGACGGAGAGAGAGAAGACGCTGACAATGCCTAAGGTCGAGAGCATCGTAACGACGTAGGGTAGTGAGACGCCTTTGATCATGGCGATGTAGGCGATGGCGACGTCGAAAGCCATGGGCACGGGAAGGAAGGCACCGACCAGAGCGACCAAGAGGATGCCACCGATGGTGGCTTGGGCGAAGAGCGCTTGCGCGGGAAGAAGTTCGATGACTAGAGCGCCGAGGACGGCGGAGAGAATCATTAGCGGAAAGGCCACGCGGAAGATGTACCAGAAACTTTTTAGGAAAGAGCGGATGCTGGAAACGAGTGCTTGCGACCACGTCTCGGAATCAGGGACCTCGATTGGGCAGAGGATGGAGGGTGCGGATTTACTTCGGCGCGAGGCAACGGCTGGTGCAAAGACGAACACTAGGAAGAGAACTGTGGCGAGTTTAGATAGGGCGATCGAAATGGGGAAAAGCGCGAAGGTCATGGCGAGAACGACGACGTTGAGCGCGGGGGAGGCAAACATGGCGGCGAGAACGGATTCGGTGCTCATGCCAGAGGCGTACAGGCCGCGCGCTATGGGGGCGACGCAGTTGGTGCAGACGGCCAAGGGCATGCCGGCGGCTGCGCCGAAAAAAGTATTCAGATAGATGGAGTTGCTGCGGCGGCGACGGAGTGTGGCGAGAAAAGTGAGAGCGGCGGGACCGAAGAGGAATGAGAAAGTCATGCCCACGCGGTTGGCGTCGAGCCAGTTGAGAGTGGTACGCCAAACGCGAGTGGAGAGCGGCATGGTGCGATCTACCTGATAAACAGCGCCGAAGGTGAGGGCGCCGGCGGCTTTGACCTGCGTGCCGGCGTGATAGCGCTTGATCAGAGCGGGGTAGCGCGAATCTATCCAGAAAATGCCGGCTATGGCGATCATCAGAATTACGGCTAGCGTGCGGCTGCGCCAGGCGCTGGTGGTGACGAGGGATGGATGCAGGTCGAGAGTGGAAGCTTGAACCGACACGGGGTGCCCCTTGTCGCCAGCGAGGATGGCGAATCGACGGAATTCCGAGGAGGCTATACGGGCGGCGGGGTCGAGGGAATAGTGCAAAAGCATTAGGCGCAAGATTTGTGGCGGGCCGAAGAGCTCAGAGCGAGGGGTGCGGCTAAAATGAGGAACGGCTGATTATCCGCCGTAGGAGCCTGCTGAAGAGTCCGGGCCGTCACCGCCGAGCACCGGGCACCCGGAGAATTCCTTCGAGGACTCTCTCGCTTTCAGAAGACCGTTTGCATTTTTGAGCTTAAGCAGAAGGACTCGCTGGATCGGGCCGCTGTTCGCAGTCTGTCCCGGACCTTTTACGTACGCAGAAGTAGATTCCGGAATCATTTTGTTCCAGGATACTGATGTAGATTTGTGAGCCGCCGGACGTCGCTTCGACAAGCTTTTTTTGACTGGAGCGGCGCGCTGCTTATTCCGAGATCATCTGCGACGTTGTGTTTCCTTGTTTGCACAGCAAAAAGAGCCGACATCGAGAATAAATTCGGCGTCCAGGCGGGCTACGTGTGTGTGAGCGTGCAAATAGATATAGTCTGTGGCGAGCCCTCGTTCTAGGTTCCGAGACACAGTTCGCAAATTGGCGCGGGAGCCATTAAGGCTAGCGAGGCCCGGACGACGGGGCTGTGCGCACGCCGCTGAGATCCAGAACATAGGCTACCTGGTGTTTGGTTAGAACCAGCAGGCGATTGCCGTCGACAGAGAAATGGGTGTAGGCGATGGATTCGGAAAAGAATTGTTGCTCTAGCTTGGCGGCAGTTGCCAGATCGTAGATGAACAGACGGCCTGGTCCTTCTTCCATGGCAAAGAGATTGTTCTGTGCATTTGCGGTAGGAATTCCGCCCACGAGGCGGGCCTCGAGACGACCATCCCGCAAGGAATATACGGAGACGCGTTTTCCGTCCTTTAGCAGGAAAAGAGCGTCCCCAGCGGAAAACGCGGCGTCGTAGCTCGCAGGGCCGCTGCCCACCTGAATGAGGACGCCGCCAACCGATTTTCCAAAGCGCGCGTCTAGGATTTCGAAATAAGAATCGAGTTTCGAGATTTTCGCGTGCTTGAATATTTCCCACACCGAAGGGATTTGTTTTGCGGCGGATGCCGCGTGGGGGCTTGTGGCGTTCCAGCCGAGGACCAAGCGATCGCCTTGCGGGTCTGCGAACGGCACTGGACCACTCTCGAAAAATTCGCGCTTCCAGAGTTCCTTGCCCGTGGCTGGGTCGAGCGCTCGCAGGCGGTAGGGGATGTCGTTCTCCTGAGTCACAAGGAAACGATGTCTGATGGGGGGCGCTAAGGCGTACTCCAGGAGAACCGGTCCTCCGGAACGGAGGTGGTCCTTTCCGCCGCTCCATGCGGAGGTGGCCTTGCCTGAAGCGAGGGCCACTTGAAGAACGCGGGGTGGGTTAAAGCCATCGTTGGGTAGAAGAAGATACGCAGAAGCTTGATCCGAGAATTCCGCCGCCGAAAAACGCGGGCCAGTGTAGCTGCGCTCGCCGGTTGCTACTTGAAAGGCGGCAGAGTTGCCATCCACGGAAAATGCGATGCGGTCGAGGGCCGGAGTGACGGCGGCGGCGCGAAGCACAGGGAGGGAGTCGAGCGGTAGTTCGGCGGCAAGAACGGGACGTTTTTCTCCGACGTGATAGACAGATAGAGAAGAACCTCTTTCGTCGAGGACTGCCATTTCGTTTCCGAAGATGTCTATGGAAAGATTGTTGGGCGGATCCAGTTCGCGGTTTTGCTCCAAATCGAAGACGCGGACGCCGGGTGAGCCGACATCCGACAAGAGCGCATAGCGCGGGTTGGTGGCGATTCGAACTATGTCTGCCTTGAATGAGGGATTTCCGATGATTCCGCCTGTTTTCAAGGAGACGATAACGGGCGAGGCCTGTTTTTCTCCAGTGGCGATTACAACCCTCTCGTCATTTTGCAGGGCAAACGAAGCGTGCAAGCGTTTGTGAAGCCACCCAGCGAGGGGTGTTTTTCGCCTGGTTGTGAGGTCCACGATAAAGGCTTCCCCTTCATTTCTCACCAGCAGCATTTTGCCGTCCGGCGAAAAATTCATGGAGATGAACGTCATGCCTTTGTTGGCCATATAGTCCCAGTTATTTGCCAGGAGGAATCCGAAGGGACTGGGAAATGCGATGTCCGGATCAAGAGGTATATATACGATTCGATTGGGAGAATTCATTTGGTCCGATGACGCCGAAAAGATCAGCTCATTGGTAGAAAGTCGGTAAATGACAAGGTTGAGCTCGGGGGTCAGGCAAGCAAAGAACTCCGCACCCGGAGCGAGCTCCGCGTCGAGGCAGCCGTCGCTAGATGACAGCTCTCTTTTTTCGAGAATCGGTCCGCCGGGGAGTTTTTCGCGGTTCAACGCCAATCCATGGCCGACGACGCTAATCTCTTGTGAATCGAGCGAAAAGCGGGCGGGATAGACTTCCTCGGCGGCCAGGTGTGCGCGCACAGTGAGTGGTTCGCGCGAAAACAAGTAAACGCCAGACGGATTTTGGGCCATGAGGCTGCGGCCGTCGGGACTGTAACGCAGCGTGACATCGGCATTACGGAGGGGAGGCTTCAGAGGTTGGCGGGAAAGGACGCCACGAAGTTCATCGTGTGGCGGAGCTGATTGCGGCTTGGCTGCCGAGATCGCGAGGAGTTGGACAGAGACAAGCAGTGCGGCTGCGATGAGTCTTGGGAGCGGCCAAAGTGGGAGAAGCGAGGACGTGGACAATCTGTTCACAGTTGGATAAGCGCCGCGAGTCTAACACTGGCAGCCAAGAGCGACAATTGGAGGCTCTAACCGGCGAGAAGCACAGGTTGGGGCGACGGCTATCGAACCCCCCGCTACTGACTGGCGGCTTTGATGGCGTCTGAAGGCACGCCAAACTCAAACGCGGTCTGGTCGTTCGTGAGCACGAAAAGTTTCTTGCCATCGGCAGAAAAGTTGTGCGCCGTGACGGAATTGGCGAAGTACAGATCATCGATCTGCTTCAGGCTTCCCAGGTCATACACGAGCAAATGGCCGCGGCCGTTGGCCAGGCAAAGACGCTGACCGTTGCGCGAGATCTCAGGACGGTTGCCAAACCAGCGAACCAACTGTTCACCAGTGGAAATGGAATAAAGCAATACCCGGTTGTGGTTGTCCTCGACGACCAGCCAATCTCCTACGGCTCTGACTGACTCGGGCAGGTAAGACCGATTGCCGGTGTGCAGAACCGCTGCGCCGACGAGCGTCCCGCTGCGGCTATCCAAACCTTCGAGCAGATAGTCGCCTTCCTTCGGTTTCTCCTTGTCCCAAAGGGCTTCGAGTCTGGCATCGTGGGCGATTTCGTCGCGGATGCCGCCCGAGTTTGCCGTCCAGATCAGGACAACTCTGCCGCTCGAAGGTGAACCGGAGACAGAAGGCCCCTGCTTGGGGAAATTGCGCGACCAAAGAGGCTTTTGGTCTACGATGTCCAGAGCATCCAGCTGATAGCTGCGGCCCGTACCACGATCTCTTTCGGCATGCTTGATCCGGAACAAAACGTCGCCGAAGAAGGTTATGTCGTCGTCTTTGCCGACAGGACGCGATTTGGTTTGGCGCGTGACCGGACTGGCGACGACCATTTCCCGATCGATTTTTTCAAACGGGGGAAAATCCAGGAAAAAGGTGAGATTGGGCGTGTAGTAGGCGTTCTGAAACGCGCGGACGTGGAAGACGCGCTCGTTGGCGTCCATGTTCCAGATGCCGCCGCGGGTGCGGCTGGAAATGGCGAGAAATTTCAAGTCAGGCGAGGCGGCAAAGGTTTGAAGGCTGCCTAGCTTGCCCAAAGGCAACTGCGTTACAAGGGATGCTTTGACGTCACCCATTTTGTAGAGGCCGATTTCACCGTTCAAGCGCTCACTGACGGATAGGTCGCCCCAAACATCAGTGGTCGGCGTGCGATTGGTGTATACGAGAGACTTTTTTGTCAGATCGTATCCCCCGACGGGATAATTGATGACCGGCCGGATGAGGAGGTAGTTTGGATTTGTGGCCGCGACCAGGCTCCCAGCCCCCAGCGGGACGCGGTCCAGCACCTTTCCAGCGGGAAATTCGGCGACGGGAGACTTGTCTGGATGAAACTTGTCCAGGCCGACGATTTTGTCCGGGCCAAGAAAAGTGAAACTGTATTGCATGAGCGTATGGATGGTCCCCGGCACGCTGATTTTCTTTCGCTTGGTCAGATCAAACACAACGTCCTCTCCCGTACGGGAGGACGCCAGAAAGTAATGGCCGTCAGGAGAAAAACGCAGGACCACCACATCAGGATGGGACAACAAGTACAGAAGTCTGTAGAAGCCGGCGAACACGTCGAACGCCGTCTCGAGACTATAGAATCTATCGCGCTCGAAAAGGATTTCGCCGCTCGCTACATCGAAAAGGGACAGATGCAGTGCATCGTCGAAACAGGCCAGGTACTTCGCATCCGGTGAAAGCGCCGTCTGCCTGCAACCATGAAGCGCGGAGACGTCTGCGACGCTGATTTGCTCTTGACGATCAATGTCCCAAGTTTCCACGCGCAAATGAGAGCTGAAGAAGACAACCTGTCTCGCATCGGGAGAGAATTGCGCGGGCTGCGCATCCGCTGAGTCGATTCGAAAGAGAAACTTCAAAGGGGCACGCGTGAGGACATAGATACCACCCTCATCCTGCGCCAGCAGGTATTTCCCGTCAGGACTGAAACGAAAGTGCTCAATGTCGCCGCGGAGGGGATTGTTGAGACTCTTGCGGGAGACAATGCCTGGAAGCCACTCCCCGTGGCCAATGCCGTTGTAATGGAGCACAACGGACTGCCAGCGTTGAAACTCCTCGGGGCTTGGGGCTAACGCTGCTTCGATGCAGGTGCGAGGCAGGGTTGCAACGTCCTTGAGGGCCTCCCGCAAGCGGCGCGAACTCGGAGAAGTAGCTCCGAAAATATCGGAAACCCAGTTTCCGGTTTTGCCTTTCGTGGCCATGAGGCGATCCAGAGCCTCGGGAAAAGCCTGGGGGGAGTAGCCGGCGCGCGCAACCGCCTGGACACCGATCTGGTCAGCGATGGACTGGCCCTTCTCGTCGTTGCCGGAGGATTCCGCATGGCGTTTCTTCAAGCGCAGGCTATCCGTGAGCTGGTTGTAGAGCGCGAACAGATCGTCCGTATCCGATACGCTCTTCAAGCCAAGTACGTCTTTGAAAACGAGTGATAATTCCAGAGCCTGTTGCCTGGCCGCCACGTGCCCCATCTCGTGTCCCAACACGCCGGCCAGTTCATCTTCGCTTTTCAAGAAGGCGATCATTTTCCGCGAAACATACACGCGGCCGCCCGGCATGCTGAAGGCTTGAATCTCAGGGCGGTCGTACAAAAGGAATTCGAAGTGTATACCGGTGTCCGGAAGATGGCGCGCGACGCGCTGCCCGACGCGATCCACATAGGCGGTGACCTGCGTGTCTTCGATTACGCGAAAGTCGCTCTCAAATTGTTGCCGGAATATTTCTCCCAACTCTGTTTCCTGTTTGGGAGTGAAGAGAAGTTTTGCGGCATCCGGCGCCGGTGGCTCGAGAGGCGGGCAGGCCTGTTGGGCCGAAGCCATAGAGCAAACAAGCAGGCCAAGAGAAAGCAAGAGGGAGCGGCCCGTCACGGTTTTTCACTCCTGAAGAACTTGGCGTGGAGACTAACACCGGTCTTCTGGAGGGGCAAGAGGTCCAGCAAGCGATATTTGAAGCTCCTTTTTCTTGCGTTCCTGCGCGGCACTTGGCAGACTCGGCGCGTGCTGATTGGACTGTTTACGCAACTAAATGGAACTGGCGGGGTACAGCGGGCGAGCCGGCATCTTGCGGCCGTGCTCAGCGAATTCGCCGCGAGCCGGCATATGGATTGCCGGCTTCTGAGCCTGAACGACACGCGGGAACTGCATCGCACGTCTGTGGGTGGTAAGGAATTCGTGTTTACGGGCTGCGAGAGAAGCAAGGCGCGGTTCACGGCGACGGCGCTACGCGCGGCGAGACGGCATGGGAAGGTGGTTTTGGCAGGGCATCCGAACCTGGGACCGGTCGCGCAGGCGATGAGGATCGCGGCGCCGCGGTTGCGGACGATTATCTCGACGCACGGGGTGGAAGTATGGGAACCGCTGCCGGCAATGCGGCGGCTCGCGTTGCGGCGGGCGAATGTAGTGCTCGCGCCAAGCCAGGATACAGCGAATCACGTTGTCGAGCAGCACGTGCGGCGCGAGCGCATTCGCGTGCTGCCGTGGGCGCTCGATCCGGAATTCGAAGCGATTCCGGCGAATGCGCCCGAGGGAAAGCGGCCGCACGGGTATCCTGAGGGGCGCGTGATACTAACCGTGGGGCGTTGGCAGGCCAATGAACGGTACAAGGGGATGGACACGCTGATCACGGCGCTTCCGCGGCTTCTGACGCGTTGGCCGGAGCTGCAGCTGCTGGCCGTTGGCGATGGCGATGACCGGGCCTGGCTGGAAGACCTAGCTGAAAAAAACGGCGTGATTCGTCATGTACATTTCCTCTGCGGTTTGAGTTTCGCGGAACTCGCGGCCTGCTATGAGGCTTGCGAAATGTTTGCGTTGCCCAGCCGTGGGGAGGGATTCGGGTTGGTTTACCTCGAGGCTATGGCGCACAGCAAACCGGTGATCGGCGGTGCGCACGGCGGAGCGCCGGAGGTGATTGAGGACGGCGTGACGGGTTACCTGGTGCCGCATGGCGATGCGGCTCAGCTCGCGACGTCCATCGAGACGCTGCTCTCTGACCCCGCGATGGCCCAGAAAATGGGCGGGCGCGGGCGGCAGCGCGTGGAGCGGGAATTCCGGTTCAGCGTTTTTGCCAAGTCGCTTAAGAAAATCCTTCGCGAACAATGCGAATCCTGAGCGTCACAGAAACCTACGCACCCTTCCTGGAATTCGGCGGGCCGCCAGTAAAGGTGCGGGCGCTGGCGCAAGGACTCGCCGGACATGGCCATGAGGTGACGGTGCTGACGGCGGACTGGGGCCTTGAAGAGCGCATGAGCGCGGAGGAGATATCTGGCGCGGAGCGGAGTCCGTTCGGATGGAGGAGGCCGGAGAACGGCGTCACAGCGATTTACTTGCCAACGTGGTTGCGATACCGCTCGTTGAGCTGGAATCCGGCGGTCGGGCGATTTTGCCGGGCACGGCTCAAGAATTTTGATTTGGCGCACATCTACGGGCTGTACGATTTTCTGGGGCCGGCCGTGGCGGACGCTTGTGTCGAGAGAAAAATTCCCTACGTTTTGGAGCCCATCGGGATGTTTGTGCCGATCGTGCGGAACCTGCGACTTAAACGGATTTATCACGCATTGTTTGGGCGACGATTGTTTGAGGGAGCAAGCGCTGTCATCGCAACCTCGGAACAAGAGGTCGAGGAGCTGGCTAAGGGAGGCGTGGATCGAGCAAAAATCGAACTTCGGCGGAACGGGGTGGAAACACCGGATTCCTGGCCGGAGCGGGGGACTTTTCGCAAGGGGCTGGGAATGACGGTTGATGCCAAGATTGTTCTTTTTCTGGGACGGTTATCGGAGAAGAAAAGTCCGGACATGCTGCTCGAAGCGTTCGCTTTGCTTAGCAAGGAGCCTGGGTGGAAGACTCTGCATCTCGTGTTTGCAGGACCGGACGAAGGCGGAATGAAGGCGCGGTTGACGGAGATGGCAGAACAACTTGGCTTGACTCCACAAGTGCAATTCACCGGGGCAATTTTCGGGGAGGCGAAGTGGGCGGCATATCGAGACGCCGATGTGTTCGTATTGCCGTCGCAAAATGAGAACTTCGGCAATACGGCGGCGGAATCGGCGGCCGCCGGCACGCCCGTGGTGGTGACGGAGCAGTGTGGCATCGCTCCGCTCTTAGCGGACCTGGCAGGGCTGGTGGTGCCACATGACGCAGGGGAACTGGCTCGCGCGATCCGGGCTGTGATTAGCGACCCGAAATTGCACGCACGGTTGGCTGCGGGGTGTGGCGAGGTGACGGCGAGGTTGGGGTGGGAAGACCCGATTCGCGAGATGGAAGCACTCTATAACAAGCTTGCAATTAAGAAGGCGCCCAGTGCAGAATCCTGAGGACAGGAGTGATTGTATTGCCGACTAAGAAGCACCTCATTTTCCGCGTAGTGTGGCGAGGCGTGAACCTGCTGCTCGTCGCGGTGATCGTCTCGTCGTTGTATGCCGGGGTCCGGGAGTATTCGGTGCGCCGGTATCTCGACGGTTTCTCGGACGCCATTGTGCCCAACAGCTTGCCCGAAGAAGAAAAGCTCGAAGCCATCCTGAACTGGATGCGCGCTGAGCCATCGCGGGCCATGTCTCGGGATCCGGATTCGCTTGCGAAGCGCGATCCAGAGATGACGCTGACTTATAGCCAACTGTTGAACGTATGCGGTACCGCGACCAATGCGTTCTTGAATCTGGTGCGCAGTTCCGACTTGCGAGCGCGACGGTTGCTTCTGCTGACTGCCGATAACAATACCAAGCACGTCGTAGCCGAAGTCTTGATAGGCGGCCGGTGGATCATCGTCGATCCAGCGTATCGCGTCATCCTTAAGGATCGAGCCGGCCACTATCTGACGCGCAAAGACTTGCAGAATCCTGAAATTTTCGAACAGGCCGCCAGCGTCATCCCGAATTATCCGCGTCAGTACAGCTACGATCGTTTTGCCCATGTGCGCCTGGCGCGGTTGCCGTATATCGGATTCGCGTTGAGGAAGATGTTGAGCGCAATCGCTCCGGGCTGGGAGGAAGCCATCGATTGGAGCCTGCTCCTGGAGCGAGAGTCTTTTTTTTATCTGGTGCTGAGCGTGGCGGCAATGCTCTCCTTCTTGTTGTTGCGAGCGGTGCTGGCATGGTACGCCGACAGCCGTTTGAGAATTCCCCGTTTCCACCTTCGCGAGCACGCCTTGCGCGCTGGGGTGGCCTTCTTTTCGACTCCGGAGATCAAGCAGTAGCGTGTGCGGTATTTGCGGTGTCGCGTTCGCATCGCGCAGCAAGGATGCCGAGTTGCGCGTGCGCGCGATGGCCGCCGCGATGCGACATCGCGGTCCAGATGAAGAAGGGTTTCTGATCGGAGATGCGCGTGCTCCGGGGCTGGCCCTGGGCATGCGCCGGCTGAGCATCATTGATCTGGCCGGGGGCCAGCAACCGGTCTGGAACGAGACGCGGGATGTAAGCGTCGTCTACAACGGCGAACTTTATAACTATCGTGAGTTACGCGGGCGCCTAACGATGCTCGGGCACCGCTTCCGAACGCAATCCGATACCGAAGTCCTGGTGCATGCCTGGGAAGAGTGGGGCGAGGAATGTCTGACAGAGCTCCGCGGCATGTTTGCGTTTGCGTTGCTGGATTTGCGCGGACGATTTGCGACGGCCCCATTGCTCTTCCTGGCGCGCGACCCGCTGGGCATCAAGCCTCTGTATTACACGCAGACAGCGGAGGGTTTTGCGTTTGCTTCCGAAGTGCGGGCGCTTCTGGCGAGCGGAGTGGTGCCCAAGCAGATTTCTCAGGATGCGCTTACGTCTTACCTGCTTTTTGGCAGCGCATCCGAGCCGGTAAGTCTGGTGGAGGGAGTTTTTTCCGTCCCGCCGGGCCATCGCATGCTGCTGTATGTTCCGGAGCGGCGGCGCGTGCCGCGGGCGCGGCCGTGGTGGGATCCCGAGACCAGCCCTGCCGCGCGCGATCAGCGCAAACCCCGGGAACTGGATTCCGCTGCCAAGAAGTTGCGCCCGCTTCTTGAAGATGCCGTGCGCGCGCATTTGATCGCGGACGTGCCAGTGGGACTTTTTCTTTCCGGTGGCCTGGATTCCGGAGCGCTGGCCGCGCTTGCGGCGCGCACACAGGCGGGAATCCGCAGCTTCACCTTGTCGTTCCCAGGAACTTCGTACGATGAAGCTCCCTTGGCGCGCCAAGTCGCGGAACGATGCGGCACACAGCACACCAACATTCCGCTCGATAGCGCGGCCATGCTTGCCCGCATCGACGAAGCCGTGGCGGCGCTCGACCAGCCCACGATGGACGGCATTAACACATACTTCGTATCCTGGGCGGCTCGTGAAGTGGGGCTCAAAGTGGCGCTCTCTGGGCTGGGAGGCGATGAACTTTTTGCGGGTTATGCTAGCTTCGCTCACACCGCGCTGCTAAAGCGGCTAACGCGCCTCGCATGGTTTGCGCCCCGGCCGCTGCGCCGCGCGACGGGGCCTCTGGTCGCGAGCATTATCGGCGCTCGCCTGTCACGCGATGCGGCGGGCAAAGCCGTTGCCGCGTGGACCGATCCTGACACGCTTCCCCATCCGTACTTCTATGCGCGCGCACTTTTTCCGTTCGGCCAGCTTGAACGGTTGGTGGAACCGCGGTTCCGTCCGAGCACCGTCGGAGCCGACGGGGTCACCCTCGAGCCGACCTGGCTGGGCTGGCTCGATCGCACCGCTAGCGAGGCCGGAAAATTGGAGCCTGTGGCAGCAACCGCCTGGCTGGAGATGCGCTGCTACATGGCCAGCACGCTGCTGCGCGATACCGATTCGGTGAGCATGGCGCGTTCGCTGGAAGTGCGCGTGCCGCTGCTGGATACGCCGCTGGTGGAGTTCGTTTGTGCTCTTCCCGACGCAGCACGCCAGCGCGCCCGCACGCAGAAAGCGCTGCTGGTGGAAGCTCTGGCTGGACTGCTGCCAGAAGAAATTCTTGGGCAGCGAAAAAAAACGTTTACCCTGCCTTGGGAAGAATGGCTTCGCGGACCGCTGCGCCCACGGCTGGAAAGTAGTTTTGCGGATATTGCGCCATCGCTTGCGCCCCACCTTCGCGCGGAAGGCGTGCGCAGCGTTTGGACAGCGTTTCTCGAAGGCCAAACTTCCTGGTCGCGCCCGTGGGCGTTGTATGTTCTCAATGAGTGGTGCAGGCGTCAACTCTCGGCATGATGCGCCGCAGCTGAGGTAGACTGAATCCATTCGCGATGAACATTCTTGGCATAAATGCCTATCACGGCAACGCGTCGGCAGCCATTGTCTCTCGAGGCCGCCTTGTGGCTGCCGTCGAAGAAGAACGCTTCAACCGCGTTAAGTACGCCGCCGGCTTCCCGGCACAGGCGATTCGTTATTGCTTGAAAGAAGCGGGGCTCGGACTGCAGGATATCGACCACGTGGCCGTGCCTCGGAACCCCTACGCGCGGCTGGGAAGGAAACTCTTCTATGCCATGCGCATGCCGTCGTTCGCGCGCGAGCGAGTAAAGGTCCTCAGCAAGTTCGCCGGAATACCGCAAGCGCTGGCGCAGGCTTTTGACACGGATCCCGCAAAGATTGCTGCAAAGTTTCATCGCATTGAACACCACCAGGCGCATCTCGCGAGCGCATTCTTCGTTTCACCATTCGAACGAGCGGCATTGCTCTCCGCGGATGGCCTCGGGGATTTCGCGAGCACCATGTGGGGCACCGGCGAAGGCAGCCGGATGAACATCGATGGCACCATCGCGTTTCCTCATTCGCTGGGCCTCTTCTATAGCGCCGTCACGCAATACCTGGGCTTTTTGAAATTCGGCGACGAGTACAAAGTGATGGGTCTCGCGGCGTATGGCCAAGCGGAACAACTCGAAGCCTTTCGCGAGATGGTGCGTGCTGACGGGGACGGGTTTCGGCTGGGCCTCGATTATTTCACGCATCATCGTAGCGGACCGGAAATGAGCTGGGCAGACGCCGACAAGACACCTACGATGGGTAAGATGTTTTCGGAAACAATGGAACGGCGGCTGGGCCCCAGGCGAAATCCCGAAGAACCGCTCGAACAACGACACCGCAATCTGGCGTCCGCACTGCAAGCGCGGCTTGAGGAAGTCTACCTTGGAATGCTCGAAAAGCTTCGAGCGCGCACGGGGTTGAAAGCGGTGTGCCTCGCGGGTGGTGTGGCGTTTAATTGTGTGGCCAACGGCAAAATCTTCGATCGGACGGGTTTCGAGCAGGTTTACGTTCATCCTGCGGCAGGCGATGGAGGGCTGGCTGTGGGAGCTGCGTTCTTTGTGTGGCATCAGATTCTCGGAAAGCCGCGCTCGTTCGTCATGGATCACGCTTACTGGGGGCCGGGTTACACGCGGGATGAAACTTGCCGCGCGATCGATCGAAACGGCCTTCGACAGAATGGCTGGCGGGTGGATGAACTGGCCGAGGATAATCTGATCGAACGCACCGCCAGAATTGTGGCTGACGGGAAGATTCTTGGGTGGTTCCAAGGCCGCGCGGAATGGGGGCCGCGGGCGCTCGGCAACCGCAGTATCGTGGCCGACCCACGACGTCCGGAGATGAAGGAGATACTGAACCAGCGCATTAAACACCGCGAAATCTTTCGGCCGTTCGCTCCGTCGATTCTCTCTGAATCCACCGGCGAGTGGTTCGAGAAATCGCATCCGTCGCCATTTATGACCCTGGCGTACTCGGTACGGCCGGAGAAGCGAGAGAAAATTCCGGCTCCAACGCACGTGGATGGAACCGGAAGATTACAAACCGTGACGCGCGACGCTAACCCGCGCTACTGGAGTCTGATCAAAGCGTTTGAACAACTTACGGGCGTGCCGGTGGTGCTGAACACTTCTTTCAACGACAACGAGCCGATTGTCTGCCGCCCTGAAGAAGCGCTGGACTGCTTCAAGCGCACGCAAATGGACGCGCTGGTCCTCGGCGACTTCCTGATCACTCGATCGTGAATCGCATGCCGCGAGTACCGTTCGAATGAGAATCTTGCTGCTGAATATGTACTATCCACCGGATACGTCGGCGACTGCGAAAATGGCGGCGACGGTGGTCGAAGCACTCTCTCGGCGGCACGACATTACGGTGCTTTGCGGCCGGCCTTCCTACGACGCGAGCGAACGACGCCCTTGGCGACTCTGGCAAACGGAGGTGACCGGGCGCGCGAGAATTCTGCGCGTGGGTTCCACCGACTACCCGCGTTTCGAGATGAAGCGACGGGTGCTGAACTATTTGAGCTACGTTGCGCTGGCCATCCCGCGGGCGCTTTTCCTACCATGTGATGTCGTGCTGGCGATGACCGACCCACCGTTCCAAGGAATCGCGGGAGCCATCGTTGCGCGGCTGAAAAGCAAGCCCTACGTCTATAACATTCGAGATATGTATCCGGATATGGCCGTGGGCGGAGCGATTCTCGAGCCCGGATTTCTCGCGCGCCTTTGGGAACGTTTGCACCGCTGGGCTCTCTGCCGCTCTTCTCGCGTGATCGTGCTCGGCGAGGATATGCGGACGCGCATCATCGCCAAAGGCGTTGATCCAGTAGGGATCGAAATCGTCCGCGACGGCGCGGATGCTATTCCACTCGATGCGCCGCAGCCATTGCTGGATGACGAAATCGTTCGAACGATTCGCGGCGACTTCAAATTTGTGCTCCTTCACGCCGGGAATCTTGGTTTTTACGGCGCGTGGGAAACTTTAATCACGGCGATGCGCAATTTGGAGCCGTATGGCGTGGGTCTCGTGTTCGTCGGCGAAGGAGCGCAGAAAGCGCACGTCGCAGGGCTTGCGAAAGAAGCGAAGAACGTGCGATTTTTACCATTTTTCCCGGCGAGCAAAATCCCCTCGGTTCTGGCTGCCCCTGATGCGCACGTCGTCACGGTGAAGCGCGGCCTCGAAGGAGTGGTGGTGCCCAGTAAAATGTACGGAATCCTCGCTGCGGGAAAACCAATCGTAGCGGTCGCACCGGAGGAGACAGACGCGGTATCGCTTGGCGCGAAATTCGGTTTCGCGGTTTCCGCGGATCCGGACAGCCCGGACGAGGTAGCCGCGGTTATTCGCTCACTTGTTAGGGACCCTGACAAGGTCCGAAGCATGGGGCGAGCGGCCCGGGCGGTTGCATCCGATTATGATAGAGTCAAAGAACTGCAGAAATTTGTAAAGATTATTGAGGAGGCCGTCGAAGCGTGACGTCTCGAGAGACTTTTTGGACTGGGAAACTCGTACTGGTGACGGGCGGCGCTTCCTTCATCGGCTCAACGCTCACCGATCACCTGCTCGCGCGCGGAGCGAAAATTCGTATTGTGGATGATCTGACCAGCGGGCATCGCGACAATATCCGGGAGCCGAGCGCCGCCGGAAGGATTGAGTTCATCCACGCGGACTTGCGCGAGCCGGGCGTGACCCGCTCGGCGATCGAAGGTGTGGACACCGTCTTTCACCTGGCCGCAGATCATGGTGGCCGCGGCTATGTCGATCTGCACCAAGCGGGACCGGCCTCCAATTTTTTCCTCGACGGCCTTGTTTTTGCGGAAGCGTTGCGCGCCAAAGTAAAAAAGGTGGTCTTCGCGTCCTCCGGTTGCGTGTATCCCAACTTCTTGCAGTCGGACGTCAACAAAGAGCTCTACCTCACCGAAGATCTCACCAAGGGCCCGAATGATGCCGACAACACCTACGGCTGGGCCAAGTTGATGGGCGAATTTACCCTGAGCGCCTATGCCAAGGAACACGGCATGGGTGCAGCGTCCTGCCGCTACTTCACGGTCTACGGGCCGCGGGGCGTCGAGAATCACGCTGTAATTGCCATGATCGCGCGAGCCTTCCTCGGGCAAAACCCCTTCGAAGTGTGGGGCGACGGCAACCAAATCCGCAATTGGACCTACATCGAGGACATCGTCGAAGGGACAATTCTCGCGGGCGAAAAAATCAATGACGGCACGGCCATCAATCTAGGAACGATGGAGCGAATCAAGGTCATCGACGCGGTGAAAATGGTTTGCGACTTCACCGGCCACAAAGCGGAGATAAAGCTGCGGCCCGACATGCCGACTGGCCCTCTCAATCGCGTTGCTGACAACTCCCTGGCAAAAAGGCTGCTAGGTTGGGAGCCTAAAGTGCTGTTTCGGGATGGACTGAAGCGGACGATTGACTGGTATTATGCGACCAAGAATCGCGAAGAAGTGAAGCGCACCTTTGGCCGGTTGCTCACCGAAAGATAGGGTTAGGGCCGCCAAAAGTCGGGAAACGTGTTGCTGTGCGTTTTTGAAGGAATGGCCGGCGTCAGCGGATGTCGCTCGTCTTGCTGATTACCCCGCAACAATCTGGATTGAAGCGAAACTGTTTTCGAAGTATGGTGTTAAAGCTGCGTGGGGCAGCCATTTTTCTTGGGAGCCGGGTCCCCAACCCGGCAAAACACGGTTGAGGCACTGGCCGGACCATCCGGGCCAGGACCTTCCAACAAGTCGGGGGGACATGCCTGCAGGTCTGCTGGCGTTTCTGATAGCGCTGTTTGCATCTCTGATGCTTACGGTACCGGTGCGCGCACTGGCCCTTCGCATGGGTATGGTGGATCTGCCCGGTCCGCGCAAAGTCCACCTTCGCCCCATCCCCTTGCTGGGGGGCCTCGCGATGTATGGCGCCGTTGTCCTGTCGGTTCTGTTTACGTTCAGTGGAGCGGCACGCGCCCAGATCGTAGGCATCTTGACGGGCGCGACCGTTGTCGGAGCCGTGGGTATTCTCGATGACCGAGGGTGGCTCCACCATCAGGTCAAATTATTCCTCGCCATGCCATTGGCTGCTTGCGTCCTGCTGGTTACCGGCATTCACGCGCAGGTTTTCGAGATTCTTTTGAGCGGACGAACGGGCTACATTCTGGATGCAATTCTGACGGTTTTTTTCGTCGTAGGGATTACCGCTTCTTTCAGCATCCTGGACCACATGGACGGTCTTTGTGCAGGGGTGGCGGCCACAGCCTCGATCTTCTTCGCCTTGCTCGCTTACTTGAATGGGCAGACGCTCGTGACCACTCTGGCGGCCGCTGTTCTTGGTGCCGCAACTGGTTTTCTGCGCTGGAACTTCAAGCCGGCTAAGATCTTCATGGGCGATGGCGGTGCCATGTTTCTGGGATTCCTGATGGCCACCCTTGGGCTGAAGCTGCGACTCGAGGGTGCCAACCACATCTCCGCATGGCTCGCTCCGCTGCTGATTCTGGGAGTCACAATTTTCGACACGACACTGGTCATCATTTCGCGCTCGCGTCGCGGCCTGCTGCCTTTTACCACGCCGGGCAAAGACCATGCCGCTCACCGGCTGGCGAATCTGGGTCTGGGACATCGGGGCGCGGTCATCAGCATGTACTTCCTGGGGCTATTGAGCGGCGGAGCCGCTGTGCTGGTAAGCTACCTGCAACCGATTTCGGCAGTTCTCGTGGCTTTGTTTGCGTTTGCCGTAGTGCTTGGCGGAGTGATGCTTCTCGAACGGGCTCCCTATGAACGTCAAGCGCAGAAGCCAGCCGCTTTCTCTTGAAATGCCTCCAATTCTGGATGTACTGTCCCCTCCGGCTCAGAAGGTGCTTCGCGGGTTTGCCTCGAGAATTGGTTTCGCTATACTTAGCGGGTTGTCCGCTCATCCATTTTCGTCGCATACCTCACCGGGTTGGGCGGAAAGCAGTCCGTACTCTTGAGAATTTTGAGCGCGAGCATCCGGCCAAGTAAAGGTCCAGGGTGTCTTTGTGACTCGGGAAAGCGCACTCGTGCCAAGCACTGAAGAGCGGCCGCGTTTGGGAGGGGAGAGTGGCGAGGTCGTCGTTGTGGGAGGTTCCGCGGCGGGCTTGTATACGGCCGCGACGGTGGCTAGCGGCGGGCGCAAGGTGCGCGTGCTGGAATCAAGGCCGGGCTTCGAACCGGCGTCGCGCTCGCTGATCGTTACAGACCAATTCCGGACCCAGCTTGGGACCGCCGCTTCGGAAAGCATTGTCAACGAAATCCGGCGATTCGAGCTATTTACGGATGGGCGCTCGGCACAGATCGTACTGGCGCGACCTGACCTCATCATTGAGAGATCGCGTCTGATCCCCGCGCTGGCGCGGAGCGCGCAGCGCGCTGGGGCCAACCTTTCCTTTGATACGCGCTTTCTGGGACTCGCTCCGAACGGTCGCGGCCTGCGCGTGGAAGTCGATTCGGCGGGGCAACGCGAGGAATTGCATGCGGATAGCGTCGTCGGAGCGGACGGCGCTTCCAGCCGCGTGGCTCGCAGCGCCGGCTGGCCGCCCATCGAAACGGTCCCGCTGGTGCAAGCCATCGTTCGCTTGCCAAAGGATCATCCGCCGGACACGACCCGCGTTTGGTTCGTTCCAGACGATACCCCATACTTTTATTGGCTGATCCCAGAATCCACCGAGCGAGGCGCGCTCGGAATCATCGGCGAGCAAGGCCGCGACACGAAGAAGTGTCTTTTGCGGTTTCTCGAGAAGCGACAGATGGAGCCGCTGGAATGGCAAGGGGCGCGCATACCTGTCTACCGGGGTTGGGTGCCGGTGCGTCGGCGCATCGGAAATGGCGAAGTATATTTGGTAGGTGATGCGGCCGCACAAGTGAAGGTTTCGACGGTCGGCGGAATCGTGACGGGACTGCGCGGAGCGCTCGGAGTCGGGCAATCCATCTTGCGCGGTGGGCGGAACAGGGAATTGATGGCACTACGCCGCGAGCTCGGCACACACTGGCTGATCCGGCGGGCGCTCCACCATTTCGAGCAGAAGGATTATTCGCAGCTTGTCGACCTGCTCAATGCTTCGACACGCGAGTCTCTCGGTGCGATCAATCGCGATGAATCCACGCGCCTGCTCTGGAACGTGGTGCGCCGCCAGCCGCGGCTTGTCCTGCTCGGTTTGCGCGGACTTCTGATGGGAAAGGGTTTGAAGGATTAGACCAGGCCGCCGGGAGTCGCGGCAGGGCGGCTGGTGGCGAGTCCCGAGAACGGAAAGTGTGTCGAGAGCAACGCTTCGCGATGATGCGCTGGCCTCCCAGCGGTTCGGTCAAAATAAATTGTTTGCTTTACGTTCGGAACAGCGCTAGGTGATTGCCCAAAGCGCTGCCAAGGAGATCTTACTTGCGTCTTTCTGTAATTGGATGTGGCTATGTAGGATTGGTAACCGGGGCGTGTCTAGCCGCCGCGGGACATGAAGTGACCTGCACGGATATCGATGCCGAACGGATTCGGCGGCTCGAAGCCGGAGAGGTGCCCATCTATGAGCAACACCTGGAAGAAATAATTACGTCCGCTCGCAAGGACGGGCGTATTTCCTATACTGCCGATGCCGGCGAAGCAATCCGCGCGGGTGACGCCATTTTTATATGCGTGGGCACGCCGCCAAAAGAGAGCGGCGAGGCGGATCTTTCCGCAATCGACCAGGTCGCTCGACAGATTGCCGAACAGGCGCGCTCACCCAAGTTGGTAATCGAAAAGAGCACAGTGCCAGCACGGACCGGGCTAGAGCTGCAGCGGGCGCTAGCCGCCTATAGCAGCGGCGGCAAGTCCGCGTTCCGGGTGGCTTCGAATCCTGAATTTCTCCGCGAAGGCACCGCCGTCGGAGATTTTTTCCATCCGGACCGCATTGTGGTCGGCGTCGAGGAGGAATCCGCCGCGGCCGATTTGCGCGAAATTTACAGGCCGATCCTGGAGCACAAATTTCACTGCCCAGTGCACCAGGGCGCTTGCCCGCCGAGTCATCAGGCGGCATTTCTAGTCACCACCATCAATAGCGCCGAGCTCATCAAGCACGCGTCAAACTCCTTTCTCGCGATGAAAATCAGCTACGCCAACGTCATTGCCGATCTGTGTGAAAGAATCGGCGCAGACGTCAAAGAAGTGACTCACGCCATGGGCTTGGATCCCAGAATTGGCGGGCAATTTCTCAGCGCAGGGCTGGGTTTTGGCGGCTTTTGCTTTCCCAAGGATGTGCAGGCTTTTATTCATCTCGCGGCTTCGGTTGGCGTCGATTTCGATCTTCTGAAAGCCACGGAACGCGTCAATAAACAACGCATCGACCGCTTTCTTGAAAAAGTTCGCAAGGCTCTTTGGGTCGTCAAGGGCAAGCACGTTGCTGTGCTGGGGCTGGCGTTCAAAGCCAACACAGACGACATTCGATTTGCGCCTGCGCTTGAGGTCGTTAAGCGCCTGCTGGAAGAAGGCGCGATTGTTCACGCCACGGATCCGGAAGCCATATCGGGAACGAAAGCTCTTCTGCCAAGAGTGACCTATCACGAAGATCCATACGAAGCGCTGCGCGGAGCTGACGCTGCCCTAATTTGTACGGAGTGGGACGTTTTCCGCCACCTGGACTGGAAACGTGCCAAACCCCTCATGGCCCGCGGCCTCGTCGTGGACGGAAGAAATCTCTATTCCCCCAAGCACATGCGCGAGCTTGGATTTGAGTATCATTCGTTCGGCAGAGCGTAGTAGGACGCAGGAGAAGTCCATGGCAAGTGGCTAGGGCGCCCCGCCGAACCAGGGTTCACTCCGCGCCTGCCGTTAAGCCGTTTTCTTTGACGCGAATCCTTGCTTGAAATAAGCGAGGGTCAGCCGCAAACCCTCATCCAATCCGATCTCAGGCTCCCACTTTAGAATGCGCTTCGCTTTTGTAATATCCGGGCAGCGGCGCTTGGGATCATCTTGCGGCAGAGGCTCAAGAACAATCGGGGGAGCATTCTCGAAATGCTTGCGAACCCGCTCGGCAAATTCCAGAATAGTGATCTCCTGCGGATTACCGATGTTCACCGGTGAGTGTTCGTCGGAAAGCATCAAGCGGTAAATGCCTTCGATCAGGTCGGACACATAGCAAAAACTTCGCGTCTGCTTACCATCGCCATAGACGGTCAGCGCCTCTCCGGTGAGTGCTTGGTGCACGAAATTTGGCAGGGCGCGGCCGTCATTGAGGCGCATTCTTGGGCCGTAGGTATTGAAAATGCGCACAATGTGAGTGTCCACACCGTGATAGCGGTGGTAGGCCATGGTCATGGCCTCGGCAAAGCGCTTCGCTTCGTCGTAAACGCCTCGTGGACCGATCGGATTCACATGGCCCCAGTACTCTTCATGTTGCGGTGAGATTTCCGGATCGCCGTAGCACTCGCTGGTGGAAGCTAGGAAAAATTTTGCTTTCTTCGCCAGCGCGAGCCCCAGCGCGTTGTGCGTGCCGAGCGCACCGACCTTGAGAGTCTGGATGGGAAGTTTCAGGTAATCCACAGGGCTCGCTGGGGAGGCAAAGTGCAAAACGTAGTCCACCGGGCCCGGCACGTCGATGTATCTAGAAACGTCACACCGCACCATGCGAAAACTCGGATGCTTGAGGAGGTGTCCAACGTTGGAATCGACTCCGGTAACGAGATTGTCCAGAACCAACACATCCCAGCCCTCGCCAATCAGACGGTCAGAAAGGTGCGACCCCAGAAATCCAGCTCCCCCGGTGACCACCGCTTTCATCGCTCCTCCCCAAAATGGCAGCTCGTTAGTGTAGCCTGCGATTGCTTAATTGACCATCTATCTGGCGGGGGATACGATGCGCCCATCGAGTGAGGAATCCGAGGCTATGGCAGCCGAAAGGAATTCAGAAACCCACCCACAGAGACGTCGGCGAGTGCCTCGGGTAGTCCTTGGTCTTGCCGGGATATTGCTACTGGGCGGGGTGGTAACACTTCTTGGTGTGGGCCGCTGGCTGGTAGCGGAAGATCCACTCGAGAAGGCTCAAGCCATCGTCGTTCTTAGCGGGCGCATGCCCCTGCGGGCTTTAGAAGCGGCGAAGCTCTACCGCGAGGGTTACGCACCAAAAGTGTGGGTGACACATTCCAGCGAGCCTGGCGCGACACTCGAAGCGATGCAAATCGCCTACGTCGGAGAAGATTTTTACAATTTGCGGGTGCTAATGCACGGAGGAGTGCCGGCCGACACCATCCGCGTATTAGATCCTCCCGTCCTCAACACGGCCGATGAAATTCGAGCGGTTTCGGCAGCACTTGAAAAAGAAAAGGGCGGGACCGTGATTATCGTCACCAGCAAAGTGCATACGCGCCGCGTGCGAATGCTATGGCACCGGCTAGTCGCAGGCCACGGGCAGGCCATTGTACGGGCTGCTTCGGACGATCCCTTCGAACCCGGGCGCTGGTGGCGCACGACGGGTGACGCTCTCGATGTTGTTCGCGAACTCCTGGGCATCCTGAATGCCTGGGCGGGAATGCCGCTGCACCCCGGGAACTAGAGATTTAGAAAAAGAAAAACCGCTTGCGGCGAGGGAGGTCGACTTCATCCGGCAGTTCAGGGACATGCGGCAAGTTGCGTCCTTCGAAGGCGGCCATCGGATTTTCGACAAAAAGTGCAAGGGCCTTTGCTTCTCCAAACTGTTCGCGAACAAGGTCGAATGCGGGCTGGAGTTTGAGGGGCCGCCCACGGGTATTGTGAGCATCGCTGGCTACTAAGTGAACCAATCCGTCGGCCGTCCAGCGCAATGCATTCTTTTCCGCTCCCGGGCCAAAAACTCCCGTCAAGGAGCCGGCCGTCACTTGTACGAAGCATCCGAGCCGGACCCATTTCCTAAGCCGCTCCGTCTGCTGGCGCAGAATAGCGTTGCGCTCCGGGTGGGTTATCACCGGCCTCAGTCCCAGGAGCTGAATCTCATGCAGTGTCTGATCCATAGCCGGCGGGATCGAATATTCGTTGAATTCGACGAGCAGGTAGTCGCGCTGGTTGATGCAAAAGCGCGGGGCATCCGCGCGCAGGGCCTCCAGATTCTCAGGGTTCAAATGAAAATCACAGCCCGTGGCCAGAGTCAGACGGCCGCCAATTTTCGCTTGCAGTTCCTGTCGCAGTTCCCGCACGCGCGCATAGTTAAAAACATATTCATTGCTGGAATGCGGAGTCGCCACAACATGCGTAATTCCATCCGCGATGGCCGATTCCGCCATCGCCAGCGAAATTTCCATGTCGCCCGGACCGTCGTCCAGCCCCGGCAGGATATGACAGTGGACATCGACCATAGTGTTCCTAGACTCCCTAGCGCCACCAAGCGGCAGCGGCCTGCCACACACCCAACACGAACATCAGTCCGGCAAAAACTTGCCGCATGCGCCGAGGCCGGAACCTTTTGGCCAGCCATCCCCCCAGAACGCCTCCAATGAAAACTCCCGGGATCAGAAGCAGCCCGGTTTTCCAGGAAATGTAACCAGCCTTGGCATACGCCAAAAACGCCAGCAGACCAGTGGGTGGTATCAGCGCAATCAAACTGGTTCCCTGTGCTCGATGCTGCCCAAACGCAAAAAACAACGCCAGAAACGGCACCAGCAGCACCCCGCCTCCGATCCCGAATAGACCGGAAGCGACGCCGCACACCGAAGCCGCCATAAAAATGCTTGCGTCATGCAGCGGGCCTTCAGTCACGAGCTGGTTCCTCATCCGTGGCGACCGTTGTTCTGTATGGCGACTCCGGTTTTCGCAAGAGCAAGAACGCGGCCAAGATCAGAAAGCAACCGAACAGTCCCTCTAGATGGCGGGAAGGCAATGGAACAGCGATCCATCCGCCTACATACCCACCCACGAGCATTCCCAACGCGCACAGAATTCCCGCGCGCAAATCCACTTGCCCTTGCTTCCAGTATTGGCGCAGTGCGCCAAGCCCCACAGGGGGGAGGAGAATAAGCAGCGAAGTCCCCTGAGCCAAATGCTGGTCCATGTGCAGCAAATAAACCAAGGCCGGAACCAGAGCCACGCCACCGCCGATGCCCAGCAGCCCGACTAGCACGCCAACGACGACCCCCAGGAGCAGGATGAGGAGAGTCATCGCTGGACGGCGGGCCCGCTCTCGGTGTTTTTTCTCGTGGCCAAATGCATCGATACTATCTTCCCGCGTCTCGCGGCAAGCCGCAACCGCTCGTGAACAAGCGGTAACACTCTGAGCGTTTTTTTGTTCGCATAGACCTGCTATATTAAAGCGTCTTCATCGAGTCGGCCGAATGGCCTGCACTACCCCAAAAATGACTAGGAGAGCGACGTAACTCATGCCAATAGACCGGAAACCCGAATTCTTCAAAGGCGCTCAGCTGAAAGTCGCCATCATTGGCTGCGGATATGTTGGGCTGCCGCTGGCCTTGCGTTTCGCGGAAGCGGGCCACAAAGTCACGGGTTTTGACACAGATCCGAACAAAGTGACGATGCTCAACGCCGGTAAGTCCTACATCGAGCATATTCCGCAAACCAAGATCCAGCAGTTCGTCAACTCGAGGCACTTCAGCGCGACCACGGATTTCGCGCGCATCAAGGAAGCGGACGCCATCATTATCTGCGTACCGACGCCTTTGGACGAGCGGCGCGAACCTGACCTCAGCTACGTCGAACAGACGGCTATTTCGATCCAACCTCACCTCCAAAAGGGGCAGCTGGTTGTTCTTGAATCGACCACCTATCCAGGCACGACGGAGGAGCTTGTGCTCCCCATCCTCGAGAAGAGCGGCCTGCACTGTCCCATCGCCGCCGGTCCGGAAAATGAAAATGTCGCATGCGATTTCTTTCTCGCCTTCTCGCCTGAGCGCGAAGATCCGGGCAACAAACAATTTGGGCTGGCGCAGATTCCCAAAGTCGTTGGCGGCGTGAATCCGCCAAGCGGACGCGCCGCCGTATCGATCTACGCGCAAGTCGTCGCGCGCGTCGTGCCGGTAAGCTCCACGCGGGCCGCGGAAATGGCCAAGCTGCTTGAGAATATCTTTCGTTGTGTCAACATTGCGCTGGTCAACGAACTGAAGATGCTCAGCCTGCGCATGGGAATCGATATCTGGGAAGTCATCGACGCCGCCGCGACCAAGCCG
>Ga0210398_10001184_pt1 | contig 27770 bp, 25 predicted proteins | sample IncBWC4OmetaG_FD_161047 | JGI IMG/M metagenome (GOLD analysis project Ga0210398, IMG submission 161047) | Forest soil microbial communities from Barre Woods Harvard Forest LTER site, Petersham, Massachusetts, United States - Inc-BW-C-4-O | ecosystem: Environmental > Terrestrial > Soil >... | reverse complement strand
GTCAGCCGATCTAGACGACTGGGCTTTAGCCCCCGCCTGTCCCAGAACGGATTTCCAGAGAGAATAAGATCCCCCGCGCCTCCCGCAGCCTATTCCTTCCGGTATACTGAACCCCTGCAAAGGAGCACCCCATGGCAGGAAAAAGTCTGAACCGGGTTCAACTGATCGGTAATCTTGGGAAAGATCCCGAAGTGAAGTACACACCGCAGGGCACGCCCGTGGCCAAGCTGACCATCGCCACTAACGAACGCTTCAAAGATAAGAGCGGCGAATGGCAGGACCGCACCGAGTGGCACAATGTCGTCCTCTGGCAGCGCCTGGCCGAGATTGCGGGCGAGTATCTGAAGAAGGGCGGCAAGGTGTATATCGAAGGCCGCCTGCAAACCCGCTCCTGGGACGACAAGACCAGCGGACAGAAGAAGTACATGACCGAAGTAGTAGCCAGCGACCTGATCCTGCTCGGCGGACGCGGCGAAGGCGGCGGAGATTTCAAAGATAGTTCGCGCGGCGCATCATCCAGCAGCGGCGGCGGCAACAACTTCGACCAGCGGATGCCGGAACCAGAGCACGCGACTGCAGGGTCCGGGCCGATCACGGATGAGGACATTCCGTTCTAGCTGGCAGCTCTGTTTTTGGGTGGCGCAGCGCTTCCAGCGCTGCGATCAGCCCGTCCATTGATGGGAGGCTTTAGCCTCTGAGGTTTCCTTGGCATCAGAACGACGAGTCACGCGGTGGAAGGTCTGCTCGCAGTTCCCGCGGCGAGCACAGTAACGCAAGAGGCTATCCCGCGAAAGAATCGCGTCCGTTCTAACTCTCGGCGGCGTCTAATCAATCCGTGAGTCGTCCGCGAACGATTGCGCGTGTTCTTCGGGCTGCTGCTCTTGGAATTTCCGTTGCCTCCCTGGTCGTTGCAGCGCTCATCCAAATCGAGCAGCACGTCCTGCGTAGGCGCGCCGAGCGTTTGCTCGCGGACGTTCGATCTCTGGAAATCCGTCGTGCCACCCTTAGCGACGTTCAGAAGCTGAGCCGTAAGTGGGGGCATCTCGCGCACTACGAGGGCGATTGCACGGAGAATGCGTGTACTCTCGAAATCTCGTGGAACGATTTCTACCTTCGACATGCTGAATCCTTCTCCCGTTTTAACGTGCTTCATTTCTTTTTGCTGGCCGGCGGTCGCCCCGAACAGATTAAGGCACGTGTGACGGTGGACAACGGAGTCGCTTCGGGTAAGGGATTCTATGTTGTGGTTGGAGCTATCGGCGATTGGGCCCAGGGACGATGGTGGGATTACCCTCTAATGGGGAACGCGTACAGCCTGTCATCGTTTGCAGGAAACTACCGCCCGCCGGCTACGCACCCTGATTATATCGTCGGCAAGCCCGGCGGATGCGATGGCCCGTGCCGTGAGGTCCATTTCATCTTCTCCCCATCCGCGGATTCCGCCACCGTGAATCGCCTCATGCAGGTCAATCTCTCCTGCTTGACGAGGTGGATTCATCCATGCCGCGCGGAAGGTGACATTATGCCGTCCGCCTGGGCACAGTACGAATTGGATTACGGTCGTACAATAAACTGAGGAGCCCCATGACCGAACAACTAGCCGACAAGAAATGCGTCCCGTGCCGTGGCGGCGTGCCTCCGCTCAAGGGCAAGGAACTCGAGGCGCTGCACAAAATTGTTCCGCGGTGGAGCGTGGTCAACCAGCACCACATCACTCGCGCCTTCACCTTCCCCGACTTCAAGCAGGCGCTCGATTTCGTGAATCGCGTAGGAGCGCTCGCCGAAGAACAAGGTCATCATCCCGACATTCTGCTGGCCTGGGGCAAAGCCGAAATCACGCTCTGGACGCACAAGATCGACGGCCTCACCGAGAGCGACTTCATCATGGCCGCGAAGATTGACCGGCTGTTCGGGTAAGACCTCAGAGCGCTGAAGCCTGTGTCCTCCCGCCCTGAGTGGCCCGACTTTAGCTGCACTGCCTTCGAGAATCAGCATGGAGAAAGTTATGGCAAGAGATATCATTCGCACGCCCAACGCGCCGCCTCCCCCGCCGACATACAGCCAAGCGGTACGAGCAGCGGGTCTTGTGTTCGTCTCAGGCACGAGCCCACACGACCCAGTAACCGGGAAGATTGTTGGGGACACGATTCAGGAGCAGACCCGACGGTGCTTGGAGAATGTGTCTGCAATCCTCAAGGCGGCAGGCACTTCCCTCGACCGCGTCGTGAGTGCCACAGTCATTCTTCTTGAGGAAACAGACTTCGCCGGAATGAATGAAGAGTGGATTAAGTGGTTTCCATCAAACCCGCCTGCACGGCAAGGTGCGAAACTCCCCGTTAGAATCCCCGGCATGAGAGTCTCGATCGCGGCCATTGCCGAGGCCTAAGCGTTCAATCGAGAGCAAGCGAACCATGGGCTGGTCAAAGGCATAAATTAGAGTCGCGCCTTCCTGAGCCGTTCATCTGATCATTTTCAGGCTAACCACCTTCAGCCTGATCTCTTTCAATCGGATGGCATGGGCGTCTCTACTGTCCGTTCCATTCCAACCCGCATCGCCAGCGTCCACAACGTTGCCGGAATCAGCATCACCAACCCGGTGTAAGTCGCGACCGTGCGGGCAGCGATTCCCGCGTCGAGCAAGCGTCCACACAAGTAAGCGCCGGCAGCGATCGTCAGCATCGAAAAACCCAGGTCGGTCGAAAAGACTCGGCCACGGAAGCGGTCATCAGTATGAAGCTGCAAAAGCGTGGTGGAGAAAACCCAGACGGTTGATCCGCCCGCGTGCGCGAGCATGGCGCAAGCAGCGGCCATCCATACCGTGCGGCTGACCCCGAGCGCGCCGTATCCAACGGCGATGATGAGATAGCCATAGAGAATGCCGAGTTGCAGCCGGCGGTCGCTGCGGCCCGCCCAGCGCGCTGAGACCAGCGGGCCGACGAGTGCACCCAGGCCGCGTCCGCCGAGCAGGATGCTCATGCCGAGCATCGCTCCGCGTGCGGCATCGACGTTGCGCCAGTGCACGGCAAACTCATGCGCGCCGAGAACCGTAAAGATCACCCAGCTCGGCCCGATCATCAGTTCACCAGCTTTCGCAAAGACAGTTGGAAGCAGTGTGCGATGATTCCGCACGTAGCGAATGCCTTCGAGCACGGGAGAAAAGTCAACCAGATCGCGTGGACGAAGCGGACCCCCAGACTCGGCGTGCGGCTCGGCAAAATGCATCCCACCGATCAGCACGGCGGAAGCTAGGAACGACAGCGCGTTGAGAATGAACACAGCATCTCGTCCGAAGAAGGCCGCAACCACTCCGCCCACCGAAGCGCCAATCAACAGGTTAACTGACCATGTGGCCGAAGACAGGGTGTTGGCGATCAGCACTTCTCCGCGCGCAGCGATGTTTGGGATTACCGAGCTGCGCGCCGGTTCGAAGAACCCGGCCATGATGGTCTCCGCCAACAGCAGCGGATAGACAAGCCACACCGTGGACCGAGAGCGCACCAGAAGCATCGCCAGCACGACTAGGAAGCGGACCATGTCGGCGGCAATCATCACGTGCTTGCGGCGCAAGCGATCGTTCACTACTCCCGCCGCCGGACCGATAAAGGTCTGCGGCAGAACTTGCAGAACCAGCGCCAGCGCCACGGAACTGGCGCGCCCAGTTAACTGCAGCAGCAGAGTGTAAATCGAGAGCGTATAGAACCAGTCGCCGATCTCGCTCACGATCTGCGCCATCCAGAGCCGGCGAAAATTCCGGTTGCCGCGCAGCAACCGTAGGTAGGACCCAAGCGAAATGGATGGAGCGGCGAGCTCGGGTTGGGGTTCCATGCGAGTGGCTAGGTTAACAAAGATCGGGCTTCGGCTTTCGGGCTTCGGGCTTTGAGCTTTGATTCGTGCGTGCGGAACTCGCTGTCGGAGGAGCTACGAGGCAGGACGCAGTTTGCGCTTGAGGTCGTCGGCGATCTGCTTGCCGTGGAAGCGGCCGTTCTCGATGAAGATTTCGTTGGTGCTGGAGCCGGCGACAATCACTCCGGCAACGTAGATCCCGGGCACATTGCTCTCGAGCGTCACCGGATCGCAGACCGGACGGCATTGTTCCTCAGAGAGTTCTATGCCCATGCTGCGCAAAAAGTCATAGTCGGGATGGTAGCCAATCAGGGCCAGCACGAAATCATTCTTCAGCCGAATGGGGCCGCGCGGCGTGACGATGACGACATGGTCGACGCCGATCTCCTGCACGCGGCTGTCGAAGTAGGCAATGATGTCTCCGTTCTTGATGCGATTCTCGAGGTCGGGCTTGATCCAGTATTTGACGTGACGGTGCAGCTGGCTTCCGCGATAGACCAGCGTGACGCGGGCGCCGTGACGCCAGAGATCGAGAGCGGCAATCGCCGCGGAATTCTTGCCGCCGATCACCAGCACATCCGTGTCGTAGTAGGGATGAGCTTCAGCGTAATAGTGCGAGACCTTGGGGAGATCCTCACCGGGCAGGCCGAGTTGATTGGCCAGATCGTAATATCCAGTAGAGGCGATCACCTTGCGGGCGCGGTAGTCGTGAGGCCGGCCGGCGCGGTCGGTGGCCGTGATGCTGAAGTTCCCATCTTCACCCATCACAGTTTTAACCCATTCGTACTGGCGAATATCGAGGTGGTAATGTTCAGTGACCTTGCGGTAGTACTCCAAGGCCTCTTCGCGAGTGGGCTTTTGCAATGCGGTCGTAAAAGGGATGTCGCCAATTTCGAGCAGTTCGGGCGTAGTAAAAAACGTCATGCCTGCAGGATAGTGAAAAAGCGAATTAACCAGACAGCCCTTGTCGAGGACGATAACTTTGAGGCCGATCTTCTGCGCCTCGATGGCGCAGGCCAGTCCGGTCGGCCCGGAGCCGATGACGAGGACGTCGGTGCGCATCTCGGGAAGCGAACGGAGTTGGGGCTTGGCTTGAGTTTCAACGTCCGCGGCGGCGAGAAAGTGAGGCATGGAGTCCGTAGCGCGCTGCATCGGCATCGAGGCACGCGTAGAAGCCGATGATTTTAGCATGCGCAGAAGGTGACTTTCTTACAGACGGGTTAAACGGACGCGCGGCAAGGACGGATGCTTGGGCCGCGCTATAATTTGCGGTTACTTCATTCATCGCGCTAATCAGGAATCACATGTCAATCTCCGCAGAACCGGCGGCTCGCACGCGCATTGAATCCGACAGCATGGGCCAGATTGAGGTCCCAGCCAACGTCTACTGGGGAGCGCAGACGCAGCGCTCGCTCCTGCATTTCAACATTGGGCGCGACACCATGCCTCCGGAGATGATCCGAGCCTTTGGCATCCTCAAGAAGGCGTGCGCGCTCGTGAACCAAGACCTCGGCAAGCTGCCGGCGGAAAAAGCCAAGCTGATCGTGCAGGCTGCTGACGAGGTGATTGCGGGGAAGCTGAACGACCAGTTTCCGCTGCGCATATGGCAGACGGGCAGCGGCACGCAGACCAACATGAACGTGAATGAAGTCATCTCAAACCGCGCCATTGAGATTGCTGGCGGCGTGATGGGATCGAAGAAGCCGGTTCACCCCAACGACGATGTGAATATGTCGCAATCGTCGAACGACACGTTTCCGGCGGCTATGCACATTGCGGCGGCTGATCGAGTCAAGAACGCGCTGATTCCTGCCATCAAGAATGTGCATGATGCGATCGCAGCCAAAGCGCGCGAATTCAATGACGTAGTCAAGATCGGACGCACTCATTTGCAGGATGCTGTGCCGTTGACCTTTGGCCAGGAGTTCGGCGGCTGGGCCAGTCTGCTGGAGCGCGACATTAAGCGGCTCGAACAGGTGCTCGAAGGACTCTATGATCTTGCCATCGGCGGAACTGCTGTCGGAACTGGACTGAATACTCATCCTGAATTTGCGGAACGTGCTGCAAAGAAGATTGCCGAACTTACGGGACTTCCCTTCCGCTCGCATGGCAACAAGTTCGCCGCGCTTTCGGCGCATGATGAGATCGTCTATGCGCAGGGCGCGATGGAAACGCTGGCGGCTTCGCTGATGAAGATTTCGAACGACATCCGCTGGCTGGCTTCGGGGCCGCGTTGCGGGCTGGGCGAAATTTCCATCCCGGAGAACGAGCCTGGCTCTTCGATCATGCCGGGCAAAGTGAATCCGACGCAGTGCGAGGCGATGACCATGGTCTGCGTGCAGGTTCACGGTGCTACTGCCGCGGTGGGATTCGCCGGCTCGCAAGGTAATTTCGAACTCAACGTTTACAAGCCAGTGATTATTTACAACTTTCTGCACTCGGTCACGCTGGTCGCCGACGCGTGCCACGGATATGTCGAGTACATGATCAAGGGCATCGAGGTCAATCGCGCCAAGGTGGATTGGTACGTGAAGAACTCGCTAATGCTGGTGACGGCGCTGGCGCCGAAAGTGGGATACGACAAGGCTGCGCAGATTGCCCACACCGCACTCGTGGAGGACAGCAGCTTGCGCGAGGCGGCGTTGAAGCTGGGCTATCTTACGGGCGAGGAGTTTGATCAGCTGGTGCGGCCGGAGAAGATGACGCGGCCTTAGTGGATTTCGTTGCGAAAATAAAGCTTGGAGCGTCGTCGCAGCGAGCACTGGATCGATAGCTGCTAAGCGGAGAATCGGGGTATCCCCCTCCCCCACCCCCCTGTGTGGAATCATCACGTTAGCAGGAAATTCCCTGCAAAATCCGGATGTCAAAGAACTTAGATACTAAAATCTAGACAACAAAGGACTTCGGGGCGTGGTGGATTGGCTTCTGCCAACCGTCACGGCCTCGACTATGATCGCGCGATTTAATTGTGTGCGCAAGGTCAGATGTCACAAGGCGATTGTGGAAATTCTTACCGGTTCTCGTCGCTCCTCTGAGGCGTCATCCCAAAGACCCGCGTTTTCTCGAGCGGGGCGAGGGATCCGGCGTGTGGCGTTCTCTCTTTATCCACATAGGTGATGGTCGTCCGTCACAGACTTAAAGGGTCGTTGAGCGGTACAAGAGTTCGCGGCGGCGGTCTAGCTCCGCGCGAGATCCCTCACCCGGCTGAAAGGCGCCGGGTTTCGGGATGACGCCTTTCGGGAGTGGGAGTCTTTAGGCAGAAGACGGTTTCGGCGGGGTTCAGGATGCGTCAGTCCGATGACGCCTTTCGGGAGATCGAGAGCGCCAGCAATAGAGGGGGTCTCTTGCGCTGGAAAGGGTTCAGTATGCGGAAACCTAAACGGTTTTACGTTTACATCATGACTAACCGGCCGCGATCACACGTGCTTTATACAGGCGTAACGGGCGACCTTAGCCGGCGCGTGTTTGAACACAAGAACAAGCTTGTTCCGGGCTTCACGAGCCGGTACAACTTGACTCGGCTGGCATACTTCGAATGCTTCTTCTATCCTGACGCGGCCATCGACCGCGAGAAGGAGATCAAGGGCTGGCGACGGAGCAAGAAGATACGGCTTATTGAGTCCGTGAATCCTCATTGGGAGGACTTGGCGGAGGGGTGGGGCGAGGTCTACAAGCCGAACGTGACGAACGATCCGCGCGAGATCCCTCGCCCCGCTGGAGAAAACGCGGGGCTTCGGGATGACGCCTCTGAATAGAAATCGGCAGAAGGATGGGGCCCTCGGGATGACGCCTGCGAATAGAAATCGATCAAGCGCGCTGAATCTCTTTTCTGATCGGCACCTCGATCTTCGCCTCTTTCTTCGGGGTGGTTGTGATCACCACTACACTCACCAGCACCAGGAACGTTCCCAAGATCGTGCGCGCGCCCAACGCTTCCCCGCCTAAGAAATATCCGAGCACCACAGCGATCACCGGGTTCACATAGGCGTAGGTGCCGACTTTGGTGGGAGATTCGTGGTGGATGAGCCAGACGTAGGCCGTGAATGCGACGATGGAGCCGGCGACGATCAGGTATAGCAACGCGAGCCAGGCGCGAGCCGACACGTCCTGCGCATGAAAACCGCGGAACTCGCCGAACATGGCGGCGGCTAGTATGAGCAGGACTCCGCCGACCAGCATTTGAGCTCCCGAACTCATGACCCTCGACTGGGGCAAATTCAGCTTGCGGGAGAGAACTGAAGCCAGAGACCAGCTGATCGCGCCCACGACCAAGGCGAGCGCGCCCGAGCTTTCGATGGGAGCGTCGCCGAAGCTTACGGAACGGCTGACCAGGACCGCTACTCCGGCAAGACCTACCACAAGCGCGATTCCCAGGCGCAGGGTGAGGCGCTGCGTGCGCAGGATGAGAATCTCAGCGAGCGCGGTGAAGACCGGAATGGTGGCCAGCATGACCGCAGTGATCCCGGAGGGGACGCGTTGCTCGGCCCAGAAGACCAATCCGTAGTCCACCAAGAAGATTAGTACCGCCAGCAAGGTCGTGGATACCCATTCGCCGCGGGTTGGCGAAGCGGTGCCTGTGGCGCGCATCCAGCCGTAGAGCACGATGCCGGCTGCGAAGAATCGCATCCCGGCTAGCAGGAGCGGCGGTACCTCGCGCACACCGATGCGAATCGCCAGAAATGTTGAGCCCCAGACTACGTAAATAATGGCGAAGGCCAGGAGGGTTTTCCAGCGGCGTGGGCGGGGCGTTGCTTCCATTTAAACAATCCTGAGCGAGTTAGAGGAAATCAGGCTCGTTCCTTAGATCGTCTGCGAGCGGATGGGGAAGCAAATTCCGCTATCAAAAGTTTTTATAGGCGATAGATGCTTTGGAGCGTGCCTAGAGTCGGCGGGGCCCTTTGACTTCGCGCGAGATCCCCTTCGGCTTCGCTCAGGGCAGGCTCTCGCCCCGCTGGTGAAAGCGCGGGGCTTCGGGATGACGCCTCTGAATAGAAGGCTACGGAAAAACTGGCCGGATAAAGACTACTTCTTCAGCAGACTGGTGTGGCTGGCGACGCATTGCCAGCGGCCTTCGGAGTATATCCAGGTATCGGTGAAGCGGCCGAAGTGCTCGTAGGGCTTGTTCTGGTACATGCCTTTTGTGTGATAGATGCCGACAACCACGGCTGAGTCGGCATACATGCTGACTTTCACATCTTGAATCGTCAGGATGGTAGGTTTGAACTGCGGGTCTTTGATGTCGGCGAGGAACTTGGCTTTGTCGCTAACCTCGCCATCGTACTCGGTGTTGATGAATTGGCTGCCGACCATGGCATCGAGAACGCGGGCGTCGCGATTCACCTGGGCTTCATTCCACAGGTGTTCCATGATCAGGATTTTGGTTTCCTGTGAGTCGTCTTTCGACTTCTGGGCAGCCGCTTGGCTTAGCGAAATGAGAGCCAGCAGCAGGCAGCAGCATGTGGCACGAAGCATAGCCTTGCTCGTCCGCCACATCCCCACGTGGAGCGGACGCTCGGGAAAACATAACAGTTGGTTGCTGGTTGGGGATATTCAAATACGTGGAGGAGTGTTACGAACGTACCTCAGGGGCTAAAGCCCAGTCATCTGCGCTGCACTGGACGCAGCGCTGAAGCGCTGCTCCACCCTCGCGGCACGCCGGGACGCAGCGCTGAAGGCTGCTCCACCCTGAATCAGGGGCCGGGTAAGAACTGCGCCGACGGTCACTGGAGCGCCTCGCTTCGCTCGGCGGGACGGCCGAGGACGGCCGTCCCCACATAAATCAGTTTAGAAGGCCCAGCGCAATAGGGCGGCGCCTACGGTGAATCCCGCTCCCACGGAGGCCATCAGGACCAGACTTCCCTTCTTCAGTTTGCCTTGTTCGACGGCGGTATTCATGGCCAATGGAATCGTGCCTGCGGTGGTGTTGCCGAAGCACTGAATATTGACGATGACGCTTTCCGGGCGCAGCCCCAGGCGTTCGGCGGTGGCGTTGATGATGCGCAAATTGGCCTGATGCGGGATGAAGGCATCGATATCCGAGCCTTTAAGGCCGTTGCGTTCGAGCAGCTTCAGGCAGGCTTCGGTTTGCTTGCGCACAGCGAATTTGAAAACCTGCTGGCCGTCCTGGTGAACGAAGTGCATTTTTTTGTCGACGGTTTCGCGGGTTGCCGGATTGAGGCTGCCGCCGCCGGGCATTTGCAGGAAGCATCCTCCGGAGCCATCGACTTCGTGGATGAAGTCGATCAAGCCGACGGAATCGTCTTCGGCGGGTTCGAGAAGTACGGCGCCGGCGCCGTCGCCGAAGATCACGCAGGTGGCGCGGTCCGCGTAGTCGATGATTGAGGACATCACGTCGGCGCCGATCACGAGGACTCGCTTGTGGGTTCCCGTGGCGATGAATTGCGCGCCGGTCTGCACGGCGTAAACGAACGCGGAGCAGGCGGCGGAAAGATCGAATCCCCAAACCCCCTCAGCTCCTAGTTTGTGCTGGACGAGGCAGGCGGTTGAGGGAAAGAACATGTCGGGCGTGACTGTGCCGACGATAATTGCGTCGAGGTCGCTGGGAGCGATGCCGCGCTGGGCCAGCGCCTTCTTGGCGGCTTCCACCGCGAGATCGCTGGTGGCCACACCTTTTTCGACGACGTGGCGTTCGCGGATGCCGACGCGGGCCAGGATCCAGTCGTTGGTGGTGTCCACCATCTTCTCGAGGTCGGCGTTGGTGAGGAGCCGAGGCGGCACGTAGGTGCCGAGGGCGCTGATCTTCGCTCTTGCGAGAATCGGTTTGGTCAATTAGAGCTCCTGAGTATGAGAGTCAGTATTTTGCAGGATTGGAAGCAGAATGTCTAACTCAGACTGATGACAGCGCGGTTCTAGCGATTTCTACGGGGATTGTTGTCGGGGGATGTTACTAGTTAGGTCGGTTGAGGTCGGCGTAGCAGAGGCAGCGGCGATCAGGCGGCTTCGCGTTCCTTCTCGTGTTGCATCCATTCGCGGATAAAGTTCGGGCAGGCGAGGACGCCGAAATGGCGGCCCTCCCCGCTTAAGAGGTAGATTAGCGCAGCGCGGTCCAGTTCCTGCAGGTGAGTTAGATCGAGTAGAGGCCACAAGGCACAATCAATCGCGGAAGAAACCAATTGGTCGACGTAGGCCAGATGACTTTGAGAGAGAGAGCCAGAAACGCGAATTGTCACACTCGGCGATATGACTTTCGACGGAACGCTGCGCATGTTTTCCCCAGCCAACCTTCCCTAGCCAACCTGGCAGATACTTTTGTTGCCATAGTTGAGACGAGAGACAACGGATTTCTTGCGCAAAGACTTGTAAAGGGAACGTAAAGGTTTTCGCGGGCAGAGAGTCAGGTTAAGCCAGGCACCGGGGGCCCACTGCACACGCAAGAGCCCGTTACCGTTGCTTCCTTCCGGACCTGGCGGGGTTGGCGAGAGTACGTCGCGTGAGACCGATGCCTGACCTGAATGATTCTAACAAAGAACGCCTTTTATCCGTCAGGGGCGTTCGGTGGGGAGCTGAGGACGGCTATCTCGAAATTTAAAGTGAAGCAGGCGGGACGCCGGCGCTCCACTTCGCAGCAGCGGCCTGGGCAAACGGGTGGTGACTTTCGGTGCAAGAAAGAGGCACGGAGGCCTTCCCTTCTTAGTAGGACTTGTCGAACAATAGAGTGAACCCAGGTATCGAACCCTGGGGCTTGAACAAAACTGTTTAGAGGCGGACGGGCTCTGAGCGCGTCCGCTACTTTCGATGGCGCAGACCACCCGACAACTCGAGTTGAATCCGCTCTCCCAGGCAGTTAACCGATACTTCGAGTTGTCTGTTTATTTGCTTGTGCTGGTTGGATTTGGAACATTGGCTAGCACTGGCGGCCTGGATCTTCCAACTATCCTGCTAGCGGGTGGAGCACTGGCGCTGCGCGGCTATGTGCTGGCAACGCGGCGGACGGTTGTGATTTCGGAGCACTGGACCACGCCGCTAACAATCGGATACTTCGTTTTCTACGGGGCCGATTACCTGCTCCTGTCTCGCAGCTTTCTTTCGGCGACGGTACACATGGTGCTGTTCGCGGTGGTGGTGCGCACATTTTCTCTGCGGCGCGATCGCGACTACACGATGCTGGCAATCCTCGCCTTCCTGATGGTATTGGCGTCGGCGGTGCTGACCGTGGACAGCGTGTTCATGCTTTTCTTTGCCGTATTCATGCTGATGGCGGTGGTTACGTTCATCCTGATGGAAATGCGACGGTCCGGGCAAGCGGCGCGTTTTCAGGCACGGCACTCAAGCGATACGCAGGAGCACCGGCATCTGGCCTTCTCGCTGGCGCGGGTCACGCCCGGTCTGGTGCTGATGATACTGATCGGCGCGGCGGCGATGTTCTTCCTGTTGCCCCGTATGTCGACGGGTTACCTGGGCGGCTACTCGTACGGCACGGATTTTTCGACTGGCTTCAGTGACCGGGTGCAATTGGGGCGGATCGGGCAGATTCAGCAATCGGATGCCGTGGTGATGCACATCCAGATTGACGGGGACCGAGACGGCAGACACGAGCTGGCTTGGCGCGGGGTCGCGTTGGCGAATTTCGACGGCAAGAACTGGTCTAACCAGCGCGAGCAGTATGTGCTGTACCGCGAAGCGGATGGAAGCTTCCGCATTCCGCTCCTGGGCCAGGGAGTTGCGCGGGCTTGGACTTCGCGCTATCACCTGATTCACTACCGCGTGCTGATGGAACCGATTGGAACCAACATTTTCTTTCTGGCCCCGTGGGCGCGCCGGGTAGAGGGAGCATATCGCACGTTGCAGATCGATAGTGGGGGAGCTGTGTCTGATCTGGACAGCCAGCGCTCCGTGAGCCTGTATGAAGCGGACTCAGATATCTCAACGCCCGCTGCCGCGGAACTTCGAACGGCGGGAAACAATCTTCCGCAATTTGCCCCGGCCTATCTGCAGCTACCCAAGCTCGGGCTTGATCCACGCATTCCGCGGCTGGCAGCGCAGATCGCGAGTTCCGCCAGCAATAACTATGACAAGGCGATTGCGGTGGAAAGATACTTGCAGTCGCATTATGCCTACACGCTGCAGTTGCCGCGCTCAGCGGTCGCCGATCCGCTGGCTAACTTTCTTTTCGAGCGCAAGCAGGGGCACTGCGAATACTTCGCATCTTCGATGGCCGTGATGCTGCGGACGCTCGGCATTCCATCGCGCGTGGTGAACGGATTCCGCAGTGATGAATTCAACGATGTAACTGGCTACTACGTGGTTCGGGGGAAGAATGCTCACTCCTGGGTAGAGGCCTACTTTCCGGGCTATGGGTGGGTCACGTTCGATCCCACGCCAGGGGGTGCGATTGAGTCGCCGCAAGGCTGGGGGAGGGTGATGCTTTACCTGGACGCTGCGGCGTCGTTCTGGCGCGAGTGGGTAGTCAGCTACGACACTTCACACCAGTACGTTCTAGGGCAGTCGTTGATGAGCGGGACGCGGGGCTTCTGGGAGCGGGGCCGTATGTGGGCCCGGCTGCGGTATGAGCGGCTGCTGGATTGGGCGCGGCGAAGCCAACGAAGAGTGGGACATTCGCCCGGACGCTGGTTCGCGATAAGCGTAGCCCTGGCGCTAGTGTTGATGGTGCTGGGCAACGCTGGGCGGATAACGCGGATGGTCCGCGCGAGACAGCTGCAGGCGCATCCTGAGCGATCGCCGAACCAGGCTGCCACGATGTGGTATGAACGGATGGCTCGTTATCTGGCGCGGAGAGGATTGCAGAAACCGGAGACGCAGACGGCGCGAGAATTTGTGCGAGTGATCGAAGATGAACATCTGCGGAGGAGAGTTGGGGAATTTACCGACGCTTATGAATCAGCGCGGTTTGGGAATTCGTCGGAGGACGCGGTCCGGTTGCCGGAATTGTACGAAGAGGTAGAGCTGGCAACGAAGAAGTGAGCTGTTGGGTCAGCGAGCAGAGAGTCGAGCTGCGCTCGACGGACAGCGGCGGCGGCCCCATATTCACTGCTGGAGCCGGCGAGACCGTTAGAAGTGCCAGACTACGCCACCGCCGACGAAATAGTTGTGCTGGCGGGTCTTACCGGTATCGGCCAAGGGCAGATTCGGGGAGCCCGACCAGAAGTCGCGGACATCGAGGCGAATGGCGAATTGGTGCAAGACTCTAACGTCGAGGCCGAATCCGCCCTGGAGAACCCCCGAAGTGGTGGAGCTGCCGGGATTGGGGCCGCCGTAGAGCAGGGTATTATTCTCGCTGAAGTGGGCGAAACCCCCGCCGAGACTCACCCAGGGCGAGACCGCGGTTTCAGGAAACAAATTCAGGCGAGCCGAAGGAGTAACGAAGATCTGTTTGTAATCCTTGGGTACAACATTGTCGCCGGAGTTAAGGTCCTCATCCAGATTGAAAACAGCTGGGACTTCTCCTGAGACGGCAAAGACGGGAGTAGAGAAGAGGCGGCGCGCGTAGTTGACTTCAAAGGTGAGTCCCTTACCGGAGCGGACAACCGGATTGAAATTGGTCGCGCCGATGATGCCTTGGTCGCTGATGAAGATGCGGCCAATAAGGCCGGAAAGCTCGTTTTTCTCGTCCTGAGCCGCTGCCGAGCCGCTCAGAATCGACATCATCACTGCCAGGACTGCAATTACGGCCTGTTTCCCAGACATTTCCCCTCCAGGATGCGGGACTTACGGTTTTCTTCGGTAACGCTTAGGGTAGCATGAAGCACGAAGTTTTCATCCACAGGTTGTGCATTTCGTGGTCCCTACCGCCGGCGGATGGTAAAGAGAGGCACGCAGCTTGGGCTGACGGTTGCGCCTAAGATCTCCGTCAAAAATGTTAAAATGGTGAGATTGCATGCCCTCGAAGAGCCTCACTGTCTCACGTTCCCGCCAAAAAACGGCTGACAACTCGTCGAATAGCCCGGAACAAGTTGCGGGTCCGCAGAAAATCGGATTCGTCAGCCTGGGCTGTCCCAAAAACCTGGTCGACAGCGAGGTGATGATGGGCCTGCTGGCGCGGGCGGGGGCTGAAATCTCGCCCCGGGCCGAGGACGCCGACGTAATTGTGGTGAATACCTGCTCGTTCATCGAGAGCGCGCAACAGGAGTCGGTGAATACGATTCTTGAGATGGCTGGTCTTAAGACTTCAGGACGGGCGAAGAAGCTGGTTGTCGCGGGCTGTCTGGTCGAGCGGTTCAGAGATGAAATCCGCAAAAGCATTCCGGAAGTGGATGCCGTTGTTGGGACCGGAGAGTTGCAGAACATTTTGGCGGCCACCGGGATTATCCCGCCTGCGGCAGCCAATTCATCGCACAGCGCTTCCCCGTTCGTGGTGCTGCCTTCGCGGGCCGAGGGCGATGCCCGGGCGGCGCAGGGACGGTTCTCGCGCGAGCAGTGGGACGGAGCGATTGCGGATCTCCCAAATTACTTGTATGACGACGAGACTCCGCGCATTCTGGCTACGCCGAAATCCACGGCCTACATCAAGATCGCGGAAGGTTGCGATCATCCTTGTACGTTTTGCATCATTCCGCAGTTGCGGGGACAGTTTCGTTCTCGCCGGTTCGAGTCAGTTGTCGCCGAAGCCGAGCGACTGGCGCGAAGCGGCGTACGCGAAATTACGCTGATTGGGCAGGACACTACCTGCTACGGAGAAGACTTTGGTCTGAAGGATGGCCTGGCGCTGCTGCTGGAGAAACTGGCAAAGATTGAAAACCTGCGCTGGATTCGCTTCCTCTATGCTTATCCCAATAAAATTACGGGCAAGCTGCTGGAAACGATCGCGTCCTCGGAGAAGATCTGTTCCTACATGGATGTGCCGTTGCAGCATGCATCGGCACCGGTGCTGAAGCGCATGAAACGTGGAGGCGGAGCTGATTTGTTTCTGCGCTCGATCGGCAAGATGCGGCGGGCGATTCCTGGCCTGACCTTGCGTACCTCGTTTATCGTGGGTTTTCCAGGAGAAACTGAGAAGGAGTTCGAAGAGCTGTGCGATTTCGTTCGCGAAGCGCAGTTTGACTGGATGGGAACTTTTTCCTACTCCGATCAGGACGGCGCGGACGCCTATGGACTGGACAAGAAGCTTTCGGTCCGCGAGATCGAGCGGCGACGCAAACAGCTGATGGGAATCCAGAGGCAGATCAGCAAAAAGAAAAAGAAAGCGCTCGTGGGGCAGGAGTTCGATCTGCTGCTGGAGGGGACGTCGGAAGAAACCGATCTGCTCATGGAGGGCCGCACTTCGATGCACGCTCCGGAAATCGACGGCAAAGTCTTCGTGAACGACTTTCCGGCAGAGACTGAGCCCCAACCGGGCGAGTTTTATCGATGTCAGATCACAGAGGCGCACGACTATGATCTGGTGGCCAGGATCCTGTAGCGAGCTGTCGGCTAAGAGTTCTGTGCTTTAACTCAGCGAAAGGCTGGAATTTTCCCTGACTAATGCCTCGCAAACGCACTCTGAAGCTCCGCTGTCCAATCTGCAAGAAAACGGTGAAGAGCGGTGATCCTGAGTTTCCCTTCTGCAGTGACCGTTGCCGGACGATAGATCTAGGCAAGTGGGCAAGCGGCGCTTACGTGATCCCATCGCCGGTGACGGATGCTGATGAAGCGATCCGAGAGCGCACGCCCGAAGATGTGGACGAAGAATCGTGAAGGATACCGAGCAGCCCGATAGTCGCGCCGGGATGTCGCCGGGTCGCGCGACCGCATCCCGGGAAACGCCGCTCTGGGCCACGCTGGTCGCCACGTTTTTCGGTATCGGACGGCTGCGGCCCGGGCCCGGGACCTGGGCCTCGGCAGTGACCGTATTGTTGTGGGCTGCGTTGTGCTTTGCAGTTGTGCCTGCCTTGCGTACTCTTATCGCGATTGCTTTGGTCTTGCTTGTCGTTCTGATCGGAATTCCTGCGGCTACCAAGGTCGCGCGAGGTTCGGGGATAAAAGATCCGCAGTTTGTGGTGATCGACGAGGTTGCGGGTCAACTGGTGGCGCTAATCGCGGTGCCGTTCGCGTGGAAAACTTTTCTGGCTGGCTTTATACTTTTTCGTGTCTTCGATATCGTCAAACCGCCTCCGGTGCGACAACTGGAGGCGCTCCCTGATGGCACGGGAATCGTGCTGGACGATGTGGCTGCCGGCCTTTACGCGCTGGGAACAATGCATCTCTTGTTGCACTTCGATCTTCTAAGATAGTGTTGGGTAAAGCAGTACGAGTATTTTCCTCATGGGATTCTCCGAGCGCATCCTGGGCAAGAAAAATGTGAATGGCGGACCGCACATCGAGTCCGTCTCACCCGTGCTGGCGCTGGCGGGAGGGGAAATCCGCATCGCGGGTACGGGATTACGGCCGCAGCAGTACGAGCGTCCACGCGTGCAGTTCGGCGAGGTCGAAGGCGGGGTCGTTATCAGTTCGGATTCGTTTCTTGTAGCCCGCGTTCCCGAGGGAGCGACTTCGGGCCCGGTCGTGGTGGCTGCCGATGGGCATGTCAGCAACGCGCAGACGGTGAAGGTGGCCGTCCCAATTGCCGAGAACCTGCATCCCGTGACCAACCCGGCGCTTGATGCTCAGGGCAATATCTACGTGACCTTCTCGGGTTCGCGAGGGCAGAAGGTTCCGGTGGCGATCTTCAAGATTGATACCAACTACGCCGTGAAACCGTTCGTCGCGGAGATGATGAACGCAACTTCGATTGCCTTCGATCGTCAGGGCCAGATGTATGTCTCTTCGCGCCATGACGGCGCGGTCTATCGCGTGACGCCAAACGGCAGCATGACCACGTATGCCGAGGGCATGGGTGTGGCCACCGGGATTGCTTTTGATAAGAATCAGAACCTCTACGTGGGCGATCGCAGCGGTACCATCTTCAAGATTGGCTCCGACCAACAGGTGTTCGTCTTCGCCACGCTCGAGCCCAGCGTCTCGGCCTACCATCTTGCTTTCAGTCCGCTAGGCGATCTATTTGTGACGGGGCCGACAACATCAAGTTTTGACTGCGTGCATCGAATTGATCCCCAGGGAACGGTCCACACCTTTTACCGCGGCCTGGGACGCCCGCAGGGACTGGCTTTTGACTCGTCGGGAAACCTGTATGTAGCCGCGTCACTCTCGGGCAAACGCGGGATTGTGAAGATCACTCCCGATGGCAAAGCCAGCCTGGAAGTCGCGGGCCATGGGCTGGTGGGACTGGCTTTTGCCCCCGGTCGCAGCGTGATTCTCGCGACCACCGATGCAGTGCATCATCTCTCATGGAATATTCCGGGACTGCCGTTGCTGCCGGAGTAGGGCAGTACCCAGTACCTGGTACCCAGTTCCCAAAAGAATTGACAAGCGTTGCTGAGCAGTGAGTACCGGGTACTGAGAACTGCCTTCATCATTTACACTTCTAGCCGTGAATGCCGAGATCATCGCGGTCGGCTCTGAGTTGCTGACGCCCTTCCGCACGGATACGAATTCTCTCTATCTCACCGAGCAGATCAATCAGTTGGGCGTTGAAGTGGTTTTCAAGTGCGTGGTGGGCGACGATCTCAAACGGCTGGTTGAGGCGGCGCAACATGCGCTGTTCCGGTCGGAGATCGTGATTTTCAGCGGTGGTCTTGGCCCCACAGAGGATGACCTGACCCGTGAAGCGGTCGCGGAAGCTTTGGGCGTTTCCTTGCGGCGCGACGAAGCAGTTTTGGCCGGGATCGAGCAGCGCTTCGCGGCGCGTGGCTGGAAAATGTCGGCTAACAATGCGAAGCAGGCGGACGTTCTTGAGGGAGCGACCGTGCTTCCTAATCCCAATGGGACTGCGCCGGGGCAGTGGCTGAGCGGCAAGTTTGACGGGCGCGAGCGCATCGTCATACTGCTGCCCGGGCCTCCGCACGAACTGAAAGCTCTGTTCGAGGCGGAGTGCGTTGAGCGGCTGCGGGCAAAGTTGCCGCGCGCGTTCCTGGCCACTCGCGTACTGAAGGTCGCAATGCTGGGAGAATCGCACGTGGATGCGCGCGTGGCGCCCATCTACAAGCGGTTCGGCGACGTGCAGACTACGATCCTGGCGGGAGCAGGAGAGATCCAATTACATTTCAAATCGCGCGCCGAGACCATGGAGGCAGCTCAGGCACGAGTGGATGAAGCGGCGGACGCGGTCGAGGAAGAACTCGATGACGCCGTGTACTCGCGAAACGGTGAATCGCTCGAACAAATTGTGGGCTACTGGTTGCAGATGCGCAACGCCACTCTGGCCGTGGCGGAATCGTGCACCGGGGGCTTGCTGGGAGAGCGGATTACATCAGTCAGTGGCAGTTCTCGCTATTTTGCCGGCGGAGCGATCGTCTACTCGAACGCTGTAAAGACCGAACTAGCGGGAGTGCCCGCCGACATGATTGAACGGCATGGAGCGGTGAGCCGTGAAGTAGCGGCGGCGCTGGCCGAAGGGATCCGGTATCGTTGCGAGGCGACTCTCGGGATCGGCATCACAGGGGTGGCCGGACCCGGCGGAGGAACTCCGGAGAAACCCGTGGGACTCGTGTTTCATGCTCTTGCTGGCGATGGGGGGACGGAAGTGATCGAGCGGAACTTTCCTGGCGATCGCAAGCGCATCCGCTGGTTCGCTACTACCCTGGCACTCGATATGGTGAGAAGGAAGCTGATGTGAAGAAAGCTGCTGGCTACCAGCTTCTGGCTGCTGGCTATAAAAGCCAGGAGCCGGCGGCTAGCAGCCGATTTTATGCGAGTATTCGTTGCTGTCGACATCGACGACGCTATCCGTGGACGCATTACCCGGTTTCTAGACGGAGTGCGCGGGTTTGCAGAGGAGGCGCGCTGGGTTCGGCCCGAGTCGTTGCACATTACGCTGAAGTTCATCGGAGAGAAATCTGAAGAAGAGGTTGAGAACATCAAAGGCGCGCTGGAAACAATTGAGGCGAGCACGTTCAATATGAGCATTCGCGGCTACGGATTCTTCCCGGGTGTACGCGCACCACGAGTGTTCTGGGTGGGAATTGAAGGCGGCCCGCAATTGACTTCTCTGGCTGCGATGGTAGACGAGAAGCTCGCGCGGCTCGACATTCCGAAGGAGGAGCATGCTTTTACCCCGCACCTGACGCTGGCGCGGGGCGCGGGAGGCTCAGGTTCGCCGCGCAAGCAAAAGGGAGACCATCCGAACCAAAGCTTTCAGCGGTTGCAGAAAAAGTTGGCGGCCCTCCCGGTACCAGATCTTGGCGCGATGACGGTTCGGGAGTTTTCTCTGTACCAGAGCCAGTCCTCTCGTGGTGGTTCGAAGTATACAAAGCTGGCGGGTTTCGATTTGCGGTAGCCGTGCCCAGCACGATATAGCATGCGAACGCTGATAATTATTGCCGTTTCGAGCTACCTGCTGGGATCGATTCCCTTCGGCTATCTACTCGTGCGCATCTTTCGCGGCGAAGATGTGCGGCAAAGCGGCAGCGGGAATATCGGGGCGACCAACGTCTCCCGCAAATCGCCGGTCCTGGGAATCGCGACGCTGCTGCTGGATGCGCTGAAAGGAACTGCCGCTGCCATCCTGTCATATTACCTATGGATTCGGATGGGCATTCGAACCGGGGCCCTCGACGTTCTTCCGTTTGAACCGGTCTCAATAGCGGCCCTGTTTGCCGTTATCGGGCACATGTTTCCGGTATGGCTGAAGTTCCGAGGAGGCAAGGGGGTCGCCACCGGGTTGGGTTCTTTTGCGTTTATCGCCCCTCAAGCAGTTCTGATAGCGGCGGGTATTTTTATCGCAACCGCAGCCCTCTTTCGCTATGTGTCACTGGGATCGATCCTTGCCGTCGCGTCCTTTCCATTTCTGGTTTACGCAATTTACGGGTATGGCAAAACACCGATGATCATGTCACTCATAGTGATCACTTGCCTCCTCATCATTGCCCGGCATCACCAGAACATCCATCGCCTTCTGGCCGGGACGGAAAGCCGCATGGGGGCAAAGAGCGCGTGAGCGAGATTGCAATCGTCGGGGCGGGAGCCTGGGGGACGGCGCTGTCGATCGTTCTTGGTCGCAAAGAGAGTCATGCGATTCGGCTGTGGGCTCACGAAGAAGAAGTTTGCCAATCGATTTCACGACAGCGCGTGAACGAGATGTTCCTTCCCGGTCAGCGCATTCCTGACTGCGTTACACCTTGTAATGACCTTGCAGAAGCGCTTGAGGGCGCGGCCATCGTAGTAAGCGTGATGCCCTCGCAACACTGCCGTCAGTTGTTCGAGCAGATGCGGCCCCACCTGTCCGCAGAAACTGTGATCGTCAGCGCGACCAAGGGGTTGGAAGAACAATCCTTTCAGCGTATGACTGAGGTGATTCTGCAGGTGGTTAAAGGACGCGGTATTCCAGCGCCCAGGATCGGCGCGCTTAGCGGCCCATCGTTCGCGCTGGAAGCGGCGCGTGGAGATCCAACGGCAATCGCAATCGCTTCGCAGGATAAGGAACTTGCGCGCTTCATCCAGCAGGAGTTCAGCCACGCCAGCTTTCGCCTTTACACGAATGAAGATCCCGTCGGCGTTGAACTGGGAGGCGCGCTGAAAAATACTGTAGCTATCGCCGCCGGCGTTTGCGCGGGCCTCGGCCTGGGTCATAATTCCGTGGCCGCCTTGATTACGCGCGGTCTGGCGGAGATGACGAGGCTGGTGGTGGCCTGCGGAGGCAAAGCGGAAACCATGGCGGGTCTCGCGGGTCTGGGCGATCTGGTGCTGACCTGCACGGGCGGCTTGTCGCGCAATCGCAGCGTAGGCGTTGAACTGGGCCGTGGACGAAAGCTACCCGAGATTCTCGCCGGAATGCATGGCATGGTTGCGGAAGGGATCTTCACCACAACTGCGGCCGTGGGGCTGGCACGGGCTCGGGGAGTCGAGATGCCTATCACAGAGCAAATGCACGCCATTCTGCACGAGGGTAAGGATCCCCGCGAAGCGATTCATGACTTGATGGCCCGCAGCAGCAAAAGCGAAACTCTGGGGGCATAATGCATCGCCGCGCTTGACGAATCTGGCGCGTTTTCTTGCAAAACCGGCACCGGACGTGCACTTCGAGTGGTACTTTGGTAACGGCAATTCCGATGGTTTTCACCTCGCGGCATTCCTTCGACATTAAAATTCTATAGATACCCGTGAAATCCGCCGCCACTTCGATCGACGGCGCTTCCGCACTGAGCCAGGGGAGCGACCTGTCTTCCAGCGCTCCCAACGCGGCGCGCATCCCGATTCTCTATGTAATTCTCGGCGTGCTTCTTGTGATCAGCATTGTGCCGATGTATTTCTACTCCTCGGAAGTGGAGGCGATTAACCGGGACCGGCTGAAGACCAACGAAATGCTGCTGCAGAACACAGTCACGCGGTCGCTGGCCGACGATCTTTCGCAGCACGAGCGTTCTGTGCGGATGATGCTGGCCAATCTTTCGTCTGCGATTCAGGTGGCGAGCGGCGGCGATATTGGTAACAAGAACATTGAAGCACCAGAGTTGCGCGCACTGCTCGAGAACTTTGTTTCGTCTTCGGATGAGCTCGCCTACGCTACCCTTCTGAACTCCGAGGCTAAGGGAATATCGGCGGGCCGCATTGCGCCGGATGCCTTTCTGCAGCGCGAGTTACAGCATGCCTACGATGCTGCGCGCGATGGGCGCGCTTATAACGGCCAGGCCCTGCAAGTGGAAGATGGCAAGACGGCACGCACCGTTGTGTTGGTAAGCAGTCCGGTCAGCTATGGCGGGCGTTTTCTCGGCATGGTGGGCGCGGTGGTGGATCTGCAATTCCTGATTCGCAGGCTGCAGGAAGTAAGCGGCGGCGGTCTGATTCCTTATGTCGTGGACGCGCAAGGGCGGCTGGTGGCCGCCGGCACCTCGCAATATATAACCGGGCAGGATATGAAGAGCCTGGAGATCGTCCGTAATTTTGTGGATGAGGGGAGCAAGGCGCAGTTGGCCGCCACCAAGGAATTCGGCGTCCGCGAGGGCAAGAACAGTGTTGAGATGCTCGGGACTTACAGTCCGGTGACAGCGCTCGACTGGGCGGTCGTGGTGCAGAAACCGCAATACGAGGCTTACCGTGGAGTTGCCGAGATGCAGCGTACGGCTCGGCTGCTGGCCCTGTTAGCGGTGCTGCTGAGCATCGGTGTCAGCATCTTCGCGGCTCGCAGGATTACAAATCCACTGCAAATTCTTACCCAGTCCGGGCGGGCTCTGGCGCGTGGCGATTTTTCGCAGCGCGTACACTTGCGGAGCCGCACCGAAATCGGCGAACTGGCGGAGACCTTTAATACCATGTCGCAGGAACTTGAACAATTCGTCGAAGATCTCAAGCGGGCCGCGGAAGAGAATCGCGCCCTGTTTCTGGGCTCGATCCAGATGCTGGCCGGCGCGGTTGACGAAAAGGATCCCTACACGCGAGGCCACTCCGACCGAGTCACGCGCTACTCGCTGCTGATCGGCAAGGAGCTTAAACTGGCCACTGATTTCATGGAAACGCTGCAGATTTCCGCGCAGCTCCACGACGTGGGTAAGATCGGCATCGAAGACCGCATTCTCAAGAAGCCGGGCGCGCTGACCGCGGAAGAATTTGAGGTCATGAAGACTCACACAACGAAGGGCGCCAACATTCTGCGCCCGGTTACCCAACTTGCCGAGATGCTTCCCGGCATTGAACTGCATCACGAAGCGCTCGATGGCCGGGGCTATCCTTACGGCCTGCAGGGAGATCAGATTCCGCTGCTGGCACGGGTGATCGCGGTTGCCGACACGTTTGACGCCTTGACGACCAATCGTCCCTACCAGCATGCCCACACTCCGGAAGAGGCATTCAAAATCATTCAGAATCTCGCCGGGAAACGGCTTGATCCCGAGCCGGTGGCGGCACTGATGGCGGTTTACGAGCGGGGCGAAATTCGCATCCAGCGCCTCTCGATCAAGAGAGCTGTCGCAACCCCGGATGCGGCTGCGGCTGATGTTCCTGCCGCGCCTGCCACGGCGCTGGCTGCTCCTGAAGGGGCCAACCTCGAAAGAACCCGCGTCTAACTCTACTTCTTGCTCGTGTTGTTCTCGCTCGTGTTGTTCCCGCCCATCTTGTCGAGCGTCCTGTCCTCGGCCATCTGGCCAACCAAGGGCAGGCTGGCCGCGCTGACCGCTATAATCAGTTTCAGGACTTTTCATGATTCAAACTCTGTTTGGCAGTACCGAGGAAACGCAGCCGGGGCTTTTCGAGCGCATGAAGCAGGCGGTTACGCGTACGCGCGAGAACCTTGCCGAGCGCATCGAGGAGGTTGCCTTTGGCAAAGAGATCGATCGCAATACGCTCGACGATCTTGAAGCGACGTTGATCGGCGCCGACCTGGGCACTGCGACCACGCAGGAGGTCCTGGGCAAGCTCCGAGACAAGGCCGACCGGAAGCAGATCAAGGATGTGCAGGAGCTGAAACGCCTGCTGAAAGAGGAATTGCTGGCGATTCTGAATGCTGCGAATACCCGGCCAGTTCAAAAAGTTGACGGCACGCCGGAAGTGATTCTGGTAGTGGGCGTGAACGGTACGGGCAAGACCACCAGCATCGGCAAGTTGTCGCAGGTATTCCGGTCGAAGGGCAAGAGTGTGCTGCTGTGTGCCGCAGATACCTTCCGCGCGGCGGCGATCGATCAGCTGGAAATCTGGGGCGCACGCACAGGTACGGAAGTGATCAAGACCAAGCCCGGTGGCGATCCTGCCGCGGTGTTGTTCGACGCATTGCAAGCGGCAACGGCGCGGAAAACAGACTACGTGATCGTCGACACCGCCGGCCGTCTGCACACCAAGGCAAGCCTCATGTCAGAACTGGAGAAGATGCGGCGGACGGCGCAGCGCATTATCCCCGGAGCGCCGCACGAAACGCTGCTGGTGATGGATGCCACTACCGGACAGAATGGTTTGCAGCAGGCGCGCTTGTTTACGGAGTCGGCGGGCGTTACCGGCATCGTGCTTACAAAGCTTGATGGCACCGCGAAGGGCGGCGTGGTGGTGGCCATTTCGCGCGAACTGGGGCTGCCTGTGCGATTTGTTGGCGTGGGCGAGAAGGTGGGTGATCTGCTGCCCTTCGATCCGAAGGAATTTGTGGATTCGCTGTTCGAATAAGACCTTTCTTCACGACGGTCCCCGCCAAATATGCCAGACCACTCCATTGACGAGCAGTTTCTGCGCCGTGCGCTCGACTTAGCACGCCAGGGCGTCGGATTGGCGTCGCCCAATCCCTACGTTGGTGCGGTCATCGTCGACCGGGGAGGCAGCATCGTGGGGACGGGAGTCTACACCTACGACGGCGTAAAGCACGCTGAGGTGCGCGCGCTCGAGGGCGCTGGGGGGAAGGCTCGCGGGGGAACGCTGTACATTAATCTCGAACCACACTCGCACCAGGGCCGCACGCCCCCGTGCACTGAAGCTTTGATGGCCGCCGGGATTCGTCGTGTAGTGGCTTCCATGCCTGATCCCAACCCCAAGGTGAGCGGGCGAGGTTTTGAGCAACTGCGTGCCGCTGGCGTCCACGTAGAGGTTGGAGGGCTGGAAGCGGAAGCTCGAAGATTGAACGAGGCCTTCGCGCGCTACATTCGGCACGGTGTTCCCCTGGTGACGCTGAAATCTGCCATGACGCTAGATGGCAAGATCGCTGCACGAGCGGCGGTTGCGGCGAAACACACGGCGGGAATTCCTGCCGGCGGCTGGATTACAGGCGAGGTGGCTCGCGCGAACGTACAGCGACAACGTCAGCAAAGCGACGCGATCGTGGTGGGAGTGGGAACGATCCTGGCTGATGATCCGCTTCTCACCGATCGCAGCGGCAATCCACGGCGACGCCCGTTGCTGCGCGTCATCCTGGATTCGCACTTGCGCCTGCCGTTGGAGTCGCGCCTGGTGCGGAGCCTGGGAAATGAAGGCGTCAGCAAGAAAGACGTGCTGGTTTTTTCGTCCTCACCAGACCAAAAGAAAAAAGCCGAACTGGAGGCGCGCGGCGTTTGTGTCGAGCAGCTTCCACCAGACACGGCGGACGGCCGCCCCGATTTTCGCGCGATTCTCCGTCGCCTCGGGCAACTTGAAATCACGAGTGTGATGATCGAGGGGGGATCGGTGGTGAACGGTTCGGCGCTCGCCTCCGGGGTGGTCGACAAGGTTTTCCTGTATTACGCACCAAAGATTCTGGGCGCTGGGGCGGTTCCGTTCGCTGCCAGCGCAGGCTCCCACCATCTGGACGAAGCACTGCAGGTTAAGCATCTCCAGTTGCATCGTTTTGGAGAAGACTTTGCGATAGAGGGATATTTGCGCGATCCGTACGAAGAGTGAGATCGCTTACCGCTCGCCGGCTATAGGTTTATGATATTCCGTTGCTCATCGAGGTCCGCATGTTTACCGGCATCGTGGAAGAATTGGGGCGCGTAGCACGCATCGAGCAAAACGGCGAAAATCGTCGTATCACCATTGCCGCCGAGCACACGGCCCGGGAATTGAATACCGGCGACAGTATCGCTGTCAGCGGAGTCTGCTTGACCGCGCTTGATATCCAGCCCGGCTCGTTCTGCGCCGATCTGGCTCCGGAAACCTGGGAGCGTACGTCGTTCTCGCGCATGCATGAAGGCGCGCTGGTCAACCTGGAGCTGCCCATGAAAGCCGATGCCCGCTTCGGCGGTCACATCGTGCAAGGCCACGTGGATGGCGTCGGCAAGCTCATCGCCCTCGAGCGTATTGCCGATTCGGAAAACTGGTGGTTGCGCGTTGAGTTGCCCCACGACGTGGAGAAATACACGGTCTACAAAGGATCCATCTCGATTGAAGGCATTAGTCTCACCGTGGCGAAACTCGAAGGCAGGAACTGCACCGTTGCCATCATCCCTCACACCGTAGAGATGACCAACCTCAACTCGCTGCGGCCCGGGGATCCGGTGAATCTGGAAGCCGATCTGATTGCCAAGTATGTCGAAAAGATGATGGGCAGAGAGTCAGCTGAACTTGCCTTCACCGTGGACGAGTTAGTGCAGCAAGGGTTTTGAAGGCAGTGGGCAGTAGTCAGCGGCCAGTGAGCAGTGACCAGCTGAGACTCATCAGAATATGGTTTCGAGACATGCAGAACATCAGGATTGCGCGATCTCACGAAACGATTTCTGCAAACAATTCCGGCCTCTGCGGCGACTGCTTGCACGCCCGGCGAGTAACATCCGACAAAGGTTCGACCTTTCTTCAGTGTCAGCTTTCGTTCACCGATTCACGGTTTGCGAAGTATCCGCGCCTTCCGGTTCTCACTTGCAGCGGCTACGTTAAACACTCAGGCTCGGCGAGTCCGCCGTGATCTTCAACTCCCAGCTTCAACTCGTCCAATTCAAGGAACTCCTGCACGATCGGCTCAGTGGATTTTTCCAGTTCCGCGTAAGTGCCAAAGAAAATCGACTTTCCTTCGTATAGAAACACCACGCGGTCAGCCAACTTCTGCGCGAGACGCATGTCGTGGGTAACGACGATACTGGTCAGTCCCAGTTGCAGCTTGAGCCGTTTGATGAGATCGCCGAGCAGTTGCGCCATCAGAGGATCGACCATGGTTGTCGGCTCGTCGTAGAGAACGCATTCGGGACGCGCTGCCAGCGCCCGGGCGATGGCTACCGAGCGTTTCATGCCGGTTGAGAGATCGGACGGCAGCAGGTCGCGCATCTCCTGCACGCCCACCATCTTCAGCAATCCGTCGACGATCTCGTAAATCTGATCTTCGTTCAAATCTCGACTTTCGCGCAGGGGGAACGCCACATTCTCGCCCACCGTGAGGGAGTCAAACAACGCCCCGTTCTGAAAAACCATCGTGACTTTTTTTCGGATGGCTTCCATCTGGCGTTCAGAAAAGTCGGTGATGTCCTCGCCGGCGACGATCACCCGGCCCGAGTCGGCCTTGAGAAAACCAACAATAAGTTGCAGCGAAACCGATTTACCCACCC
>Ga0210398_10001183_pt1 | contig 27778 bp, 27 predicted proteins | sample IncBWC4OmetaG_FD_161047 | JGI IMG/M metagenome (GOLD analysis project Ga0210398, IMG submission 161047) | Forest soil microbial communities from Barre Woods Harvard Forest LTER site, Petersham, Massachusetts, United States - Inc-BW-C-4-O | ecosystem: Environmental > Terrestrial > Soil >... | reverse complement strand
TCTCGCGGCGGGCATGACGCCCATGCCGCTCCGCGCCGACGGCGGCGAGCAGCTGCGGTTGGCGCGGCCGCGGGAGGACTTCGCTCCCGAGATGCGCGATGGGTTCTATCTCGTGCCGAGGCTCGCCACGCACGAGGACGTGGACGAATGAAAGCGGACTTTGGGCGGGCCGCCGGGCTCAACATCATTCTGGCCGAGGATCCCGTAGCGCGGCCGTCGGTCGACCACGGGCCGCTCCACGACATCCCGGTCGCGATCAAGGACAACATCGCGACGTTGAGCATGCCGACATCATGCGGGTCGCGTATTCTGGCAGGCTATATAAGCCCATATGAAGCCACAGTCGTGTCGAGGTTGCGCGCGGCTGGGGCGGTCGTTGCGTGCAAGACGAACATGGACGAGTTCGCGATGGGATCGTCGACCGAGCACAGCGCGTTCGGACCTGCACGGAACCCCGTCGATCCTACGCGCGTGCCGGGCGGGTCATCTGGCGGTTCGGCCGCCGCGGTTGCTGTTGGCGTCGTGCCGATCGCGCTCGGCTCGGAGACCGGGGGATCCGTGCGGCAGCCCGCGGCGTTCTGCGGTGTCGTCGGCGTCAAGCCAACGTATGGGCGCGTCAGCCGGTTCGGGCTCGTGGCCTTTGCGTCGTCGCTCGATCAAGTCGGGGTGTTCGGGCGAACCGTGGACGACTCGGCGCTGGCAATGCAGATCATTGCTGGGCGCGATCCGATGGATGCGACTTCGGCTGACATCCCCGTGCCGGAATATCGCACGGCCGCTGCGCGGCCAGTGTCTACGCTGACTATCGGGCGGCCGCGCGAATACTTTCCGCCCGAATTGGATCCGGCGATTCGCACGCGCTGCGACGAGGTGCTGGAAGGGTTGAGGGCGCAAGGGGCCACCATTAGGGACGTGTCCCTGCCTCATTCCGGCTTGGCGATTCCCGTCTATTACATCATCGCACCTGCCGAGGCGTCGTCGAACCTGGCCCGGTTCGATGGAGTGCGATATGGGCTCCGCGTGACCGGCGACGGGCTCACTGCGATGTATGAGGCGACGCGCTCGAAAGGGTTTGGAGCCGAGGTCACCCGGCGGATCTTGCTCGGGACGTATGTGCTCTCGGCCGGATATTACGACGCGTACTACAAGAAAGCCCAGCAAGTACGAGCGCTGATCACCCAAGACTTCCACAACGTGTTCAACAGCGGCGTCGACGTCCTCTTTACGCCAACGACTCCGACGCCCGCGTTCAAGATCGGCGCGGTGTCGGATCCGTACGAGATGTACTTGAACGACATCTTCACGTGCACGGCGAATCTCGCTGGGAACCCGGCGATCTCGGTGCCGATCGGGACCGTCAACGGACTGCCGATCGGGGGACAGATCATCGCGCCGCATTTTGACGAGCAGGCGATGTTCGCGGCGGCATACGCGGTGGAACGGTTATGAGCGACTATGAGATGGTGGTCGGGCTGGAAGTGCACGTCCAGCTCAAGACCCGGACGAAGGCGTTCTGCAACTCGCCGACGACGTTCGGCGCCGAGCCGAACGTCAATACGTGCCCCATCTGCTTGGCGCTGCCTGGGGCGCTGCCGGTCCTGAACGCGCATGCCGTGGAGCTCGCGGTGCGGGCCGCCCTGGCGCTCGGGTGCAACGTGCACGGCACGTCGATCTTTGCGAGGAAGAATTACTTCTATCCGGACCTCCCCAAAGGGTATCAGATCTCGCAGTATGATCGCCCGCTGGCGACTGGTGGGAGATTGGCCGGTGTTGGGATCACCCGCGTGCACATGGAAGAAGACGCGGGGAAGTCGATTCATGATCGCTATACCGGAGCGACCGCGATCGACTTGAACCGCGCGGGCGTCCCGTTGATCGAGATCGTGAGCGAGCCGGACATCCGGTCGGCGCAAGAAGCCCGGCGATATCTGCAGACGCTCAAGCAAGTGCTGGAGTATGTCGACGTGAGCGATGTCGACATGGAGAAGGGGAGCCTCCGCGTCGACGCGAACGTCTCGGCGCGGCGCGCGGGAGAGACGAAGTTCGGCACGAAGACCGAGGTCAAGAACATGAACACGTTCTCGGGCGTCGAGAAGGCGCTCGAGGCCGAGTTCGCGCGGCAAGTCGTGGTGTTGGAGACCGGCGGCCGCGTGGTGCAGCAGACCATGCTCTGGGATGGGGCCAAGGGCGAGGTACGCCCGGCGCGGTCGAAAGAGGAGAGTCACGACTACCGCTACTTCCCCGAGCCGGATCTTCCGCCACTCGTGCTCACGGACGCCTATGTCGAGCAGATCCGGCGAGCGCTCCCCGAGCTGCCCGACGCGCGCCGGGCACGCTTCCGGGAGCAATACGGGCTAGGCGATCAGGAGATCGACGAGCTCGTCGCCGATATCCCGCTGGCGGCGTATTTCGAGGAGACCGCGAAGGCGTCCGGGAATGCCAAGACCTCCGCCAACTGGGTGCGCGGTGAGCTGCTCGCGGCGTTGCGCGCCGGCGGAGTGGCGATACAAACGTTTCCGGTGCGGCCCAAGGCGCTGGCCGAGCTGCTGGGCCTCGTGGGCGATGGGGCGGTGTCGCATACGGCAGCCCGGACGATCTTCGAGAAGATGATTGCGACAGGGGAGGGCGCCGGGCAGATCGCCGATCGCGAGGGGTTGCGTAAAGTCAGCGACGACGCGGCGCTCGAGCAGTGGATCGCCGAGGTGAGGACGGAGAATCCCACCGAATGGACGCGATTTCAGGCCGGGGAGACGAAACTCCAGAAGGTGCTTGTCGGTCTAGTGATGAAGAAGTCGAAAGGGAAGGCCGACCCGCAACGCGTGAATCAACTGCTCGCTGGAGGGGTGTGATCCGACTCGGAGTGCTGGGCGCCGTGGTAGCGTTGTCGACCGCATTCGGCCAAGGGAATCGATCAGCGCCAACGCTGTTCGCGCCCGGGGTCGTCTCGAGCGTCGGCAATGCCGCCTCTCCGACGTTCACGCCGCGCGGCGATACCATGTTCTTCACGCGGACGACCGACTCGTCGAGCGTGATCATGGAATCCGATCGCGCCAACGGCGCCTGGTCGGAGCCCCGGCCCGCGTCGTTCTCCGGCCACTACCCCGAGCAGCAACCGGCGCTCGCGCCGGACGGCTCGTTCCTGGTGTATGTGTCGGTGCGCGACCACGTCGCGAACCTCTGGCGCGTGACCCGCGACGGTCTGGGGTGGAGCGCGCCCGAGCGCCTCCCGGATGCCGTGAATATCGGCACGTCGGTCTGGCGACCGAGCGTCGCGGCCGACGGCAGCATCTACTTCTTCGTCATCACGAAGACCGAAGAGAGTCGCACCATGCGCCTCTGGCGCTCGGCCTACGACGCGGGAGCATACCAGCCCGCGGCGCCCCTGCCGTTCAGCCACGATAGCACGAACGATGTCGATCCCGAGATCGCGCCCGATCAGTCGTATATCGTGTTCGCGAGCTCAGGCCGCGCGGCGGTCGACGATCCGCACGAGCATCTCTACGTGTCCGTCAGGCGCGGCGACGCTTGGGGGCCGGTCGTGCCCCTGCAATTCACGGGAAACGACGCGCTCGGTGTCGATGACAACGAGCCGCGCCTCGACCCGGGTCAGCACATGTTGTACTTCACGAGCGACCGCTCCGTGCTCGTCATGTTCCCGCATGCGAACGAGCCGCTCGACCAGCCCATCACCGAGACGACCAACGTCTGGTTGATGCCGGCGGCCATCCCGCGCAGCTAGCGGTTCTCGAGCAGGGGTTCGATTTTGTCGAACTGCTGATGCCAGGCAATTTTGGATAAGAATTTCACGAAGAGCGGAATCCCCGCTTCCGTTACCGTGACCTTTGTTTTCCCGCCCGATTCAGTGAACTCGGTCGTCACGATAATTTCGTTCGGCCAATGACCAGGAACTGGTGCTTGCGAGCCCGGAATTGCTCTGCCGGTCGCATCGGAAAACGAGCTCGTGGACACGATTCTGCGATTCGGAACGAGCTCCGTATAGACGCCGGTGTTCCAAAACATTTCCCCCTTCGGGGACTTCATTGACCAGAGATAGGTCCCGCCTACTCGTGGGTCGTTCCTGATGCTCGGCGCGACAAAATCCTTGGTGCCCCACCACTGCTTGATGAGGTCAGGATCATTCCAGACCCGCCACAGTTTATCGGAGGGAGCGTTGAAGGTTCGCTCAAAGGAACCGGTCGTGTTGACCCTGAGGGCAACAAAGATAAGTACGGCGAGTGCCGACACAGCGCCGGCGAAGATCTTGTAGATCATGTGAGCAGCTTTGCCAGACCGTCGTAGCTAGCGGCAAGGCCATGCTCCATGCCCGAGGCAATGGTGGCATCGCGGGCCTCTCGCGAGGGATACAGCACAACGCTTCTGAGTGTCGTTTGACCGTGGTCCTCGCTGAGCGAGGCGGTCGCGATCTGTTCTCCTGATTGAGGCTCACACCCGAGATCGAAGGACTCCGTGTTGACGATGCGCTCGGACGGAACAATCTCGCGATAGACGCCATGCATCCCCATGTTCGTGCCGTCAGCATGGCACCACTCATAACGGAAGACGCCGCCGACTTTCAGGTCGATCTCGCAATTCACCATCGACCAGCCGGGAGGGCCGACCAACCAACGCTTCACCAACTCGGGAGTTGTCATGGCTTTGAAGACAAGGCTCCTGGGCGCTTGGAAGACGCGAGTCAGGACGATCTCCCGGTCGCCGCGGGTGGTGAGCTTTAGTCCATGCTCATTTTGTGCGGCCATGTTTTTTCTCCTGAGCTTGCATTTCCTTCAACAGCACGTCGAGGCGTTGAAAGTTCGCTTCCAAGGTTTGTCGATAGCGTTCTAGCCAGTGAGTGGCTTCAACGATCGGGCGCAATTCGACTCGGCGCGGCCGCCGCTGCGCGTCTTGCCGCTGCGAGATCAATCCTGCTCGCTCCAAGACCTTCAGGTGTCGCGAGATGGCGGGCTGCGTCATCGCAAACGGCTCGGCCAATTCCAAAACCGTCGCTTCACCCGCAGCGAGTCGCGCCAGGATGGCGCGTCTCGTCGGGTCGGAAAGGGCGGAGAATGTTGCGTCGAGTTGTTCTGAAAGCTTCATAAATGTCATGTTATATAACAAGTGCATTATATAACATGATACGACTGGCGATGTCAATACCGTTCCGCGCTGCTAGTTGGAGCCCGGGATGGGTTGGTCGGCTGACATCCAGGCGTGCCAGGTGCCACCCTCGAAGCGGTAGACATCGATCCAGCGGACGCCCTTGTAGATGCCCGTGACGACGACGGAGGCGCCGTGAAATTCCACGGTGGCCGATGGTGGGAATTCGGGCAGGGGCTTGTTGGGATCTCCGCTGCGGAGCGACTTGGCGAGCTCCGCGGCGCGGTCGGCGACCACGCCCGTGCGTGAGTACCCCACGTAGTCGCTCGTGAGGAGGCAGCGCAGGAACGCGGTGTCGGCGCGGACAAAAGCGACGCTCCACGCGCTGTCGACGCGCCGCACAGTGGCGGCGTCCATGTGCTGGTCAGACAGCTGGTGGGCCTGACATGGCGATACGGCGAGGAGCAAGGCGGCGAGCAGCATGCCGAATAGTGCGCGGCCAGTCCGGGAACAGCGAGCGATAGTCAGTGAGACTCGACCATCGTGCAGCGATCGCGTCGCTAGACCGTGCCAGTCGCGAAGCGCGCGACATCGGCGTAGGCGGCATCGCGTTGGGCGTCGGTCGCATTCGGCGCGACCACGTACGTGGCGAAGAGGAGAGGACGGCGACCCGGTGGCCAGGCGATGGCGAGGTCGCCGCTCACGCCTCGGCCCGTGCCAATCTTGTCGCCGGCCCGCCAGCCGCTCGGGAGGCCAGCGCGGATTCGTGCCAGCCCGCGGGTGGATGCGACGAGCCATGACGTGAGGCGGTCGCGTGAGGTTGGAGAGAGGACGTTGCCCGTCAGGATCGCGCGCATGTCGCCGAGGATGGCGGCGGGACTCGTCGTGTCGCGCTCCTCGCCGGGGTGCCAGTCATTCAATGTCGGCTCGGTCCGATCGAGGCGCGTGACCGAGTCGCCGAGCGTGCGGACGTAGGCCGTGATCGCCGAGGGGCCGCTGAGCGTGCCGAGGATGAGGTTGGCGGCGGTGTTGTCGCTTTGCTCGATGGCGGCGGCGCAGAGGTCGTCGAGCGTCATGCTGCCCTCGCTGACGTGCGCGCGTGTGACTGGCGCGTACTCGAGGAGATCGCTCTCGCTGTAGGCGATGCGGCGGTCGAGTTGCTCCTGGCCCGCATCGACGCGAGACAGCACGGCGGTCGCCGCCAGCAGCTTGAACGTGCTGCACATTGGAAAGCGCTCGCCCTCGTGGTACTCGCGTGTGTGGTCTGTGTGCGTGTCGAGTACCGCGACGCCCAGGCGGCCGCCGAGGCGCTGCTCGATGGAGGCGAGGCTGTCGCCGGGGATCGCGCGGCGGACGCCCAGCGCGATGGCGGTCAGGTGGGCGAGAAAGAGGCGGCGATCGGACAACGGTTATTTCGGGAGACGCTCGAGCGTGTCCGCGGCGAGCTTCTCCGCTCTGGCGAGCGCGGAGTCGGCGCTCACCTTCACATCGGGCTCGACGCCGGTGCCTTCCCAGCTGGTGTGGGTGATGGGACTGACGGCGGTCGCGAACGGCACGGCGATCGCGAACCGGTTGCCGATGCGGTGCGCGTCGACCGGGTGCGCGCCGCCGCCCGTGGTCTCGCCGACGATCGTCGCGCGCTTCAAGTTCTTGAGGTCGTACGTGAACGCCTCGCCGGCGGAGAACGTCTGCTTCGAGGTCAACACGTAGGCCGGCTTCCCAGCCAGACTCTTACCGGGCACGTAGGGGAGCGTCCAGTACTGCTGCGTCGAGCTGTCCTTCCGCGTCCAGATGTCGCTCAAGCGCGTCGGATGGTCGAACAGATACGAGCAGATGAACTGCACCATGTCCGGATCGCCACCGTTGTTCTGGCGCAGGTCGAAGATGATCGCGCCGGTGTTGGCCAGGAAGTTCATCGCCGCCGTAGCGGTCGGCGCGCAGACTTCCGCCGGGCCGAAGGCGTTGAGCTCGAGGTAGCCGATGTTGCCGGGCAGGATCTCCGCTTTCTCGAATGCGCAGTTGTTCTGTTCCATCCTGCGACGGAGCCCGGTATCGGGTGGGGCAAAAAACCCCGGGGGCCACGGGACGGCGCTGAACATCAGGCGCACGTGCTTGTCATGACTGACATCCCGCAGATGCGACGTCAACAGATCGGCGAAGTCGTCGCCGTCGCTCAGCGTGTCGTAGTCCCCGTGCTTCTGGTCCGCGCGGAGCGCATCGACCATGCGCTTCGCGACGGCCGGCGTCACGTAGAACTCGTCGAGGTCGACGATGGTGCTGTCGATCACCCGCGCGCGCGTCGCCGCGTCGATCCTCGTGTCGATCTCGGACTGCGATGCGCCCGGTGGCAGCGGGTGGAACGCGAGCCGCGCCACGCGGGCGGGATCAGTGTCTTTGACGTCGAGCACCGCCAACACCGCAGGGCCGCGGTGACCCGCGAGGAGCACCTCGAGGTGCACGCGTTCGCTCCGAACGATTCGTTGGACGTCGAATCCGTCGCTCCTCGTGCGAAAGCGGAGGATCCCATCGACCGTCTGATCCGGTGCGTACTTTTGCACGTACGCGGCGATCGTGTTGGGGTCCCCGCTGTTGAGCGCGGCCAGCCATGCGCCGAACGTCCGCCCCGCCGGCGTGTCAGGGATCGGCGGCAGCTGGGCGGACGCGGTCAGGGCGCACAGCACCAACAGGGTACCGGGGGTCATCCCGGAAGGTAGAGCGGAGCCGGGAGGGTCGCGGCGTACCGCAGCGATGTCGGCGGGAGGCCGAACTGGCGTTCGGCGTCCTCGGCGAGATGCACATCGCCGCCGCGGCGGAGCGCGGCGCGGCGGACGCGCTTGGCGAGTTGGAGCGGCTCGTGGCCAGCCGGATCCAATAGGTACGGCTCCGAGCTATCGAGGCGCTGGAGCAGGTCCATCACGAAATCGTAGGAGCGCGCGATGTAGGCGGCGATGTCGTCGTTCGCGAGATCCCAGCGGCTATTCTCGGAGACGAGTTGCACGATCCGCTGCCAGGACTCGGTGTCGGTGACGTAGACCATGCCGCGGAAAATTCGGCGATTGGTCTGTGTGCTGAAGATCGTCGGGCTCAGGATCCGATCGAGGTGCTCATCGGAGCGCGTGTGGTCCAGCAAGAGGAGCTCGACCGCGCGGTGGCCCGGGCGTTCGCCCAGGTGCCCCTCGAACCGGCTCTCCCAGTAGCTGTGCCCGAGGCCGATCGTGGTCGAGGTCAGCGCGAGCTGGCGCGGCACGAAATAGTTGTGGGCGACGACGTCGGCGGCGAGGTGGGCCAGGTAGCCGAGGCCGAACGCGCGGAGGGGGCCGTCGTTCGCGGCGTCGTAGATCTCGAATCCGACGTGCCAGGAATGGCAGTGCCGGCCGACTGGAGCGTACTTCTTGGCCATGCTCGTGTCGGCGGCGATCGACCCGTAAAGGAAGTCGTACGGGAATGCGCGGAGGAGGTCAGCGACCGCTGCCGGTAGGAGGCTTACGGACCGCATGACGGCCTCGCCGAGGAACACGTGGGTTCCGGGCGTCCATGCGTACGCCGTCGCCGGCGTGAGGGCCACGACGGCGACGGCGAGGAGGACGATGAGTCCTACGTACCTATAGTCCAACGCGGGATCGCTGCCGGCGCAGTCGCTTCCGGAGCGCGCGGAGCTCGCCCTCGACGGTACGGTCGATCGCGTCGCGGGCGGTCTCGACGTATTCGGACAGGCGCTCTTTGATCTCCTCGCCGTTTGGTAGCGAGTCCAGCCACGCTTCGCCGCGTTTGCGGGCGCGGCTTGCCGTGTCGCGGGCGACGTCGCCCAGGTGGGGGCTCCGGCGCGGACGGAGCAGTAAGGTGGCGGCTACGCCAATGGCCGCGCCGACGAGCGCGGCGGCAACCATGTCGGTCTGGACCTCGCGGTCGGCCAGCCGTTTCTTGAGACGAGGGAACCCTTCCCGGAATTTACTCTTCACGCCGTTGGCCTCGGATTCGTGGCTGTGCGCGTCGTCCAGATGATCCTGCATCGTCGTGGCCATTCTTCCTCCCGTTGTCGCTGAGTCCCAATGCCGCGGTCCCCGCACGGACCCCGTGCGCGACAGCCGCGACGGAGACTACCGCATCCTCCAGGCCGTCACGGAGAATACCGTACGCCGTGTCGAGCTCGCCTATGTGCTCATTGGCCCGGTTGCCGATCTCGCGCAGGCGGACGTCGGCATCCGTGACGAGCCGGTGCACGACCGCAGTGTCTTCGCGGGCCTGGACTGCGATATCGCGGAGCTCACCCAAGAGGACCGTCGCGTCCCGGAGCATGGGGGCGGCCACGCCCAGCATTTTCGTGACCTCCTCGCTGCCGCGCTGGAGTTGGCGGCGAATCACGACGGACGCCACGATCGCGCCCACCGCCAGAATCGCGAGGGCCACCAGAAGGACACAGGTCGCGACGGTCTGCACGATCTGCAGCCAGGCCGGCACCATGCGAGTCTCCTGGGATAGAGTTGTGTTCGAGAACTGCCGAACATTGCAAGGCGGGGGCCACGCCTGGCAACCCGCGCTGTGCGCAGCGCCTTCGGCGACCGCACACGGTGAGGACCTGGGCCGACTCGCGGGAATGCCCGGCCTTTCGCATGGCCGACTACGGTCGTCTGTATATGGACCGTCGCGGCAGTTCCGCGGCGGCCCACGGCCGACGCATCCAATAGGACAAGGCAAGAAAGTCACGAGCGAAGCGAGTGACGTTTCTTGACTGGGGGCGTCGAGGGCGGACATCCTAACGCGATAATGACTGTTCAATTCATGGTAGAAGGCGGCCGGAAGCTGTCGGGCACAGTCCGGCCGTCCGGCAACAAGAACGCGGCGCTGCCGATCGTGGCCGCCGCGCTCCTGACCGATCAGCCGGTCGAGCTGTCGAATGTCCCCCGCATCAACGACATCGAGACGCTCGTCGATCTCCTCCGATCGGTTGGCGCCTCGGTGGAGTGGTCCGGACCGCACGAGCTCAAGATCCACGCAAAGGAGATCCGGGCCGCGTCGCTCGATCCGAGATTGTGCGCGCGGATCCGCGCGTCGATTCTCCTGGCCGGGCCCCTCCTGGCGCGATGCAAGTCGGTCCAGCTTCCGCCGCCCGGCGGCGATGTGATCGGGCGGCGACGCGTCGATACCCACTTTCTGGCGCTCGAACAGCTCGGGGCGACGTTCACGCTGAACGGGAAGTTCGAGATCAGCGCGCCCCGCCTCGTTGGCGCGGACGTGTTCCTCGACGAGCCGAGCGTGACGGCGACGGAGAATGCGCTGATGGCGGCGGTCGCCGCGACCGGGACGACCGTTCTGCGCAATGCGGCCAGCGAGCCTCACGTGCAGGATCTCGCGCATTTCCTGGTGGCGATGGGCGCGGAGATCGAAGGCATCGGCACGAATACCCTGACCATCCATGGCGCGCGCCCGCTTCGCGGCGTGCGGTACACGATCGGGCCCGATCACATCGAGGTCGGATCGTTCATCGGGCTGGCGGCCGTGACCCGGTCAGAGTTGAGAATTGCCGACGCCGGCGTCGAGCATCTGCGGTCCGTCAGAATGGGATTTGCGCGACTTGGGGTCGAGTGTGTCGTGGACGGCCCGGACCTGATCGTGCCGGCGCATCAGAGCTTGGAGATCCGGAGCGACCTGGGAGGGCATGTCCCAAAGCTCGAGGACCAGCCATGGCCGGCATTCCCGGCGGATCTCATGTCGATCGCCATCGTCACGGCGACCCAGTGCCGTGGCTTGATCTTGATGCACGAGAAGATGTTCGAGTCGCGCATGTTCTTCGTGGACAAGCTGGTCGGTATGGGCGCGCGCATCGTGCTCTGCGACCCGCACCGGGTGCTGGTCGCGGGACCGTCGGATCTGCGGGCGTCGACCGTCGAGTCGCCCGACATCCGCGCGGGCATGGCGATGCTGCTGGCCGCGCTCTGCGCGAATGGGACGAGCACGATCAACAACGTCGGGCAGATCGACCGCGGCTATGAGCGCATCGACGAGCGGCTGAACGCCCTGGGCGCCCGTATCGAACGCGTGGTCCACACGCGATATTTGACGCCTACCCGATGACAACGACCGCGGTCACGACACTCGAGCCCATCGACGTTTTCACCTCTTTCGGGGTGCGGGCGTATGTGACGACTCGTGCGTTCGGATCGCTCAGCACGCAAGGTGACGAGTCCGTCCAGGACGTGATCGGCCGCTGGGACGCGCTGCGGCTCGGCGTGCTCCGCGCGCCGCGGTTCGCGACGGGGCGACAGGTGCACGGCACGCGCGTGGCCATGCACGATGGATCGTGGACCGGTTGGCTGAGGGTGGATGATGCCGACGGGCACTATGCGCCCGATCGCGGCACCGGTCTCGCGGTGACTGTGGCTGACTGCGTACCGGTTCTCATTGCGCATCCGTCCGGAGCCGTGGCCGCGCTTCACGCGGGATGGCGCGGGACCGCCGCCGGTATCATGCGGAAAGCGCTGACGGTGATGGCCGAGGATGGGCTAGCGTTGAGGGAGCTGCGCGTGCATCTCGGGCCCGCGATTTGTGGGCGATGCTACGAGGTGAGCCCGGAGGTCTACGCACAACTGACGGGCAAGATCGTCGAGACTCCGACCACGGTGGATCTGCGGGGATTGCTCGCGGGGCAGGCGTGTGCTGCCGGCGTGAGAGCCGTGACGGTCAGTGACGATTGTTCGCGGTGCGACGACGACCGATTTTTCTCTCATCGCGGCGGCGACGCCGGGCGACAGGCGGCGGCCATTATAGCCGATTAGGCGCTGGATGGGTTGACCCCTGTTAGGGGGACGTTATGTTTCTATGTCTGGCAATGTGGGGGAGGTTCCCCACATTTTTTTATTCTCATCGGTTGTGAAATCAGAACTGGAAATCGTTGTCGAGGGCGCACTTGACGGGTTGGGGTTCGACCTGGTCGACTTGCGCCGGCAGGGTAGCCGGGCTCGTCCCGCGGTCGAGATTCGAATCGATCGGAGGGACGGGCAACGGGTGACGGTCGAAGACTGCGCGCGAGTCTCGCGCGTGATCGAGCCGTTGGTTGGCGAGCAAACTGAGCTGCAGGTGTCGTCCCCCGGGGCGGACCGGCCGCTCAAGACGGAGCAGGACTGGCGACGGTTCGTCGGGCGGCGGGCGCTGATCAAGAGCGCCGCCTTCGGCGGACGCAAAGAGGTCGAGATCGTTGGTGTCGAGGGAGCGGGTGATGACTTCGTGGTCAAAGTGCGTGAGGGAGCAAGCGAGTACCAGCTAACGCTACCAGCGATAGTTGAAGCACGGTTGACGTTCAATTGGGACAGGGGTGTGACGGATGGTCGGCTCCGCTGAAATTCTGACGGCAATTCGCGAGTTATCGAACTCGAAGAGTCTCGGACGAGGAGAGCTCCACGAGCTGCTCAAGGACGGCATTATGGCCGCCCTCGCGAAGAAACATGGCCCGAACGTCCAGGCCGAGGTCGTGATCGATGACGACCGCGGCACGCTCGGCATCACGCTGCTCAAGAACGTCGTCGATAGCGTCGAGGACTCGAGCAAAGAGGTCTCTCTCGACGACGCGCGGTTCGAGGACCCGGAGTTTCAGGTCGGCGATGTCATGGAGATTCCGGTGGACTTCGCGGAGTTCGGCCGCACGGCCGTGCAGGCCGCGAAGCAGCGGATCATCCAGCGCGTGCGCGAGGGCGAGCGGTCGAAGATTCGCGACGAGTTCACCGGGCGGGTCGGCGAGCTGCTCTCGGGCGAGATCCAGCAGATCGAGCGCGGCAAGCTCGTGGTCATGCTGAACAAGTTCCGCGAGGCGGAAGCGATTATCCCGTACCGGGAGCAAAACCACCGCGAACACTTTCACCAGGGCGAGCCGATTCGCGCCGTGCTCAAGCGCGTCGAAGAGACTCCCAAGGGGCCCCGGCTGATTCTGTCTCGCGCTGATGCGCTGTTCGTGAAGGCGTTGTTCAAGCTCGAAGTCCCGGAGATTCAACAGAACATCGTCGACATCCGCGCGTCGGCTCGCGAGGTTGGGAGCCGGACGAAGATCGCGGTGTTCTCGCGCGATGACTCGATCGATCCCGTTGGCGCTTGTGTGGGATTGAAAGGCTCGCGTGTGCAGGCCGTGGTCAATGAGTTGGGTGGGGAGAGGATCGATATCGTGCCGTGGTCTTCGGACCCCGAGCGCTTCGCCAAGCTGGCGTTGGCGCCGGCCCGAGTGGCCCGAGTGTTCAGCGATCCGTCGACCAAGACGATTCAAGCGGTGGTCGATGAAGATCAGCTTTCATTGGCGATCGGTCGCAATGGTCAGAACGTGCGACTGGCGTCGGAGCTGACCGAGTGGAAGATCGACCTCTACTCCAGTCGCGAGTGGCTGGAGCGGGCTGGTGAGGCGCCGCTCTTTGCGCCGCTGCCCGAGGAGCGGGTCGAGGATGCTGGCGATGTGAAGCTGACGGAGATCGAGGGCCTGGAGCCGGCGACGGTCGCCGTGCTCGAGGAAGCTGGATATCGGACGTTGAACGACGTGATCGACCTCGAGCGGGAAGACCTCCTGCGTCTGCCGGGCATCGCGCCGGCGGAGGCGGATCGTATCATGTCGATCATCGATGAGCTGACGAGTGACGAGGGTGGAGGGGCGGCTGCCTGAGGTCGTGGCACGGCCAGAGGTGGTGCAGAAGCTCATGGGGCTGATTGGCCTCGGGCTTCGCGGGCGACTCGCGGTCAGCGGCGTCCAGGCGGTGCGGGAGGCGGCGCTGCGCGGGCGGTTGCGGTTGGCGATCGTCGCGCCGGATGCGTCGCGGCATAGCCTCGCGAAAGTGGTTCCGCTGCTCGATGCGCGGCGCGTACGGCGAGTGAGCGGTCCGGGCGTTGCACAGCTCGGGGCAGCGGCAGTCGGGATAGTGGACCACCAGCTGGCGAAGGGGATCGAGGCGCTGGTGGAATCGAAGGGAGGGGTGGAGTGAGCAAGCTTCGCGTACACGATATGGCGGGCGAATTCGGCATCTCGCCGGACGAGGTGATGAATTTGCTGCGCACGATGGACGTGCCGGTCCGCAACGAGGCGAGCGCGCTGACGGACGATCAGGTCTCGCGCGTGCGTGCCCGCTGGGAGCGCGAGAAGCGCGCGCGTGCCGAGAAGCCGGCTCCCGCTGCCTCCCGGCGCCGGCGTGGCTCCACCACCAGTGCTGCTGTCGAGGCGCCTGCTCCAGCGGCTGCCGGCAACGGATCGGGTGCTGCTGCCGCGGGTGCCACTGGCGTTCGTCGCCGTCGCGCGGCCGACGTCCAAGCCGCGAATGCCGAAGCGGCTGAGCTCGAGGAGCTGCCTGAGGAAGTCGAGGTCGAGGAACTCCCACCCCCTCGTGCCGAGCCACGTCCTGAGCCTCGTGTCGAGCCGGTGAGCACAGCGCCCTCGGTGACTGCGCCCCCGGCTACGCCGACGGTGCCGCCGCGTCCGAGTACGCCACAGGAGCGGCCCGTGAGCGCGCAACCTACTGCGCCGCATCGGCCGAGTGCTCCACCGCATCGGCCGAGTGCGCCAGCGGACCAGTCAGGTGCACCGATGACGGCCGCGCCATCCGGCGGCGCGTCGGCAGGTGGTGCGCCGACGAGCACGCCGAGCTCGCCGGCTGATCCCAATCGCCCGCGCCCGGTTGTGCCGGGTGCGCCGCGGCCCTTCGTGCCCGGTGCGCCGCGTCAGTCGCGGCCCGCGGGTGGGAGCGGCAGCTACAACGCGCCGCGTCCCGTGGCATCGGCCGCTCCGGGTGGAGCGCCAAATGCGGGAAGCGGGGCGCCGCCCGCGCGTCGGGATGACCGTGGCGGTGGCGGCGACAAGCGGCCGAGCTCCGGCGGCGGCGCGCCGCCGATGGGCGGTCAGATGGGTGGCGGCGCGGGCCGCCGCAAGAAGGGCAAGCGCGGCATGGTCGACCAGGAAGCCGTGACGGCGAATATCAACCGCACGATGAGCACGATGCGCGGTCCGGTCGGCCGGTCGCCGGGTGCACGCCGGCGCTTCGACGAGGGCGTGTCGCGCGAAGAGCTCGAGGCGGCGCGCGCGGCCGAGGCGGAGCGCGAGCGCAAGACCGTGCGTGTGAATGAATTCATCACGGTCAGCGAGCTGGGTGAGACCTTGAAGGTTCCGGCGACGCAGATCGTCGCGTTCGCGCTCAAGAACCTCGGGCTCATGAAGACGATCAACCAGCGACTGGACTTCGACGAGATCGAGCTCATCGCCGGCGAGTACGGCTTCCGCGCGGTGAAGGAGGCCGAGTACGCGGCCGAGGCGGCCGTGGCGGAGATCGAGGAGGATCAGACCGCGCTCGTCTGGCGGCCGCCGGTCGTAACGATCATGGGTCACGTCGACCACGGGAAGACGTCGCTGCTCGACTATATCAGAAAGGCGAACGTCGTCGCGGGTGAGGCCGGTGGGATCACGCAACACATCGGCGCGTATCACGTGTCGCTCCCGGGCGGGAAATCGATCACGTTCCTCGACACGCCGGGTCACGAGGCGTTCACGGCTATGCGCGCGCGTGGCGCGCAGGTGACCGACATCGTGGTGCTCGTCGTCGCCGCGGACGATCAGGTCATGCCGCAGACGAAGGAGGCGATCTCGCACGCCAAGAATGCGGGCGTCAAGTTGATCGTCGCGATCAACAAGATCGATCTGCCGTCGGCGAATGTCATGAAGGTCAAGCAGGATCTCTTGGCCGAAGGCGTCGTGCTCGAAGAGTTCGGCGGCGAGACGCTGGCGACGGCGATCTCGGCCAAGAAGGGCACGAATGTCGACAAGCTGCTGGAGCAGATTCTGCTGCAGGCTGAGGTCCTGGACCTGAAGGCCAATCCGGGGCGTCGGGCGACAGGGGCGGTCATCGAAGCCCAGCTCGACCCGGGCAAGGGGCCGGTGGCGACCGTGCTCGTGGAGAACGGCACGCTCAAGGTCGGCGATGATTTCATCGTCGGCATGTACGCCGGGCGTGTGCGCGCGCTGCTCGACGAGCGCAACAAGCCGGTGAAATCAGCGGGACCGGCGATTCCGGTACAGGTGCTGGGCATCGAGAAGGTGCCGAGCGCGGGCGACGTGCTGGTGGTCGTCGAAGATGCGACCGACGCGCGCGAGACGGCACAGAAGCGCGAGCGGCTCGATCGCGAGGCGCGGAATCGGCGGAGCTCGGCGAGAACCGGGGTGACGCTCGAAGACATCATGGCGCAGACCGCGGCTGGTGAGCGGCGGACGCTGCGGATCGTGATCAAGGCGGATCAAGGCGGGCCGGCCGAAGCATTGGCCGACGCGTTGGGGCAGCTCTCGACGGCGGAAGTCGAAGTGCAGGTCATCCATCGTGGCGTCGGCGCGATCAGTGAGAGTGACGTTCTCCTCGCCAAGGCCTCGGGCGCGATCATTGTCGGGTTCCATGTGCGGCCCGACAACAATGCGCGGATGGCGGCCGAGCGCGAAGGCGTCGAGATCAAGCTCTATCGCATCATCTATGAGGCGGTGGCCGAGATTCGGTCGGCGCTCGAAGGGATGCTGCGGCCGGAGGAGCGCGAGGTCATCGATGGCGACGCCGAGGTGCGCGAGATCTTCAAGGTCGCGAAGATCGGCGTCATTGCCGGGTGCTCGGTGCGCTCGGGTGTCATCAATCGCGAAGGTCGCGTGCGGGTCATCCGGAATGGGACCGAGGTCTACATGGGCCGCATCGGGTCGTTGCGGCGCTTCAAGGACGACGTGCGGGAAGTCCGGGCCGGGTTCGAGTGCGGTATCGGCATCGAGAACTTCAACGACCTCAAGGTCGGTGACGTGATCGAGGGCTTCCGGACGGAGGAGCGGGCCCGGACGCTAGCACCGGCGACATGATCTCGGCGCAGCCGAGCTCAGTCCAACCGATGTGCGCTCACGGGACGCGGAGCGGACCGTGAGCGAGAGGCGCCGGCCCGACCGGGTCGGAGAGGCGATCCGGGAGGAAGTGGCCACGTTTCTGGCGGAGGATGTCAAGGATCCTCGCGTCCGCGGGCTCGTCACGGTGACGGGCGCCGAGATCACGCGGGATCTGCGGCATGCGAAGGTGTTCGTCACCGTCATGGGGAGCGAGGCCGAGCAGATTTCGACATTCCAGGGGCTGGAGAGCGCGGCGCACCATCTGCGTTCGCGCGTCGCGAAGGCGTTGCGTTTGCGCGTGGCGCCGGAGATCGAGTTTCGGCCTGATCGGAGCGTGGCGTATGCGGCGCGGATCGACGCGTTGCTCGAGGGCCTGAAGCACCATGGGGGCCCGACTGGCTGACGGCGTGCTGCTCGTCGACAAGCCCGCCGGCTTCACGTCGCACGACATCGTCGCGATCGTCCGACGGCTCGGCGGACAGCGTCGCGTAGGGCATGCCGGCACGCTCGATCCGTTCGCCACCGGGCTCTTGGTCCTCCTGCTCGGCCGGGCGACGCGACTGCTGCCGTATCTCGCCGGCGAGCCCAAGGTCTACGACGCCGTTGTGGCGTTCGGGCGCGAGACCGACACGGACGACGCCACTGGCGTTGCTACTCACGCTGCCCCGCCGCCGCTGCGCGCCGATCTCGACGCAGCGCTGGCATCTCTCACGGGAGCGCTCCAGCAAATCCCGCCTGCGTACTCGGCCAAGCAGCAGGGTGGCCAACGCGCATATGTCGCCGCGCGCCGTGGCGCTCCATTGGACCTCGCACCCGTCGCGGTCACCGTGCACGAGTGGCGCGTCGACGCTTGGGATGGTGAGATGCTGCGAGCAACTGTCACGTGCAGCGGCGGGACGTACGTGCGCGCGTTGGCGCGAGACTTGGGGCGTGCGGCACGGAGTGCCGCGCACCTCGAGACGTTGAGAAGAACACGGAGCGGGCCGTTTCGGGTGGATGAAGCAGCGACGCTGGATGCGTTGGAACAGCGTGGCGTCGAGACGTATCTGAGATCGCCGCTGGAAGGCCTCGAGGGTTTGTGCGTGGAGGCCCTGGACCACGACGCCATCGAGCGGGTCAAGCGCGGCATGCCGGTCGGCGCCACGGCGCCTGGCGCGCGAGCCGCGCTCGTGGATCGCGAGCGACGGCTCGTCGCGGTCGCGGTAAGGGAGGGGACTGAATGGCGACCGCGCGTGGTCATGGGGGACGATGATGCCGAGTGACTGGAGCGGCGACGGAGTCAGCGGACTCCCACCGAGTGTCGACGCGACGGTCGTCACGGTCGGGACTTTCGACGGTGTGCATCGCGGCCACCAGGCAGTGCTCAGCCGCTTGGCTGAGCGATCCCGCGAGACGGGATGGAAGGGCGTGCTCGTCACGTTCGAGCCGCATCCCTTGGAGGTCGTCAATCCAGCCGCTGCGCGGCCGCTCCTCACGGTGGGGGCCGAGCGACAGGAAGTGCTGGCCGAGAGCGGGATCGACTATTGCGCGGTGGTGCCGTTCACGCCGACGCTGTCGCATTACACCGCTGAGCAGTTTGTCGAGGCGGTGTTGCTCGAGCGATTTCATATGCGCGAGCTGCTGAGCGGCTATGACAACGGATTCGGCCGCGGGCGCGAGGGCGATGTCGAGACGCTGCGCGCGATCGGCGTTCGGCGCGGGTTTCGGGTCGAGGTTGTCCCGCCGATGACCAGCGACGATGGACGTCCGATTTCGTCGACGTCTATTCGCCGCGCGGTCGCCGGCGGTGATCTGCGAAGCGCGGCTGCCGGACTCGGCCGGCCCTATTCCGTCAGCGGAGTCGTGTCGCGCGGTCACCAGCGTGGGCGTACGATCGGCTATCCGACGATCAATCTCCCGTTGCCATCGCCGCGGAAACTCTTACCGCCCGAGGGTGTGTACGCCGTCCGCGTGCAGACGCCGGTCGGGCCGTTCGGCGGCATGATGAACCTTGGGCCCAGGCCCACGTTTGGGGAGACCGACGTGACGCTCGAGGCGCACTTGTTCGACGCCAACGCTGATTGGTACGGCGCCCATGTGCGCGTCGAGTTCATCACGCGACTCCGCGACACGCAGAAATTCGACGGCATCGACGCGCTCAAAGCGCAATTGCGGCGTGACGAGGAGCACGCGCGCCGCGCATTGGCCGGCTGAGTCGCTATGCCCAGCGGGCGCTAGAGGTATGGCTGCGCAAGCCACGCCGCGCCATCGCGCAAGCGGTGCAGTAGCGGGCGGCGTTCCACGTCTTCGATCGTCAGTTGCTTTCCCGTGGCGATCTTGTTGTCGAGGATCGATGACAAGCGGGACGCGAGCGGACGCGAGTAGCACTCGACGTTGAGCTCGAAGTTGAGGCGGAGGCTACGCGGGTCGAGGTTGGCGGAGCCGATCAGCGACCACTCGCCGTCGACGATCAGCAGCTTCGAGTGGTCGAAGGGTGGCGCTGAGAGATACACGCGACATCCCCATGCGAGCACTTGGGGGAGCTGGGCGGTCATCGCCCATTGCACCATGCGCAGGTTGCCGTGCTGCGGCAGGACGATATCGACTTGAACGCCGCGCAGCGCCGCGACGCGCAGCGCGTCGATCAGTGGCGGGTCGGGTAGAAAGTACGGCGTCGACAGCCGGATCGACCGCGTCGCGGCCGCGGTCGCGCCGAGGATCACCATGAGCAGCGTCTGAAAGTCGGTGTCGGGGCCATCCGGGATCGCGCGCGCCGTGACGTCGCCGCCGGCTGCGTCAGTGTCGGGCGCCCACGTCGACTCTGGCAAATGCTCGTGCGTCGTGAACTCCCAGTCGACGGCGAAGGCCTGCATGATCTGGCGCACCACGGGTCCGCGCAGGCGGAAGTGCATGTCCTGCGTGGCGTCCGGGCGGTGCAGCGCCAGGATGCACTGGTCGCGGACGTTCATCCCGCCGCAGAATCCGATCGTGCCGTCGACGATCATCATCTTCCGATGATCGCGCAGGTTCACGTACGGGTGCGGGAAGGGAAGCACCGACGGCAGAAAGCGCGCGACGGTCACGCCGCGGCGTTTCAGCTCGTCGACGATCGGCGGATGACTGTATCGTGCGCCGACGCCATCGATGAGCACCCGGACGGCGACGCCGCGCTTCGCCGCGCGCGCGAGCGCCTCGACGAACAGCTCGCCCGCGGTGCCACGGTCGAAGATGTACGTCGCCATGGCAACCGTTCGCTGGGCGCCATTGATCGCCTCCAGCATCGCGGGATACGTCTCATCGCCATTGGCCAGTGGCTCGATCGTACATCCGCCCGCCAGCGGCAGTCGCGTCACGGTTCCGGCGATGCGCGCGACGCCGTGCATCGCGGGGGACGACGCGGTCAGCAGCTCACTCTGCGCCGGCTCGGCGCTCGTTCCGCGCATGAGCGCGGCGCGGTCGGCTGGGTCGAGCGGCGGTCGCTTGCGCATCGGGCCCAGTTGGCGGTTGATGCGGTTGATGCCGAAGACGAGATAGAGGGCTGAGCCGAGGATCGGCGTCAGCCAGACGAGACCGATCCAGCCAATGGCCGATCGGACGTCATCCTTGGTCAACAGGATGTGCGCCGTGACGCCGACGGCCAGGATCACGTGAACGGCCGTGAGGAGTCCGGCGATGGCTGAAGGCGTGGAAAGCATCACCGTCCGAAACTATAGCGATGATGTTGCAACGGCGCCTTCCCGCTATCTAGTATGAGCCTCCGCGAAAACGCTCCACTTCGCTGCGCAAGAAAGGAACGGTCAACCACGTGGTGAGCGTGGTTGTATTTCTTGGGCGAAGGGGAGGGTGACGCCTTCTCGCAGTCGCGTCCGAGAAATATCGGACTGATAGTTTAGTTGGCAGAACACTCGCTTTGTCAACCGAGAGGCGTCAGTTCGATTCTGACTCAGTCCTCCGTTCTCTTGTGCACGTTGCGTGGCTTTTTGCCAGTGCGTATTGTTGATGTGTCGACGGCAACGGGGGGCCTGACAAACCCCTGCGCACCGCGCAACGGAACCCTGCGACTGGAGGACTGAGTCAGCCCCGGGGGGCCGCCGAGAGGCGGCCTCTCGTCATTCCGGCGACCGTTGACCTTGCCGAAGCCGGAAGCGAAGTTTGCCGGCCCGTGAATCCTGACAGTCCCCTGCGGTGCGACCGCCGCCGAGACCCGCGTGCGCGAGGTCATGACGATGCCGCTTGGCGCGCTGGGGCTCGCGGCGTTGGCCTTGCGGGAAATTCGGGCGAGGATAGACGCAGAGGCCGCCTTGCGGGGTTTCGCCCGGGACGATAACCTACAAAGCTATGTCGAATTTGAGGATACGCATCGCCATCGTCCTGGCGCTCATCGGCTTGTCGCTGTGGGCTTTATGGCCGCGCAAAATCACAGAAGCGCGGCTATCAAAGGAAGGAGAAGTGCTCGTCGACCCGACCACGGGTCTGACGCTACTCGACACCGTCTGGCGCATCCCCATTAAAGAAGGGCTCGACCTTCAGGGCGGGATTCACATGGCGCTCGAGGTCAACCAGGACCACGGGACGGTGCCCAACATCAGCGATGCGATCGATCGCGCCAAGACTGTCGTGAGCACGCGCATCGACCAGTTCGGCGTAGCGGAGCCCGTGGTGCAGAAGGTCGGGACCGATCGCATCATCGTCGAGTTACCCGGCGTGAGCGACCCCAAACGGGCGCACGATATCGTGTCGCAGTCGGCGTTCCTCCAATTCCAGATCACCGACAAGACCGAAGCACTCGAAAAGGCGATTCCGCGGATCGATGCGGCGCTCAAGACCGCGAAGGTCGCGAACGTGGCGGGTGCGGCGCAGGCGCCTGGCGCGGCGGGCGGTCAGCAGCAACAGCAAGGGATTCAGGGTCTCTTTACTGGTCCCAATGATACGACGAAGAAAGGCAAGACCGGGGGCGCGAAGCACGATTCGACGTCGGCTGATACCGGGTCGCTCGCCAATACGCTCACCGGTGGCGCCTTCTCGAAGCTCGTGCAGCCGACCGGGCAGATGCCCGGCGAGTACTACGTCCTGAGGTCGGATGTCCAGGTGGTCCAGCATTACTTGGCGGTGCCCGAGGTGCAGGCCGCGTTGCCCCCTGGTAAGTCCATCCGGTGGTCGGCGGATACCGTTGTCCTCGGTGGTCGCGTTTATCGTCCGTTCTATGTCGTGGACACCCGTCCGATCATTACCGGCGAGTATCTGACCGACGCAAACCCCGCGAGTGATCCGGTCGAGGGCACGAAGGTCGAGTTTACGCTGAATCGTGAGGGCGGCCGTCGGTTCCAGACCGAGACCGCGCGTCACGTGAAAGACTATATGGCGATCGTGCTCGACACGCTCGTCATGGGGCGGCCGCCGATCATCGAAGGCGCGATCGGCACGCGCGGACAGATCACCATGGGTGGGCGTGATCTGCAGGCGGCGCAGGACTTGGCGCTTGTTCTGCGAGCTGGCGCGCTCCCTGTGCCGCTCAAGATCGTCGAGGAGCGCGCGATCGGCGCGAGCCTCGGGACCGACTCGGTGCACGCGGGGATCGAGGCGGGAATTATCGCGGTGGCGCTCGTCGTGGTGATCATGCTCGTGTATTACAAGTTCTCTGGATTCTTGGCGGTGTGCGGCCTGACGTTGTACATGCTGTACACGCTGGCGGCGCTCGCCGGATTCGATGCCGTGCTCACCCTCCCTGGCCTTGCCGGGTTTGTGCTCTCGATTGGTATCGCGGTGGATGCGAACGTGCTGATCTTCGAGCGCATTCGAGAGGAGCTCGATCACGGGAAGACGCCACGGCTCGCGATCGACGAAGGCTTCCGGCACGCAATGAGCGCGATCATCGACTCGAACGTGTCCACCGTCCTCACGGCGGCCGTCCTGTATCAGTATGGCAGCGGGTCCGTTCGCGGGTTCGCCGTCACCCTGATCGCGGGCATCCTGGCGTCGATGGTCACGTCGATCTTCGTCGTCCGGACGTTCTATATGATCTGGCTGACTCGCGCCCGCGGCGCCCAAACGATCAGCATCTGATGCTGCGCATATTCTATAACACCCACTACGATTTCATCCGCCCCTGGCGGATCATGGTCGCGCTGACCGTCGGCTTCATCGTCATCGGGCTGGGCAGCCTGTTGTTCAACGGCATCCGCTACAGCATCGATTTCACCGGCGGGACGATCATGCAGTTGCGGTTCGATCAGCCGCCCGATGTGTCGCGGCTGCGGTCGCTCTTGGACCAAGGCGGCGTACACAACGCGGAGATCCAGTCGTTCGGATCGAATCGGGAGTATACGGTCCGGGCGCAAGACCTGGCGGCCTCGCGCGGCGGCGGTACGGACTCGGTCGCGACCGAGGTGCGCGGGATTTTCGACAAGGTGTTCGGCAAGCAATATCAGGTGGTCCGGACCGAGAGCGTCGGGCCGCGCGTCGGGAATGAGCTCCGGAACGGGGCCATCAAGGCGATCCTCCTATCGTTCTTGTTGACGCTGATCTATCTCGCCTGGCGGTTCGAGAGCGGTTCGGTGTCGCGGCCGTCATCGCGACGGCGCACGACATCTGCACGACGCTGGCGTTCATCAAGCTCATGAACATCGAAGTGTCGCTGACCGTCGTTGCCGGCATTCTGACCGTCATCGGATACTCGTTGAACGACACGATCATTATTTTCGACCGCGTTCGTGAGAACCTGCGCCGGCGGCGGCGGGAGCCCCTGTACGATACGATCAATCGGTCAGTGAACGAGACGCTGCCGCGGTCGGTCATGACGCACGCGACCGCCTTGGCCGCGACGGTGGCACTGCTGATCTTTGCCGGCGAAGTCATCCGGCCGTTCGCGTGGGTGATGGCGTTTGGTATTTTCACCGGAACGTTCTCATCCATCTACGTCGCCGCGCCGGTACTGCTCTGGATCGAGCGGCGGTGGCCGCGCGAGATCTCGAACGCACAGGGCGGCCCCGCCGTCAAGAAGCCGGCGCCGCGATCGCAAAAGCCTACGGAGGCCGCCGGCGTTCGTTGATAGTCACGCCCACCTGGCCGACGCCGCGTTTGTCGACGACGTCGATCAGGTGATCGAGGCCGCGCGTGGTGCTGGCGCGGCCGCTGTCGTATGTATCGGCGAGTCGCAGGCCGCCACGACTGGCGCGCTGCGACTCGCGGCGCGGTATCCCCTGTTCGTGTACGCCACGGCCGGGGTGCATCCCGGCGAAGCCGGTACGTACGACAGGCAGCGGGACGAGCCGTGGATACGCGACGCCGTGGCGGCTGGCGCGGTGGCCATTGGCGAGTGTGGGCTCGACTATCACTATGATCACGTCGAGCCCAAGCGGCAACGAGCCGCCTTCGCCGATCAAATAGGAATGGCCGCGGCATTGGGACGGCCGCTGGTCGTGCACACGCGCGACGCCGAGGCCGATACGATGACCGCCGTGCGCGAGGCTGGGGCGGCCGGCGTGCGCGGGGTCTTGCACTGCTATACCGGGTCCCACGCGCTGGCGGAGACCGCGTTAGGGGTCGGGTGGTACGTCTCGTTTGCCGGCATCGTCACGTTTGCCAAGTGGAACGACGACGCGCTAGTCCGGCTGGTGCCGGAGGATCGTATTCTCGTCGAGACCGACGCGCCGTATCTCGCGCCGGTCCCCAAGCGTGGGCGGCGCAACGAGCCCGCGTTCGCGCGCTATACCGTTGAACGATTGGCCGCGGTGCGGAATACGACGAGTGAGGCCTTCGGCGCCGCAGTCACCGCGAACGCACGGCGCCTGTTAAATTTGCCCATCCCATTGGAGTGACCATGAGCGTCCCCTCCGACATTGAGATTGCACAGCAGGCCAAGCCCCGTCCGATCGTGGATGTCGCCGCCGATCTCGGGCTCACTCCGGATGATCTCGATCTGTACGGGAAGTACAAAGCGAAGATCCCGCTCGAGCTGACGGCGCGTCCTCCGCGCGGGCGGCTCGTCCTCGTGACCGGAATCAACCCGACAGCGGCTGGCGAAGGGAAGACGACGACCACAGTTGGGCTCACGCAAGCCTTTCGGAAGCTCGGCACGAATGCCGTCCTGTGCATCAGGGAGCCGAGCCTGGGGCCCGTGTTCGGCGTCAAAGGGGGCGCGGCGGGTGGTGGGTATGCGCAAGTCATCCCGATGGAGGATATCAATCTCCATTTCACGGGCGACTTCCACGCGATCTCGAGCGCGCACGCGCTGTTGTCGGCGATGCTCGACAATCACTTGACGCAGGGGAATCCGCTGTCGATTGATCCGCGGCGCATTACGTGGCCGCGGACGATCGATATGAACGATCGGGCGCTCCGGGATTGCGTCATCGGGCTCGGTGGTGTCGCGAACGGCGTCGTGCGCGAGGAACGGTGGGTCATCATTCCCGCGAGCGAGGTCATGGCCATCCTCGCATTGGCGACGAGTCAGGCGGATCTCGAAGCGCGGCTCTCGCGCATTATCGTCGGTGGGACAGCCGGTGCCGACCGCAAGCCTGTGCGGGCTGGGGATCTCAAGGCGTCCGGCGCCATGGCGCTTTTACTCAAGGACGCGATTCGGCCCAACCTCGTTCAGACTCTCGAGGGCGGGCCCGCGTTCGTACACGCCGGGCCATTCGGCAACATCGCCCATGGGTGCAACAGCATCTTGGCCACGCGCTCGGCCCTCGGTCTCGCGGATATTGTCATCACTGAAGCGGGGTTCGGGTCCGACCTCGGCGCCGAGAAATTCTTCGACATCAAGTGTCGGTTTGGCGGCCTCAAGCCCGAGGCGGCGGTCCTCGTGGCGACCGTGAGGGCGTTGAAGCTCAACGGTGGCGCCAACAAGAATGATTTGAAGCGCGAGGATATTGGCGCGTTGGAGAAAGGGCTGCCGAATCTCGACCGGCACATCCAGAATGTGAAGCAATTCGGCATGCCGGTGGTCGTTGCCGTGAACCGGTTTATTACGGATAGCGATCGCGAGTTGCAGATGGTCGCGGATAGGGCCAGAGCACACGGGGCACAGGCTGCGCTCTGCGACGTGTGGGAAAAGGGTGGCGCCGGTGGCGTAGAGCTCGCGCGCGCGGTGCAAGGGTTGCTCGACAGCAAGACAGCCAACTATGCGCCACTCTATCCCGCGACTTTGCCGATTCGCGATAAGATCGACACCATCGTGAAGAAAGTGTACGGGGGCGACGGCGTCGATTATACGGCGAAGGCCGAGCGGTCGATCGAGTATCTGGAGTCGATCGGGCTCGGCGAGACGCCGGTCTGTATGGCGAAAACGCAGTACTCGTTCACCGATGATGCGACCCGACTCGGCGCGCCGAAGGGATTTCGGATTACGGTCAACGAAGTGTATCCGGCGGCCGGCGCCGGGTTCGTGGTGGCGCAGGCCGGGGATATTATGACCATGCCGGGATTGCCGAAGGAGCCGGCGGCGGAGCGGATGGCGGTGCACGCCGATGGCTCGATTGTGGGCCTCTTTTAACCCTCGGGTACATGCATACGGTTGAGACGAGCAAGGCGCCGAAGCCGGTGGGTCCGTACGCGCAAGCGACCATCGCGCATCACTTCCTCTTCACGGCGGGTCAGGTGGGGCTCGATCCCGCGACCGGTCAGATCGTGACGGGCGGCGTCATTCCACAAACGCAGCAGGCGCTCGCGAACCTCACGGCGGTGCTGGCCGAACGACAGCTGACGTGGGCGGATGTCGTGAAGACGACGGTCTATCTCGCGAACATGGCCGACTTCGACGCCATGAACGAGGTGTACGCGAAGGTCATGAATGGCGCGCGGCCCGCGCGGTCGACCGTGCAAGTCGCGGCGCTGCCCAAGGGCGCCGCGGTGGAGATCGATGCGGTGGCGGCGATGAAGAAGGACAAGGGGAGCGATTCCTGAAGCACACGCGGGAAGAGATTTTTCGGCTGACCGAATTCGCGCGGTGCGCGGGGTGAGCGTCGAAAATGGGTCCGGGTGACCTGTCGCGGGCGCTCGCTCCGCTCACGCCGAGCGAAGATCCACGCCTCATCGTCGGTCGAGAGACCTTCGATGACGCGGGGATCTTTCGGCTGTCCGACGATCTCGCGCTCGTGCAGACCGTCGACTTCTTTGCGCCGATCGTGGATGACCCGTTCACGTACGGGCGGGTCGCCGCGGCGAACGCGCTGTCGGACGTCTATGCGATGGGTGGCGAGCCGCTGACCGCGCTCAACATCGTCGGGTTTCCCGTCAAGAAGCTCCCGATCGAGGTGCTGACCGAGATTTTGCGCGGCGGGCAAGCGGCGGTGCAGGAGGCTGGAGCGGTCATCGTCGGCGGGCATACCGTCGAGGACGAGGAGCTCAAGTACGGGCTCTCCGTCACCGGGCGCGTGGATCCGCGGCGCATCTTGACCAACGCCGGGGCTCGCGTTGGCGATCGGCTGTTGCTCACGAAGCCCATCGGGACGGGGCTCATCTCGACCGCGTTCAAGAAATGGCGCGGGAAGATGCCGGCCGAGGTCGAGACGCGCATGATCGAGGTCATGACGACACTCAATCGTGACGCGGCGCGCGCGGCCGTTGCGCTCGGCGTGTCGTGCGCGACGGACATCACCGGGTTCGGGCTTCTCGGCCATGCGTCGCACGTGGCGAGAGCCAGCCACGTAGGGCTGCGCATCACCGTCGATCGCGTGCCTGTGCTCGATGGGGCCGGGCAGGCTTTTGAGCGCGGCGCGCGGACGGCTGGAGGCGAGCGGAACGACGCATATCTGAAACCCCTGGTGGACTGGGGGGTAGGGCGAACGGCGTTCGAGAAGGCACTGCTCGTCGATCCCCAGACATCCGGGGGGCTACTGATCGCAG
>Ga0210398_10001182_pt1 | contig 27778 bp, 23 predicted proteins | sample IncBWC4OmetaG_FD_161047 | JGI IMG/M metagenome (GOLD analysis project Ga0210398, IMG submission 161047) | Forest soil microbial communities from Barre Woods Harvard Forest LTER site, Petersham, Massachusetts, United States - Inc-BW-C-4-O | ecosystem: Environmental > Terrestrial > Soil >... | reverse complement strand
CTTCGACCCAGTCCCGGTCAAAGGCCGGATGCACCGCGCGCACTTCGTCGAGCGTCAGCCGGTCGAGCCGGACGGCGCTGTGCTCGGCCACGCGCACGATCGCGCCGACGGCGTGGTGCGCTTCGCGAAACGGCACGCCTTTGCGCACCAGGTAATCGGCGAGGTCGGTGGCCAGCAGCGCGGGATCGGCCACGGCGGCGGCGCAACGGTCGCGATGCACGGTGACTCCGGCCACGGTGCCGGCGAGTACGTCAGCGCAAAGGGCGGTCTGGTCAAAACTGTCGAAGACGGGCGGCTTGTCCTCCTGCAGGTCGCGATTGTAGGTGAGCGGCAGGCCTTTCACGAGGACGAGCAGGGTGTGGAGATTGCCCTGCAAGCGAGCGGCTTTTCCGCGCACCAATTCGAGCGAGTCGGGATTTTTTTTCTGCGGCATGAGCGAGGAGCCGGTGCAGAAAGCATCGGGCAGCTCGATGAACTTGAACTCGGTGCTGCTCCAGAGGATGAAGTCCTCGGCCAGGCGCGAGAAATGCACCCCCGCGAGTGCGCAGGCGGTGGCGAACTCGACAAAGAGGTCGCGGTCGCTGACGGCGTCCATGGAATTTTGCGTGACCTGCGGCCGGCCGCGGGCATCGACAAAACCGAGGGCTTGCGCGACGAACTCGCGGTCGATGGGCAGCGTGGTGCCGGCGATGGCGCCGGAGCCGAGCGGGCAGAAGTTGGCGTGCGCGGCCACGCCGGCCAGGCGCTCGCGATCCCGCTGGAACATTTCCAGGTAGGCAAAGAGATGGTGCGCGAAATACACCGGCTGCGCCCGCTGGAGGTGCGTATAGCCGGGAATGAGCACGTCGCGCTCGCGTTCGGCGACCGCGAGGAGCGCGCCCTGGACGGCCCGGAGTTTTTCGCCGAGCACGGCACAGGCGTGCTTGAAGAAGAGGCGCATGTCGGTCGCGACCTGGTCGTTGCGGCTGCGCGCGGTGTGCAGCTTGGCGGCGGCCGGCACGCTTTTCGCGAGAGCCTGCTCGATGTTCATGTGCACGTCCTCGAGCTTGATGTCCCAGGCAAACCGGCCGGCCTCGATTTCCCGGAGGATTTTGTCGAGCCCGGCGTGGATGGCATCGCGCTCGGCGGCCGTGAGGAGACCGACGTGCGCGAGCATGGCGGCGTGGGCCTTGCTGCCGGCAATGTCGAACGACGCGAGACGGTAGTCAAAGGACACGGACTCGCTGAATTGCAGCATGAGTTCGGCGGGACCCGCGGTGAAGCGGCCGCCCCAGGTGGCTTGGGCTTTCTTGGCCATGGGCGAAGCATCGACACCGCAGCGCGCGGGGCAACGCGAAAGATGCTTTGCCTGCAGCAACGGCATGCGCACACTCTACGCCATATGCTTCCGCGTTGCTTGAAAGTGATGCTTTTCCTGTCCGTTTGGGCCGTGACGCTGCACGGCGCGGCCCCGTTGGATGCGCGCTACAACAAAGCCGCGATCGAACCGGTCAAAACTTCGATTTACATCGGTTACGTGAAACTAAGCATGCCCGTGTTCACGCGCACGTCCGCCAGTTACGTGTCGACCTATAATGCTTCCGTGTTTCCGTTTTTTTTCTGGAGCGAGCACGGGCAAATGACGATTGAGGCCAGCGACGATGATCTGCGGCGGCTGGCGCGCGGCGAGACGGTACTGTTCAAGGGCCACGCGGAGAACTCCGATGGCGAGACGAGATCCATCATCGGCCGCGCCATCCCGCAGGATGCGACCCAGGGAAAACTGACGGTGCGCCTGTTTGTCTCCAAAAGAATCCAACTGATCTTCAACACGACCTATCGCTTTGTGGGCGGGCGGTAGCACGCTGTTCGTTTAAATTAGGTAGGGGCGGCTGCCCCAGCCGACAAGGCTTCGTACTTGTCGCCGTCCGTTGGTTTCCGCCTTCGCCCCGTTCGACAAGCTCAGGGCTATGGCGGACAAGTCGGCCCGTTGAGGGCAACGGGCCCTACCAAAATCGGTCGTAAACCAGCGTTTCTTCGGCTGGGATTTTAAACCGATTCAGCTGCCGGCGGTGAAGAAGCGGTTGACCGCGCTCAGGACTTCCGAGATCGCAAAGGGTTTTTGCAAATAACCGCGCGCACCGGACTTGATGATTTCCGCCTGGAGATTTTCCTCGAGGTGGCCGCTCATGAAAATGGCGTCAACCGACGGCACGAGATCGCGCATTTTCATGAACGCCTCCCAGCCGCTCATGCGCGGCAGGCCAAGGTCGCAAAGGACGAGACCGATTTCCGCGTGGCGCAGGCGGAACACTTCGACGGCTTCGATGCCGTCGCGCGCCTTGAACACGCGGTAGCCATTGCGCTCGAGGACATGGCTAAGGGCGTGCAGGAGGGTTTCCTCGTCGTCCACCAGCAGGATGACACGTTCCGCGCGCGGGGCCGCGGGCGCCGCCGTCGTCGTGGCCGGCACGGCCGGTTCGGCTGCGAGCTCGGGTGAAACAGGGAAATAAAGTGAAAAGGCGAGCTCGCCCGGGAATGCGCTGACATCGAGCCAGCCGCGATGGACGCCCATGATGCTGTGCACGGCAAGGATGGAGAGGTCGCGCACGCGCTCGGTCAGGCCCAGCGCGGCGGAATTGAAGGTTTCAAGCGTATCCTCGTCGGTGGTTTCGGGCGGAGTCAGGCGAATGCGCAGAAGATCATATTTGGGTTCGCGGGCATCGGGAAATTTTTTGCTCAGTTCCGCCCCGGACACCGCCGAGACCGCAAACTCGAGGCGGCCGCCGGGACCGGCCAGATCGCGTGATTTCTGGCACAGGTTCAGCAAAAGGTGGTTGATCTGGTAAAGATCAATTGCCACCGGGGGCAGCGCAGGCTCGACGGAACGAATCAGGGTGAGTTGCTTGCCATAGCTGTCGCCAATCATCTGGCAGAAATTTTCGACGAGCTGGCCAAGTTGGGCCCGCTGGAAGGTGGGCTCGATCTTGCGTGAGAGGTAGAGCGTCTGCTTGATGAGGTTGGCCGCGCGCGCGACGGCTTTCTCGATGCCTTCGATGGCGGTGGCCGCGCGGCCGGAATCGACCGCGGGATCCTGCAAGAACGTGGTGTAACCAAGGATGATGGAGAGAAGGTTGTTGAAATCGTTGCCCACCTCGGAGGCCATGGCGGCAAAACTCTCGGCGCGCTGGAGCTGGCGGAGTTGCGGCTCGGTCTGCGCTTCGCGCGCGAGGTCGATCAGCGAGAACAACCGGTAAGGACGGCCCGCCAGCGTCATCCGCGCGTCCGTGGTATGCGCGAAAAGCGCGCGTCCGCTTTTGTGGATGATGGCGCCGAAAGTCTTGAGCGCGGAGTTGTCGCCGGCCAGGAACGCCGCATGGGCCGCCAGGCCTTGCACCGAGGCCTCGGGCGGGAAAAGCATGGTGAACATGGCACCGACCAGCTCCGCGCGAGTGTAGCCGAGAAGGTCGGCAAACGCCGGATTGACCGTAACGATGGCGCCGCGCTCATCGACCAGGCAGAGACCGAAGGGAAGTTTTTCCCAGACGGCAGGAAACATTTCCGTAGAAATGCCTTCCGGCACACCAGATACTGGAAGGTTCCCGTGGGGAGGGTTTGTCATGCTGGCCAATGGAAAATGACCGGTTTTTCAACCGAGGGGTTAAGACTCTGGTGAACAGGACAAGCATGTGCGGCCTGTTCTAGCAAGCCGACAGACGCAGCATTGGTGGAAAATGGCATCCAAAGATGCGTGGTCAGGCGGACGATGCGACGCGGGAGATCGGTGGACATTTCCTTGGTCACCTCAAACTTGAGCCCGCGCAGTTCGAGGCCCTCCCGACGGGCGACGATCGCCATGGTGGTGGCGATGCAGGTACCGAGCGCCGTGGCCACCAGGTCGGTGGGAGAAAAAGCCTCGCCGCGGCCCTGGTTGTCGCGCGGGGCATCGGTCGTAAGGTTGCTGCCGGACGGGCCGTGGGTCGCCGCACAATGAAGGTCGCCCTGATATTCACCGGTGATTTTAACCATGGAGGACTGCTTTTCTGTCCATTTTGCGGCGCGACGCAACGCCACAAACGTCAAAAATCAAGAAAAGGTGCCTGGCAGGGGCGGCTAAATTCCCGCCAAATTTATGCAATAAGCCTCGGCCGCGAGAAACCCCCTCTTCCGTGGGCCCGGGAAAGCCCCCTTTGAAGACTTTTGACGCATTTGCTGATAGATCGCGCTCCGCCAAATTTTATTTGGACAAACCGGCCTTTCTTCCTCTTTCCTGAACCCATGGCTGATTCCAAACCAAAGCTCGTCACCCGCGGCAGCCTCATTTTTGACGCCGTGTTGCTGGTGGCCTTCTTCATTTTTTTCTTCCAGATCCTGAAATCGCATGTGCCCGCCACGACGCCACTGTGGCTTAATATCGGATCGGCCTATGCGACCTCCTGCCTGACCGGCGTCTTCTGGCTCGCGCTGCAGATGTTTCGCGTCGTGCTGCGCTTCCATCGCGAATCGAAGAAGTGATGGGGTGGTAGTTAGTATTTGGTAATTGTCGGTATCGGACAATTGGATGTTGGGCGTTCAATGTTGGATGTTGAATGTTCAAGGTGGGGGCCACCCCGCCGTTTGTGCCGTTGACACCGCCCGCGGCGGGCTGTTTGCCTTAGCCTTTGCTGCGCATCCCTGCGCTCCTATTTTTTCAACCACCAACACCCATCAGATCCATGGCCAAGACCTCAGTGAAAAAATCCCGCACCACCAAAAAGCCCGCCAAGGCGCACAAATACGTTTACTCGTGGGGCGCCGGCAAAGCCGACGGTGACGGCTCGATGAAAGCGCTCCTCGGCGGCAAGGGCGCCAACCTCGCCGAGATGAGCCGCATCGGCCTCCCCGTGCCCGCGGGTTTCACCGTCAGCACCGAGGTCTGCACCTACTACTACGCCAACAAGCGCACCTATCCCACCGCACTCCAGGCCCAGATCGCCGACGGCATCGCCAGGATCGAGAAGATCATGGGCTACAAGTTCGGTGACGCCACCGGCTTCCCTCTCCTCGTGGCCGTCCGCTCCGGCGCGCGCGACTCGATGCCGGGCATGATGGACACCATTCTCAACCTCGGCCTCAACGACGACACCGTCCTTGCCCTCGTCCGCGCCACCGGCAACGAGCGCTTCGCGTGGGATTGTTACCGCCGCTTCATCCAGATGTACGGCGACGTCGTCCTCGGCGTGCAGAAACGCCCCGGTGAAGACCACGAGCCGTTCGAGACGGTCATCGAAACCCTCAAGGAAGAGCGCTACCACAACCATCAAATTGAGGACACCAAGCTCACGGTCTCCGATCTCAAGGACCTCATCGGGCGCTTCAAGTCCCTCGTGAAGGAACGCACCAACCACGATTTTCCCGCCGACCCATGGGAACAGCTCAAGGGCGCCATCGGCGCCGTCTTCGGCTCGTGGATGAATGACCGCGCCATCGTTTACCGCCGCAAATACAACATTCCCACCGAGTGGGGCACCGCCGTCAACGTCCAGGCCATGGTCTTCGGCAACACCGGCGAACAATCCGGCTCCGGCGTCGCCTTCACCCGCGATCCCGCCACCGGAGAAAAAGTTTTCTACGGCGAATTTCTCATGAACGCGCAGGGTGAGGACGTCGTCGCCGGCGTCCGCACGCCCGATCCCGTCGCCCTGCTCGCCAAAAAGCAGCCCGCCTCGCTCCACGAGCTCGAGCGCATCCGCAAGGTTCTCGAGACCCGCTTCAAGGACATGCAGGATTTCGAGTTCACGATCCAGGAGGGCAAGGTCTTCATGCTCCAGACGCGCAACGGCAAGCGCACCGGCGTCGCCGCCGCCCGCATCGCCGTCGAGATGGTGAAGGAAAAAGTCATCGACTGGCAGACCGCCATCACCCGCGTGCCGGCCGACCAGCTCGACCAGATGCTCGCCCCGATTTTCGACCGCGCCGCCATCAAGGCCGCCACGGTCATCGCCACCGGCCTGCCCGCCGGTCCCGGCGCCGCCACCGGCAAAATTTATTTCAACGCCGAGCGCGCCGTCGAGGCCGCCGCGAGAAACGAAAAAGTCCTCCTCGTCCGCATCGAGACCTCGCCCGAGGATCTCCGCGGCATGATCGCCGCGGAGGGCATCCTCACCGCGCGCGGTGGCGTGTCCTCCCACGCCGCGCTTGTCGCCCGCCAGATGGGCAAGGTCTGCGTGTGCGGCGCCGCCGCGCTCCAAGTGGACTACGACAAGTGCACGCTCACCGTGGGCAGCCACACCTTCAACGAGGGCGACTACCTTTCGATCGACGGCACCGCCGGCACCGTTTACGCCGGCGAGGTCAAGACGGCCGCCTCCGAGGTCATCCAGGGCTTCATCGAAGGCAGCGCCACCGCGAAAAAGGGCCGCACCTATCAGAATTTCGCGCAGCTCATGGCCTGGTGTGCCAAGGTCACCAAGCTCTCCGTCCGCACCAATGCCGACACCCCCGAGCAGGCGCGCAACGCCGTCGCCTTCGGCGCGGTCGGCATCGGCCTCACCCGCACCGAGCACATGTTCTTCGAGGGCGACCGCATCGACGCGATGCGCGAGATGATCCTCGCGGACAATCTCGCCGACCGCGAGACGGCGCTCGCGAAACTGCTGCCCTACCAGCGCGCCGATTTCCTCGGCATCTTCAAGGAACTGAAAGGCTTTCCCGCCACGATCCGCTTCCTCGATCCGCCGCTGCACGAATTCCTCCCCCACGCCAAGGAACAGCAGGTCGATCTCGCGCAGAAACTCGGCATCGGCGTGGACAAGATCATGCACCGCGTGCACGAGCTGCATGAGTTCAACCCGATGCTCGGCTTCCGCGGCTGCCGCCTCGGCATCAAGTATCCCGAGATCACCGCCATGCAGGCCCGCGCCGTGTTCGAGGCCGCCGCCGACGCCCAGAAAAAAGGCATCAAGGCCAAACCCGAGATCATGATCCCGCTCGTCGGCTTCAAGCGCGAACTCGACCTGCAGGTCGCGCTCGTCCACGAAGTCGCCAAGGCCGTGCAGGCCGAGAAGAAAATCAAGCTCACCTACTCCGTCGGCACCATGATCGAGATCCCGCGCGGCGCGCTCACCGCCGACGAGATCGCGCAGACCGCCGAGTTTTTCAGCTTCGGCACCAACGACCTCACCCAGACCTGCCTCGGCATGTCGCGCGACGACTCCGGCTCGTTCCTCGGCGCCTACCAGGAATCCGAGATCATCAAGAAAAACCCGTTCGCCTCGATCGACCAGACTGGCGTCGGCGCGCTGATGAAAATCGCCATCGAGAAAGGCTCGAAGACCCGCCCCGGCATCAAGCTCGGCATCTGCGGCGAGCACGGCGGCGATCCCGATTCGGTGAAGTTCTGCCACAAGCTCGGCCTGACCTACGTGAGCTGCTCGCCCTATCGCGTGCCGGTTGCCCGCCTCGCGGCCGCGCAAGCGGCCGTGGCCGATCTCATGGCCGCGAAGAAAAAGTAACGTCGCTACATTTCCCGGTTCGCCCTTTCAGCCCCGCGTCGCCCGACGCGGGGCTTTTTATTTCACCCGTTTGAATGATTAACCACAAAGGCACGAAGAGCACGAAGCTCGATCCAAAGTGATTAGATTTCTCTGCTTTGTGTTCTTTGCGCCTTTGTGGTTAATCCGACGGTTTTTGCTTTTTTGACCGGTGGTGACATGCTGCGTCCATGCCATCAATCAATCCACCGCCCATTGATGCCGGGGTCAGCATCGGCCACGTGCACCTCAAGGTCGCCGACCTGGAACGCTCGCTCGCGTTTTACTGCGGCGTGCTCGGCTTCCAGCTCATGCAGCGCTTCGGTTCGCAGGCCGCGTTCATTTCCGCCGGTGGGTACCATCATCACATCGGACTCAACACCTGGGAAAGTCTCGGTGGAAACCCGCCGGCCCCGGGCACGACCGGGCTGTATCACGTCGCCATACTTTATCCCACCCGCGCGCTGCTGGCCGACGCGTTGCGCCGCCTCCGCCGCGCGAGAATCCCGCTCGACGGCGCAGCCGACCACGGGGTGAGCGAAGCGCTGTATCTGCGCGACCCCGACGACAACGGCGTGGAACTTTACCGGGACCGTCCGCGTGAACAATGGCCCCGCTCGCCGGACGGCGGCGTGGCGATGTTCACCCACCCGCTCGACCTGGACGGCCTTCTCGCCGAGCCGGCGTAATGGATTTTCCAATACGCAATAAATTTGCGCCGCCTTCAGCAGCCATTCGCATGCATCAGTGGTTTCAAACCAGGTTGAGACGACTCGTTTCGAACGGGACTCCTCTCCCAGCCGATCATCTAGGGTAAAATACTAGTAAAGCGAATGACCGGCAAAAACTCTGGGGATAAAAAGTTTTTAACATTATTATTAATGATAATTTTAAACATTTATAGATAGAATGTTATGATTAATAAAAATTAATTTTAAGGCCGTTTGCTTTTGCGCCGAGGCCTGATTTTACAACCCAAAAATCTTGACATTTACTAGGGTCTAACACCTACTATGTCACCCGATTAAGCCATGTCGCCTTCGAATGAAATTGCTCTTTTGTTACGCGACGAAGCTTACCTTACGCTTTGCCGGAAGAGCCCTGATGAAGCGGCCGGTCAGCCGAAAGATTCACTGAAGGAACGCCTCGCGAGAATCGACACCCTTAAAGACTGGGTGCAGTCGACACTACACACGAAGCTGCACGATCATTTGCAGGGGGCATCGCAGGATTATCGTTTCAGCGCGGAGGTTCTCTCCGCCATCAGTACTTGGGAGAAGGAGGTCAATCCTTACGGCCATTGCCTGCTGGCCTTCGTCTGCGAATTTAAGCACGCCACCCGGGCCCTGGTCGGGTCGAAGACAAATTTATACGCGTCTTTCAATCCACGCGCGGAGGCCCTGTCCGGGCTGCGCCTTTGCGCCGAAAATGTGGACCTCGCTTCGTTGCAATTGGATGCCGCAGCCAAACATCTCCGGCATGTCATCGCCGGAACCATCTACGAGAAAGTGCGCGTGCACGCGCCGCCCATCTCCGGTTTGGTTCAATGGATGGAACGGCTGGCGCTGCTTTCCAACGTCGATGCCCTGGTCGCAATGCAGGCCAAGGAAATCGACATGCGCCCGCTGCTCGCAAACAAACTGCTGATCCTCCATTCCTGTGCCACCACCGCCCGGGAAACGGTGGGCGAGATCCAGCGGGAATATTTCCAAAGCTATTGGGACAATCTTCGTCAGTACGCGTTGACCAATTATGTCGAGGATCGCGCCGTGGACGAGGTGCTCGATGAGCTCGCCGCGCGCTATGTCAGCGCTGGTCAACAAGTCATGCGAGACGAGCCCGCCCTCCTCTTTGCCTAAAAAGGCCCTGTCGGGCCCTGTCGGATCGTTGACACCACCCGTTTTGCCCCACAATTTAGTGGGCTCCATGGTTGGTTCCAACTTCCCCACGGCTGGCGCCGTAACCCCCGGTGCCAGCCTAGTCCAAACGGTTCCCGATGCGGTCATCCGCCTTGCGGGCAATTCGCAAGATGGCATCCAAACCATCGGCGGTTTTCTCGCGCGCCTCGCCGGGCGCAGCGACCAGGACGTCATGACTTACATGACGATCCCGTCCACCATCTCGGGTGGCCCGTCGATCTTCCAGGTGCGCATGGGCACGGGTGAAATCCTTTCCGCCGGCGATCATGCGGATTTTCTCGTGGCGTTTTACCAACACAGCTATGACGCGCACATCCATTCCCTGCGCCCGGGCGGCGTGCTCGTGTACGACAGCGATCACGTGAAGCCCGACCCCGAGGACAAGCGCTTCACCGCCGTCGGCATTCCCATCACCAGCCTCACGGTTGAGGCCGTGGGCGGTGCGACCAAGGACAAGGGTAAAAATATTTTCGTGCTCGGGCTGCTGGCCCGCGCCTTCAATCTCGACGTGGAAAAACTCCGCGCCCTCGTCACGGAACGATTCGGTGGCCGCGCCGAGGACATCGTGCGCAACGCCATGCTGGCCTTCGACGCTGGCTATGCGATGCCCGTGGAGAATCTCCTCGGCCACTGCTACCGCTTCGACCAAAATCCGCGCGCCGCCGGCCAGCGTCAGCAGGTCACAATGGACGGCAATACCGCCCTGACTTACGGCCTGCTCGCCGCGGGCGTGCGCCACGGCTCGGGTTATCCCATCACGCCGTGGTCTTCGATCATGGAAATGCTTCGCACCGAGCTGCCGAAATACGGCGGCGTCTTCGTGCAGGCGGAAGACGAGCTCTCCGCGGTGTCGCAAGCCCTGGGCTTCTCCTACTCCGGCCACCTCGCCGTCACCGGCAGCTCCGGCCCCGGCCTCTCGCTCAAGATGGAGGCGCTCGGCTGGGCGGTCATGGCCGAGATGCCGCTCATCGTTGTCAACGTCCAGCGCGGCGGCCCCAGCACCGGCCTGCCGACCAACGTCGAGCAAAGCGATCTGCTGCAGGCCATCTACGGCAGCCACGGCGACGCGCCCCGCGTCGTGCTCGCGCCGCGCGACGTCGAGGATTGTTTCTACATCGCCATCGAAGCCGGCCGCATCGCCCGCGAATACAGCACACCCGTCCTGATCCTTTCCGACTTCGGGCTGGCCACGCGCATCGAGGCGTTTGAGGAACCCGATTTGAAGAAACTCATGGCCGACCCGAAGCCCGACCTTTCCGGACGCGGCGCCGACTATAAACCCTATCCGCTCGAACGCACCACCCGCCACGCGCCACCGGGCTCGCGCATGGACAGCGGCGTCTATCCGGTCGTCACCGGCCTGGAGCACGACGAAATGGGCCACCCGACGGGCAGCCCCGAGCTGCACACCAAGATGACCGCGAAACGCCGCGAGAAAATCAAACGGCTCGCCGCCTCGCTGCCAGTGCCGGAAGTTTTCGGCGAGGCCAAGGGCGACGTTCTCGTGGTCGGTTGGGGCTCGACCTTCGGCCCCATCCGCGATGCAGTGAAAACCCTGCGCGCCGCCGGCGAAAAAATCGGCCAGGTCCACCTGCGCCATGTGCACCCGCTGCCGCCGGGGCTGGAGGAAATTTTCCTCAATTACCGTCACATCTGCGTCGTCGAGATGAATGACGAGGGCCTTTACGGCCATGGCCAGCTCGCCACGCTCCTGCGCGCCCGCTACGCCAATCCCGCCATCCGCAGCATCGCCAAAACCGACGGGCTCACCTTCAAGGTTCGCGAAATCGTGGAAGGCATCAAGCGCCTGCAAACCACCACCGGTTCAAACGGAAAAAGCCACGCCTGAGCAACCTGAAATCCCTCAACCCATGTCCACCGCCGTCCCATCCATACCCACTGAAGCCCTGCCTGTCCTGAGCTTGTCTGCGGTAAGCCAGTCGAACCCGTCGAATGGGGCGCCGGCGAGCGCCCCGCGCGTCCCGGTCACAAAAAAAGCCCTCACCGCCGACCACCCGACCTGGTGCCCCGGCTGCGGTGATTTCGCCGTGCTCGCCGCGTTCTACCGCGTGCTGGAAAAACTCCAGTACCCGCACGAGAACATCGTCACCTTCGCCGGCATCGGCTGCTCGTCGCGTTTTCCCTATTTCGTCAACACCCACGGCGGGCACTTCATCCACGGCCGCTCGCTGCCGTTCGCCGCGGGGATCAGCCTCGGCCGCGATGATCTCCACGTCTTCGTCTTCGGTGGCGACGGCGACGGCTTTTCCATCGGCGGCAACCATCTCGTCCACACCGCGCGCAAAAATGTCCGCCTCACCTACGTCATCATGGACAACTTCGTCTATGGCCTGACGAAAAAACAAACCTCGCCCACCTCGCCGATCGGCTTCAAGTCGAAGACCGATCCCACCGGTGCGATGGACCAGCCGATCAACCCGATGCGCACGCTCGTCAACAGCGGTGCCACCTTCATCGCGCGCAGCCACGCCACGCAGGTCAACCACATGATCGACATGATGACGCGCGCCGCGCAGCACGATGGTTTCTCCGTCGTCGAAATTCTTTCCGAATGCGTGGAATTTTATGCGGGCGCGTTCGACGCCGCCAACCCGCGCAAAGGCGGCGCGTTCCGCAACATCGAATTGAAGAAAAACGACGGCACACCCGAGGACGCGTCGCGCCACGATCCCACCGATGAACTCGCCGCCTACAAACTGGCGACGGAACCGTGGCCGGGCTCGTTCGGGATTTTCTACGAGGTGAAACGCCCGACCAAGAACCGCCTCGAGGCCGATCTGATTGCCCGGGCCCGCGAACGCACCAAGGGCGCCGGCGATCTCGACCTGCTCCAGGCTAGTTTTGCCCGTCTGCGCTGACGTGTCCCGGTTGGGGATAATTGAGCGACTTCAGGTCGTACGCGCCCGGATAGACCCTGCGAATCGCCCATTGCAGCTGCTGCAGGTTGAAAATCGTCAAGTTCGGCAAATTAAACGGGAACGTGCCGTGCTCGGGAAAATAGATGCACACCTTCCCGTTGAAAATAAACACGGTGGCCGCGCTCTGCAGCGTGGCGCCGCTGTCATCGACGTAGGAGAACTGCATGACGTTCACCGGCCGGTGCGCGCCCAGCCGCGCACCCGCCAGCGTCGCGTCGCGAAATGCCCGCACTTCATGGGTGGCCAGCACCTCCGGAAGATGGGTCTCAGGCGGCTGCGGCGCCACATCGCACCGATAAGCCAGATGCTGCGGCACAATGCCGGGATATTTCGTCACGAGCGGCGACGCGACCTGCGCAATGTCACCCTTGGAATCCAGCGGCACATTGAGCGGCATGAACCCGAAGTTAACATCCCACGCCCACAATTGCTCTCTTAGCTCGAAAACCGCAACCGCATGGCCGCTCACCGTCACATCGTTTTCTTTTGCGCCCCATTGCAGCACGCGCACCCAGGGATCCGCGCCGAAGATTTCCTGATAGTGATCGTAGAAGCAAACCGACTCGACAAAGCAGCCGTTGCCCACGCCGAGCGTCTCGTGCGGGAAGGGCCGTTTCACCCTCGCGGCCGGACTCGCGATCACGGGATCGGCATGAGACCCGCCCCCGTAAGCAGGGATCGGGACGGGCGGAGCGTTTTCCGCCGCCCGCGCCTTCGCGAGTTGCGGCTGCAGCTCCGCCGGGAAAAGTTTGTAAGGCACCTGGACAATGCCGTCGTCATCCCGCACGAACACACTGTCCGAGTTAAACGCCTTAAGCCGGGCATTTTCGAGTACGCGCCCATCCGTGAGCTTCAACTTGGGAAACGGCTGGTTGATTGATTGCACCGCCAGCGCTGCCCCGGCGAACATCCAAAGTGCCGCAAACCCTAAAAGAATGCTTTTCATGAGGTTGACAGGAAATTGGCATTTTGACCCGAGCAATCACAAACGCCAATAGCCAAACGCCAAAAACCTGAAAACAAAAAAACTCAGAATGACCACCGGTACCGAACGTCGTTTGACTCCGTCCATGTGCGCGGTGTAGGGTTGGTTCCCGCAAATAAATCGTGATCGAACCCGTCGAAACCAAATCCCGCCTTGAGCGCGCATTTCTCGTGGGCGTGCAGACGCCCCAGATGCCGCCCGGCGAAGGCCAGGAGCTGCTCGACGAGTTGCGCGAACTGGTCGAGACCATGGGTATCGCCGTGGTGCGTTCAACGCTCGTCGCACTGCGCGCGCCCACGCCCGCGCTGCTCATCGGCAGCGGGAAGGCCGACAGCCTCGTCGAACTCGCCCGGGCCGATAATGCCGACCTGATCGTGTTCGATGAAAATCTTTCCCCCGCCCAGCAGCGCAACTGGGAGGAACTCGCCGGGCTCGCCGTCATCGACCGCCAGGAAGTCATCCTCGAAGTCTTCGCCGACCGCGCCCACACCCGCGAAGCGATCCTGCAAGTCGCCCTCGCCCGCCAGGAATATTCCCTGCCGCGCCTGAAGCGCGCCTGGACCCATCTTTCCCGCCAGCGCGGCGGCGGCACCGGGGCGCGCGGCCAGGGTGAAACCCAACTCGAGGAAGACCGCCGCATCGTGCGCGACCGCATCGCGCACCTTAAGGAGCAGCTCGTCGAAGTCGTGCGGCAACGCGGCGTGCAGCGCGCGCGCCGCCTCCGCGTGCCCCTGCCCACCGCTGCCATCGTCGGCTACACCAACGCCGGCAAGTCCTCCCTGCTGAACCGCCTCACCGGCGCATCGGTCTTCGTCGAGGACAAACTCTTCGCCACGCTCGACCCCACCACCCGCCAACTGCTGCTCGCCAACAACCAGAAGCTCCTCATCACCGACACCGTCGGCTTCATCCGCCGCCTGCCGCACGGCCTGGTTGAGGCGTTCAAGGCCACCCTCGAGGAAGTCATCGTCGCCGATTTTCTCATTCACGTGCTCGACGTTACCAACCCCAACTTCGAGAAACACCACGCGACCACCCTCGGCGTCCTCGCCGAACTCGGCGCCGACAACCGGCCGACGCTCACGGTCTTCAACAAAACCGACCGCGCCAATCCCGCCATGCTCGCGCACGCCCGCGCCCTCGCGCCCGACGGGCTCTTTATCTCCGCCAAGACCGGCGCCGGCCTCGATACGCTGGTCGGCCGCTGCGCCGGGCTCATCTCGGGTGAATTCGGCGCCACCGATCTCCTCGTGCCGCATGACCGCTACGACGTCATCGCCCGCCTCCATGAGCTCGGCCACATCCATGCGCAGGAGCACCGCGACGACGGTGTATTCATCCAGGGCCGCTTTCCCCCCGCGCAATCCGCCTTCTTCGCACCCTTCATCCCGTCTGACGGGAAATCTCAAACGCCAAACGGCAAATCCCAAAAAAATTCCAAATAGTCGCTGACGGTAAATATACCGGAATTTGAATTTCTAATTTTTTTGGCGTTTGGATCTTGGCGTTTGTGATTTGCGCGATGCGCGTTGCGCGCATCGCGCGCCTACCGCGGTCCAAAAATCCGGTAGTAACCCAGTCCGTAGCTTTCGCGCAGCGCCGTCTCCGTTGTCGCCAGCGCATCCGCGTGCGGCAAAAAATCCAACAACGTCCGCGGCCGGCGCGAGTCGCGCTGAAACCCGACCGGGAACGGCGTGAAATCGACGCCGGCGTGTTTAAAAAGCCACACGGCGCGCGGCATATGCCACCCCGAGGTCACGAGCAGCACGTGTTTCCAGCCGTGCTCGCGGCACAGCACCGCCGCCGCCCGGGCTTCATCCGCGGTATCAGCCACGAGCGGCGTGAGGACGATCTTTTCCGCCGGCACGCCCATGGCGATGGCTTGGACCCGCAGCAGCTCTCCCTCGGTCACGCGGGGTTTTTCCCACGGGTAGCACGCCCGCGAAAAAACGATGGCCCCGGCCTTGCCCGCGCGGATGAGCGCCACGCCCACCGTAAAACGATTCACCCCTTCGCCCCACGAAGGGAAATCGAGGCCAGCGTGGTTGGGGCTCAAAATGCCGCCCAGCACGATCACCGCATCGGCCGGCGCGCAACCCGCGATGGTTTGCGCCGGATAGCGGTCTTCGAGCCGGCCGATCAATGCATCGCTCACCACCGGCATGCTCGCGACATAGAGCAGCACCAGCGCCGCGAGGATGAGCCGCCTGCGCTGTTTCTCCCCAAAAAACGCCAGCAGCAACAGCGCGCAGGCCAAGCCCAACGGCAGCACGATAATTGGCAGCAGCTTGTGAAAAAACAGCATCATGTTTGGTGGCTGCAAGATGAATTCAGAGCATCAGGTAAAACAATGTTTTCTTTTTTGTCATTCTGGGAGGCTGCAACCTGGCGAATCGTACGCTCCGTCCGCTGATACGCTCTTTCGCTCAAATTGGCCACACCCGAGGGAGCGGCCGACTCAGTTAGGCTCCTCTAGGGTTTATTTTTCCGGCTGAAAATCCTTCTGGCCGGTTTGCCAAAGCAGGAACGCAAATTGCCCCGCAAAATTCTTAAAGGTCACGATCTTCTCTTCTGTGAAGTGGCCATCGTCGTAGTTGACCTTCATCAACACGGGTTTTCCTGATGCGGTCGCGTTCTGCAGGGCGGCGGCAAACTTTCCTGGTTCCCACGGAGCCACCCGAGGATCATTCCATCCGCCGACACAAAGAACAGCAGGATACTTCACCCCGTTCTGGACATGCTGGACTCCGTCCATTTCATAAAGGGCCTGGCATTCGACACGATCCTTTACGGTGCCAAATTCGGGGATATTGACAGGGCCATTTGGGCTGAACTCCATGCGCATGGCGTTAGCACATCCGACATTGCAAACCGCTGCCGCAAACAAATCCGGGCGCTCTGTGATCGCGCGGCTGATAAGGATTCCACCCGCACTGGTGCCAGTGCCTCCGAGCCTTTGAGGGCTGGTGTATCCCTTCTTCACGAGATACTCAGCACAGGAGATGAAGTCCCGCCATGTATTCGGCTTGGTGGTCTTATAGCCCGCTTTGTACCAAGCCTCGCCCTTCTCGCCTCCGCCCCTGGGATGGGCGATTGCAATCACCACTCCCCGCAGAGCTATGGAATTAAATATGCTAAAATACGGGGAAATGCTGAATCCGTAGGCGCCATAGCCCTCCAGAATGCAGCAATTGCTTCCGTCGAGTGGAATGCCTTTCCTGTGAATGATCGAAAGCGGGATCATGACGCCATCATGCCCTGGCACCTCGACTTCCTCGGTGACCAGATTCTCGAATCCGGGATACGAAACGTCGGTGTTGAAGATACTCTTAGCGAAGGTCTCCTTCTCCGCGTCGAAGTCGTAGAGTGTTGTCGGAAAAACCCAGGAGGTAATGGCCACGATGCACTGGTTGGTCTGCCAGTTTGGACATGAAATATATGCGCTGCCGGAGGCGGGCAGTTTGATCTCGGATAATTTTCCTGTGGAAAGACCGTATTTCACAATGCGGCCAATAATCCCATTGGAATACACGACAAACAGGTAGTCTTTGCTTTTGGCGATGTACTGGATGGAATCCGCACTTTCTGGAATGACGGTTTCGGCGTGTTTCCAGTCAGGATGCTTCACGCTGGTCCGGACGAGTTTGTACCTCGGGGCGTTCACATCGGTCACCGCATAGACGTAATCTCCATAGAACTCTATGCCTCGGACCAGATTGTCCGAAATCTGGCAAAGCACATCCCATTTGACCCTCGCGTGCTTCATCTCGGAGATAGGGGCGTAGAAGATGCGCATCTCGTTTTGCACGGTGCCTGCTATTCCGAAGATGTAATCAGGATAGGATTCGTCGAAATAGGCCTTGGGAAATTCCTTCGGGGTGATCCCCAGCTCCGGGTTGCTTTCGTTGCTGAAAAAGTCGATGTCCGTCGAGACCCCGGTGCCCAGCTTGTGGACACGAGTCTTGCGGTTCAGCTTGATGTCAAGGCTCTTGGTATCGGTCACCTTACCCGCACCGTAGAAAAAGGATTTACTGTCGGGTGTCCATCCATTGGGCCCGAAGGAAGGATAAATGCTTTCGGGCAGCAACGTTCCACGGTCCACATCCAGGATTCGTATCTCCGAGTATTCGGCTCCGCCCGCGGAGAATCCGATGGCCACGTAACGGCCATCAAAGGAAGGAACGAAGCTCTGAATTGTCGTGGTTACGCCGGCCTTGTATTTGGCAGAATCAAAAAGAAGTTTCTCCGCACCATTCCATCCCTCGCGGAAGAAGAGCTTGCCAATGTTTTCGCCGCCCAGGGTTTTTTTATAAAAGACGCGGCCATGTTCGTATTTAATGCTGCGGTACGTTGCAGGCTTAAGCTTGTCCAAGGCCATCCACTCTTGGATCAAGGCGTCCCGTCCCGGAATCTTCGCCAGCACGCCATCCGTCAGTTCAGCCTGCACCTTGAACCAGCCCTGAACATCCTTGTTCCTTAGGTCTTCCAGCCAGCGATATGGATCCTGGTAGGTCCTCCCGAAATACGTGTCGGTGATATCAACGGTCTTGGTTGGAGGATAGTTCCATTGTGCATGCGCTGAAACGCCCGTCAACAGCAGTAGAGCAAGGTACGCGAACCAATTGATAAGTCGCATTCCTTCCAGCAAGTGTCTGGAATAATACTGCATGGGGTTGATTATTAAAACTGAGACATGCTCTAGTTCAACAGCAACAACCAATGCTCGGCTCGGGCCCATTCGACGCGGGCCGCAGGCCATGAGCAAGGGCCGAGTGTAACGAGGCCCGCGTCGAATGGCCTGCTCTGAGCGCAGGCCGATAGGCCGGAGTCGAAGAGCTGCCCGGCATGGATTCGAACCATGACTAGGTGAGTCAAAGTCACCTGTGCTACCATTACACCACCAGGCAATGTGAAGGTGCAGTAAGCTGGGTCGCGGGCGGCAGGGGTCAAGGCGGGAATGCGGCAGGGGTTGCATCCGCCTGCATCAAAATCATCTCAGGCATTGACGAGGCGTTTAGCCGTCCGTTACCTGTCGGCCATGCACGACACGAGAACCGTGGATCCGCGGGCCAAATACAAGCGCATCGTCCTTAAACTTTCCGGCGAAGTCCTTCGCGGCGGCAAGTCTGGCGATCCCATCGACGCCGCCACGCTCGAGGATGTTTGCACGCAGGTTAAGGAAATCCATGACCTGGGCGTGCAGATTTGCCTCGTCATCGGCGGCGGCAATATCTTCCGCGGCCTCACCGGGGAAAAACGCGGGGTGGACCGCACCACCGGCGACTACATGGGCATGCTCGCCACCGTCGTCAACGCCCTCGCGCTGATGGACTGCCTCGAGAAAATGGACGTCACCACCCGCGTGCAAAGCGCCATCCCGATGAACCAGATCGCCGAGCCCTTCATCCTCCGCCGCGCCGTGCGCCACCTTGAAAAAGGCCGCGTCGTCATCTTCGCCGCCGGCACCGGCAATCCCTACTTTTCCACCGACACCACCGCCGCCCTCCGCGCCAGCGAGATCCACGCCGACATCATCATCAAGGCGACCAAGGTTGACGGCATTTACGACAAGGATCCCAAAAAGCACGCCGACGCCGTCAAATACGACGACATCACCTTCCTCGACGCGCTCAAGCAGCGCCTCAATGTCATGGACTCGACCGCGTTTTCCCTCTGCCTCGACAACAACGTGCCCATTCTCGTTTTCAACCTCAGCGACAAACACGCCATCCGCCGCGCCATCTTCGGCGAAAAAGTCGGCACCCTCGTGCACAACTGAATTTAGTCCCAAGTCGAGAGTCCAGAGTCGAGAGCGGCCCAAGCCCAAGTTTCGACTTCCGGCCTCTGGACTCTCAGCTCTAGACTCTCGACTTAACAACCCACCACCACCATGTCCCACCCCATCATCAACGACATGCAGGCCAAGATGAAAAAGGCCTTCGAACACACGCTGCACGAGTTCAGCACCATCCACACCGGCAAGGCCTCGCCGGCCATGGTCGAAAGCGTCTCCGTCGAAGCCTACGGCTCGCACATGCGCCTCAAGGAATGCGCCGCCATCTCCACGCCCGACGCCCGCCTCATCCAAATCCAGCCATGGGACAAATCCCTACTCAAGGCCATCGAGAAGGCCATCCAGCAGGCCAACCTCGGCTTCAATCCCATCGTGGATGGCGCGACCGTGCGCATTCCCCTCCCCGACATGAGCCGCGAACGCCGCCTCGAGTTTGTCAAGACCGCCAACAAGCTCGCCGAGGACGGCCGCGTGCATGTCCGCAACGTCCGCCGCGAATCGCTCGAAGCCCTCAAAAAAGCCGCCCTGCCCGAGGACGACATGAAACGCAGCGAAAAGGAAGTGCAGACCCTCACGGACAAATTTACCAAGGACATCAACGACCACCTCGCCCACAAGGAGAAGGAGCTGCTGGCCGTTTGAGCTGCGCTCAACCGGCAGGCCTGAGGCTTCAGGCACCAGGCTAGAGGCCTTTTCCCATGTCTTCGTCTAACGCCTCTCGCCTCTCGCCTCTCGCCTCCACGCGCCCGCGCCGCGTGGTCATCAAACTCGGCACCGGCGTGCTCACCCATGGCGTCGGCCAGCTGGACGAGCCGCGCATCGCCGCCGTCTGCGCGCAAATCGCCGCGCTCCGCGCCCGCGGCGCCGAGGTGCTCGTGGTTTCCTCCGGTGCCGTCGGCCTCGGCATGGGCGCGCTCGGCCTGGCCAAGCGCCCCGGCGAGCTCGCCCGCAAACAAGCCTGCGCCGCCATTGGCCAGTCGCTGCTCATGCAGACGTGGCAGCGCGGCTTTGCCCCGCTCGGCCTCACCGTCGCCCAAGTCCTCCTCACCCACGAAGACCTCCGCGCCCGCGAGCGCCACCTCGGCGTCAAGGCCACCCTGCGCCAGCTGCTCGATTACGGCGTCGTGCCCATCATCAATGAAAATGACACCGTCAGCGCCGCCGAAATCAAGTTTGGCGACAACGACACGCTCTCCGCGCTCGTCGCCAGCCTGATCGAGGCCGACCACCTCGCCATTCTCTCCACCGCGCCCGGCCTCGTCGACCTGCGCGGCACCAGGCAAATCGTGCCGGTCGTCGAGAAAATCACGCCGGAGATCGAGGCCATGGCCGGCGGTACCACGAGTGAAACCGCCACCGGCGGCATGATTTCAAAAATTTCCGCCGCCAAGCTGGCGACCAAATCGGGCTGCGGCGTCTTCATCGCCAGCGGCGCGGAGCCCGACATCCTGGAAAAACTTTTTTCCGGCCGCGGCCCCGGCACATTCTTCGTACCCAGCGGGCTGCCGCTCACGGAAAAAAAGCGCTGGCTCGCCTGGTACCAACGCCCCGTCGGTACGCTGCAGGTCAACGCTGGCGCCGCCGCCGCGCTGCGCGAACGCGGCGCGAGCCTCCTCGCCGCCGGCATCACCGGGGTCAGCGGCGAATTTGCCGCCGGCGATGTCGTCAACATTGCCGCGCCCGATGGCCTCGTGATCGCCCGCGGCACCAGTGCGTTCTCGAGCAGTGAGGCCGCCCACCTCGCCGGCAAAAAAAGCGACGAGATGCGCGTGCTTTATTCAACCCGCAAACACCTTGAAGTCGTCCACCGCGACGACCTCGTCTTGTTGTGACCGCCACCATCGCCATGAAATTCCTGAAAACTCTCGCCCTGTGCGCCGGTTCACTCCTGTCGGTCTCGGCCGGTTTTGCCTCCGAATGGATTGAGCAACCGCTCAAGTTCACCATCCAGTCGCCTTACGATCTGAAGCAGGGTGACCGCTACACGATCAAGGATGGCGTGTACGATTTTGTCGTCCACAAGACGGATCAGCCCTTCCAAAAGGACAGTTCCACGCTCCCGCGCACGGAAATGCGCATCGATAACAACTATAAATCGGGCAGTCACATGTTCGAGGCCGACGTCTTTGTGCCCGCCGGCACCTCGGGCGTGTCGATCATGCAGATCTTCGGCGGCAGCAACGGCCATGCGAGCTCACTGCAGCTGCGCGTCGACGACGGCGACCTGATGCGTTACCATTCCGATACGGTGAAATCGAATATCTACGACCATTGGTTCCACCTGAATGTGGTTCACGACGACGACACCCACATTATTGCGATCTTTATCGACGGCGTGCAGGTCCTCACAGCCAAAGACTTGGGCGGCAGTTCCCATTACTTCAAATGCGGCGTCTACACGCAGGAGGAGGCCAGCGACAAAATGGAAGCCCGGTTCAAGAACATAAAAATCTACGAGAAGTAGCAGGCCGCTGATCGCGGCTTTTAAATTGTGGGCGGGGTGCCCTCACCCCGCACTGGGTCGATCGCGGGGTGAAGGCACCCCGCCCACATCAGATCTCTTTCATGCAAACTAAAAATTCCCTTTGCGCCTTTGCGTCTTTGCGTGAGGGTTGATGCCTCAAATGGAGTTTGTTCTCGAAAACCAGCACGGGCCCGACGGCGTTCCCCCCATCGACTTTCGTGCCCAGCTCAACGACGAGCAGTTCGCCGCCGTCACCGCGCCGCCCGGGCCGCTGCTCGTGCTCGCCGGCGCGGGCTCGGGCAAGACGCGCACCCTCACCTATCGCGTCGCCTGGCTGCTCTCGCAGGGCGTGCGACCGGGCGAAATCCTGCTGCTCACCTTCACCAACAAAGCTTCCAAGGAAATGCTCCATCGCGTGCAGGACCTCACCGGCCTCGACCCAGGCCGCTTCTGGGGCGGCACCTTCCATTCCATCGGCCACCGCCTGCTGCGCATCCACGGCGAGGCCGTCAACCTGTCGCGCAACTTCACCATCCTCGACGCCGATGAGTCCGAGGGCCTGCTGCGCGATGCGGTCGAGGGCATCGACAAGGGATTTTTCAAGGACAAGACCCACCCGCGGCCCGGCCCACTGCATTCGATCATCTCGCTCGCGCGCAACACCCAGCTGCCGCTGCCCGAAATCATCACGCGCTTTTTTCCGCAGCACGACGGCCTGATCGACCGTATCCCGGATTTCGCCAAAAAATACGCCGCGACCAAGCGCACCCAGAATGTCGTCGATTACGACGACCTGCTCGAGTCGTGGCTCGAGCTCATGCAGCGCGCGCCTGACGTGGCCGCCTACCTGCAAAACCGTTTCCGCCACGTCCTCGTCGATGAGTACCAGGACACCAACACGCTGCAGTCGCAGCTCGTTGACCTCGTCGGCGCGCACCACCAGGTCATGGCCGTGGGCGACGACGCCCAGTGCATCTACTCGTGGCGCGGCGCGAATTTCGAGAATATCATGACGTTTCCCGACCGGCACGCGGGCACCGTCATCCACCGCATCGAGCTGAACTACCGCTCGACGCCGCAAATCCTCGCCCTCGCCAACGGCGTGCTCGCCGCCCAGCCTAAGGGCCGCCATTTCGACAAGGAGCTGCACGCCACGCGATCCAACCAGGAGAAACCGTATTTCGTGCAGTCGATGGACGGGCGCGAGCAGGCCTCGTTCATCGTGCAGCGCGTCAAGGGCCTCGTCGAGGAAGGCCGCTCGCTCGGCGACATCGCCGTGCTCTATCGCGCGCATTTCCAGGCGCTCGACATCCAGCTCGAACTTTCGCGCCTGCAAATTCCCTACGTCATCACCAGCGGCGTGCGTTTTTTCGAGCAGGCGCACATCCGCGACCTCGTGGCGCTGCTGCGCTTCGTTTATAACCCAGCCGACACCGCCGCGTGGCAGCGCCTCGCCGTGCTGCTGCCGAAGGTCGGCGACAAGGGCGCGCAAAAGATCCACGCCGCCGCGCTCGAACTCGCCCGCGCCCGGTCGATGAATTTTCTCGATGCCCTCGCCTCGCCCGAAGTCGCCGCCAAGGTGGCGAAGGACGCGCGCGAGGAATGGCCCAAGCTCACCGCCTCGCTCCAGCAGGTCGGCGACACGATGAAAAACCTGAAGCCGCACAACGCGGTCGAACTCGCGATCGACGGATGGTACGGGGATTATTTGAAAGGCGCCTACGCCAACTACGTCTCGCGCCTCGATGACCTCAAGTCGCTCATCGGTTTTGCCGGACGCTTCGAGGACATGCAGGAAATGCTCGCGCAAATCATGCTGCTCAACTCCGAGGTCAGCGACCGCCGGATCGATCCCGACGCCGACGCGCTCAAGCTCACGACCGTTCACCAGGCGAAAGGCCTCGAATACGGCGTGGTTTTTCTGATCGGTCTCGCCGAAGGCATGTTCCCGCTCCGCCGCGCCATCGAAAGCGGCGACCTCGAGGAAGAACGCCGGCTCTTTTATGTGGCGGTCACGCGCGCCCGCGACGAACTCTATCTCTGCTTCCCGAAAGTGAACACCAAAGGCGGCCCCACGATGCTGATGACCCCGAGCCGCTTCCTGCTGGAACTTTCGCCCGAACTCTACCAGCCGCTCAAAGTCCGCCGCAGCTACGCGTGGTGAGGGCGGCTGTAGTTGGTAGTTGGTCATTCGCCATTCCTCATTCGTCATTCGGATTTATGCCTATAGTCCGTTTAAACGTACTAAATGTACGTTATGATTGACATTTTGTAATCATCACAGGACTATCCGACCGTCATGACAAACACAGTTAATCCAACTACCCCAGCCCGCCGCCGGTTTCGCGTCGAAGCAGGCCTATTGTTAGCAGTAATAACGGTCGTCATTGCGATTACCATATTTTGGCCATGGCACGGGACGAATGAACGCTGGCGGAATATAGTTCCACCACTGGTAATAATGCTCGCGCTATTTCGATTCGCCCGAATTCGGCACTGCTCGGAAGGACTGAGCTCAACTAACCCAACCGCCCGAGCTGGTCGACGGTATCATGCTGACATCGCAATTTTCATAACCGCTAGTACCGCCATATCCCTTTTCTGGATATTTCACGGCAATAGAGGACACTGGACCATCGTCGACGCATTGTTGTCAGTGATTCCCTTCGTTTTCTTTTTTGTCGCAGCCGTCCGATATACGCTCCGCACGGATGAGCTAAACCGGAAGATTATAGTCGAGTCATCTGCGATCGCCGGCGGTGCAACCGCATTAATTGCGTTGATGTACTCGTTTCTTGAACGCGCGGGATATCCGAAACCGCATGCGCAATGGGCCTATTTTACTTTTATGATCAGCTTCGCCATCGCAGCATTATTCTTCCGCCGTCGCTACAAATGAAAAACCAAATCAAAGTCCTGCGCGCCGGGTACGATTGGTCGCAGGCTGAACTGGCGGACCGAATCGGCGTGGCGCGACAAACGATCATCGCCCTCGAAGCCGGCAAATACGCGCCGAGCCTCCCCCTCGCGTTCAAGCTCAGCAAACTTTTCGGCAAGCCGGTCGAGGAGATTTTTATCCCTGAATCCACCGATTGAGCCGTGCCTTCACTCTGTTTGTCATTCTGAGCAATCGTCTCAAGTGTTCACCGCTTCTCAAGCCATTGTTTCGCGGCGGCGAAGTTGGTAAAGACAGAATATTCAGCAGGCACCCGCGTGGATACGGCCTGATTGATATATTTGGTCATTATTAAGTAACTCGAACGATTCGCCACCGCAATAGCCGTCCTTCGCGACTCTCTCGGAGGAAGGGTTTTCAGGGCAGCCAATGCGATGCGCCCAAAACCCTCCTCGGTTAAGGAACTAAGATCGGCTCGCATCAGATCCCACAGGATAAACCGATCACCGGAGGATGGGTAATATTCGTTGATGCCCTGAACCATGTCATCGGCTGAACAAATTCCGTCTGACGCAATCGTCATGATGCGCTCATCGAAGGAGACATGAATATTGGCATACATGTGGAAACTCCGACGCCAGGTTTGGCGGCTGGTCAGGCTTCTGCTTCACTGGAGCAATCCTTGGGCGCCTGTTGGACTTTAACAACATGCCACCAGGTTGCAAGTTGAGATTCCTCGCCCGTAATGACAGGGAAAAGACAAGCGCGTTGAGGACATTGAACGAACGGGCGAGGTGATCCGAGGTGGAGCGCGGCGTCCCGACGTGCTCAAATAGATTCACTACAAAGACACAAAGAGCTCAAGGAGCTTGGCTTCGTGTCCTTTGAGCCTTTGTGGTTAAGGATTGATTAGCCCAAGCGCGTCGGGACGCCGCGCTCCACCCGCAAGCGATGGCCCCATTGGAAACAAAACCCGTTCTTGTAACGCCGGTTCGCTTGTGTCGCGGGGCAAACCCCTTTAGCCTTTTTGCGTTTTATGAAAACTCTCCTCATCACTCTTGGCGTCATCGCCGTGTTCGTCCTCGGCCTCGTGCTATATGCCGTCGGTTCCTATAACAGCCTCGTCAACCTGCAGCAGGGAGTCGATGCCCAGTGGGCCCAGGTGGAAAACGTCTACCAGCGTCGCGCCGACCTCATTCCCAACTTGGTGAGCACCGTCTCCGGCGCAGCCAACTTCGAGAAATCCACCCTCATCGCCGTCACCGACGCGCGCGCGTCCGTCGGCCGGGTCAATATCGACGCGAGCAAGGCTCCGACCGATCCCCAACAACTGGCGCAGTTTGACCAAGCGCAGGGCCAGCTGACCTCCGCGCTGTCGCGGCTGCTCGTCGTTTCCGAGAACTATCCCCAGCTCCGGGCCACGGAGAATTTCCAGACGCTGCAGGCGCAGCTCGAAGGCACGGAAAATCGCATCTCCGTCGAGCGCGGCCGCTTCAACGATGTCGTCCAGGCGTACGACAGCGCCATCAAGCGCGTGCCCGCCGTCTTCTTTGCCGCCGCCTTCGGCTTCAAGGATCATCCCTATTTCCAGGCGACGGCCGGCGCCGAAACCGCACCGAAGGTGCAGTTCGATTTTTCGCAGCCCGCCGGGGCCACCCAACACTGATCGCGTGTCGCGCTTCGCCTCAGTTTCGTCCTGGTTCAGGTGGCCGTCTGCGCTGCTCGCTGCTTTCGCGCTGACGGCGACCCTCGCCCGCGCGAGCGAGGTCATTCCGCCGGCCCCCGAGCATTATTTCAACGACTACGCCGGCGCCGTTTCATCCGGCACGGCGGCCGACCTCGATGCGCAGCTCACGCAGTTCGAGCGCGACACCTCCAACCAGATCGTGGTCGCGATTTACCCGCAGATGCAGTCCGATTCCTCGATCGAGGACTACACCGTGCGCGTCGCGCAAAGCTGGGGTGTCGGCCAGAAAGTCCACAACAACGGCGTGGTGCTGTTTGTTTTTATCAATGACCGGCAGACTTACATCCAGGTAGGCTACGGGCTTGAAGGCGCGCTGCCCGACGCGACGTGCCACCAGATCATCGAAAACGAAATCAAGCCGCGCTTCCGCGCCGGTGATTACGACGGCGGCCTGCGCGCCGCGGTCACCGCCATCATGCAGGCCACGCGCGGCGAATATAAAGGTACGGACCAGACCGTGGGTGATTCAATCAGCCAATATCATGCCCTCTTGTTCAAGTTTGCGCTATTCGCCGCCTTGATCGCATTTTCCATCTGGTCCAGTCGCCGCCGTGCGCGTCTTTACGGCAGTTCGGGCAGCAGCATGGTCTGGTTTGGCGGATTTGGTGGAGGAGGCGGCTTCGGTGGAGGAGGTGGTGGTGGTGGATTTTCGGGCGGCGGCGGCAGCTTCGGTGGCGGCGGTTCAGGCGGAAGCTGGTAAACATCCACGATCCATGAAACCGCATCATTTTCTCAAGCAACTCGAGCACGACCGCATCGTGGCCGCGATTGCCGACGCCGAGAAAAAAACTTCCGGGCAGATCCGCGTGCTGGTCAGCAACCGCGAGGTTGACGATCCCGTGGCCGCAGCGGGCAAGGAATTCCAGCGCCTCGCCCTGCACCGCACGCCCCAACGCAATGCCGTGCTGATTTTCGTGGCGCCGCGCAGCCATCGCTTCGCCGTGATCGGCGACCAGGGCGTGCACGAAAAATGCGGCGAAGCCTTCTGGGCCGAACTGACCGCGGCCATGTCCGGTCATTTCAAACAGGGCCAGTTTACCGAAGGCCTGCTTCACGGCATCGCGCGCGCCGGCGAACTGCTCGCCGCGCATTTTCCCAGCGACCCCATTCGACCCATTCGACAAGCTCAGGGCAGGCAAGCTCAGGGCAAGCCCGATGACAAAAGCCCGTCGGCCGACACCGTGATCGAAGATTGACGGGGGCGGCTACATTGGGGCCATGCTGCTCAACCGAGCCGCTTCCTGCAGGATAGTTAGCCTACAGTTTTTCCAATTCGGAAAAATGCGCGTCCGCCGTTTCAATGGCGACTCCATGGTAGCGGGCGCAGGCAACGATAAGCAAATCTGCAACCGGGATGGTCAAGCCAGCTGCCCGCGCCCGGCGGGCAAGATCATAGGCCGCATCCCAGACCTCGGCGGTCACTTCGAGTTCAGGCAGGACTTGTTCAAATTCGCGCAGAGCCTTCTTCTCGCGGTCGCCCCGCGCACCGTTCCAGAGCTCGAGCCGGACCATCGGCATCCAGCAGGCCTGGCCTCCGTACATAT
>Ga0210398_10001181_pt1 | contig 27784 bp, 24 predicted proteins | sample IncBWC4OmetaG_FD_161047 | JGI IMG/M metagenome (GOLD analysis project Ga0210398, IMG submission 161047) | Forest soil microbial communities from Barre Woods Harvard Forest LTER site, Petersham, Massachusetts, United States - Inc-BW-C-4-O | ecosystem: Environmental > Terrestrial > Soil >... | reverse complement strand
GCGACGATCGATGCGCGATGATTGGCCAGGAACGACAGCCAGCGTTTGGCCGGATCGCCGCGATGTGGCCGGGTCAGTCGAAGATATCTGGCAACCGTGCGTTCGGAGACCTCGAAGCCGAGCTTCCGCAGTTCCCCGTGGATCTTCGGCGCACCCCAGTGGGAATTCTCGGTCGCCATAGTACGGATGAGAGTCCGAATCTCTTCGCTAACATTCGGCCGGCCGCCGCAGGACCGAGATCGCCAGCGCCAGTACAGCCGAAAACCCGCCCGATGCCATCTGATCACGGTATCCGGCTTCACTATGATTAGAACATCCGACCATCCTGGCCAGAGGCTCCGCAGAGTGGTCCAGAAGAAACGGTCGAGACGGTTCAGGGAAGGGCGCCGGTGTTTGCGTTTGAGCACCGCGACCTGTTGGCGCAACGCGAGGATCTCCAGTGAGGTATCGAGGCGACTTCGGAAGAAGACGCGGAAGGCGGCGAGAACTGCGGGGATCAAATCGAGCACGAATCAACGTTGTAACATGGGGCAATGTCGCAGGCGGTGCGGCGCGCGCTGCAAGATCGCTAACTGCCGATTCTAATAGCTCAGCGGCGTTTTGACTACGGTCAACTCGTTCTGGAGGAGCAATTCCTGGTTGACCAGACCGGTCACGTACGTCAGCAGCCGCAACCACTTGTTGTCTTTCATGCCGAGGGTCAATGATACCTCGCATCATCAGCGTTTGGATTTCTTGACCATACGCCCATAAAAGTTGCCGTTGCTTGCCTGTATCAGCTCGATGCCATAGTTTACTCCGCCGGTCGCAAAGCTCGGGACAACCCAGGAGAATGAGCCGCTTTTTGTCAGACGAAAAATCCCGGCCTCGGTGCGATTGTTCATCAGTGTCAAACTATAGGAGGCGCTGTCTTTGCCCAGGAACAATACCTCCCCTGGCTGGCCTTGGTTCGGCGGGAATGTGTACAAGCTAGTGGGAGTGCGCGCATAGTCGAGCCGGTTGAAAGAAGAGCACCGTTTTCGACTCCGAAGATTGCATACATATAGCCATCTGGCGACTGGACTTCGCGGTTAAAAATGCCGCCCTGAGAGGCAGGATTGTAGGGGTATGTAGTTACCTTTCCATCTAGCGTGATCTAGAAAAGCTCCGAAACAGTCGGTGAAATCCCTGGGGTTTCTGCGGAGCCGTAGGCTTGTCCATTAAGTGCCGGCGTCAGGACCATCACCGCTAGCCCCGAATTCATCACGGGAACCCCGTACATGTACTGGTAGTTGCCTCTGGGCGTGATCGAGAACAACCCTTGGCCAGTCGCGACCACTCCAAGGAATTTTCCGCGCTGCACTTCCACAATGTCGGTAGGCGTGCCCCCCCGCTGCCTGGAACGTGTAAAGCACTTTGTACGTCGGCAAGGTGGATGCTACCTGGCCTGGAAGGCCGATGACAGCATAAAACGCGCACAACAAAACAATTGACGCGTAAACTAGAATCCGTTTCATTTGATGGGGATCCCTGACGCTGCGCGGCGCGGCCTGTCCCTGCGTATCCCAGATTGTTACATCGTTACTGCAGCGTGAAATTCTGCTTCGTCGTGAACGTCCCATTCGGCGTCGTGACCGTGATCGGACCGCTGGTGGCCCCGCTCGGAACGTCGGCCCAGATACCTTGGCTGGAGGCGACGACGAACGCGCTCGCTGGAGTCCCGTTGAAATCCACCGCCGTGGCGCCGAGGAGGTTCGATCCCCACAGCAGCACCTTCTGTCCCACGCTGCCCACCGTTGGGCCCGAACGACGCGATGTGCGGCTTAGGCGGCGGCAGCCCCGCATCCAACTGGAAGATCGTGCCACCCTGGTACGTCCCTTCGTTCTCCGTAGTGCCGTAGAAGTTACCGTCGCTGCCCTGGATCATCCAGCACTCGCACGCGCCAGTTACCCCGCCATTCTTCATTTTGTAAATCGTCTGAAAGGCGCCGCTGTCAGGATTCAAGCGGAAAATGCTGCTGTAGCCATTGAATCCGGTGTTAAATCGGCCCCTTGCCGTGCCCCACAGCATCCCATCGTCAGCCTCAATCAATGTCTCTGGAATACCGAGGTTGACATCCGAGAACTCATACAGAGTCGTCATTTGGCCAGAAGGAGTAACTTCGTAGATGCTGCCAGCCCCGGCACTGCCGCCTGCTGGCAGGGTCCCATAAAAGTTGCCGTTGCTTGCCTGTATCAGCTCGATGCCATAGTTTACTCCGCCGGTCGCAAAGCTAGGTATAACCCAGGAGAAGGAGCCGCTCTTTGTCAGACGAAAAATTCCAGCATCAGCCGTATTGTTCATGAGAATGAGGCCATAAAAGGCGCCGTCCAACCCCTCGAACGGTACCGTATCGATGAAGCTCTGGTTCGTGGGAAACGTGTACAGCAGGGTCGGGTTTCCCTTGTAATCCAGGCGTTGAAACTTGAGACCGGCCGTGGTTCCAAAGAACCCATAGAGGTAACCGTCCGAAGACTGTACCTCGTGCGCCGACGGGGCGCCCTGAGTAGCTGCATTATACGGATACGTGGTCACGTTTCCGTTCAGAGCAACGGAAAAGAGCTCTGAAAAATTCGTCACCGGGCCAGGATTCAACGCTGACCCATACGCTTGTGCGTTGAGTGCAGGGGTCAAGCCGATTACTGCTAATCCCGAATCATTGTCGGAAAACCATACATATATCGATATTTTCCATTACTAGTAACCGAGAAAATCCCCTGGCTGGTTGCAACCACGCCGAAGAATCTCCCTGGCTCTACCTCAACAATGTTAGTAGGTGTGCCAGCCGTTCGAAACGTATAAAGCACCTTGAAGGCAGGCACAGTCGAAGCAACCTGGCCTGGAAGGCCGATGACAGCATAAAACGCGCACAACAAAACAATTGAAGCGTAGACTGAAATCCGTTTCATTTGACGGGAACCCCTTTGGGTGACGCTGCGCGGGCGCGGCGTGTACCTGCGTATCCCAGATCGTTACATCGTTACTGCAGCGTGAAATTCTGCTCCGTCGTGAACATCCCATTCGGCGTGGTAACCGTGATAGGACCGCTTGTGGCCCCACTCGGAACGTCGGCCCAGATACCTTGGCCGGAGGCGACGACGAAAGCGCTCGCTGGAGTCCCGTTGAAATCAACGGCCGTCGCACCGAGCAGGTTCGATCCCCATAACAGCACCTTCTGTCCCACACTGCCCGCCGTTGGCCCAAACGACGCGATGTGCGGCTTAGGCGGCGGCAGCCCCGCATCCAACTGGAAGATCGTGCCGAGCTGGTACGTCCCTTCGTTCTCGGTCGTCCCGTAGAAATTGCCGTCGCTGCCCTGGATCATCCAGCACTCGCACGCGCCAGTCACCCCGCCATTCTTCATCTTATAGATCGTCTGAAAAACGCTGGTATTAGGATTCAGCCGGAAAATACTGCTATAACCATTAAATCCGGTGTTAAACCGGCCCCGTGCGGTGCCCCACAGCATCCCATCGTCAGCCTGAATCAATGTCTCCGGAATGCCGAGGTTGACGTCCGAGAACTCATACAGAGTCGTCATTTGGCCAGCGGGAGTAACTTGATAAATGCTGCCAGCGCCGGCACTACCACCTTCTGGCAGCGTCCCATAAAAGTTGCCGTTGCCAGCTTGGATCAGTGCGATGCCATAGTTCACGCCTCCAGTCGCAAAGCTAGGCACGACCCATGAGAATGAGCCGCTCTTTGTCAGACGAAAAATCCCGGCTTCAGTACGATTGTTCATTAGCGTCAAACCGTAGAATGCGCCATCTTTGCCTAGAAACAATACCTCCCCTGGCTGGCCTTGGTTCGGCGGGAAAGTGTACAAGCTAGTGGGAGTGCCCGCATAGTCGAGCCGGTTGAAAGAAAAGCTACCGTTTTCGACTCCGAAGATTGCATACATATAGCCATCTGGCGATTGGACTTCACGGTTAAAAATGCCGCCCTGAGTGGCAGGATTGTAGGGGTATGTAGTTACCCTTCCGCCTAGCGTGATCGAGAAAAGCTCGGATACAGTCGGTGCAACCCCGGGCGTTTCCGCGGAGCCGTAGGATTGTCCATTAAGGGAAGGGGTCAAACCAAAGACGACCAAACCAGAGCTCAACGTCGGAAAACTGTATACGTACCGATAGCCGCCGTTGCTGCCGATCGAGAATACGCCCGGACTGGTGGCAACCACGCCGAAGAATTTCCCCGGCTTTACCTCGACAATGTTAGTGGGCGTCCCTCCCAACGCCTGGAACGTATAAAGGACCTTGTACGTGGGCACTGTGGATGCTACCTGGCCTGGAAGGCCGATGACAGCACAAAAGGCAAAAACCAAAACAATTGACGCGTAGACTAGAATCCGTTTCATTTGATGGGAAGTCCTGAATGGCGGCTATGAGCTAAAAGCCGTATACCTGAACTCCGCTCTTGGTGTAGGTGCCGGTGCACACCCCGCTGCCATTGAAACCTGAACACAGGGAGTACGCGGGTACGTACACAAAGCCGTTCGCCGCTGTCGGAATCGCGTACGGTGTTGGCCCGAAGTCCGGAGCCGAAGGCAGACTGCTCGGCCAAATCTCGCTTGTACTGAGTGCTCCCGTGCTGCCGTTCAGCGAATAGGCGAGAAGATATCCAAGACAACCAAGTCCCGTCTGCTGGTGGCACTTGCTGCCAGAAGGGTTAGCATACGGCTCGGCTACTGCCCATACGACAGCGGCCGCCGGCGATTCGCCCGGATTGACGGTAAGCCCCAAAGCCCCGCCGGCGTATCCGGTCGAGTTCGTCCCGAAGGGGTTATTTGCTGTACCGACCGAAGTGAATGTGTACTGGCTTCCGGATACCGGTTGAGTCCATTGGAACGAAGCCGGGTTTTCGTTCCAAGGCCAAATTACCAGAAACCCATCCGAGCCCGTCGGATTCCAATATGCCGGAGTACGCGGCTCATCGCAGAAGCCGGAGCCGGCGGTGCAGTTGACATTTCCGGAACTGGCCCCCGACGAGATATTGAACCGGGCCACCTCACCCGAATCCCCCGTTGTGTACTGCCCGAGGTCACTTTGGAGCAACACGTAGCCGTCGCCACGTTTCGATGACGACAGAAGCATACTCGTGTTGGCCACAGTCTGCTCCGTCGAGGAATTGTACCAGTTGTCGTCGAACAGCAACGTTCCCGACACACCCATATCCCAATCGTTTGAGTTAAGAACCTTGAAATAGGCTCCGCTCCCCGTAACGCCGGACGGCACCACAGAGGGCACGAAATAGTCAATCGGCCAGAAAGGCGCCTGGACATCCGACGATGAGCCCGGCTGCGTACTCCACATTGTGGGCATGTCCAGGTGCAGGACTGATTCGCCAAAGTCGGTGAAATTCTGCACCAATTTTGATGGCGATCCCGCACAATGCAGGTTGCAACTGGGGCAGTAGTTGAAACCGCCGTTCCCCGCACTGAAAAACACTTGGTACGGCCACTTGCCGTTCGCTGCAGGCGCCCGCGCTGACATCCAAATGCCGCCACCCACGCCGCAGCCGTTTGGAAGCTGTGCATCGGGCTGTACCGGCGTCGTACACGCCGGCGTGCCGCCAGCGCTGGTTTCCGGCGGGTACTCGCATTGCGTTATATAAGGCAGGGCGTTAGCCGAGTAGCCACCGCTGTTCTGGTTGTAATTCAAGGTCAGATATGTCAGGTCACTCGGGTTTGCATCGTATCCGAATGCCCAGCCCTGGTACTTGCTGGAAGTCTCGCTTGTTGAAGTACCAAATGCCGCAATAACGGACTGATACACCGTGCTACAGGTCTTGCAGGTGACACCGCTGACCAGCAGTAAACTAGAGCGCTGAAGCTCTGCGGACGCCGAAAACTGCTGCTGCGGCCCGTACAGATTGGCGCTCACCTGAGACGAGCTATACGCGATATTCACGGGCGAGGCATAATTGGCCCCGGAGCTGAGACTGATCGCATTCAACCACCAGAGCGGCGTCGGGGGTGCGCCGGATTGCTGGCAAAGGTTAACTACGTACAGAATGCCGTTTTTGTAGTCGATCACAGGAGTCGAAACGACACCAGCGAAGGTCAGAAACGGCAAAGGATTGATCACAGAGGAGCCGCCGTTTCCACCTACATCGCAATTATGCATCAACCCTTTCATTCCGCTCGCCGTATTCGTCTCATCCCGGTACCAGAGTTTCGTCGGCGTCGTGATGTTGTCCGCATCGTAGGCGTACACTTCTCCGTTCAGCGCCACAACAAACAGGACATCGTGCGCCGTCCCCCCTATTGTCAAGTTGGAAACGTACAGCGGCTGGGAATAGACGGGGTTGTAAATGCCGGTCGGCACCCCGCTGGTATCCACGAGGAATTGCGCCTTATGCGCGCCGAACGTCCCCAGGTTCGTTGTCTTGAAGACGTTTTCGCCCAAGCTCACGTCTTGCCGTGCATTATTGTTCTGCGCCGTCAACACGCAGGGTGGATTAGGGTAACCAGGACAAGGCCCCGAGCCCGAGGGCGGCGCCAAGTTGCCCGAAACATTCTCGCCCAGCAGCGGATCGGTGCTGCTAGCGCCCGTTGTTATCTGGGGTGGCGTGGTGAAGATGTTCGGCAAACCCGTATCCAGCGTCGATGAGGACGGGAACGTTTGTGCAAGAGCTGTTTGGGCGATCATCAGCGTGACGCCCAGGATGACAACGGCGGTCTTTGACATGCGGCACGTCAACCCGGAAATTTGCTTCCCGGTCTAACCTGTTCCCTCCGGCGGGCAAGTGAAGCATGATTTTAAGGGCGTAGTCCGATCCTGTCAAGTTATATTTCGGTGAATTTCTACAAATGGAAACTCCAATAAAACAATTCATTGACGGCAGCGTGCCAGGTATCAACAACCTCTCCAGTTATCGTGCAAATTGGCTGTACGTCGCCAAAACTCCATTCGCATCGCTCAAGCAGCGTTCGCCCAGGAATAGCGATGGTGGAGACCTCCCAAACGAGGATGTGATGCCAGTTGCTCACCGGGATTTCGGATCGATGGCGGTCTCCCTCTCGGCGTATCTTTGTCCAATCCATCGTGAGTGCGATCGGCGTGATAGTAGCCGAGATAATCCCGTGCAAGGCGCCTCAGATGGGCCTCATGGAGAACGATGACGTGGTCGAGCAAGTCGTTCCGAAAGCTTCGAACCCATCTTTCGGCAACTCCGTTCTGCCACGGGCTGCGGTAGCTGGTACGGATGGCAGAAACGCCTGCTGAGTCTAGAAACTGATACACCTCGGCGCTGAACTTGGTGTCTCGATCGAAGATCAGGTATTGGTCGTCCGTGCTTTCGGGGAATGCTTCGCGAAGTTGTTGCACCACCCATTCACCGGTAGGGTGCTCGGTCACGTTTAAGTGGATGATCTCTCGGCGGTTGTGGTGAATCAGGAATAAGCAGTACAGAATCCGGAAGTTTGCCGTGATCACGGTGAAGAAATCCATCCCCACAATCAGGTCCCGGTGATTCTTCAGAAAGGTTCGCCAAAGATGAGTGGCCGTCCCGACGATGCAACCGCGAAAGGTATCGCGAGACAGTTCGCTCGGAAATCTCGAATCCGAGCTTCAACAGCTCGCCGTGGATGCGTGGAGCTCCCCAGGTCGGGTTCTCGTTCGCCATGGTCTGGAGGGAAGCCCGAACCTCGTGCCCGGTGACCGGTCTGCCCACCCGTTTGCTTCGAGATCGAAAGCGCCAGTACAGACGGAAGCCTTTCCGGTGCCATCGAACGACTGTGTCTGGCTTCACGATCAGAAGAGGATTCGACCACTTCGGCCACACTCGGTGCAGCAGAACCCAGAACAGTCGCTCGGAACGGCGCAAGTGGGCCCGCTTAGTCCGGCGTTTCAAAACCACCAACTGTTGCCGCAAGGCGACGATCTCAAGTCCCAAGTCATGACGGGACCGAATGAAGCTTCTCAACCATATGAACCCACCCCAGATCAGAGCAATCATAGATCCGTTGTTATCACAAGGGGTAGAGGTGCGCCGACTGTGTTTTGGCGACCTACAGTAGATCTACCCTTGCCGACAACTCAGGATCAATTTCGTGGTTCTCCGTAACTCGACAAGCTGCCAACCATCCGATATTCATCACCAGGCTTGCAGCTCCCCTTGACATTCTACTGGTGCCACGTTACACTCACCTAGGATGTCTACCAAGGACCGGAAAGAGCGAATTGAGTTGCTGCAAGGTACTCTGGACTTGCTCATTCTCCGAACGCTGCTGCTCGGGCCGACGCACGGCCACGCGATCGCCAGGGCAATCGAGGTCAACTCCGACGATGTGTTGCAGATCGAACAGGGCTCGCTTTACCCGGCTTTGCATCGGCTCATCAAGCGAGGATGGATTGCAGTGGAGGAGGGCACCTCGGAGAACAATCGGCGCGCTAAATTCTACCGGCTGACATTCAGGGGGAGGAGGCAGCTCGCGATCGAGACCAGTAAGTGGGACCGGCTGGCGGGAGCGATTGCGCGGATTCTCCGCCCGGCGGAGCAAGGCGGCGAATTATGAGACGCCGAACGCGCATGCTCCAGGATCTCGACCGGGATATCCGTGATCATATTGAGAAGGAAACGCAGGACAACATCGAACGCGGGATGCCAGCGGAGGAAGCTCGCTATGCGGCGCTGCGCAAGTTCGGGAATGTGACACGGGTCACCGAAGATACGCGGGATCTGTGGAGTTTCGTTTGGATTGAGCAGCTAATCCAGGATGTGCGCTTTGGGCTTCGGATGCTACGAAAATCTCCTGGCTTTACGGCCATTGCCGTGAGTACGCTTGCGCTCGGGATTGGCGCGAACACTGCCATCTTCAGCATGGTGAACGCCCTTCTCCTGCATCCCTACAGTTTTCGAAACCTCGATCGAATGGTGCTTGTTTGGCAGGACTCAGGCTCTGACGCCGCCTTGGACAATCGCTACATAGCTCCAGCCGACGCAGCCGATATCGCCACATATACCCGTATCTTCGACTCCATGGCGACTTACCGATGCCACAACTTCGCATTGACGTCGACGGCCGATGTTCAGCCGGTGAATGGCTGCGGGGTCTCTGCCAATTTTTTCGAGCTTCTCGGCGTCGCGCCCGCCCTGGGCCGTACGTTCGCGCCGTCCGAGCAACAGGCGGGTTTGGACTCGGTCGCCGTCGTCGGCTACGGATTCTGGCAGCGCCAGCTGGGCGGCGATCAGAGCGCCATCGGGAAATCCATTCAGCTTAACGGCCACGCCTACACGGTTGTGGGCATCATGCCGGCTGACTTCAATTTTCCAGTTCCGATGCAATTGTGGGTGCCCCTCGCGTTAGCGCCCGCAGAGCGCGCCAATCGCGCCCAGCTTTCGATCCAGGCGATCGCCCGCCTGAAGGATGGAGTGAGCGCCGACCAAGCCCGAGCCGCACTCACCGGATTTTCAACGCGCCTTACCGCAATGTATCCGACCAGCAACACCGGTCGTCGCGCCACACTCATTGAGCTTCGTCGGGAGCTGTATCAATACACCCTTCCCTTGTTCTCGCTTCTGCAAATCGCGGCGGGATTAGTGCTGCTGCTGGCCTGCGCCAACCTTGCGAACCTGCTCTTCGCCCTCATGGTTGGCCGTCAGAAACAGATTGCCATGCGTGCGGCTTTAGGCGCGAGCCGACGCCGCCTAGCGCAGCATTTCGTCTCTGAAACGATCGTCTTTTCCCTCATTGCCGGAATCGCCGCGGTTTTTGTTTCACTTTGGACCGTCAAGCTGCTCCGCACTAGCATCTCTCCGGATTGGACCAAATGGGTTCCTGGGTGGAGCGGCATTCGAGTTGACGCATCGGTTCTGGTCTTCACGATTGGGCTGGCGGTGATCGTCGGCGCCTTCTTCGGATTGGCGGCTCTTTATCACGCAGGTCGCGTCGACCTAAATCAAACCCTGAAGGAAGGCGGCCCGGGCTCGATGACTCGCTCGCGCGTGAGACTCCGCAGTGCGCTTGTGGTGGTGCAAGTCATGTTTGCGCTCGTCCTGCTCGTTTGCGCGGGACTTACGAGTCAAGGCTTCCAGCGCCTCGCGAATGTATATGCCGGCTTTCAACCCGAAACCGTAATGAAGCTTGAACCCGTTCTGCCCGCAAACTCTTACGCAGATGCGAGCAAGATTGCTCTTTTCTATAGGCAACTTCTTCAACAGACGTCTTCCTTGCCAGGCGTCACGGCGGCCGCGGTTGTCGACAACCCTCCCGCAAGCAACGTCGACAGTGATACAGCGTCGTTCGTGATCGAAGGTCTCGCCCCTCCCACTCGGGGCGAGACGCCTTCGGCCGATCTACAAATCGCATCCTCAGACTATTTTCGTACCCTGCGAATTGGCGTACTTTCCGGTAGGGCCTTCTCTGACGCCGACAACGCGGGCACGCCCCTGGTAGCCTTGGTGAGCCGCAGCATGGCCGCGAAGTTCTGGCCGCACGCCGATCCCATCGGCCAACATATTCGGCTGACGGAGTCCGGCGCAGCCGCGTCCTGGCTGACGATCGTCGGCGTTGTTGATGACGTCCGCCAGAACTGGTGGGACACCTTGACCCAGCCTACGATTTACCAACCGATGCTCCAAGCACCTGAACGTGGCTTGGCATTGTTGCTTCGCGCCAATGCGAATCCGGTGGGCTATGTCTCGTCCGTACGCGCGATCATTCGGCAGCTTGATTCCACAGTGGCGATTGCCGGAGTGAGTTCGTTCGACCACCAAGTGAACGACTCGATTGGGATCGTCCGCATCATGGGAACCCTGATGGGTGTGTTCGGTGCGCTCGCGTTGGCTCTTTCCGGCGTGGGAGTTTACGGTGTGCTAGCGGAAAGCGTCGCACAGCGCACGCGCGAGATTGGCATTCGCGTCGCGCTCGGCGCGCGTCCCGCCGATGTGCGGAGGCTCGTCCTGTGGAATGCCATGAAGCTCACAGGAATCGGTCTCGCCATTGCCGTTCCTGTTTCGCTAGGGGTCAATAAGGCGATGGCGAGCCTGGTTTTCGGCATCGTGTCGATGGATTTCGGCGTCGTCGCGGCATTCACGGCTGTGCTCCTGTTAGTTGCAGTCGCAGCGTGCTACATCCCAGCTCGGCGCGCCATGCGAGTGGATCCAATCGTTGCACTGCGGTACGAATAGTCATTCTTTTAGAGCAACAAGCTCAAGCTAATGTACGGAGCGTGTGATATGCCCGGCGATTACCGGCGCGCAAGTTGATCTTAATAGCGTGCGTCGTCCCCAAGGAACTTAATCTGGCATTACTCCCTCCTGACGGCGAAGGATAGTTCTATCCTTGCCGACTAGGGGCGATCTATAGCGGCACGGGTGTGCCACTGTGCCCGTTCCAGTACCACTTTCCGAGAACCGAACTTGCCGTTCCCATAAGGTAAAAGCTGATGATGAAGGGGCGCTCCACGGCTATTGACGGTTACGCCTGTGCTTCAAGGGGCCTGATGTGGATAGTAAAACGTGTGTATTCCTTTAATCTCTCCGGCTAGAATGTGAATCCGATCAAAGACGTGATCCACACCATTCACCGTCTCCATGTCGAAGACAGTTGCGACGTAGTCTCCCTCGACGATGTGCTGCTTCAACTTGATGCCCTTGACCATCGGCAGGATACTCGTTAGAAATCCGAGTATCGTTTGTCGACCCGTCAGCTTCGGCATGCGCGGACCTTCAAAAGTTACGTCCTCTGCAAAGGACACTTTGGACAGGTCCTTCGTCGCAAAACAGTCCAAATATGCCTCAACCGCTGCAACCTTCTGCTCTCGTGACGGCATGCCTTCTCCTGATTTCTACATATTCGCAGAGCGGAACGCATTATGTCAATATCGACATAATGAAGATGAATCCGCTTCACTACGTCTTGCTGGCCGGAATCGACGCAGCACCAAGTAGCGGCTACGACTTGACGCTATGGTTGACCAACCTAGGGCAGCATTTTTGGGCAGCCGAGCATAGCAGCATCTACCCCGCTCTTCAACAACTTCAAACCGCAGGGTTCCTCACGCACCGTGAACAGCTTGGGAAAAAGGGACAGACTCGAAAAATCTATCGTCTTTCGGCGAAGGGTCGAAAAGAACTCAAGAAATGGGTCGATGAACCGTCCGCCGATGCCCAAATTCGCGATGAACAGATGGTCAAAGTGTTATGTTTTGACCTACTATCTCGCGAGCGAATCATTGAGCATCTTAAGCGAATCAGAGAACATCACGCGGCGAAACTCTTCTATTACGAAGATTCGCTGCGACTGCATCGCGAGAACAGACCCAAAGAAGTGAGGCTGGGACCACTCCTCACCTTGCACCGCGGCATTCTTGCAGCAAGAGCCTATGTGCATTGGTGCGACGAGGCTTTATTGCTCGTCGCCAGGGGCAAACATAGCCGTTAAGACCGTGAAACGGTGATTCCGGGATTACCCGCGACCAACGGCGTAGCGTTTACGAACCCGCGATTGGTTTGGCGGCTTCAAAGAATCCACCGTTAATGTCCGACAACAGGCACCGGCACGCGCGGCACGCCTTTTGCTAAGTGTTCAATCCGAAACCTCACCGTGGTGCTAACGTGGGCCGAACCCTCGTTGGTGGCGTACTTCCCGAGTCCAGACAGGCATCCTCACTGCGCTGGAGGTAAGCTCCCGATGAACGCGTTCATCTCTCGCAATACATCCGCCTCATTCGAGAAAAAGAGGTAATGAGTGGCAAAAGGCAGGCGGACTACCTTTGCGCTCGGCAAGCGCTCGAAAGCCTTTGCTTGAGCGCCGACGAACTCTTCTTCCCGCGCCTCATATTCGGCCAACTTCTTTGGGTCGTTGCGGACAGCCGGGGATGTCGAGTGCGGCAAAGCGAAAATGGCCAGAAGCGGAACTCGGATGCCGGTATACTTTTGCTCTCCCGAGTTGATGGCCGCAACCGCGAACAACGGCCGAGGCGGTGGGCCGGCAGATGGAGGCGGCGAGGCAGCACCAGCGATGTTTTTCTGCATCTGCCTCAGCTGTTTCTCGAATGCCGGGAAGCTGGTTTCGAGCAGGTCCTGGACTAACTGCTTAGGGTCTCGCGGCCCTTTGCCCGGCTCTAATTGTTCGAGCTTCCTTTCGAGATCCTTAAGGTCAATGTAGAAATCGCCCCGCGCGGAGTCATAGAGCGCGTATGAATAGCCGGCATCAAGATAAATCAGCCCGGATACTTTTTCAGGATGACGTGAACCGATAGAACTTAGTTCTTCGCCAGCGATGGAATGCCCCGCGAGCACCGGACGACTCAGCTTGAGCGCGTCCAGGACGGCCAGGACATCGTCAGCCAGACGATCCGCTTCGTATCCCGATTCCGGACTGCTGGACGCGCCAAAACCGCGCCGGGAAATTCCATATACGTGATAGTTGGCGGTCAGCTTCGGAGCGAATTGATCAAAAATGTGAGCGGAGTTGCCGAGACCGGTTAACAGAACAAGCGGGGGCCCTGAACCTCCCCAGTCGAGCACTTCCACCTTGACGTCTTTGTCCACGGTGATGAGCTGCGTAGTATGGCGCGGGTCGTCGTGCCAAAGCGTCTCTTCGGTCGGGCGAACAAATTCAAGTTGCTGGGACTGCCCTTGTTTCCAAGTTCCCGCGATCGAAGTGAGGTCTGGGCTGACCTTGCCCTCGTAACTGCCGTCAGGCTGCTCGATCACGAATTTGAAGTCGGTGCCCGCCAGGCTCAGGGAAGTTATGGGTCGCAGTCCACCCCAATCGATGCGCTGATCGATCGTGCGAACCGTACCGCTCCATGAGCCGTTCTTCTCCTTGACGACGTGCAGCAGGTAGCGATACCGCCCGGTCTCCCGATCACCGGTCTTTATAGTGCCCTGCCAGTCGCCGCTGATGTCCTGTGCGAAGAGAGCGCCCGCTCCAGATGCGAACAAAACGAGCAACAACGTGCAGTTTCTCATCGCGACTCCCCTTCGCCAGGATTTCCACTTTGGCTCCTGGATCGGGTTTAGCTCAAAACTTCCGCCATCGACATTGCACTCGAACGCCACACAGTCCTGAACACCGGGCAAGGTCATAGTGTCCAGCCCGCCCTCGTGGGTGCCTTCATTCGTTTCTCAAAGTCTCCATTGGATCTACGCGAATTGCGCGGAGCGTGGGAAGAAATGTCGCGAAACCAGCAACGAATATCAGTGAAACCGAAACAAGCCCGAAGGTTATTGGATCGGCAGGTCGAACTCCGTAAAGTAAGCTAGCCACATATCGACCCAATGCTCCGGCGCCTAGTAAGCCAGCTGTGAGTCCCAGTACCAGAGGTCTTGCTGCCTGCAACAAGACCAACTGCAAGACGTTGGCAGAGGTGGCGCCTACAGCCATACGCACTCCAATTTCCCGCGTGTGCTGTGCCACGAACTGCCCTAGCACACCGTATAACCCTATCGCGGCCAGTAACACCGAAAATACAGCAAAGGCGCCCAGCAGAACCGCCCGAAACTTTGGATAGGCTAGACCTCGTCCAAGACGCGCCCACATTGTTTCGATATCACCGATTGCGACACTGGCGTCGATGCTCGTTATTGCGCGCCCTAAGTCGCCGCCAGAACCCCGCATTGCAATGGAAACTGATCGTGGCGGATCTTGAGCTAACGGATCGAACACAGTACCACGCTCAGCCCACCCGATTTGATGATAATTCCTGGAACTCTTCTCGTTCGCAACGACGCCGACGATAGTTCGCCACGGATTTTTCTCGCTCGGTTCACCTACGCGTATGCGTTGGCCAATTGGGTCCGAACCTGCGAAATACTCATTCAGGATGGCTTCATTGACTATGGCAACTGGCGTGGTCGCAACTTGGTCGCGCCAGTTGAAGGTTCGGCCGCGAAGCAGCCGACCGCCGAGCACCTCGAAGTATCCCGGAGTCACAGTCCGTTTTCCCACGTCGTGCCTCTCGCTGTTTGGAGACACAGGCTTGTTTTCAACACGTAAGACTGAGGACCCAGCACCGTAGGGAGGTAAAACTGTCGCGAGAGCGGCCCGATCTCCTAGTTTTGTGATCAGCTGTTTATAGAATTGAAGCCGGCGTGCCGCATCTGGATAGTGAGTTGCGGGTAGCGTAATGGTTGTTACATTCAGACCCTCAGGACGAAAGCCAAGAGGCTCGGAGTCCATCGTTAGAAGACTCTTCATCAACAACCCGGCACCGGCGAGCAATATAAGAGAGAGCGCCATTTCAGTAGCGATCAGCCCATTAATCAAGCGAAGTGGTGCACTGGAGATACTTCGTCCACCCGCCCTCAGACCTTCCATCACGTCCGTTCGCGAAGCCTTGAACGAAGGCAGAAGCCCGAACAAGACAGCCGTTACAAGCGAAGTCGCAGCCGTGAAAGAAAGCACGGACCAGTTGAGCTCTACGTGTGCTCCGATCGGCATTTCGATCGGGTTAATCGCATGAAAATAGCGCACGGCCGCAAACGCGATGCCAAGTCCTAGCGCCCCGCCTATGCTTGCCAACAGTAGACTCTCTGTCAAGAGCTGACGTACCAGCCTTCCACGCCCGCCACCGAGAGCTGAGCGCACGGCAAACTCTCGCTCGCGTTCAAGTCCTTGCCCCAGCATCAGGTTCGCTATATTCAGGCAAGCAATGAGTAAAACAAAGCTGACCGCAACCAATAGCACCCAAAGAGTCGTTTTAAGGCCCACCTCCGCAAGGAACGTGAACTCCCCCTGTAGATCGTTAACCGCCGGCACAATATCGTGTTCTTTGCCGTCGTCACGATGCAAGGCCGCATGGAGCCCGGATATTTCCGCTTGCGCTTGAGCGACGCTGATCCCGGGTTTTAGACGTCCGAAGATACCGACCGGAAGCTGATCTGGTGGCGGCGAGAAGTTCGGGGTTATCAGAACCCATAGCGCTACCGCATCGGGATAAAAGGCGAAGTCGGGTGGCATTACCCCTACCACCGTACAGGCTTGATCGTCAAGCCTAAGACTATTTCCGATGAGCTTTGGATCTGCGCCCAATGGTTTTTGCCACAGTCGATCGCTGAGTACCACTGAACAGCCTTGCTTCAAATCGTCCAAGGTAAACGTTCGTCCGCGGGCCGCGCTGATTCCGAGAAGCGAAAAAAACGATTCGCTCACTGGCATCGCAAGGATCTCTCGCGTCGAGCCATGTCCACTGATGAGCCGCTCCTGTACGGCCCACGTTGCAGCGGCCACCTGCTCGAATACTCTTGCATGCGTCGCCATCTCGCGAAAATCCTGGAAGCTATCGAACATTTTCGATATCGCGCTGTCGCGGAGATTTTTGTCCCAAACTACTACGAGCCGTGAAGGATCTTTATATGGGAGCGGTTCCAGCAACACCGCATCTACAATGGTGAAAACCGCCGTACTAGCTCCAATGCCGAGCGCTAGAGTTGTTGCAACCGTCGCAGTGAAAACCGGCCTCTTAGCCATGGTCCTCCACGCATAAAGCAAATCTTGGCACACGCCGTCCAGCCAAGGCAGGCCGCGCGAGTCCCGGTGCAGTTCCTTCGAAGGCTCAATCCCTCCCAGCTTTATCAGAGCCAAACGACGAGCTTCAGGCAAGGTCGACCCTTGTCGAATAAAATCTTGCGTCGCGAATTCAACGTGGGCGGCTATTTCCTCGTCGAATTCTTGGTCAAGATGCTGCTTACGAAAGAAAGAGATCAGGCGTGCCAGACCTTGGCGGAGATTGGTCATGGATTTCCTCCCGAAGCGGCAAGCACTCGTCCAATTACCGCAGCTAGCCGCTCCCAGTTGGCTCTTTCCGCCTTGACCTGTCGTTTTCCAGCCTTTGTAATGGCATAGTATTTCGCTTTGCGGTTGTTCTCCGAAGCTCCCCAGGCCGCTGAAATCCACCCACGTTGCTGAAGACGAACCAATGAGGCGTAAATCGTGCCTTGGTTCAGTAGGACCTGGTCTTCGCTCAACTGCTCGATTCGCCGCGCGATGCCATAGCCGTGCAATGGACCCATTGTCTCAAGCGTCTGGAGCACCATTACGTCTAGTGTGCCTTGAAGGAGGTCAAGTTTTGAATCGGCCATTCTTCCACGTCCTGTTGTAATACCACATGAGTATGCCACGGAAACCTGTGGCATGTCCACAGGTGCCTAATCGCTCTCCAGGTAGTCAAGCAGAATGCACGCCATCGAGTTGGGCCACTTGGGCCTGCTCTTGGGCGCTGAGCAGGGCTGCGGGCGCAATCCCGGCAAAGAATCGCAGATCTTTGGCTCGAAAACAAGCTACGATTTCGGCTCTCTCTGGTCGACGTCGCCTTGAACGCAAACCGTATGGGATGAGGTTCAGGATAAATCCACTGTAACGGCCAAGGGGCGATCTGGCGGTTCCGAGTGGGACGAGGCACGCCAAGCACAATTGATGTCCTGAAGCACAGACGTGCGACACCTGGCCCTCATCTTCGACTGGATTCAGAGTGAATGGTTAGCGGATCAAGTCACTTCTTCTTACGAATGTAGATCTGTCCGTTGAAAGTAATGAATTGATACTCCGGCCCGCCACCGTTGATGGTTCCGCGAAGAGTGCTATCAAAGCGCAGATGATAACGTCCATCCGACTGCCTACCTGCTTCGTTCTCCACTACTCGCGACTGGGCGTCGAGCTTCACTTCGAAATCGCTGTAGATCTCACCGTGATCGGTTTTCATGCGGATATTGGCCTTCAGATTCTCCGGCAGAGTGACCTCGATGTCGCCGTTCAATGTGCTGAAGGACATTGCCTTCGTGGCGTCGATGCGGTCGAGCGAGGCCGTAACTTCACCATTGAGCGAATGGGCCACCACCGAACCACCAACGCCCTTCAGAGTGATCTTCCCGTTCAGGTTTTCGGCATCGATGTCTCCATCCACCTGCTCCACGAAAATGTCCCCTCCATTCAGGCACTTCAGTTGGAGTGACGAGTGGCGCGGAACGGTAATGGTGAGGTCGGCTGCCCTGTTGGGAGTAGTCCTAATGTTGATGACGTTGTTGTCTTCGGTTACATCCAGACCTGCTGAACCTGGCAAGTCCAGCCGCTTCATGCCGTCGGCTCGAGCCGGACCCCTCTCGCGCGGCTCTTCGCTAGAGCGCGAACGAGCTTCCACTAACACGTCATTCCGATCGGCGCCCCGCACGATGATGCTGCCGTTCATGAGGTGGGCATGGATCACCGGAGGATGCGCGGGATCCTGCAAAGGGACGGTTGCTCTTTCGGGTGTGTCCTGCGCCAGCAGCGCTCCGGCGCAAAACATCAATATGCCAATCGCTCGTTTCATCTGGGGCGGCGCTCCTTGAATTTCGTTGGTGTGAGTCATGGTTCGCGATGCAGGCGAATGCTTCCGTTAAAAGCGTCAAACGTGAACTCAGCTCCACCGGCGCTCGCTCGAGCGGCTCTCATGCCGTTGCTGCGATAGACGAACCTGCCATTTATTTGCTCGGGTTCAGTAACCGGCACGGTTCTGGGAGTCACATCGAAATCGCTGTAGATCTGTCCGTTAAAGGTCTTGAAAAACAACTCGGCGGAGAGTGCCGGTTGGAAGTACACATCCAGTTGACCGTTGATGCTTTTGAAGCTGGATGCTCCGGGTGGATTCTTGGCAAATTGGACTGAGATCGGGCCGTTAACGGTGCTTACATCCCCCGAACCGGCCACCGACTCCATGTGAATCCCACCGTTAACGTTGCGGACATCGAAATCCCCGGTGGTTTTCTCTATGCTGATGTCCCCATTGTTGACCGTCGAAACAACAATTCTCGCTGAAACAGGCACTACGACATCAATGTCATAGGTCACACTATAGAAACGGCGGTAACCCCCGTGACATCCGCCAACTTCTCCCTTGCAGCGCCAGGGCGCATCATAGTAAACCGAAACCCCACCGGGCGTTTCCTCGATATCCAGCTTCACCTCCGCCTTGGCTTGCCGCTGGTCGGCGTCTGTCTCTGCTCGTATGGTTTTGTGCGCCGTGACCAGCACTTGTGAGCCGCTGGTCCCTGTCACGTGAACGTAGCCATCCACGTTGTCCACAATCAAGCGCATCGGCGGTGCGGAAAGGGCGAGGGTCTTTTGGATTGTCTCGGTCTCGCGAACGGTCCAGCGGTCGGAATGCGATCCCGCCATGCACATCGCGGCTGTGATCAATCCGGCCAATAAAACGAAAGTGACTGGTTTCATATGCGATCTTCCCCTGGTAGCTCAATTTCGTTGCTAGTTGAGTTTCATTGGTAGTTGAGTTTCTGCAATCCCCACTGGGCCCGTTGGCGGACTGAGGCGTTGGCGGCTTCATCGGAGCTGAGCTTCCTCAGTTCGTCGATAGCCGCGTTATCGCGCAGATGCACCAGAGCATCGACCAGGGCGATTTGCACCAGAGGTGATTCTTGCATGGGAATAGATTCCTCCAGGGCTTTGCGCACCGCCGTGTCTCCCGCCAACTTCTCCAGCGCATCGAGCGAGGCGAGACGCACATTGACGTTCTGATCGTGGTTCAAGGTGGTCAGGAGCGCCAGCACAAGTTCATGGTCGGGACGCTGGACCTGGTTGCTCCAAGAAATTCCCTGCAGTCGTGAGGTGGCTGAATCGCCGTCCAATAGCGATAGCGCTACAGTCTGCCTTAAGCCTTCCACCTGCCCGTGGAGCAGCGCAATCTCGGGCCCCGAAGCGCTGCGGGCCGAGTCGATCCGGCCCACCAATAAACCCAGGACGAAAAAGGAAAGGGCTGCGGCCAGTTGGGGAACGCCAATCCTCCAACCGGACCGGCCCGCGGCGGGTTGCGTCTCGCCGCGGTTCCCGGAAATGGCATTCAGCCTCTGGTAAAAGCGGGCTCGCAGATCCGCGCTGGGCTGCCCCTTGCCAACCAGTTCAAGCCCGCTCCAAAGGGACCGCAACTCTTCCAGCTCGATGCGTAAGCTTGCATTCTTGCCAAGCTGTTCTTCGAATGCTTCCTTTTCCGCCCGTGTCAATTCCCCCGCTAAGTATTGCGGAATCAAAGCTTGTAGTTCGTCAAAGCTCATAGATCTTGTCTCCGCGAAGTTGATGAAATGTTTCGCGCAACTCCTTCAGTGCACGGTAGGCTCGAACCTTTACAGCGCCGACTTCACAGTTGAGGATGGCTGCCACCTCTTCATACCGGAGGCCGTGGTAACGGCTCAACACCAATACCTCTCGCCTATCTTCTGGCAGCCTCTGCAGCGCTTCTTCGAGGAACAAAACGTCCTGTTTACGACCGAAAAGTTCCTCGGAGATAGGTTCGGTGCTGCGAACTTCAGGAACGGTGGCGGACGCTTGCTCTCCGCGCGTCTTATGACGGCAATCACGATAAGCGTTGTGCGCCATTCCATAGAGCCAGCGTGCGAACGGGCAATCAGGATCGTAACTTTTCGCGTATTTGAGCACTCGAAAAAACACCTCCTGCACCAGATCCTCGCTGAGGGCGCGATTCCGCGTCATCTGAAGCAAATAGCGAAACAAAGCAACATGGTGGCGCTCGAAAATCAACGCGAGCTGGGCGGTATCGCCCCCTTGGACCAGTACCATCAGCGCGCTATCAGTTTGCGTTTCCAATCGCCTTCACAATCGAATACCGGAGAACACAACAAAGGTTACACAAAAACCGTGAGGACGATTCAAATATATGCTGATTTCTGGCCTTCGACGTCGATTCCGTACCGAGGACCATGTTGGACGTCGGTAAAAGCAGGGCCAGCCTACAGATCCTGTCTGGTTCTTGCCCGATGCAATTCTAGTCGAATTTCAGGGCTCGCTTTGCGCCTAGGGTTGCGTCATCAACGATGCGCCGCGTGCGTACGATTCTGACAAACGAGCTGACCAGCTTTCTTCCTGAGAGGTGCAGTCGTGTGGAAACAATCTCACTAGGCCGAGTCGATTTGCGCAAGTTCGTTTTGCGATCGATCAATGTAATCACGCTTACGCACACATCGCTTGTTGTGAGCGCACAGTTAGATCTACGCTGGGCGACATCGCAGGATCTATCATCCTCTATCTTGTTTTCCTATACTCGGCATAGGGCGTTTTTTGCTGAATGGAATCCTTACTGAACGATCTCAGACAATCGCTTCGCATATTGTGGTGTAGTCCCGGCTTCACCATCGCAGCCGTCACAACTTTGGCGCTCGGCATCGGTGCCAACACGGCGGTCTTCTCGGTGGTCAACAGTGTATTGTTAAAACCGGCGCGATTCGCAGATCCGGAACGAACCGTGTGGCTGGCCACTACTATGCCCACCGGTCCGGATTATGGCGGTTCCGATCCGAAGTTCAACCTGTGGCGCCAGCAAACGAGCGTGCTCGAAGACGTCACTGGGCAAGCCTACGCCAAGCTCAACCTGACCGGCGTCGATTCTCCCGAGCAGGTGCAGGCGGCGCGGGTCACGTCCGCTTATTTTCGTCTCGTAGGATTGCCCTTAACAAAGGGCCGCGGCTTCACCGCGGAGGAGGATCGCCCGCGCGGCCGTCGCGTAGTGGTTTTGAGCGACGGGTTCTGGAAGCGGCACTTTGGCGCCGATCCAGGAATCATCGGCATGAACGTCATGCTCGACGCGAATCCGTATGAAGTGGTCGGGATCGCAGCGCCGGCCGCCGAAACGGAGGCCCAAGCGCCTCCCGATCTCTGGATTCCCCTCGAAATCGATCCCAATAGCAACAGCCAGGTCGAATATTTCCTGGCGTTGGCTCGCCTCAAGCCCGGTATAACTCTCAGCATGGCGCGAGCGCAACTTCAAATCGCGGCTGAAGAATATCGACGCAAGTTTCCCAACACCATCACTATGCAGGCTGGCTATAGTTTCGGCGCCGACCCGGTGGAAGAAGCAATGGTCAAAAACATTCGCCCATCGCTCCTGATCCTCCTCGGAGCTGTCGCTTTGGTCCTGCTGATTGCCTGCGCTAACATCGCCAACCTCGTGCTTTTTCGCGGCACCGCGAGGAGGCGCGAGATCGCGATTCGACTAGCGCTTGGCGCCGGGCGAACCCGCATTTTCCGTCAACTGCTTACCGAAAGCGTGACGCTCGCTGCGGCAGGTGGAGCCGCGGGCTTCTTAGTAGGCAGTGAAGGGATTCGCAGCCTTTTGAACCTGAACCCCGCGATTCCTCGTATCGGAGAATACGGGTATCACGTCGCCGTCGATTGGCGCGTCCTCGCTTTCACCGCGCTGGTAGCGCTGCTTACGGGCATCGTGTTCGGCGTGATGCCCGCGCTAGAAACCGCACGGAGCGACCTGAATACCGGCCTGAGGGATGCACACTCCGGCGCCGGCTTTCATCGCAACGCGGCTCGCTCGGTTCTGGTGATCAGTGAAATGTCTCTGGCGCTGCTGCTGTTAATTGGCGCAGGCTTGCTCATTCGCAGTTTCATCGATCTCCAGGCAGTCAACCCAGGCTTTGACGCTCGAAACGTATTGACGCTGCGAATGTCGCTTGCCAGCTCGCGATTCGAATCGGCATACGAGGTTAACCAGTTCGTACGCGACGGCGTTAAGCGACTCGATAGTTTGCCCGGAATCGTTTCCGCCGGAGCGGCCTCCTGGCTGCCTTTCGAGACCGGAGCCACGCTCCCTTTTGTAGTGGTGGGGCGTCCGCTGGATGGGCCATCGCATGGATTTGGGCACTGGCGCGACATCTCGCCCGAGTACTTCGATGCTTTGAAGATTCCTCTTTTGCGCGGGCGTTTCTTTACCGATCGCGATGACGGCAAGGCTGCGAAGGCCGTCGTAATCAATCAGGCGATGGCGCGCCAATATTGGCCGGGAAAAGATCCCCTCAGTGAGCAAATCGATATCGCTCCCAATGTAGGCCCGGAGTTTGACGAGCCCCCTCGTCAGATTGTGGGGATTGTGGGCGACATACTCGAAGATGCACTTGACCAGCGTCCCCTGCCTACCATGTACGTTCCGATCGCACAGGTCGCCGATGTTCGTATGCCCCGCATCCGGCAGAGTATTGTTTGGATCGTTCGTACTCGTGTCGAGCCGCACTCGCTGATCCCACCTGTTGAGCGCGAACTGAGGGAAGCGAGCGGCGGTTTGCCGGTCGGAGGCTTGCGCTCAATGAGCGAAATCGTCGCGCAATCCACCTCCCGCCAACGCTTCAATATGACTCTGCTGAGCGGCTTCGGCGGGGTTGCGCTTCTACTCGCCGCAGTCGGAATCTACGGGTTAATCTCTTATTCGGTCCAGCGGCGAACCCGGGAAATAGGAATCCGGGTGGCGTTAGGAGCCGGCTCGGGCGACGTTCTGAAAATGGTGGTGGCTCAAGGCATGCGATTGGCTCTCATCGGCATCGCACTCGGCTGGTGTGCCGCGCTGGGCCTTACGCGCTTGCTCTCCGGTTTACTATTTGGCGTCCGCGCGATCGATTCCGTCGTATTCATGATTAGCCCAATTACATTAGCCATGGTGGCCTTCCTGGCCGTCTGGTTGCCGGCACGTCGTGCCAGCCGGCTTAATCCCATCGAGGCGTTGCGGCACGAATAGGCTGGCGCGTATTTTCGGTGGTGCAGCAGCTCATGCAAATCTGACTGCTCGGAGCCGAACCAAACCTCTGTGTGTCGGAATTCGGGCTCTCAATAGGGGCCGCGCAGGAAGGCGGCACACTCAGGCTGCGGACAAAAAAGTCATTGGTCGAAGGATGGCTCTATCCTTGCCGACTACCGCAGATCTTAGGATGCCGTCTGTTGGCATTTGGTATGCTAGCCGCAAATAGAAGGTATTTGCTTGCAATCAGGAACCATGGGTGCGTGAAACCGTTTCCGGCATCGACCAAGGCCAGCGGCAATTGAACGGACCGCAGACATCGGGCCGCGACTATCGCAACCTTTCAGAGCCCCTACACAATATGACGCGCCAACACGATGCCGCGGCGGTGATGCGCGACGGCGTCAATCTTCTTGTCGACATTTACCGACCAACCGCGCCGGGCCGATATCCCGTGCTTGTCGCCGCATCGCCATATCCGCGTCAGATCCAGAACCTCGGCGCGCCAATGGGCTTCATCGAAGCGGGTGCAAGCGACTTCTTTGTGCCGCGCGGGTATGTTCATGTCATCGCTAACTGCCGTGGTACCAGCGGTTCGGGCGGGACCTTCGGCTTCTTCGACGGCCAGGAACGTCGGGACATGTACGACCTAGTCGAATGGGCGGCGGAGCAGCCGTGGTCGGACGGCAATATCGGCATGGTTGGCATCAGCTATTTTGCTATGACTCAGATGGAGGCTGCCGTGGAGCGCCCGCCTCACCTGAAGGCGATCATGCCGATTGCAGGGACGTTCGATCTCTACGATTCGGCTACGCACCATGGCCTGACCAGCAGTTCCTTTATCACGCCGTTCCTGTCGATGATGGGCATGACATCCGGCCATACGAACAAGCTTTGGCGCAACAAGCTTGTCGAGGCTGTCGGCGCCCTTCTCAAAACACCCGTTGTGCACAAGCAATTCGCGACCGCCAATGGCGAAGCGGCTATGACTGGATTGAGGATGCTTCTAAAGCTCCACCATGATCCGCATCCCTGGGACGACCTGTGGCGTTCGATCTGTGTCGAGCATCCGCTGCGCGACGCTTGGTGGGATGAACGCAACCTTCTGCCATTGCTGCACAAGGTGGACATTCCGGTCTACCTGGGCTGCGACTGGCAAAACGTTCCTCTGCACCTGCCGTCGACTATCCCCGCTTTTCGGGGGCTGATCAATAGCCCCCAAGTCCGGGTCGCCATGCTTGGCGAACACGGGCTGGCTTGGCCGTGGGAAAGCCTGCATGTCGAGGCACTGGCTTGGTTCGACCATTGGCTGAAGGGCCAGGACACAGGAATACTTGAGGGGCCGAGGTTCCGCTATGTCCTGCCAGAAGCGGAAGGATGGCACACAGCGGGTTCATGGCCGCCTGAGGGTGCGACACCAAGGGCATTGGCCTTGCGCGCCGATGGTTTGCTGGCTGATGACGAGGGGGACGCAGGATCGCGCACCTTGATGACGCTCGGCGCTGGACTGGGTCGCATGCAAGCCAGCGAGACAGACCCACCGTCGCATCTGACTTGGACCAGCGCGACGCTGAAGCATGATCTCAATGTGGTCGGCGACATCGAACTGCAGCTCGACGCCGCCAGCACTGGTCGGATACCGCGTGGATCGTCCTCCTCCAGGACGTCGATCCAGTCGGAGCCGTTACCGAGATCACGGCGGGCTATCTAAGAGCCGGTTTGAGGGGGGTGGATAGTGCAAATAGCCGCGTGGGAGCCCCTCAAGTTCCGTGTCGCACATTTCAGGCCATTCCGATCGGTGAACTTGTTCCCTATCGCATACCCTTGGTTGCGAACGCCAGACGATTTAAGGCGGGCCATTGCGTGCGGCTATTCATCACCAGTGACGATCAAACGCCCGACAGCCCTACCATGCTGGGTTTTCGCCACGCCAGCGTTGGCACGAGCTGTCTCAACACCATCCAGTCTTCGTCGCGCCTTATCTTGACGGTTTTGACAGCCTCAGGCTAAGTCTCCATAAGATCAGTTGGGGCAGAACTCGCCCATAGGCCAGATGTCCGGTCCCGTAATCGTTAAGTGCCGCAGTCATGAGTAACGGGGCGAAGGATCGTTCTATCTTTGTCGACTCACGTAGACTATCGCTCGGACTGCCGGGCTCGGGGGCCTTGGCTGGGGCCAAAGTCCGAGATGGCGACATGGACTCGGGAAGCGGCCAAGTGGCCTGGTTTTCTCAGTCCGCTCCTGTTAGATGGAGCCACTTTCCTCGATAGAAGTAGAGCACCTCCGATGCTTTTCCGTAAAACAAATCGTTAATGCCCTCATGGTCAATTTCAGGCGGTTTTTCTCCACCGTAGGCTTTGTAGTGCTCCAGAATGTATCCGCGGCCAACCGGTGTGATTGCCGACGAGTAGACGATCTTGTCGCCTCCCCAACTTTGGAGACGGTCCACGTCATTTCTTTTCGCGATCTCGGTTGGGTTCGTTTCGGAGCCATTCCAAAAAACGACAACTGCCGAAACTCGGCGAACCGAACAGAGCACCGCCCAATCCGTCTGTCCAGGTTTTGAGAATTCGCCTTTGATGACGTTATGACGACCAGCGATCATCGGCACCTGAGGAACCGTGCAGCCACGCCGCTGAAGCGCCGCCGCTACATTCTTGGGCAATTCAGGGAATGCCGTAGGATTGAGGCGAACGACCTGCCGATCAGCGGTCTCCCACATGCTCTGAGAGATCGTGGGGACCTGCGCCACGCATGGGACGACCGTCACAACCGCCAAAGTGAGCCACATCCGACTCATGCTTTCCAGTGTAGCCGCGAACGGCTCTCGTGGCGATCCGGATCATTGCGTCATCTGGCCGAGAAACGTCGGATGCTGACATGCCCACAGCTGAGGATAACGGCGCAGGATAGTTCTATCCTTGCCGACTTATCGGTACCCTATCGTAGTTCACGCGACGATAACTTCGGGATGTACCGTCAAGCGTCGTTCAACACCGGCAGTGCGGATGCCGTTTAGTGTCAAAGCAGGCCGCGATGCCCAGCGTAGTTTTCGTCGACGTCCAGACCACGCTCCTTGATAACCTCGGCAGCAGCAACCAGGGTTGTTGCGATGGCGGGATAGCCAACGTATGGCAGCGCCTGGATGAGAACTTCCTCGATTTCTTTTAATGTGAGGCCGTTATTGAGCCCGGCCCCCATGTGGATAGCGAATTCATGGGGCTGACGCATGGCAATCATGACGGACATCGACACTAGGCTGCGGGAGCGCCTGTCCAGACCGGGACGAGCCCAGATATCCGCAAAGACCTGGTCCACCGCGTAGGCAGCGATCGGGGCACCGAAGGTGTTTGAGCCAGCGGAAGCGCTGAGTTTTGCGGCCGCCTCGTCGCCCATCATTTCGCGGACTACGTTGAGTCCGGCTTCTCTATTCGTCATGATTGATTCCCCTTGTAAAGTCAAGTCACTTCTCCACTCCAAGACTACCCGAACGCCTCGAGGACAAATAAGTACCGTAAACGCGCATCGCAAGATGCCGCAAGGATCGGCGTTGCCTCAGCTGGTTGGTAGGAATTGTTAAACAAGTTGACGGACGCGTGGACTTGACCTGCTGTTGTCTTGTGCCCACCGATTGAAAGACCCAACGAGGAGGATCTTTGGATAGCTAGAATGCATATCGACTTGCGCTTCAAGTCCTGTTTGTCTGGTGAATCGGTCCTATTATTGGATAAGAGGGTTTCGATGACTCAAACACTCAGTAAGACAATGAGGGCTGTGGCGATTGATCGGTTTGGTGGAGTTGAAACGTTAGGAACTCAGGAGCTTCCTGTCCCGGCCGCTGGCGCCGATGAAGTGCTGATTCATGTAGAAGCCGCTGGCGTCGGCGTTTGGGATCCCTTTGAACGGGAAGGCGGATTTGCGAAAGAGTTCAATATCAAGCCCGTGTTTCCACTTGTATTGGGATCCGATGGCGCCGGCACTGTTGAAGCCGTGGGACCCCAAGTGAAGCGGTTTAAAAAAGGGGACCGCGTTTACGGAATTTCCTTTCTGAATCCGAAGGGCGGATTTTATGCGCAGTATGCTGTTGTGAAAGAAACCAGTTTAGCGCTCATCCCGGGAAAACTCACGATGCCACAAGCCGCTGCCATGGCCGTTGATGCTGTCACGGCTCTTGCAGGTCTTGATACAGCATTGGGCTTAAAAGATGGGGAGTCCCTATTGATCTTTGGTGCCAGCGGCGGCATTGGTCACTTGGCCGTGCAATTCGCCAAACGCAAGGGCGCTCGCGTATTGGCCG
>Ga0210398_10001179_pt1 | contig 27816 bp, 21 predicted proteins | sample IncBWC4OmetaG_FD_161047 | JGI IMG/M metagenome (GOLD analysis project Ga0210398, IMG submission 161047) | Forest soil microbial communities from Barre Woods Harvard Forest LTER site, Petersham, Massachusetts, United States - Inc-BW-C-4-O | ecosystem: Environmental > Terrestrial > Soil >... | reverse complement strand
AACGGAACGATAGGAGCCGGGATTATCACGAACGGACTTGGGAACGTTTTTTAATTGGCTGATCTTGTCGAGGCTCCAGCCGTTGTACTGCGCAAAGCCAGTGGCTCCGAGGACCAACACTCCATAAGCGAGATACAGTTTTCTGAACATCGTTTATCCCTCCGAATTCCCGATGTGCATGGGCGGATGATCGCTCTCGGCCCACCGCATGCGCTCGAAATTGATGGAGCGCCAGGTGATGGCGATGGCCGGAAGTAGCAGCGCCAGAAAGGCAATGCCGAAAAAACCGAGGACCGGGACGTCTCGCTTCACCTGGACCGAATAGACCAACGGCCCGTGCTTGGGGTCGACCTCAGGCTCGATGCGCAAATAATAATGACCCGCGGCGACGCTGGGGATGATGACCGTGTCCTTCTTGCTGCCCTCCGACCAGGAGCCATCGCTGTCCGAACCGTAGTAGTAGCTGACTTCGCGGCCAAAATCCCACGCTTGACCGGTGTCCTGGTTGATCAGCGCATAATTCAAATAAATCCAGGAGTTAGCGACATTGGCGGTCGTGGTGATTTCCACGTTTGAGGTGCGGCCTTTTAAATCGAAAACATCGGTCACAAAAGAGGCCTCGCCTTTCGGCTCGCCGGCATTCAAGCGGTAAGTGGATTCGAACGCTGTACCTTTGTTCGAGAGGAGATCGAATCCGGCCATCAGCATGAGCAGAAAGATGGCAAACGCGAGAAAGGCAGCCCAAATGCCCTTGACATTTTGGCTGACCGGGGACGGTTGATTTTCGTAAACGCCGACCGCTTCCGGCGGGCCGCCAGGCAAATTGAAAGACTTCCAAATATCGGCGCCGTACATGTATTCGCCGACGGACCAGGTCACTTCGTTGGCGCTTTTTTCTGCAGAGAGGACGCGCGGCGGCTTGACGTATTCGCTTACGGCCGCTTGTTCACCGACGCGCACCTGCCAGGGAAATTCGCCAAGGACGTAATCTGTGGTGGCGTCGGAGGACTGAAAGTGCTTGTAGACCTCGCCAAGGTAGTTGGCCGATGCGAACTCCACTACAGGAAGCTCTTTACAAACACTGAGGTCATTCCAATGGCCGTTGTATTCGGTGAGATAGCGAATGGCCTTGTACGGATTGAAGAGGACATACTCGTGCCAGTGATAGCTGATACCCTCGACGTGGATGCTGCGGCGCTGGAAGCCGATGACTTCGTAATCCACGCCGCGAAGTTTGCCGCGCGTGCCCAGGGGAATCAGCGGCCGGTCGCCTCCGGTAATGGCCTCGAATTTCTGCAGGATCTGAAGCTGGGGATCCTGGGCGTCGAGGATGGAATGGCAACTCTCGCAAACCACGGTTTCGGCGTGCCCCATGGCCCGCAGAATGATGGCCGCTCCGCACTGCGGACAGTTTAACGCCTTCGCTTGTGGCTTCGGCGGGTTCCCTAGTGGCGGCGCGCCTGCGCTCATCACCAGCCCTCGAAGGTTCGAAGATTTTTGAGCTGGAGATCGTCGAACTCGACAAATTCGCCGAGATAAAGAGCGGGCTGCTCACCGCTGAAATCGAGCGTGGCGAACTTTCCGGTTTCGCTGCGAAGATCGGCAAACGTAACGTCGGTCTTGTCCCAATACTCGAACGGCAACTCGCCCTCGACGCCGCGATAATGAGCTGGCGTAACCACGGTCAAGGTGTATCGCTGATGGTTCCAAGTATATTGCTGCCCGACTGTGATTTGTGCGGCGGTTGGCAAACCGGCGGTATTGCTGGCGAAAGAGATCGCATATTCGTTCTGGGCATCGGAGAGCCAGGCGCTCGTGCCATCATTCATGGTGATATGCCATTCGTTCCAGCTGCCCTGGTCGTACTCATAGAGAATGCGGCCGATGGCGACGAAAGCTTTATTGCCATATACGCCTTCGGTGTGGAGCTGAATCGGCGAACTGTCCGGCGGGAGATCGGCCACCTGGCCGACTTTCTTGAGGTCGACGTCGGTACGCACGAGAATGCTCTTACAATACTGACAAACGGTCTGAACGCTGCTGGACCATTGGAAGACAATCTTTGCGCCGCAATTGGGACAGTTCGAGACGGGCTGAGTCATCGTCCGGTGCTCATCGGTTGCACAAAACAATCCTCGCTCTAAACTCTAATCGCTGGCCGTCTGGTGGCGCGCCGCCTCGTAAGGGCGTGCCAGGCGCCTTACGGAAACCGTTCTCGCATGGAAAAGCTGCTGGAGCGCCGCTTCAAAATTCCATTCGGCGCGCGGAAGGCAGCAAAAGAGATTTAAGCAAAGCGAATTGTGCTCGGGAAAGGTATGGCAGGCGATGTGCGATTCCGCGAGCAGGCAAAGGCCGGTGATGCCGCCGGTCCCGGGAAATTGATGCCACTGCGTTGGGCTGACGGGACGCAGTTTCAGGCCGCGAATCATGCCGTGAAAAAGCGTTTCGACGGCGCGCCGGTCGCGCAGCGAATCCGATGAGCAACCGAAGGCCTCAATGACCCATTCGATGCCGCTCATGTGCGCTTCACCCCTAAGCCTGAGGCTTCCCGCATTCCGGACAGAATTTGCTGGTGCGTGGGATAGGCTTGCCGCACTCACTGCAGAATTTTGTGCTCGGTGAGGCTGCGCCAGAAGTTGCTGTGCCCGCCGCCGGAGCCGCACCTCCCCCGCCCGGACTGGAGGAGGTGGATTGTTTGACAGCGTCCATCATGGCCTGGCCCATGGCGACGCCCGCGCCCAGCCCAGCGCCGATGCCAACCGCTCCTCCGCCTTCGTTCCCGGCAGCAATGGGAATCGCTTGCGCCACTTGATATTGCGTGAATTTGCCCATGTCTCCGAGGACGTTCATGCTGATGCGCTGGTCGAGCACCTTCTGGAGCTCGTCGGGGAGTGAGAGATTCTCAACGACGAAACTATCGAGCGACAGGCCGTAATCCGTGAACGCGGGCTTGAGCTGCTCGCTGATTTTTTCGGCGAGCGCGCCCTGGTTGGCCGCCATATCGAGAAAGGGAACTTGGCTGGCGGCAAACGCGTCCGTCATTTTCGCGATGATGGTGTTGCGCAACTGGCCTTCAAGATCGCTGACGTGATAGATGTCGCGAGTGCCGCTGATTTTTGTATAGAAGGTTTTCGCGTCGGCCAGGTGATAGGAATAAATGCCGAAACCCCGCAAGCGAATTGCGCCAAACTCTTTGTCGCGGATGGTGATGGGATTTTGTGTGCCCCAGTGCTGGTCGGTCTGGATGCGCGTCGAAAAAAAATAGACATCGGACTTGAAGGGCGACTGAAACTTCTTGTCCCAGTTCTTGAGGTACGTGAGAATGGGAAGCGTATTCGTGTTGAGGGTGTAAAGCCCGGAAGCGAAGGCGTCTGCGACTTTTCCTTCATTCACAAAAACAGCCAGTTGCGAATCGCGGACCGTGAGCTTGCCGCCATTCTGGATTTCGCGATCTTGCATGGGATAGCGATAGGCCAGGATGCCGTCTTCCGGCTCCGTCCAATCGATGACATCAATCCACTGTTTGGAAATAAAATCGCGAAGACTCATGAGGGACCTCCGCTTCAGGCGCGGCTCGATTAACGCTGAACCATCAGATAGAGGCGATGCTACGGTGCGGCTGGGGGCATGTCAATCCCATTCGGAAAAAGGCTGAAAAAGACCATTGACGATTATTGCGATTCGTTATCGAGCGCTCGGCGGATGCGAAAATCCGCGTATCCGCGCCGCACGCGCGGTTTAGCTTATGATAGAGGCATCGAAGTCGCAAAAACCGCGCTAACCTTAGGATCTGTAATCTCGTCCAAGCGGGCAACACATTTCTCCTAGAGAGCGGAGGGAGACCACAGATGACAAGTTTTCATGTGAATGGAAAGGCGGTCGAGGTGGATGTCGATCCCGCGACTCCGTTGCTCTGGGTCCTGCGCGATTCCCTGGGGATGACCGGCACGAAGTTCGGATGCGGAATGGCTTTGTGCGGGGCGTGCACGGTGCATCTCGACGGGAAGGCCATACGATCCTGCGTTGCGCCGGTATCGCGCGTGGAAGGCAAACGCGTGACCACCATCGAGGGGCTGTCCACCGATCTCACGCACCCGCTGCAGCGGGCGTGGATTGAGCTGGATGTGCCGCAATGCGGGTACTGCCAATCGGGGCAGATCATGAGTGCCGCGGTTTTACTGGCGGAAAACCCAAAGCCCACGGATGAGGATATCGACGAGGCCATGGGCGGAAATATCTGCCGCTGCGGAACCTACCCAAGAATTCGCAAGGCGATTCACAAAGCGGCGCAACTGGCGAATGCCGGGAGGGCCAAATGAGCGCACCGCCGATGGTTGGGCGGCGGGAGTTTATTCGCACCGGGGCGGCCGTGGGCGGCGGATTGTTGGTGAGCTTGTATGCGCCGCTGCCGGGCGGATCAAGCGGCCCGCTTGCCGCGGAAGAAAAAGATTTTGCGCTGAATGCGTTTGTGCGCATCGGAACCGACGAAAGCGTGACGGTGATATCGGCGCATTCGGAGATGGGGCAGGGAGTTTATACTTCCTTGCCGATGCTTTTGAACGAGGAGCTCGAAGCGGATTGGTCGAAGATTCGCGTCGAGGCAGCGCCAGTGGACAAAGCCTATAACCACCCGGTGTTTGGAATGCAAATGACCGGCGGGAGTACGACTTCACCGGCGGAATGGGAAAGATACCGCAAGATGGGCGCGACGGCGCGGGTAATGCTGGTCGAAGCGGCGGCCGCGAGGTGGGATGTCGAGGCCTCGACTTGTAGAGTGGAAAATGGCGTTGTGCTTCACGCCGCGACAAACAGGCGCGGGACGTACGGCTCGCTCGCAAACGCGGCAGCGCGGTTGACGCCGCCGGCAAATGTGCCGTTGAAGAATCCCAAGGATTTCACGCTGCTTGGAAAGCCTACGCTGCGATTGGACACTCCTTCGAAAACGAACGGCACGGCCCAGTTTGGTTTGGACGTGATGGTTCCGAGAATGCTTACGGCCGTAGTGGCGCGGCCGCCAGTCTTTGGCGGACGAGTGGCGAAACTTGACGCGCGTGAAGCGCTCAAAGTTCCCGGGGTGAAGGCTGTCGAGCAAGTGCCGTCCGGCGTGGCGGTAATCGCAGAACGTTTTTGGCCCGCAAAACTTGGGCGCGAAAAATTGATCATCGAATGGGATTTAGGGCCGAACGCGGGACTCTCCACGGAGAAAATGCTGCGCGATTTTAGGGAGACGGCGCTTAAACCCGGAGCCATCGCGAAAAAGACCGGCGATCCAGAGGCGGCGCTAAGAACGGCGGCAAAAACCGTCACTGCGGAATATGACGTGCCGTATCTGGCGCACGCCGCGATGGAGCCGCTGAATTGCGTCGTCGATTTGCGGCCAGACTCGTGCGAAATCTGGACCGGAACGCAGTTTGAAACGGTGGACCGCGCCAACGCGGCGCAAGCGGCGGGCCTGCCTGCGGATAGAGTGCTGATTCATACGACGCTGCTTGGCGGAGGGTTCGGCAGACGCGCGAACCCCAATTCGGACTTTGTTGTGGAAGCGGTCCACGTGGCCAGAGCTGCCAAGGCTCCCGTGAAGGTGGTTTGGACGCGCGAGGATGACCTGCGCGGCGGCTGGTACCGCCCCATGTGGCACGACCGGTTTGTGGCAGGATTGGATGCGGACGGAGATCCCGTGGCATGGACGCACACCATCGTCGGGCAGTCGATCATGCAGGGTACGCTGTTCGAATCTTTCGGAGTCAAAGACGGCATTGACAGCGCTTCCGTCGAAGGCGCGGCGGATCTGCTCTATGGAATGCCGAATCTGCAGGTGGATCTGCACACCCCGAAAATTGGAGTCCCGGTGCAATGGTGGCGGTCGGTGGGCCATTCGCACACGGGATTTTCTGTCGAGGCCTTCTTCGATGAAGTGGCGCATGCCGGCGGAAAAGATCCGTATGAGCTCAGGCGGAAGTTATTGGCCAACCAACCGCGAATGAAGGCCGTGCTTGAGCTCGCGGCGCAGAAGGCAAATTGGGGATCGCAATTGCCGCCGGGAGTGGGACGCGGCATCGCGACGCATTTTTCTTTCGCGAGCTATGTGGCCCAAGTCGTGGAGGCGTCGGTCGGAAAAGGCGGCGCGGTGCGCGTGCATCGCGTCGTCTGCGCTCTCGATTGCGGACTGGTCATTAATCCAGACACAGTCCGCGCGCAGATAGAAGGCGGAATCATTTTTGGACTGACTGCGGCGCTCAAAACGGAGATCACGCTGAAAGAGGGCCGCGTGGAGCAGGGAAATTTCGACGACTACCAGATGCTGCGAATCTTCGAATCGCCGGAAATTGAAGTGCATATTGTTCCGAGCGGAGAAAGTCCCACAGGCGTCGGCGAGCCCGGTGTTCCGCCGGTCGCGCCGGCATTGGCAAACGCAATCTTTGCGGCCACCGGCAAGCGTGTGCGGCGGCTGCCGATTCGTGCGAGTGATTTGGCGTAGAAAAGGGGAGCGAAGTCATGAACCGATTCGCGACAAATGGAGGAGAAAATCCCTCGAAACGCAATCCGAGGCTGCGGTGCGCATTTGCAATTTTTGGTTTTGTTTCCTCGACGGCTTTGCTTGCCGTGTCGTTGCCGGCTCGCGCAGCCAAGCAGAACGCCGATACCTCGCGCGCGGCTTTCCTCGAGGTTTATCGCGTGCTGACTTCGCCGCGCTGCCAAAATTGCCATCCGGCGGGCGATGCGCCTCTCCAAGGAGATGACAGCCACGTGCATCTGCAAAATGTGAAGCGCGGCAAAGACGGACACGGCGTGCATGGAATGCGCTGCGATACGTGCCATCAGGCAAAGAATCTCTCCGGCGAACACATGCCGCCAGGCAACCCGAAGTGGTCGCTGCCTTTGCCTGAACAAAAGATGGTGTTTGTGGGACGATCGCCGGGCGAACTTTGCCGGCAACTCAGAGATCCCAAACAGAACGGCGGGCGAACGCTCGCAGCGCTTCTCGATCACGTCGCAAACGACGATCTTGTCGGCTGGGGCTGGAATCCCGGAGACGGCCGCACAGTTCCTCCACTTTCCAGGGTGGAAACAGCCGCCCAAATGAAAGTCTGGATCGAAGGCGGAGCGGCCTGCCCAGAGTGAGCACGCGGCGCTCTAACTCTCTGTGAATTCGAGTGCGCCAATCGAAATCAGTGGCAGGTGCCGCTGCCTGAATCTGTGAAGGTCTTCTCAGCTTCCGGAATAAACTGCCAATCGTATCCGTTAGGCTTCAGCGTGAGTTTCAGGACGCCAAAAGCCGTGGCATCGCGCACTTCGCTGTTGGGTTTCGGTGGGCCGAAGGGGCGATGATTCTTGCCGCCGGTGCCGACGACAAATTCGCGAATGCCGCGCGCAGCATCTGCCGCGCCGTCAGGTGTTTGCGGTGCGAAACGCTCGTAGTCGTGGTCGTGACCGTTCACCACGACATCCGCGTGGGCTTCATACAGGTCCTGCCAAAGAGGCTTGATCTCGGGATCGTTGCCGTGAGCGCCGCCTGAGCTGAACAGCGGCTTGTGCCAATAGGCAAGCGTGCAGGCTGCGGGATGCGCGGCGAGATCGACGCGCAGCCATTTTTCCTGCGGCGAACCGGTCTCGCAGCCGCCGACATCCTTGCACTCACTGTTCAGCACGATGATGTGCCAAGTTCCGAGCTCATAGCTGTAGTAGCCGGTCTTTGGATCGCCCGCAGCTGCGCCAAAATAATCAAAGTACGGAGTTGCTCCGGAAGAATGAAACTCATGATTCCCGGCCGCCGGCCGGGTGCGCGACTTAGCGCGCCCCCAGGTTTTGTCGTAGCAGATGAAATTTTCCTTGCTGCCGTCGGGATAAGCGAGATCACCGACCGCCATAACCGTGCCGGGAATTTGATCGAGCAGTTTTGCGGTGGCTTCCGCGCCCGAGGGGGCGGCGCAATCGGAAATGTCGCCTGCGCCGACGAGGATGGCGGCCTGCGGGCCGGGGATGACGCCCGGCGCGCTGGAAACGTTAATCGCCGTGGAAACCGGCAGGATCGTCAGCGCCAACGCAACTGCCGAACGCACTATGGCTTTCACGTTGCGCCTCACATTCACCTAGAATCGACCGACGCCTGAGATTACAGCTATTTCTCGTGGGTGGGCGACCAGCGCATTCCGAGCGCGAAGGTAGGCCCGTAATATTCGCGCTGAATCATGTATTGCTTCTGTCCGTTGTAGAAGCCAAAGGCTTCGTTGGTCAGGTTTTGGCCGTAAGCCAGGAGCGTGAAGCCGTACTTCAACCGGAAGCTGCCTTGAGCGTCTAGCTGAAAGTGCGAGTAGAGATAAGTGTCAGCAAACGGCCCACGAAGCCCGCCGGGAGTCGCAGTCGAACCTCCGGTGCCGTCCTGATACTGGTAGGCGTAAATGCTTGCGCCGTTGTAAGTAGTGCCAACGCGAATGGAAAGGCGTCGGTGGTCATAAGTTGGGCTGATATTAAAGGTGTTCGGCGCCTGTCGCAAAAGTCTGGGGCTATCCGCGCGCCCAGGCAAACCACTCGCCTGAGAATTCGTGTAGCTGTAGTTAGCGGTGAGACCCAAACCGCCAAACGCTCCGGGCAACGACGTGAAATTCTGCAGATAGGCGCATTCGAAACCAGCCAGCCAGCCGCTTCCCGCATTGATCGGTTGCGATACCGTCCATGTCTGCACCGGGTAAAGCGGATTACCGGGCACCGGCGTGTAGTTCTCCTTCAACTCCGATTGCGTGACAATCGGGTCGTATAATTGCTTGTAGAAGAAGCCCCCCTGGATCATCCCGAACGGCTTCAGATAATGCTCCATGAGGACGTCGTAATTGTTGGCTGTTTCCGCCTTTAGATTTGGGTTGCCAAACGACGCCGAGTCTGGAGTTTGATGCAGAGTGACGCTGAGCGCCTGAGCGATGTCTTGAGGATCAGGGCGGGAAAGCGCACGGCTGTAGACCAAGCGAAGATCCGAGTCATGCCCCAAGTCAAGGCGAACAGAAGCGCTCGGGAGAACTTTGACATACGATCCGTTCATTGTAGTCTCTGCGAGAAAAGCACCGGTGTTATCAAAAGACGGCGTGAAGGTAGTCAGGTTTGTCCCCTCGAAGCGAACCCCCGCCACGATGCGGACCTTACTGAATCGATGGTGTCCATCACATAACCGGCTGAGACCTTCTCGACGTAATCAAAATTTTGAGGCTGCGGGCCGGGTCCGCCGGACGCGAGAGTGAAGCCTAGAAGCTTCGTATTCAAATAGTTGACGATGCTGTTCCAATTGGTCGTCGGCCCGGCCTTGTAATTATTGGAGTAGTAGTCGTTATTGAAATACGCTCCCAGAAACTGCGTCATGGGAACCGACCCGTTGGGCGTGTAATCCGGAGTGTAGGAGTCATCAAACTTGTGGGCGTTTCGGAATTTGCCTCCAATCTCGAAAGTGGATAGGTGCGAGCCAATGTGATAGCGCTTCGCGTAAGCCCCCGTAAACTGCAGGTTTAACTGAGGTGACCTCCCAAAGGATGTGTTGACGTCCACCAGGTCGTAATTGGCGGGGGAATAAGCCTCGGTGAAGCAGCTGGGAGTCCACTGTGGGATATACAACCTGGTGGTAAGCGCGGGGCTGAACTGGCAGGCGCTGCCGTTCGGATAGAGATTGTTATAGGTGGAGTTTACAGCGAAGTCCGCCCCTTCATCGCCGCCCGAATGCACTTGCTGGGCACGGGAAGCAGAAACATCCCAGGCAATCCAAGAGGTCGCAAACAGATGTTTTCCGCCGAGGAGAAGGCTGCCGATGGAGAAATCGGGAACCCGGTTGGAAGTGCTGAATAACGGAGTGCCCGCGCCGCAGGTCCCGCTGCTGCATCCGTTGGAATTCAGCAGCGTGATTCCCGGAGTGTTGTCCGTGAGCGTGTAAACCCACTTAGCTCCGAAGTCTTTGAAGTCCGAGTAGATTCCGCGGATGTAGATGTCCGAGCCGTCCCTAATTTTATAGTCCATACTTCCAGTCCATCCCCAGCGGCTACGGTTGTAAATGTATTGGCGAACATCTTGCGTATCGAAATAACGCGCCGTGGAACCACCGGGGAATGTCGCAACGTCTGGAACGGGCTCGATGTCATCGATGCCGCGGCCGTTCCAATCATAGGAGCCCCCAATCAGTGCTCCCCAGCGCTTGTCCTGGCCGAAGCGCTTGCCGACTGTTCCGGAAGTTTGCCAGAGATGCCGGCCGCCATCGATCGTGCTGGTGCCGCCTCCTCCGCTCAACGAGATCGTGGGACGCTCTCCTGCAGTCTTGGTGACGATGTTCACGGAACCGCCGATGCCGTCGCCGTCCATGTTCGCCTGCAGAGTTTTGTTGACTTCGACGGATTCGACGAGGTCGGCGGGCATGGCGTCGAATTTAATTTCGCGCACGCCGGGCTCCGGCGAAGGAATATTCACGCCGTCAATCGTGGCATTGGTGAGGCGCGGCTCGAGACTGCGCACCTGAATGTATTTGCCCTCGCCTTCGTCGCGCTCCAGAGTAACGCTGGGCAGACGGCCGACGGCGTCGGCGATATTGGCGTTTGGAAGCGCAGTGATGACTTCGCTCGTCATCACTTGAAGAATGTTGTCGGCGGTGCGCTCCCGGTTGATGGCCTCGGCCTCGCCGGAAACGGCTTCAGCGGTCACAAGAATCTCCGCGTTTTGGACGGACACTTTCATGGTCACGTCAACGGTGCTGGTCTGCCCAGCCGTGATGTTCACGGTCTTTGTAAAATCGGCGAACCCCACGTACTTAACCGTAATTGTGTATTCGCCCGGAGGAAGATTGTTAAGGAAATACGAGCCTTGCTGACCGGAAGCAACGGTAAGGCCCGCGGGCTGCAGTTTGATCTCCGCGCCCTGCAAAACGCCGCCGGACGTATCGGTGATGTGCCCCGCAATAGATCCCGTTTCGCTTTGCGCAAGCGCATTGCTGATAGGGAAAGTCATGGTGACTAAGATCAACGCGAAGAAAATATTCCTGTTCCTTGCCATTCTGGATTTCATCAATAAACCCCTCGTTTCTGTTCTTGACAAGACATTCGGACCTGTAGCGATCCCCAGGCGTCGCTCTCACGCGCGCTTGCTTGAAAGATTTCTTTCATTTAACGAGAGCAATAGAAATGGCAGATGACGCCACTTAAAATATTGGTTAAATTAATGCTGAAGTTTTTTCAGACAAAGCCGGGAGATATCCAGGTCCTTCAAATAGGACACTATTAAGCCGCGCAGCCCGGGAGTTTGATTTGAAACACGGAGCCTGCGCCTACCTTGCTCTCCGCGGCGATTGTGCCGCCATGCATCTCCGCGATCCAACGCGCGATTGCCAGTCCCAAGCCCGCTCCGCCGCTGTTCCTCGACCGCGCGCGGTCCACGCGATAAAACCTGTCGAAAATGTTCTTCAGTTCCGTTTCGGGAATGCCCACGCCCGAGTCGCGTACTGTAATATGCGCGTGGTTCTCCGATTGGGACAAAGCGATTTCGCATCGCCCGCCCATCGGAGTGTATTTCACTGCGTTATCCAGAAGGATCAACAGCAAACGATCGATTGCGATGGTGTCCGCCTTGATCCAAACAGGCTCAGGCGGAGTCGTCGCTGTAACGTCGAGGGCTTTCTCCAGTCCAAGTAAGGCGGCGCGCTCCCGGGCTTTTCGCACGTGCGCCGACAAATCCAGAGGGCGCATCTCCATGCCGGCTGCGCCGGCATCGGCCCGAGCCAGTGTCAGCAAATTTTCAAGCAACTCCGATGTGTCCACGGAAGTTTCGAGAATCCTCGATAAAGCTCGACGATACTCTTCCTGGGTCCGGGGCTTCCGCAGGGTAATTTCCGCAGTGGCGCGGATCACCGCGACCGGCGTCCGCAAATCGTGCGATGCGTCGGCCGTGAACCGCGTGATGCTTTTGAACGAACCTTCAATCCGCGCAAGCATGGCATTGAGCGTTTCCGTCAAACGTCTAAGTTCGTCGCGAGCCGGCGGCAGTTCCAGCCGGCTGGACAGATTTTGTGCGCCGATAAGTCCGGCCGTTTCAATAATCCGGTTGACCGGTGCAAGAGATCTTCCGCTCAGCCAGTAACCCGAGAGCGAAGCCAGCAATACAAGCACGGGCAGAATCTCCTTCTCTATGAGCCTGAAATGATCCAGCGCCTGATCAAACGGCTCCGTCGGAACTGCCGCATGTATTTCGTAAAATTCGCTGCCCCTGGTGACTCTTTGAAGGGCAATGCGATACTGCGAAGAGTCCAGGTTGGATGTGGCAAACGAGACCTCTCCATCCACGATCTCCGGAAGCGGGGAAGAGATTCGCAGGAACTGCTGTGACCGGAAGATCCAATTGCCGTTCGAGCCGGCCACCTCAAAGAGCGCCCCATTCGCCCAAAGCCCGGCAAGCCTTCTCAGTTCCTCGCGCAGTTTGCTTTCCCCGCGCAAAGACGAGTTGGCCAAAACAAGACGCCGGACCGTTTCCAGGTTCGTGCGGGAAGCATTGTCGACCGTAGCCTCGATACTGCGCTGGAAGCCGAGATCGCTCACCCAAAAGAAGGCCACGAACGACAGGGCAAGCACCAAAAAATAGAGAGCCGTAAGACGCGCGCGAATCGGCAAATTCATGAAGCCGTCTGGTCCCCCACGGAATACCCAAAGCCGCGGTGCGTGTGAATCAATTTCTTGGCCGCGCCGGCCTCCATCTTCTTTCTGAGCAGCCGCACAAAGGCTTCGACGGTATTTTCCCCCACGTCACGGCGATGGCCCCACAACGCGTCCAAGATCGCGCATCGAGATAGAACACGGCCTGGATTCTTCACCAGCAGTTCGAGCAGCCGGAATTCGGTGACAGACAGATAAATCTCCTGCCCACCACGGAAGGCGCGATACGAATTTACGTCCAGAACGAGATCTTCGAATTCCAGCACGTTCTTTGGCCTACCGGCCGTGCGTCGCTGCAAAGCGCGGATGCGCGCGAGCAATTCCACAAACGAAAACGGCTTCGCGAGATAGTCGTCCGCCCCCGCATCGAGCCCCATGACGATATCGGGCGGCGCGTCACGCGCCGTAAGCATGAGAACGGGAACGGAGTTGCCGCGAAGTCGCAACTGCTGTGCGACCTGCAAACCATTCATCCCGGGAAGCAGTACATCGAGAAGAATCAGATCAAATGCGGTATCGCCTGCCAGCCGCAGCGCCGTCCGCCCGTCCACAGCAAGAGCGACGTTGTGCGACTCCTCCCGCAGCCCATGTACCAGTACATCCGCCATGAGCTCATCGTCTTCCACGACTAAAATATTCATGGGCAGATCTCATGGGAATTCTAGGCTCAGTTTTATGAACGCCCGGTGAACCTTTCGTTACAACTGTATTGCGGTGACAAGCGATCCTGCGGGAATGCCTACACCGCAGCCGGAAAGAAAGCGAGCGATCGGTGAGCCACACGTCCTAAGACTCTGTGATGGGCGAGTCTTGCAGGCTGGCGAGGCGGGCGGCTTGGCGAAGTTTCCACTGGCCGGGGAGCCAGGCGTCGAGATCACGCGCGGGCCAGGAAGGAAGATTCACCAGTTATTGTGTGAGGTAAAGCCGCGGATCGAGGTCGAGCAAAGTACAGAGGTGTAATAGCCGCAATGGTGCCGACGTTTGAGCAATGGGTGAGCCAGTGGGTTCGCGTCCCATGCGCCGCCGCTGGAATTTCTTAGCGTGCTCTCCGTCTTTCTACGGAGGCAACCGTTCGTTGTGCCCATCGAGATATTCGTACTCGGGCTCAAATCGCGCCAGAATGGCGCGGACTTCGTCCACTTGACGGCTGCTCCAACATACATCTATCTCGAGCTTATTTTCATGGTTCGATTTATTCGTAGCGCAGTGCCACGAGGGGATCGACTCGCGAGGCGCGTAGCGCAGGGATCGCACACGCAGCCAGCGCGATACACGCAAGCACCACGGTACACCAGCGAAGGTCCACGGGTCGCGCACGGGCATGCCGAACACCAAGCTCGACACGGAGCGGCCGAGCGCCAAGCCTCCCAGGAGCCCGGCTCCAATCCCGATCAGTGCGACCTTCATACCTTCACTGACAACGAGGCGCAGCCTGTCGCGCGGCGTGGCGCCCAGGGCCATGCGAACCCCAATCTCTCCCGTGCGCTGGCTCACGGAATAGGCGATCACGCCGTAGATGCCGATGGAGGCAATCACCAGCGCGATAGACGCAAAGATGGTGAGCAGCAGGGTACTGAGCCGCGTCTGTGCGGCGCTGCCAGACAGCCACTGCTCCATGGTGCGCACGTTGGCGAGCGAAAGCTCGGCATCGAGTTCGTGCACCTTCTGCCGAATCGCAGGCAGCAGAGCTTCCGGCGAAGCATCGGCGCGCACGACGATATCCATGAGCGGCCAAACGCGTGCAGCCATCGGGTAATAGAGTGCCGGCGACTCCTGGGTCAAAGCCGTGCTGCGTACATCCCCGACGACGCCAACTATGGTGAACGCCGTCGCGGGGTTGGCGGAGCGACGAAGCGTATGGCCGATGGGGTCGGCCTCGCCCCAGAATTTCCTGGCGGTGGCCTGGCTAATAATCATCACCGGCGGCGCCGTGGGTCCGTCTGCGTCTGTGAAGTCGCGGCCATGGAGCAGCGGTATGCCCATGTTCTTGAAATAGCCAGGACTCACAATGCGCCAATCGATGGGCACAGCGGCATCGCGCGGCAGGATGGATTGGTCGGTGGTGATCATGGGGTGTGTGGTGTAATTGCCGGCGCCAAAGGGAATGCCGCTGGAGACAGACGCTCCGCGCACGCCAGGGATCGATTGCAAGGAATCCAGCACGGTGCGATAGAGCTGGGGTGCCTTGCCGTCGAGGGAATACTTTGCGGTTGGCGGGGCAAGCTGGAAGCTAATCACGCCATGGGGATTGAAACCCAGTCGCACGTAACCAATCCTTGGATAACGAAACAAATCCTTTCCCGTCTTATCTGATCTGGGAGCACTCACATGGAATCCCTTCTCCAAGACCTCCGCTACGCACTGCGTATTCTGCTGAAGTCACCCGCCTCGAGCGTGATCTCTATCCTGACTCTCGCTTTCGGCATCGGCGCGAACACGGCGATGTTCAGCATCGTGAATGCCTGGCTGCTACGTCCGCTTCCACTCAAGGATCCGCACCGGCTTGTCGGCATCTGGAGAACACACCGCGACAATCCGCGTCAACCTGCTTACTTCGATTTCTATCGTGACTACCTCATCTGGAGCGGGGAGAACCGCAGCTTTGAATCACTGGGAGCGATGTTCGAGCAGAGCTACGCACTCACTGGATCCGGAGAGCCGCGGGAACTTCATGGCTCAGTCGCAACCTGGAACCTATTCCGGACCGTCGGTGCAAAGCCCGAGTTGGGACGCCTCTTCGTCTCCGAAGATGCTCAAGGAGAGCCGGCATGCGTAATCAGCCACGCCCTGTGGACAGAGCAATTCCACTCTGCTCCTGACGTCGTAGGACAAAGCATCACTCTCAATCGAAAGCTGTACCGAGTGCTCGGCGTACTCCCTGCGGATTTCTCCCTGCGCACCCTGGACCGGCCGTTTGAAACCGCCGTATGGACGGTCATTACCGCCGACGACAAAAACTATGCCCCAACCTCGTCTGCAGCGATTGCCGTGATCGGCCGTCTCAAGCCCGGAGCGAGCATCGAGCAATCGCAAGTCGAGATGTCGATGCTGCAAGAAAGACTCAACCACCGCTTCTCCGATGAGCCGGAGGGCTCGGGCGTTCTCGTCGTCAATCTCCAGCAGGACAACACGCGGACCCTGCGCAGCTCCTTGCTGCTGCTCTTTGGAGCCGTGCTGGTGCTGCTCGTCATTGCCTGCGTGAATACCGGCAGTCTGATTCTGGGACGCCATGCACAGCGCGCTCGTGAATTCGCGGTGCGGGTCGCCCTGGGTTCCGGCACCTGGAGGTTGTTGCAACAGCTCAGCGCAGAAGTGCTGGTCTTGTTCGTGATCGGCGGCATAACCGGGCTGCTGATGGCCCTCTTCCTTGTGCGCATCTTCATCACATGGAATCCTTTTACCGTGCTGCCTCCTGGCGGGATCTCCCTAGACCTGACGGTCCTAAGCGCCACAGCCGCGGTGGTCTGCCTAACTGCCTTGCTCTTCGGATCGCTTCCTGCACTGGGTGCCCTGCGTGTGCGCGAGAACGAGGCCTTACGTACTGCGGGCGCAACTACCACGGCCGCACGATCCCAACTGTCCTCACGTCTGTTCTTTGTTGCCGCCGAGATTTCGCTCTCTGTCATGCTACTGGTCGGCGCGGGTCTTTTGATCTCGACGTTTATAAAGATCGATTCCGAGCCACTGGGCTTCGACACCCACGACGTGTTTGTCACCAGCGTTGCCATTCCCTATGCGGACTATCCCGCGAGCGCAGATCGATCGAGGTTCGGGCAGCAATTGTTGGTACGACTGCGGGACATTCCTCGAATTCGCGCCGCCGGCATTGCGCTGACGTGGCCATTCAACGTGAACGGTTTGCCTCCCATTGAGCTCGAGGGCAGATCGTCTGTGCCCACTGCGGAACTGCCTCAAGCCGCTGCGTTCGACGTGAGCGACGGTTACTTTGAGGCCCTCGGAATCCCCTTGCTTCGAGGCCGGGCATTCGATCAGCACGATACCAGCGACTCGGGGCACGTCGCGGTGATCAACGACGAGATGGCCCGCCGGTATTTCGGCAAAGAGGATCCAATCGGCGAACGCATTCGCCAGCGCGACCTCGACGAAAAAGAAGCCAAGGACCCTTGGCTGACCGTTGTGGGCATTGTCGGCACCACGCGCTCATTGCGCTACAACGCGATCCAGTGGGATCGTTACCCCGCGGTTTATACCTCCATCTTTCAACCGACGAGAGAAAGAAGCGTGCACAATTCAGGCGCGCTCACTATCTTTATATACGTACAAGCTGCACGCCCACTCAGCCCGGCGGCGCTGGCATCAGCCGTTCACCAGGTCGATCCCAACTTGCCGCTCGGTGAGTTCCGCAGCACCGGCGAGATCGTCAGCAGCCTGCGTTCGCAGCCACGCGTCCGCGCAACGCTGCTAGGTACCTTCGGCCTGTTTACACTACTGTTGGCCGCAATCGGCGTCGGAGGCGTAATGAACCAGATGGTCGAACAACGCCGCCGCGAAATGGGAATCCGCATCGCCCTCGGAGCCCAACACTCCGACATCCACAAGCTGATCCTTACCCGCTCCCTGGTGCTGACGGCGAGCGGCATCGCTGTTGGAATCGTAGGCGCGATGGTGGTCACCCATCTTTTAAGAGGATTTGTCTGCGGCATTTCAAATTCCGATCCAACAATTTTCGCCGCAGTAACTTTTTTGCTGTGCGCAGTTGCGATGCTGGCGGCGTACGTCCCAGCCCACCGCGCCGCGCGAACAGATCCGACGGCGACACTGCGCTGCGAATGAGAGTTTTTTGCGGCAGAGGGCCCTTTTGCCTGAGTCCCGTTCGCCCGGCCATGGAACGTACGCAGGTTCAGCGTGTCTCTGTTCACGCCTTCGAGAAATCGTTATGCTGGGCGGCGTATATACGCACGTGGAATTCTGAACTAGGCTGGTCGCCAGATGACCGTCCGCAAAATCGTGCACATCGACATGGATGCATTTTATGCGTCCGTTGAGCAGCGCGACGATCCGCAACTTAGCGGCAAACCCGTAATCGTAGCTTGGCGCGGCAACCGCTCTGTCGTTTGTGCCGCTTCGTATGAGGCGAGACGTTTCGGCGTTCGCTCTGCCATGCCAGCCATTCGCGCCGAACGGCTGTGCCCCAACGCTGTTTTCCTGCCTCCTGATTTCCCACGTTACCGGGCCGTCTCACGTCTCGCGCGCGAAATCTTCCAGCGCCACACCGATCTGGTGGAGCCCCTATCCCTTGATGAGGCTTACCTCGATGTGACGGAGAACAAGACTGGCTTGCCGACCGCCACACGCGTGGCGCGCGCCATTCGCGAACAGATCCGCGAGGAATTGAATTTGACGGCCTCAGCCGGCGTCGCGCCGAACAAATTTCTCGCCAAGCTCGCTTCTGACTGGCGAAAACCGGATGGGCTCTTCGTCATCCAGCCGGAAGCGGTAGATTCATTTTTATTGCCACTGTCTGTGGGCCGCCTGCATGGGGTGGGCAAGGTGACCGAAGAAAAGCTGAAAAGCCTTGACGTAGAAACGGTAGCGGATCTGCGAAAGCTGGATTTATCGATACTTGAAGGCAGCTTCGGTCGCCAGGGTGTGCGCCTCTACGAGTTGGCCCGAGGCGTCGACAATAGCGAAGTTATCCCAGACAGACCGACACAATCGATATCGGCTGAGGACACCTTTGAGCACGATATACAGTTGACCGAGACTGAACCGATGATCCGTCGTCTTGCGGAAAAAGCCTGGACCGCTTCGCGCAAGGAAGTGCGTGTCGCACGCACCGTAATCCTCAAACTGAAAACCAGCGAGTTCAAGATTCTCACGCGCAGCCATACGCCCCACGCACCTCCCTCTTCTTGTGAGGAATTGACCGACATCGCCCTGTCGCTACGGGAGCGTATTGAGCTGAGTCCAAAGCAACGCTTTCGCCTAGTTGGCGTTGGGCTTAGCAACTTCCGCGATCCTGATGAGGCACCTGCTGAGCCGGCTCTGTTCGACTAGCCGGACTGGCTGCTTTTTGCGTACTCCTGCCCGAATCCGCGGGCTCAGCGAACTCCGGAGAACCTTGCGTTTGTCGGGCTCTCCCGAGTGAGCTGGCGGGCGCTGCTGCAATTCTGCTACACCCTGCACCAAAACCGGCTTCCATCCGAACTGAAGGCGAGGGAGTGGGTGAGCATGTATTGCCGAAGCGGTCTCAAAACCTAAGTGTCTCTATCTTAAAGACGGTTCGTTTTGCAATTTTCTTCTTCTGGGCACGATGAGCGAGTCAGACCCTCCTCCCGTGGCTTTTGCCACCTGCAATGACCCAACGTTAAAAAGGGACCTGTACCGTCGGACGGTGTTGTCTTCGCGGCATGGCCAGTTCGGCTTTCGCCGCAGTCTGCGATACTTACAAGATGATCCGTCGATGCATCTTCGTAGCGTTGTGCCTCGCGATGGCCTCGGCGGCGCTCGGCCAGTATGTCCGGCCAGCCTCTGCGGAAACGCCCGGACCGCTTCCCATCGCCAGAACTGAGGGTCGCAAGATTCTGGCTATCATTCCCATGGTAGACGCCGAGTCCGACTCCGAAACGGACTGTTCCCACCTAGTTCACGACGTTTACGAACAAGCCGGGTTTCCATACAACTACGTCAGCTCTCGCGAACTTTACACCGGCAGCACAAATTTCACGCGCGTGCGCACGCCCCAAGCGGGCGACCTAGTTGTTTGGCGTGGCCATGTCGGCATCGTCATCGATCCCATAGAACACTCCTTCTTCAGCTCCGTGCGTAGCGGTCCCGACACGCAGTTTTATGACTCGCCCTACTGGCGGTCGCGTGGTATCGCTCGTTTCTTCCGCTATGTGACTGAGAAGCCATTCCGTTCCGGCCGAACGCTCGAAGCTGCGCTTCAAGCGGATCAGCAACCTGTTCAGGCCGCCGGCCGCAGTTCGGAGAATCGACCATCTTCCAGACTGCCAAAGCCGGCACCTGCGCCTGCTTCGAACTCTGCCCCCGCAGCTGAAACCTCCAGTTCAGCTACAGTCGAAACTCCTCGAGAGATCGTTCTGCAGGTGGCCCGTAAAAATCCTTCGCCAGACGAAGTCGTAGCCGCATTTGTCGAAATGAATCAGGATTCCGGTGAATCCCTCCGCACGCGCAGTCTGAACCGTCTCGGCAAACCCATGATCGTTTACCGTGAGGTACGCTTCTCAGCAATGCAAATTAAGGGCAAGCGCGGAACTGCGCTCGTCCGGATCGAATCGTTAGGCGCTCCTCCGAATGCGCAAACGGGCTCACAGCTTCGCTGGAAAGAACAGTCTCTGGAATTCGAGAAGACGAAAAGAGGCTGGGTGATGAGTCCCATCCAGGAAGTTGCCTACGTCAAGCGTGAAGTTGCTTTGCAAGTCTTGTCGGCCCGGCTCGCGGAGCTCGCGCAAAACACGGACGCCAATGCCGAACAGGAACGCGAGCAGAAACAGATCATTCGCTTCCTGAATTTGCTGGTTACCGACGATTCCAACGCCGCGTCAGCGCAGAGTAATTAAGACGCGAAAGGCGAAGAATTCGAGACACAGACTCTTGATAATCCGAAACCGAACACCATGCACGCCGATTTTTCTCGTCGATTTCATGCCGGGTCACGACAGGCGCTTGATTCCAGGGAATCCGTCAAACCCAGAATCAAAGCTCAAGATTCGCTCGATTCCGTGGCGTTCCATGACGGCCAAATGCACGGCATCACGCGCAGATATTTGTAGATGCCCCATGACAATTTCCTTTGCGCGCTCTGCTGTGGCCAGATCAACGGCCAGCACCTGATCGGCGATGCCGAGCAGAGCGTCGAACGCCGGTTGGATGGCGTCCCGACGATTGATCGCGACATAGCGGTGCAGTATCTCTTGGAGGACCTCGGCATCCGTAACCAGGCGCTGTCGATCACCAACCAATCTTCAACCACCGATTTGTAGCAGAAACTTGAACGGCGAATTAACCCGCCCACGGAGGTTTGGAGCGCTTGCGCGTGTTGCAATATTTCCGCCGGACGTAGGCTTAAAGTACGCGATTCTCGCGGTCGGCTCACTGGGTACAGTTGTGTGTGCATAGATACGTCTATGATTCCGATCCCCGTGAGCGTATGGTGGGTTATCCTTTTCACGCGCCCAGAGCGTGCGCTCTCTAGTTCGCAGCCAAGAGCCGCTCTTCTAAGCTCCAGGTGAATACATGGCAACGGTATTCGCAAAGCTGAATCTTAAAGACCATAAAAAGATCGTGGTGCTCGACTCACCGAGCAGTTTCGAAAGCGAACTCGCTGCACTGGAAGGTGTCGAAGTCATTCGCGAACTGAAGAAAGCGAAACAGGTAACGTTTTCCCTGGCGTTCGTGACTACCCCGGACGAGATCGAGGCCCTGGCACACAAACTCGCCCTTAAGGCGGAAGGCGATGCCATCGTATGGTTCGCCTATCCCAAAGGGACCTCGAAGAGATACAAGTCGCAGATCGACAGGGACAACGGCTGGAATGCGCTTGGCCATGAAGGTTTTGAGCCTGTCCGGATGGTGGCGATTGATGAAGATTGGTCCGCAAAGCGCTTCCGGCGCACCAGTTTCATCAAGAACATGACGCGCCCCAAGATTTATCGGCTGACTGAGCGAAGCAAGGTGCAGCGATCCAAGACTCCGCAGGGGAGTCCGCGAGGTTAAGGCGAAAAAATCGGCTCCCACGAACGGACCGTTACTTGCACGCTCCCGCTCAAGCAAATCACTCAAACCGTTGCAGTTGAAGAGTTGTATGAGCGTACCTAAGCCCTGCTGGGGCCAGCGGGTTGGAGCGAAGCAGAATATTCCGTGACGTTCTCGGTACCTTGAGAGTTCGTCTTCTACGAAGCAGGCGGCGATTCAATGATTCAACGAGTGGAGTAGTGTTTTGTTTTCTGGGTGCGGGAATTGAAGATTGTAAACGAGCCGTCGGAATTGTCGTTGAGTTGGAGATAATTGGCGGCGTCGGGACCATCGGGATTAGCGATGTATTCGTCAGCCGCGTTGTGATCCTTACCGCCCTCGACGGAAAAATGCAGCTGCCAAATATCTTCGAGGTGGGGAGAATGCTTGATGATTTCCCAGGCTGAGGGTGAGCCGCCTTTCTTGGCGCCATTGTCCATAATGGCGATACGCGGCGCGACCCCATGAACGAGAGCGGGGCTCCCGCTCTGCGCCGAGCCGTGGTGAGAGACGACGTAGATATCGACCTTGCCCAATTTGTTCACAGGACACATCAATTGCATTTCCTTGTCCCAGGTGAGATCGCCCAGATCCAAGATTTTCAGATTGCCGAAGGTCATGAAGATGCCCAGCGACCGCGCATTTTCAGTCTGGTCGACGGGTTGCGTTTCGGACTCTTTGCAAGCGGGATTTGGGTCGCCTGCACCGGGCAGGGGACTTTGGATCAAAGCACCATCCGAACTGACGACAGTCGCATGCATTCCGAGAACGGGCAGGATGTCTCCCGGTTTTACCGTGATGTGTTTGAATTTTTGGGTGGCAAGCAATTCCTGATAGGCCGTCCAATTCTGAAGCGTGGCTGCGACGCCAGTTTCGCGATTGTCCCCGTGATCGATGAAGGTGTCGACAGGAATGCGTGCCACCAGCTGGGGAAGGCCGCCGACGTGGTCGGAGTGATAGTGAGTGATCAGCACGTAATTTATTCTGGCGAGGCCGGCTTTTTTGGCGACGGCAACGATGCGGTCGGCATCGCGCCCGTTATTGTCGGGCCAGCCGGTATCGATAAGGAGGGATTGGCCGCCGCGAGTAACGAAGAGCGTGGCCTGGCCGCCCTCGACGTCGATGAAATAAACGCGCAACGGCTTTTCATCATCAGCAGCATTGGCAGAGATTGCAGCACAGGCGCTGAAAAGTGTGACGAGGATTGCACCGAGCGTTTTGGCGAGGAGCGTCCGGGCCGAATCGAATTTGCGCGCGGAATGCTGGGTGCGGCCCATGTTGAGAGGCTCCTGTGGCAAGAGAGATGAAATACGCCTGTGAGAGCGCCGACAAAGATAGTCGGACTTGTTGGGCTTGGCGTCAACACTTGCTTTGGCTCGCGGTACCCGAGTCAGATCCGGTCTGTGAGGAAGCGAGCCGCGGCAGGTCTCGAGGAAGCGATGGCCTTCGCTCTGCTGCGGCGGTTTGCCAATTTTTCCTGCTCTGTTCGTACCCACCTGTATTGACTTATATTCACGACTTTGGGCGTTGTCATTTGCGCGAGAAGACCTCATTTGCAGTCTACTGTCGACTAACCGTTCACCACATTTTGCTCCAATGCCGCCGCTGTCTCTGACCATTAGACGAATCTCGCCAACTAGCCCAGGATCTGCCGCAAGGTAAATTGTCCAGGCCGTTCCGAGCGATGGGTAGACAAGGTTGTCGAGACTCGGAGAGCTTCCTAGCCTCGCGTGGAACGATTCACGGCAGACGTTTTTCCGCGGGGGGCTTCCGTCGCTCTGCCTTTAATTCCAGACACAAAGGCCCGTTGGACGCGGTTGAGAGTGCGCCCGCGCAAGACCGCGGCAACGATAGTACGCGTAGCCTGAGCGTCACTAAGGCGTACGTAACGGCAGCCCACGTTGCGGTCGATAGCCATTTCAGGGACGAGCGAGACACCGACACCGGCCGCAACCATCCCCAGGAGACTGCTGAATTGACCGCTTTCGAAGGCGATGTTCGGAGTAATGCGGGCGCGGGTGCAGGTCGCAATGCTGAGGTCTCGGAAACAGTGGCCGTCGCGCAACATAACGAACGATTCTCCGCGGAGGTCTTTGAGGGCAAGAGATTCTGCGGAGGCGCGTGGATGGTCTCTTCTCATCACCGCGAAGAGGGGCTCGGTGCGGATAGGAAACAACTCCAGGTCTTTGTGGCGCAAGGGGAGAGCCAGAATCGCGACATCGACGGACAGGTCCCGCAGACCTTCTACCAGAACCGATGTCGTTTCTTCGACGATGCGCAGTTTAGCGTCGGGATAGTTCTTTGCAAAAGCCGCCGTATAACTCGGGATCAGATAGGGCGCGACAGTTGGAATCACACCCACGGCTACGCTGCCGCGAAGGTCTGCATTTTTTTCGGCCACGCTCAGGCGCGCCACCTCCATCTGCTCGAGAACCGCGCGGGCGTGAGGAATAAAAGCGCGACCGGCCTCGGTAAGGCGGACGCTACGCCCAAGGCGGTCAAAGAGCTTCGCGCCGAGATCTTCCTCGAGTTTCAAGACTTGCTGTGAGAGCGAGGGCTGGGCGATCTGACAACGCTCGGCGGCGCGGCTGAAGTTGCCTGTGTCCGCGATGGCGCAAACATATCGTAGCTGGTGAACTTCCATAGGGTATACCTATACCTGGGATGCGATTTAGATATTGGAACTATCCCTACCTATGATGCTACTTTAAGTTCGTCGAGATCAATGTGGTAGATATCAACGATCCGATCGTTGAATCGAAGCACCTGAGGAGAGAACGCATGTCACCCGAAGCGAAGTGTCCGTTTCGTCATGGCAGCAGCGCAAGCACAACGAACCGTGACTGGTGGCCGAACCAGTTGAATCTGAATCTGCTGCATCAGCACTCATCGCTGTCCGATCCCATGGGCGAGGATTTCAGCTACGCAGAGGAGTTCAAGAGTCTCGACTACAAGACCTTGAAAAAAGATCTTTCGGGGTTGATGACAGACTCGCAGGACTGGTGGCCCGCCGACTTCGGCCACTACGGCCCGTTATTTATTCGTATGGCGTGGCACAGCGCTGGTACTTACCGCACCGGCGACGGCCGTGGCGGCGGCGGCAGAGGCCAGCAGCGTTTCGCTCCACTCAACAGCTGGCCTGACAACGTCAACTTGGATCGAGCACGACGTCTGCTATGGCCGATCAAACAGAAATACGGCAAGAAGATCTCGTGGGCCGACCTCATGATCCTCGCGGGAAACGTCGCCCTGGAAACTATGGGCTTTAAGACTTTTGGCTTCGCCGGTGGACGTGCGGACGTTTGGGAACCAGACCTCGACGTCAACTGGGGGATTGAAACAACCTGGCTTGGAACGGATAAACGCTATTCCGGTGAGCGCCTTCTTGCGAATCCATTTGGCGCTACGACGATGGGGCTCATCTATGTCAACCCGGAAGGCCCCGAAGGCGTTCCGGATCCGGTTGCGGCAGCTAAGGATATCCGCGAGACCTTCGGTCGGATGGCTATGAATGACGAAGAGACTGTCGCATTGATCGCCGGCGGTCATACCTTCGGCAAGACCCACGGAGCCGCCCCTTCCAAACAACAGGTGGGAGCTGAGCCCGAAGGCGCGCCGATCGAGGAGCAGGGCCTCGGCTGGACAAGTGCCTACGCCTCTGGCATCGCAGGTGATGCGATCACCAGCGGCCTGGAGGTCACCTGGACCAGCACACCGACAAAATGGAGCAACGACTTCTTCGAGCACTTGTTCAAGTACGAGTGGGAACTGACCAAGAGTCCGAGCGGCGCACACCAGTGGCAGCCAAAAGGTAACGCCGGCGCAGACACGGTACCGGACGCCCATGATTCCTCCAAGCGTCACGCACCGGCCATGCTGACCACCGATCTCTCTTTGCGATTCGATCCTGTCTACGAGAAGATCTCGAGACGCTTCTACGAGAATCCGGCTGCGTTTGCTGATGCTTTCGCCCGCGCTTGGTTTAAGCTGACGCATCGCGACATGGGACCCCGCGCGCGCTACCTCGGTCCGGAGGTTCCGAAGGAAGAACTCCTCTGGCAGGACCCTATCCCTGCCGTCAATCACGTGCTGGTCGATGACAAGGATGTCGCCTCTCTCAAGGAGAAGATCTTGGCCTCGGGGCTGACCGTCTCGCAACTCGTATCTACCGCTTGGGCGTCGGCGTCCACCTACCGTGGATCCGACAAGCGTGGCGGCGCAAACGGCGCGCGCATCCGCCTTGCTCCACAGAAGGATTGGAAGGTCAATCAGCCGGAGCAGCTGCAAAAGGTGCTGAAGGCTCTCGAAAAAATTCAGAGCGACTTCAACGGCTCGACATCTGGCGGCAAGAAAATCTCGCTTGCCGACTTGATCGTCCTGGGTGGTTGCGCTGGTGTCGAGCAGGCCGCGAGAAATGCCGGCATCTCCCTGACCGTTCCATTCAGCCCCGGGCGCATGGACGCTTCGCAGGAGCAGACCGACGTGCAATCCTTCGCGGTTCTCGAGCCGGCCGCGGACGCCTTCCGCTCTTACACTAACGGAAACGCCGATGCGTCAGCCGAAGTCGCACTGCTGGACAAGGCACAGCTGCTCACGCTGACCGCGCCGGAACTGACCGCGCTTATTGGGGGCATGCGCGTGCTGAATACCAACCTTGGACAGACCAAGTTCGGCGTTTTCACCAAGAAGCCGGAGGCGCTGACCAACGACTTCTTCATAAACCTGCTCGATATGCGTACGGTGTGGAAAGCGACCTCAGATGCGAACAATACGTTTGAAGGACGAGATCGCAAGACCGGCGAAGTCAGATGGACGGCCACGCGAGCCGATCTCATCTTCGGTTCGAATGCCCAACTCCGGGCGCTGTCGGAGGTCTATGGAAGTTCGGACGCGCACGGGAAGTTTGTCCAAGACTTCGTTGGGGCCTGGAACAAAGTGATGAACGTCGACCGCTTTGACCTCGTCGCGTCCCGTAAGTAAACGCTTAGCCTGAGATTACTGGGCGTTTTGGCTCTGAACCAGGGCCTTCGGGACCTTTTCTCGCAAGCCAGCGCGAATAGCCGCTCGCCAAAGAGTGATCTCTCGCATTTTCATCCTTACACGCCACGTGGGGCGTGTGTGCAAAACGAGGGCGTTCGCCATTGCACTGCAAAGTCGCTGGAAATCCTGAATCGGTTCTCACGAGAGATCCATCGTTATTCACATCTTCAATATGGAAGCCGAAGAGGATACTCTTGCACCCAAGCGGCGCAGGACGACAATCGGGCCTAAACTGGTACGCGCGGCGAGAAGGGACAATCTGAAGCGGATGGGCGAATTACAAACAGTCGACCGGGCGATAGTCATCCGGAGCATCGCGACCTACCTCGCAGACCAAACTATCAAAACCTGTCGAATTCTTACCTAACCGAAAACAGCGGGCGCTCCAGACGCAGCAGTAATGAATCGAGGGATCCGATGCTCACACGACGGCAATTCCTGGCCACCGCAGCCTCGACCGTCGCTGCAGCGCGTCTTCACGCGCAGGGCCAAAGCAAGGTCCGGGTTGCCCTCGCCATTCCCAGCCAAGTGACTGGCCCTCATATGCCCGTTGACTTTGTCGGCCTGTCTTATGAGGTGCAGCAACTCGCGGACCCCACTTTCTTTTCGGCGCAGAATAGCGGCCTGATTCGCGAGTTCAAAGCGCTTTCGTCAACTGGCGTTCTGCGCCTTGGGGGCAACACCAGCGAGTTCGCTTACTGGAAACCTGCCCCTGATTCTCCCGAGCCGGAGCATCCTCAAGTCCGCGAGGCTGAGGGCGAGCCGAAGGCCCACTACTACGCGGTGACGGTCGAGGCAGTCAGGAACCTGGCGGAGTTCGTCCAAGCCACTGGTTGGACCTGCCTGTACGGCATCGGGATGGGCACGAATACACCGGCACGCGCCGCGGAGGAAGCGGCCTTTGTAGCCGAGACGCTGGGCAACCGCCTGCAGTATTTTCAGGTCGGAAACGAGGCGGATCTATTTGCCAGGCACCTGCGCGATCCGAAGACATGGTCGCCCAAGACGTACCTGGAAGAATGGCTCACGCTGGCGCGCGCTATCGCAGCTCGGGTGCCCGGGGCAAAGTTCGGCATGCCCGATGTTGCCGGTGCCGTGTCATGGCTGACCGAGATTGCTGATCGGTGGCCTTCCATCCAGGCCCCGCCCCAGGTGACGACTCTGAGTCATCACTATTACTTTGGCGGACCGGCGACGAACCCGGACGTCAACATCCCGAACCTGCTGAAACCGGCGACGATCGAGAGGGTGGAGAAAACGGCGAATATCGCAACGGCAGCAGCCAGCAAGATCGGTGCGCGCGTACGCATGACGGAAGGCAACACGTGCTATCGCGGAGGCAAGCCGGGTGTCTCCGACGTTTTTGCTGCAGCGCTTTGGTCGGCCGACTATT
>Ga0210398_10001178_pt1 | contig 27848 bp, 24 predicted proteins | sample IncBWC4OmetaG_FD_161047 | JGI IMG/M metagenome (GOLD analysis project Ga0210398, IMG submission 161047) | Forest soil microbial communities from Barre Woods Harvard Forest LTER site, Petersham, Massachusetts, United States - Inc-BW-C-4-O | ecosystem: Environmental > Terrestrial > Soil >... | reverse complement strand
TGAGAAGCGGCAACAGAGCCGGCACTTGCGCGGCCACGGCGGTGACCGAAAGGCCGTCGCCGACGGCGATTTGAAGGTCGTTCCCACGCGAACAGCGGTCGGCCACGAGTTGCCTGGAGGCCGCGTCCAGCCGGCGTCCCAGGTCCGGCTGAAGGAGGAATTCCTCCTTGTCGCGGGCCTCGCTGCTCACTTCGAACAAGTTCCATCGCTGAAGAAACGCAGCGCCGAAAGCGCTCTCCAGATCCAATTCCGCCCGTACGGCGTCGCGCGCAGCGGCGTGGGCTTCGCGCAATTCGAGCTGCGTGGAAGTGCGATAGGCGGCCCCGGCACGGCCCGCAAAGATGCGCGCAGGCGTTCGTTCGCGGATTTTGCGCAGCACTTCTGGGAATTCGCCGGGGAGGAGCGAATCGGAATCCCGCTGCATTTAGACCAATTCTCCAAGCGAAGATTCGAGGCCTTGCATCAGTTCGCGCCGAGCGGCGGGCTCCAGCAGCGCCGGCTCCGTGTCCCGAAAAATACCCCTGGTTTGCAGCCAGGCCAGAAACTCGGGTGCCGGGCGCAGGTGAAACAGCTTTCTCGCGGCCAGCGCGTCGTGGTAGCTGGTGGATTGGTAATTGAGCATCACGTCGTCCGAGCACGGCACGCCCATGAAGTAGTTGCAGCCTGCAGCCGCGAGCAGCACCAACAGATTGTCGGCGGAATTCTGATCAGCGGCCGCGTGATTGGTGTAGCAAACGTCGCAACCCATGGGCAGCCCCAGCAGCTTGCCCATGAAATGATCTTCCAGCCCGGCGCGCACAATCTGCCGCTCATCGTAGAGATATTCCGGCCCGATGAAGCCCACGACGCTGTTCAACAGGAACGGATGGAACACGCGGGCCACGCCATAGGCGCGCGCTTCGAGGATCAGTTGATCGACGCCGTGGTGCGCCTCGGCGGAAAGGGCGCTTCCCTGGCCGGTCTCGAAATACATCACGTCCGCGCCCTTCCATTCGACACTGCGCCGCGCGTGATGTTCGAGGACCTGCTCGCGTCCTTCGCGCAGCAATTGCAAGGTGACTCCGAAGCTGCGATTCGCCGCTTCCGTTCCGGCAATCGATTGAAAGAGCAGATCCACCGGCGCGCCGCGCTTCATGGCTTCGAGTTGCGTGGTGATATGCGCGAGGCAGCAGGCCTGCGTGGGCACGCCGTAGGCGTCGATCAGGCGCGCCAGGGCGCGCAGAATGGCCTCCACCGTTTCCACCGAATCCGTGGCGGGATTCACTCCGATCACGGCGTCGCCGCAACCGAAGAGAAGGCCCTCGAATGCGGCCAGCAAGATCCCTCCCACATCGTCCACGGGATGATTGGGCTGGGCGCGAATTCCCAGGACCCCGCGCTCGCCCATGGTGTTCCGGCAGCGCGTCACATTCCTGATCTTGGCGGCGGCGAGGATAAGATCCTTGTTGCTCATGATCTTGGCCACCGCCGCGGCCATTTCCGGAAGAATGGCCCACTGGATCAGCTTCAGCTGCTCCTCGCTGGTGGCGTCGTCGAGAATAAATTCCCGGAATTCACCCACGCTCATGCTTTGCAGCGGACGAAACCCCTCCGCGTCTTGAGATTCCAGGAGCAGGCGGCTGACGTCGTCGCGAGAGGGGTCGATCAAGGGCTGGCGAACGAATTCCCCGAGGGCCAGATCGGCAAGGCGGTGCTTGGCGGCCACGCGTTCGCGCTCCGAGCGAGCCGCCAGCCCGGCCAATTGATCGCCGGACTTCTCCTCGTTGGCCTTGGCCAAGAGGTCGCGCAAGTCGCGAAACACAAATTGCTCGGGCATAGATTCCCCGCAGCCGAAGCGGCCGCCGGATAAAAGCTAACATCAATCGCCGGGGCAGAAAAGGCTACACGCAGAGGTTGGAATAGGCTTTACGAACGGCGCGGATTAACCAGCCACTAGTCACCAGCCACTAGTCACCAGTCACTGAAATTGGTGCCCGAAAGAGGACTCGAACCTCCACTCCCTTGCGGGAACTAGCTCCTGAAGCTAGCGCGTCTGCCAATTCCGCCATTCGGGCATTGTTGCGAGGCAAGCGAGGCAAATTGATTGTGCCCGCCCGCGGGAGGGTTTGTCAACGCGGGGCGACGCTTGGCAACGCCTGCCTTTTCCGGCGTATTTACCAGCCCGATGGCCAGTTTGCTGGCTAACGATTCTGCTCAGACCCAGAGGTGCGTAGCGCTTCATCGTAAGCGGCGCGGCCAATCTGGGCGATGACGCTGTCGCGGGTGGCTTCGCTCGTCCGTGCGTCCGTGACGAAAACAGCTACGGCGAGACGGCGGCCGTCCGGTAGGGTGATTAGGCCGATGTCGTTGGTAGCTTCGGCCTTGCCATTGTGTTCACCCGATGTGCCTGTTTTGTGCGCCAAAACCGTGCCTGCCGGCAAGCCCGCGCGGAGACGATTGGGCCCAGTGGTCGAGGCGGTGAGCGTCTGTAGCAGAAAATCGTTCGCCTCAGAAGAAAGAGGCGGATTGGTGGTGAGGCGTTCAAGGAGCTTCACTGCGGCGGCAGGCTCGATCCAATTGCGATATTGAGCGGTTGGATCGCGGTCGAGACCCTGCTCGCCGTCCTCCAACCGAAACCCCATGATGCCGAGCGAGCGGATGTAGTCTTGGACGACTGCGGGGCCACCGGCGATGCGGAGTAGCACTTGGCTTGCGGCATTGTCGCTTTGCCCGACAGCGAGTGCGATTAGTTCACGAAGAGAAACATCAATGTTCGCTTCAGGATACCGGTCCTGCAACGGGCTGTACGTGTGAGGAATGCGGTCCTCGGGAAGAAAACGGACAGTCCGATCGAGCGTGTTGCTCATCGATTCGCCGGGGCGCTGGCTGGGCAGCAGCTTGCCGGTGTCCGCGAGGTGAAGGACGGCGAGGGCAAGGGGGAACTTGAAAACCGACTGCATGGGTGAATGATTGTGGGGATGCAGATCACAATTCAGGGTGGTACCCGGAAGGAGGCATGAGATGGAGACGGTGCCTTTCGCATCGGCGGCTATACTGGCAACTCTTTTTTGCAGGGCGGACTGTGCATTGGCGTCAAATGTGAAGGCACACGAACTGACGAGAACGAAAAGAATTACGAATGGACGCATGGTTTTTAAGGTTAGCATTTGGGCGGTTGCGACTACAATTCCTCACTCCGACAATTCAAACTGACCCACTACCCGTTTGTGACCGACGTCACAACGCACCACGTGCTGGAGGACGGGCGGCGAAGAGCGAGGCGCGAAGGCATTACCGTCGTGAGTTACTTTACAGTTAGTCAACAGTTGACACCGGCGAAGGGGTGTCATAGTCTATGACGCACTTTGCGTTCCCGAGCCAGGGTCAACCAGGTTGATCGACACACCGCACTTTAAAACCCAGCGCCAGGGCCCGCGCGTGACGATGCGCGTCCCAGTGGAGGTGCGCGGCACCGCGGCGGACGGCAAGCCGCTGGAAGAAACCACGCACACCGGCGTCGTCGGCACGCAGGGCGCGATGATCTGGACTTCCCGGCGGATGGAATTAGGCAGTGAAATGGAGGTGACCAACCGCTTTTCGCAGCAAACCGCGAAATTCCGGGTGGCCTGGGTCAAGGACCAAAATGACCACCAGCTCTGGGAAACGGGAGTCGAATCCCTCCAGCCCCTGGACGACTTCTGGGGCGTGCGCTTCCCGCCCAAGGCCGTAATCACCCGTAATCAATAGATAACACAGGCCCCGGAATCCCCTCGCCCGGTGCTATAATCCGCTCAAGTTTTGCCATTGCAGGACGGCGCAAACGCTCGCTTTTTCCGCCCAACGCTGTTCTAGCACGGGGAGGAAACCTTGGAACCAACGCGATCGCTTCTCCTGGATCTGCTCATGATTTCCTGGGGTGTGATTACGGCGGTCCTGGTGGTATTGGTGGTTTACCGGGGCACACTGTCGGCGAAGGAAGACGACCAAATCTTCATCGACGCCGCCGAACAGCATCACTACCAGGAACAACTGGTGATTATCGACCGCATCTCGCGCCTGACCCGGCCGATTATCGCTCTCGGAATCCTCTCCGGGGCGTTGCTGCTGGCCAGCGTGAGCGTGTGGGTGTATCAGGCCTTCAAGAGCTTCTAGGGCTTGCCTTCAGGCGCCGCGGAACTCATCGGGGCGGCGGGCTCAGGCACTGTAGAGTCCACCACCGAGGAGTGGTTCAGCGTGATCACCCAGTGGTCCCCCTGTTTTGCCAGGAAAAGTGTGGTGTGCCCGCGAAATTGCGCCACGTTTCCGTTCAGTTGCGCCGCGTACACGAATTGATAGGTCGCCCACGCTGAATTTCCGTTCACTTTGATAAGGGTGTTGGAGCGATCCATGCGCGCTCCGTTGACCTGGGCGCGCTGCGCCTGGTAGGCCTTCAGGAAATTGTCCCAGCCGACGACGGGCGGTTCCCAGGCGCCGCTCACCAGGACGATGTCATTCGCGTAGTACTTATGTAGCGATTCTGTGTCCCCGATCTGCCAGTAACCCAGGGCTTCGCCGATGGCCTGATCGACGGCCTGCGCATCCGGTGTCTGCATCGCCGACTTTATTTGTTCCCCGAGATCGGGCGGAGGCGGCGCGTTCTTGTTCTTCTTTTGCGCACCCGCGGGAAACGAAACGGCCAGCAACGCCAGACCCAGCAACAGCTGGAACCGGAAGCCGTTTTCAACTCTTGCCACACCTTGTCTCATATCGACTCCTCGCCGGGGAAGATAGCACGAACGGATTTGCTCCGGCCGGGAATCGCCGGAGGAGTTGTCGTGCCAGTGCACGCCGCCCCCCTGAAGAAAATTGCCTTATTTGAAGCGGCTCTTGCGCACCACGTCCAAGCCGAAGGTACCGTTCTCGTCGCGCAGGGCCACCACGGAGAATTCGCGGTTGATGGTGTATTCGATCTGGATCACCTGGTACTGCGTGGTGGTGACGTCGGTGATGTAGGTGACCACCAGGGCAGGCGTCACCTGTTGCTCGATGGTCACGCTGGCAATCGAGTTTTGCTGCGTGTTCAGCGTGGCCACCGAGGGCCCGACGCTGAAGTGGCTGACCCCGAACAGGCGCTGGATGCGCCCGCCTAGCTGGCTCGAGATTGCTTCTGAAAGCAGCGCCGAAGCGCCCACGCCCGGGTTTTGCCCCGTGGTGGTACGTGCCGCGCTTTCCTCTCCCGTCTGCCCCAAAGCCAGCAGCTCGATGATGTCGCTCGAGGGCAGCGGCGGGTCGGAGCGGTAGGCCAGGGTGAGCCGGCTGGCGGGGCCGGTGAAATCCAGAGTGACTTCGTATTGGCGGATGGTAGTGGTCGCTTCTACGTTCAACACGGGGTCCATGCGGAAAGGATTGGCGAAATTGATGTCACCACGTGCGATGGTGTACTGGTTCCCGCGGAAGCTCATTTCTCCGCTCAGCAGATGAATGTGGCCGAGGAGAATGGGGTGCCCCCAGGTTCCGCGCAAGCGCAGATTAGCGTCGGTCTGCAGGCGCGCGCCGGCCCATTCCATCCGCGAATCGGGGCTGGATTCCGCCTGGATGTCGAACTCCAGATTTTGCAGGTAGGTAGAAGTCGTGGCCGGCCCGGTGGCGGCTTCTTTGGAGGAAATCATGAAGCTGCCCAGGTCGAAGCCTTCGGCCATCAGCAAGCGGTCCACTACAATCCGCCCGGAGAGCGTCGCGGACTGGGTGTTACCGGCGAGGCGCAGGGTCCCGCCCACGAGCCAGCTCATCCCCACCGGGTAGCGAATGCGCACCTGGTCCGAACGGGCGTTGAGCACGTAATTGAACGAGCCTTGACCGTACGATACCGTGCCGCCGATGCTTAGTCGCCCGCCGCCGGTTTCCGCGGCTACGTTGTCAAAGACCATGCGATTGGCGTCGAAATTGAAATCCCCTCCGACGTTGCTCAAGCCGGCCGGAAAATCGCCGTACCGCAGGGAAACCCCTTCCAGGTGCACCTTGCCGTTGAGGCGGGGGGCCGCCATGGATCCGCCTACCAGGGCATTGATCTGTGCCCGCCCGCCGGCCTCGACTTGCGGGTAGAAGCTGCCGAGCAACCCCAGGCTGACCGCGCCGTCCACGCGCAAATTGAGCCCCTGATCCCCCACGAAACGCGCCGAGCCGGAGATGCGAAAGTCTGTGTCTGTGCCGCGCAGGTTGGCCTGCTCGACGCGCACTTCGTCGCGCCGGTAGGTCAGGCGAACGGGCCCGGAGTTTTCCAGCTTCACGTTTTCAAATTCGAACGTCAGGCGAGAAAGATTCATCTCCACGGCCAGCGTCTCCGGGCGCGCGCCGAAGCCCGCGACGTCAAACTGGCCATCGACCAGGCTGTGGCCGTTGATTCCGGAAAGGTGCAGCGCGGACACGATGAATGGATTGAAATCAATTCGTTCGGCGGTGACTTGCGCGGTGACCGGGTAGTCGCCTCCCAGGCCGACGTCCAGCTTTCCGGCCAGCCGCCCCGAGGCCATGGCCGAGTCGATGGTGGCGCTCAGGTGGCGCCCGTCGGAATCTACTTTCCCGTCGAAGCTGCCCACCACGTCATTGCCGAGCTTCAAATCGATCAGGCGGAGCGTGGCGTGCAGCTCCGGGGCGCGCAGCGGGCCCTGGCCGTGGGCCTGCATGTTGAGGCGGCCGCCGACCGGCAAGCGGGCCATCTGGATTTTGTCGATAGCTTCAAGAGGAATCGCGGCGCCGGTGAAGTCGAAGGTCACTTCGCCGGTATCGGTGTGATAGTCGAGGTTGCCGGTCACCAGGCCTGCAGGCGCGCCCGGGGCATACGCCGCCAGGCGCACTTCGGCATTGGCAATGCGCACATCACCGGAGCGCATGGAAAGCTGGCCGCGCGCGCGCTCAAAGCGCCACGTCCCCGCCGAGGCGCCGGACAGATCGAACAAGCCGGTGAACTCAGGCGCCGCGCGCGTCCCTCGTCCGTGAAATTGTCCGGTCAGCTGTCCGTGCGCGTCATAGGACGTTCCCAGCATTTTTTGCAAATCGTCGGTGTCGGCATTCACCAAGTTGATGTCAAACATCCACTCGCTTTCGGGATTGAAGCCCCAGTTGTCGAGTTCCAGCGCCAGCTCCAGCTCCGCGGAGGATTTCCCGCGGCGGGCGCGGCCTAGCGCGATATGCATTTCATCCGGCGAGTAAGTGAGCTCGCCCTCGATATCGTCCCAATACAGCGAGCCATAACGCGCCTCCGTTCCCTTGAACCGCCCTGCGAAGGCGGGACCGCCGAGCGGTCCGGTCAGCCGGCCTTCCCAATGGAAACGCCCGCCGATGACTTGCCGGACAGCCGTCGGCCCGCGCAGGCGATTGATGAAGTCGTCCCAGGGGATGAGGTCGTCAGTGTCCACGCTCATGTCGAGGGACGTATCCACGGAGCTGAGAGCGCCACGAAACTGGATGCGGCTGGAGGGCGTGGAAATCTCGCCCGGGGAGAGCGCGAACTGCTTCTGGTCCATGCTGTAGTCAAAATCGAAATGCGCGGCGGTGGGGATCAATCCCTGAGCGGGCGTGACCGGAGGCGTCCAAACGGAGGAGCCGCGTGAATCGACGTGCTTGAAATCGGCGGTCCACGTCGTGGTCGCGTCCACGTCCATGCGGCTGGTCCAATGCAGGGGATTGATGGGCAGGCTGGGATTGTCTTCCGCAGCCATCGCCTGGTGCAGCTCCATGCCGCGTACTTTCGTTTCGGCGCGGAAATTGAATTTCCGGAAATCGACAGTGACGTGACTGCTGGCCACGCCGCCTAGAATCGCGGCTTCCACGTCGGGCGAGTCCAATCCGCGGTTGTCGGCCTGAAAGCTGCCGTGAAGCGAAATGTTTCCCGGATGAAACCACTGGTACTTCATGGTGATGCGGTCGGCCGTATAGCGGCCTCCTATATTCATCCGCTCGGACGAGTATTTTCCTTCGCCGGCAAACTCCATGTGGCCGCCCGGAGCGCCGCGCCGGCGCAGGATGTTCCACATGTCTTCGAGGCGCAACTGGCCGCGGTAACGGAAGGTCCAGGCCGGCTGCGTGAAGCTCGCCAGGGTTGCCTGCGCGTCAAGTTCCGTGCCGGCGGTCTTCCATTGCAATTGCGTCAGCGAAAAGGAGTTCTGGCGCAGGGAGAAGCGCGCCGTGAAATCGGACACGAAGGGCATGTTGCGCTGCGCGGCGATTTCCACTTTTTGCCAGCTGGCCTGGCCCAGATACACCGGCTGCGCGTCTTGCTCGGTGTAGTCCATGGCGAACTCGAATTTTCCGCCCTTGGCCTGGAGCGGAATCCGTTTGTCATTCCACTGGATTTGGCCGTCTTCCAGGCGCAGCTGCTCCACCTTCAAACTAAACAGGGCTTGCACATTCGGTTTTCCGGCGCTCACGGCGACTTTCGGTCCCGGCAGGTTCGTCGAACCGTCCTTCTCGACCTGCACGTTCGCCGAGAAGTGAGACATCTCCACCTTCCCCAAGGAAATCTTCCGGCCCCAGAAGGATTCGACGTGAATGTCAAACTGCAACAAGTCCGCGTGGAAGAGTGGGGGGCCGCTGGCCGGCTCGCGCCCGTGCAAGGTCAATCCGTCGAAACGCGCCGCCAGGACTCGCCAGTAAAAATGGAAATTTCCCAACTCCACGCGCGCCCCGGTGGTTTTCTCCAGCTGCTGCACGATGGTCGTACGGGCCCAGCGATCGGCCAGCCCGCTGGCGATCACATAAAGGATGGCCAGGCTCCCAAGCACGACGAGGACCACCATGAGAGCCAGCCCATGCTTCAGTCCGAATTTTCGCTTCGTTTCGCTCATCGTATCGAGCCTCGGCTGCGCATCACGGCTTGCCGCCGGGTGTTTCGATCTCGATCTTCAGGCGTGATCGGGTGTCGTCCAGCCACTTCATGGTCAGGTCGCTGATCGCGCGCTGCGTGAGCACTTCGCGGATCTGCGGTTCGACGCTGGCGCGGGTCGGAACCGGCTGGTTATTCTTGGTCAACTCTGGCAGCAACTCCTTCGTGTAATACGTCTCGATCTCCGCCGGCTCGATCTGCACGGAAGTGCGGAACTTGGAATCGACGTAGCGCTCGACGAAGATCTGCCGGCTCAGCATCTCGCGCACTTCGTCGGCGGTGAGGGCCAGCTCGTTCAGGCGGGACGCGTACTTCTCCGGCGTAGCGAACTGGCCCTTGAGGCGCGCCAGCTCGCGGGCCACCTCCGACTGCGCGGGCTGCGGGAACCGTGCCGCCGTGGCTTCCGTCTCGACCACCCACTGTTCGATCAATTCATCGACAAGCTTGTCGTCGCTCTCTGCGCGGCCTTCGACCAATTGTTGAAACGCCCCCAGCTCCCGCACCTGGCTCTGCAAGATGATATCGTCCTCGACGCGAGCGACGATGCGGTCCACCACGCGCGTCGATTGCGGCGGCGTGGGCGTGGATCTGCCCAGGGCCAGTGGCGCGCAGGGCGCGGCCAAAACCAGGGCAAAAATGAAAATCGCGCGGCGCATCAGAACGTCGTCCCCAGGTTGATGAAGAATTGGAACGCCGGCACTTTGGACACCATCACCGCCGGCGAAGTCGAGCTGACGGGACTGATAAAGCTTCCCGGATTCAGCTGGTACCCCAAATCCAGAGCGACCGGGCCGATAGGCGTTCCGTACCGGAATTCGAACCCCACCGTGTGCGAGAAATATCTCATTTGATTGGTGCAGTTCGCCAGGCAAGACGTCGGACGCGGCAGCCCGTCGATGCCCGTCACAGTTCCGAGCACGGGGGCCGGCGCTGAAGTGTGCAGGGTGATCTCCCGGATGCTCGGAAACACGTTGCCAGCATCATAAAACAGCGCCCCGCCAAGGCGATTCCCGATGAACGGCAGGTGCATCGGAAAACGCAAGTCCTGGTTAAAGATGAGCTCCGCCTGCCCGCCGATGGGGAATCCGGTCACCGGGTCGCGTGGCCCCGCCTGATTGAGCGCAAAACCGCGCAAGGACGTGCCGCCGCCGGCGAAGAAGCGCTCGGGCAGCGGGATGTCGTTGGAAACCGAACTGCCGTAGGGCGTTTGGATACCGAAGCGCGTGGAGCGCGCAAACACCAGGCGCCGCCCAATTCGGGTGTAGGTCGAATTCTGCAAGTACACGCGAATGAAATCCGCAGACGAGCCGATCGGCTTGATGGCCATGCTCACGTCCACGTCTTCATAGTCTCCGCGGGTTGGATCAGAGGCGCTGTCGCGGCGGTCCCGCAGCCAGCCCACGCCGAACTCGGAGACCTCCGTGTTTTGGCTAAACAGTGGGATTTCCTCGACCGCGATTTGCAGATTGCTGGCCACCACGTGCCGGTAGGCATAGCGATAGAAGAGCGTGCTCGTGGGGGAAAGCCGCTGGGAGAGACGAATCGTGCCCTCGGCCCGCCGCGAATCAAAGGTGGACACGTCCCGTGTGGTGATGTAGTCGGCCGACAATTGCAGGCTGAAATTGGGACTCGCGAAATAATTGGGCGCGGTGTAAGTCAGCAGCGCGCGGCCCTGGATGGTGCTGACCCGCGCCTTCAGCGAGAGCGAGTCCGCCCGGCCGGTCAGATTGGCCTTCGTGATTTCCAGCGTGCCGCGCGGGGCGAAAGAGAGGGACTCTGCCGTAGCGCTGGTGGTGCTGCCCAGGCGTTGCGCCTCAAACCCCAAGCCGTAGGCGATGGTGTAGCGCCGGGCCTCGTCCACCATCACCACCACGGTCTTATCTTCGTCCTCCCCATCGGGATTTTGCGGGGCGATGGAGACACGGCTGAAAACTCCGAGGTTGTACAGCTTCCGCTGCGTTTCCACCACGGCGCCTTCGCTCAGCGGCTCGCCGCCCTTGATTCCCACTTCGCGGGAGATCACCCCGGGACGCGTGTGCTCGTAGCCGCTGAGCAGCACCTTGGCAACCCGCACCTGGCGTCCCTCGGTGATGTGGTAAGTCAGGCGCATCAGGGGGCCGGAATTCTGCGCGCTCGACGGCACCTTCTCGACGTCGGCGGTGAACCGGGCTTCCGAAAATCCCTGGTCGTAGTACGTGGCCAGAATGTTGTCGCGATCGGAAGAAACGTTGAACTCGGAGTAAGGCTGGCCCTGGGACGATCCCACTACGCCGAGCAGTTCATCACGGCTGAGCTGCTGGTTGCCTTCGATGTCCAGGCTCGCTACGCGGGTCTGTTGTCCCTCTTGGACCACAAACCGCACGGACAAGTCCCCGTGATGCCCCTTGTAGTCGTCGGTCAGCTGGCTCTGCACCGTGCAATCCTGAAACCCGTTGGCGTCGTAGAGAGTGTGGATGGAGTTGACGTCGTCCTGCAGCAACTCGCTCGAATAGCGGCCCGGCGAGGCGTACGCGGCCGGCTGGATCTTCACCCGGCCGCGGAGCAGGTCCGAGCCGAAGTATTTGTTGCCGGCAAATTCCACGTTGACCAGGCGGTGCCGGTCGCCGCGGTTGATCTGATAGGTGACCACGCGCGCGGCCCGGCGCACCACGTGACTGGTCTCGTCGGCGGGAGCGTCGGCTGCGGCGTAGCTCACTTGGGTATCAAAGTATCCGGCGCGCTCAAACCAGTCGCGCAAGGAACGGCGCCCTTCCTGCAGCAGGTCTTCGTCCACCGCGCCTTCCTGGTAGATCGGAACCAGCTTGTGCAAAGTGGACGAGCGAACCTTGGCTCCTTCCACCGCCACGCGCACTTCCAGCCCCGCGTACATGGTGAATTGGATGGGCACGAGATTGGTCTTGGCGTCATACGATCCGCGATGGACGGTGACGCGCGCGCCCAGATAATCCTTGCTCGCCATCCATTTTCGCGTGCGGTCGGCCGCGCGATTCAGCCGCTCCAGGGTGACCTCTGCGCCCTCCTTCAGCTTGACCCGGCTGCGCAGCTCGGCGTTGGCAAATTCGGTCTGATTTTCCACGGTGATGGCGCCGATGCGCGCCCGCGGGCCGGGGGTCACCCGAACAAGAATATCCATCTGCAACGTGTCCGGATGCGGCGTGGTCACGTAGTCAAGTTTGGCCTGGTATTGCCCGTCATCCTCGAGGGTTTGCCGGAGACGCTCGAGGGAGTCCTTCATGTCGCTCTCACGGAATGGTTCGCCGACGTTGAGCCGCAGCGCGGAAAGAGCCAGCGATTCTCCCGGAGGCTCCCGCAGTCCTTCGATCTGCACGCGATTGATATACAGGTTCTGGCGAACGACGAAATCCAGGCGCACTCCGCCCGGAACATCAGCTAGTTCGGCGCGCAGATCGGCATAGCGGCCGGAGCGGTACAGCTGCCGCAGGCCGGCGCTTTCCGCTTCGGTGGTAAATGGCTGGCCGGGCTGAATCGGCAGCTTGGGCGGATTCTGTTCCAGAACGGCCCCGGAGTCGGCGAGCACGCGCACCGCCACCACGCGCGGCGGCTCCCCGCTTGCTGCGCCCTGCGCGGCCAGGCGCCCGGCGCAGAGAATGTAGAGCGCCGTGAGCCAGACGGCGCACCGAACGGAAGGACGATGAACGGTCGGCATCACTCTCTATATAAAAGAGCTAGCGTAGCATACGCGGGGTTGCCTGCCCGGAGTGAAATCCGGGCTGCACGCGCAAAACGCTACTCGGTTTCCCTGAGATACTCGGGTGGCGCTATGATAAGAGCGGGACAAGCCTGCGCCTGAGGGCCTGATTCGACGGCGCTTGGACGAAACACACACGCGGGCGGTGGCCCTAATCCGATTCATGGACCCTAAAACCTACGAACGCTACTCGCGGCAGATCCTGTTCCGAGAAATCGGCGAGACCGGGCAACAGCGCCTGCTTGAGTCCTCCGCGGTTATGGTCGGGTGTGGAGCGCTGGGGACCGCTCTGGCCAACCTGCTGGTGCGCGCCGGAGTGGGCAAGCTGCGCATCGTGGACCGCGATTTCGTCGAGCCTTCGAACTTGCAGCGTCAGACCTTGTTCGAGGAATTCGACGCGCAGGAGGCCCTGCCCAAAGCAGTAGCCGCGGAGCGCCGCCTGCGCGCCATCAATTCCGGCGTTTCGGTCGAGGGCGTGGTTGCCGATCTTAGCCCGAAAAATGCCGAGGAGCTGTTACGCGGGTTCCCGCTGATTTTAGATGGGACAGACAATTTCGAAACCCGCCTTCTGTTGAACGACGCTTCCATCCACCTGAATGTGCCCTGGATTTATGCCGCCGTGGTCGCCAGCTACGGCGTCACGCTCACCGTTCGCCCCGGCGAGACAGCGTGCCTCGCTTGCGCGCTGGAATCAGGTGGGGAAAGCGGCGCGCGCATGAATGGCGCGGGCAGCGAGGATACTTGTGACACAGTAGGTGTGCTGGGCGCCGCCGCAGGAGTAATTGCCTCGATTGAAGCCGCCGAAGCCATTAAGCTGCTCGTGGGCAAGGCAGAATCAGCGGGAGGCCGCCTCGTTTCCTTCGATGTCTGGTCCGGAAAATTCCAGTCCGTTCGCGTGGCACGTAACCCGGACTGCCGCGCTTGCGCCCGGCGCGAGCTGCGGTACCTCGAGGGCGAAGCGCAGCCGCACCTGACCATGTGTGGCCGCGATTCGGTGCAGATCCACGAGCGCCGCCGCCAGCTCGATCTCGCCGCCCTCGGAAAGCGCATTGCGCCCACGGTCGCCGAGGTGCGCGAAAACGGGTTTTTGCTGCGCTTCCGCGTCCCGCCCTACGAGATGACCGTTTTTGCCGACGGTCGCGCCATCATCAAGGGCACACGCGATACCGGCGTGGCGCGCTCGCTGTACGCCCGCTACATTGGGGCCTGAATTTCCATCTCAAATCTCAAATCTGATTCCCCTGTGGGGAACAAAGCGAAAAATTGCGCCCGGCGTCCAGCCAACTGGTGTGCGCCCGGAAGTCATTAGATATCGCAAACGTCCCCCTTGGAATGCAGCCGTGTGAGACCGCGTCCCATCGCATTCAGCTGCTCTTCGCCCAGAGTTTTCTCGATGCGCGGAAACACTTCGTTTTCTTCCAGGCGCACATGGTCGTGCAGAAGCTTTCCCAGGCGGGCGATTTCTTCGGCATGGATCGGGGTCTTCGCAGCCAGCCGTTCCTCGAAATCACGGACCGCGGCGCGAATCTCGGCATGGTCGGCGAGGATGCGCATCACCTCGGTATCCCTGTCGAGCCGCGTGTGCCGCGCATACGCGGGCAGCAGCACTTCCTCCTCTTCGCGAAAATGCACTTGCCCCGACGTGTGCCAGAAACGCACAAACTTTTCCGCTTGCCGCTGGACCGCCGCCGCGCGCTTTTCCGCCGGGGCTTCCGCCGCGCGGCGCATCTCCAGCGCCTGAATCAGCGCGAAATGGTGATGCTGGCTAAGCGGATGCAAGCTCGGATGGCGTTTCATCGCGCGGCGGCTTTCTTTCGTAAGATCGGCGAAACCGACTTCCATGAGTCTCGCTCTGCTCTCTGAAAGAGTGACGTCTGGTCCCCTTCACGTTCGGCTTCGGCGGCGATTTCCTCTTCCGTTTGAATCCTTCCATCGCCCCGAATATGCTCGACCTGAATCCCGCGCTCAGCAAGAGCGCGGCTTACCAGCAACCGCCGGTGGCACATCGCCGGATTCTCCTCTGCGCACAGCAGCGCAATCGCGTATTCGAGGATTCCCCGCTCCAGTCTGGACAAACCCTCCTGAAACGGGCGGCTGGCGGCAACTCGGCCGTACAAGACGTGCCCTTGCTCATCGTAAAAATCGCCGCCATCGGGGCGTCCGCCGAGTTCCCGGCCAAGGTAGAGGTAGCGAATCCCTGCATTCGAAAGCGCATGCTTGAGCGCATCATAGTCAAATTGCTTGGAATATTTCGAGTACGGTTGAGAGCGCACGTCCACCACGACCTGAACTGCATGCGTTTTCAGCAAGCTCAGAAAGTGGTCTGCGGTGTGGTTGGAATGGCCGATTGTGAGAATGCGTGGGGTCCGAGTGGAATTACTTTCCATTTCCGGCGGCCTGATCTTTCAAGCCAGTTTAGCACAGGGAAGAAGGAGCCCGGCTTAGCGGTTGAATTTAGGAAGCAGCCTACCCGCTGCGGCCGATCGGCTGGCGCAGGGCGGCGCGGTCCAGGTTTTCCCGCAGGTTCATTAATGTCAGGAAGGTGTTCAGGATGCGCGCCTTCATTTCATCGGCCAGGGGCAGGCCGCTGGTGGAGGCGCGCGCCAGCATTTCCCCGTGGTCGGCGATGTAGCGGATGATTTCGACCTGGCGCGCGTGGGGGGTCTTGCCGTAAACCGTTTCCCGGCGCATCTGGGCGCAATCGGCTTCCACTTTCAGCGTGAAATGCAGCACGCACAGGTGCACCGCTTCCAGGGAAGCCGGTACCGGGCTCTTGCAGCCATGTTCACAACACGCCGTCATGGTAGGCATGCTTAGGAAAGTGCTCCAAATATAGAATTTTAAGCAACCGCCATGCCAAAAATCCACCATCTCGGCCGAGGGTGCGACGAATCGGGTATCGTCCCAATTTGACCCCCTTTGGGCACTCCCATGTCCCCCGGAAGGCCCTTTTGAGACCTCCCGGACACAATATTGCGGGCATCCTGGGCCGACTGTACCTATACTGAATGCTTGCCGTGACCGGGAAAACGGCTGGTTGTTCTAAGTTCGAACTGGTTTTGGAGACCTGGGTTCATTATGGCAAACACATTGGAAAGCACCGACCTCGCCCGCTGGGACCTCAGCATCCTCTACACGGACATAAACGATCCTCGCCTCGATGCCGACCTGAGGGAACTCACAACGACGGCAAAAAGGTTCTCATTGGCCTACAAGGGCAAGCTGGCGGATCGCTTGGGCGAAGCTATCCGGGACTACTCGGAAATCGACATGCTCAGTGGGAAAATTTCTTCCTATTTGTTTTTGCGGGAGAGCACCAACCTGACCAACCCGGAAATCAAGGCCAAGCACGCCGCCTTCCAGCGGGAGCTGAGCGCCATTCGCGGCGAGCACTTGACCTTCTTTGAGCTGGAGCTGGTCCAGATCGGGGAGGATGCGCTGGCCAAATTGTATGCCTCCGATCCGGTCGTCTCCAAGCACCGGCCGTGGATCGAGCATATGCGCACGTTCAAGCCGCACTTTTTGTCCGAGCCCGTCGAGTCCGCCCTGGTGAAGCGCTCGCCGTTTGACTCCAGCTCCTGGGCTGATTTCTACGACGAAGTGGAGGCCGACCTGACGTTTGATTTCCGGGGCGCCTCGAAAAACCTCACCGAAATGCTGCACCTGATCATGGAATCCAAAGACGCCGCCGAGCGCGCGGAGGCCATGCAGCGCGTGAATGCCGGGCTGGCTGGACCGTTCGCCAAATTTGCCGCCCAGACGCTTTACATGGTGGCGGGATTGAAAGCCGTAGAAGACCACGAACGCGGCTACCCTCACCCCATGGACTTCCGCAACAAGGCTAATCGTATTCCCGACTCTGTCGTGCAGGTGCTGCACAATGCCGTCACCAATCTTGGCGGCACGCTGACGCGGCGCTACTACAAGCTGAAGGGCCGCCACCTGGGCATAGCCGTGATGCGCTGGAGCGACCGCAACGCTCCCATGCCCTTTGCCGACACCACCCGCACCCCTTTCGACGAGGCTGCCTCCATCGTCACCGACTCGTACCGCAGTTTCAGCCCGACCCTCACTTCGCTGGTCCAGACATTCTTCACCGAACGGCGCATTGACGTTCCCGTGGCCAAAGAGAAACGCAGCGGGGCCTTCAATTCTTCCCACGTGCTCCCGGGCGGGAAGGCCGTGTCTTTCACGCTGTTGAACTATCTCGGCTCCAATCGCGATGTGATGACGCTGGCTCACGAGCTGGGGCACGGCGTGCACGGCATCCTGGCCGGAGAGGCGCAAGGCCCGCTGATGTTCCACGCGCCCATCGCCTACTGCGAGACCGCTTCCGTGTTCGGCGAAATGACCACGTTTACGTTCTTGAAGGAACGGCTGCTGCGCGCCGGAGAAAAGACTTCGCTTCTCGCGCTGATCATGTCCAAGATCGACGACACCATTAACACCGTCGTTCGCCAGATCGGCTTCTCCAACTTCGAGCGGCGCCTGCACGGCATGGACGAGTCCTACACAACGTGGTCAGAGCCGAAGAAGCACTCGGTCGAGGAGCTGGACGCCATCTGGGTGAGGACTGCGCGGGAGCTCTACGGCGGCGAGGGCGAAATCTTCACCTATGAAAATACCGAACACCTGTGGGCCTACATCCCGCACTTCCACAGCCCGTTTTATGTGTACGGCTACGCCTTTGGCGAACTGCTGACGCAAAGCCTCTTCGCCCAGCGCGGTCGCCTCGGGGATAAATTCGAGCCGCTCTACCTGGATTTGCTGCGGTCCGGTGCTACCAAGGACGTCGTGGAACTCCTTGAGCCCTTCGGCCTGGACGCGCGGAAGGAAGCCTTCTGGAACGACGGAATTACCGTCAGCCTGGGAGCGCTGATCGAGGAAGCGGAGCAATTGTCGCGCGAGATGGGCGTGGTCTAGGAAAAAAGCTCAGCGAATCGCTGCGCTTGGACTGGCTTCCACTGACCGCACGAGCACCGGCACAGCGGCCGAACGACTGTTCGCGAATGAGCGGCCGCCGGCCCAGACAAGCTGTAAGCCCGCAAACATCGCGATCAGCGCCACCGCCGCTTTCAGGCGCTGCGCAGGAACCCTGCGAGCCAGCAGGCACCCCAGAATCACTCCGGGAATGCCTCCGGCGAGCAGCGATACGAGGCTGACTTCGCGGATGGATCCGAAACTCCAGTGGAACGCCGCGCCGATCACCGCCAGCACCAGCCCGAACAGCAGGTCGGTGCCGACCACCTCCGCCGGGGTCATTTCTGAATAATTCAGCAGCAGCACCGTGCCCAGCGCTCCGGCTCCGGCGGAAGAGAATCCAGACTCGATTCCAATCGGAAGCGCCAGCCAGGGCAGCCACCGCGTATTCCTTTTCGCAAAGTGCGGATTCTGCAGGCGGCGGGCGAAGCTTATGGCGGAAGAGCCGGCCAAAAGCAGCCCGAGCGCAATCACCACCAGAGGCGTTGCGCTGGCATTGCTTACCCATCGCAAAAGAAAGGTGCCGATGAGCAGGCCCGGGACCGCCCCCTTCAGCAAAATCACCAAATATCGGCTGTGCACCTTCCTCCCGTAGAGATAGAACGGAGCGGCGATCAGCCGCAGCACGCCCGCATACACAAACGCCGTTCCGACGGCCGCGGGCGCGGGAAGTCCCGCCATGAGGATCAGCGCGGGAACCGTGAAGCTGCCGCCGCCGATCCCGGTCAATCCCACAGCCAGCGCGATGAGGAATCCGATGAGTTGCAGCATCATGCCGTCCGTTCCGAAAAGGTGTGGATCCCGCATTCCAGCTTCTTGCCGCCCCAGCGACCGGAACGCGGATTGTTTGGATCGTCGGGGAGCGCCGTGCACGGCTCGCATCCGATGCTCAAGTAGCCCTGGTCGTAAAGCGGCAGATAGTCGAACTGCTTCTGACCGACGTAGCCCCACACCTGCGCCCAATTCCAGTCCACCAGCGGGCTCACTTTGAGCAGCGTCGAGCCGCTCGGCAGGCGGTGCTCTTCGACCTTCTTCAGATTTTTGCGCGTGGGCGATTGCTCGCGGCGCAGCCCAGTGAACCAGACCTGGTACGGTTCGAGCGAGCGCATCAGCGGCTCGACCTTCCGGAACTGGCAGCACTCGCTGGGATTCGACCGGTAGAGAATTCCGTGTTCGGCTTCCTGCTGCGCGACGGTTTGCCGGGGAAGAACGTTCACGAGATTCAGCGACCACTCCCGTGCCATGCGGTCGCGAAATTCGTAGGTGGCCGGGAAGTGATAGCCGGTATCGAGGAACAGCACCGGGATGTCCGGCAGCTTTTTTCGGAGCAGATCGACCACGATCATGTCCTCGGCCTGAAAGCTGCACGTCACGCAGGCGCGCCAGGCGCCGGATTCGCGCGCAAGAATCTCCAGACTCTCTTCGCCGGGCAGCGTTTCTAGCGCTTTCGCGATTTGCTCACGGTCCATAGATCCTCATTCTTCCGAGCTTTCCGAACCAAGCGGCCGGCAGAGCAGCTGTACCTGGTCAACGACCAGCGCGGCGGCGGCGCGATGGTCCGAAGGCAGCTCCATGGCCGCCAGATCGACGATTCGATCGGGCGCGACTGCCGAAAGCGCGCTTCTCTCTTCTTTCGAGAGCGCTTGCGTTTGGTAGATTAGAATCAGTCCCGCGGACAGAGAGAATTTCGCAAGCTCGGCGAAGCGGTCGGCGGGAGTGCCCTCTTCAGAAATTAGTGCGACCTCGAAATCCTGCGCGAACAGAGCGCGCTCCAGGACCTGCGCAAGTCCCGGCTTCCCTTCCACGAGGATCAGCGCCGGCTCATGACCGTGTCTTTGGTACCGTTCTTCCGCGCTTACCGGCGTATTCCCGCGCGCCAATTCGGCGCCTTCGGACGTCGCTGCGCCGCGAATCATGGCCGCGCCCACGGTCGCATTGGAAAGCAAATCGATGATGATGAAGCTGCCCGTGGTGCGGTTCCGCTCGTACGGATCGAAGAAGAGCGGCTGGGCGGATTCAAAGTGCACCGCGCCGATATCGTTCATGGCCAAGTCCCGGGCCGGCTCGCGCTCCAGCGTCTTCATGTTGACGCGGAAATCGACCGCTGCCGCGTTGCCGCGCACCATGCGAACACCGTGTTTCAGCAGGTAGGTTCGCCCGGGAACGAGAGGCTGCGCGTCGAACCACACCACCATGGCGTCCAGCTTCGTGGCCACCTGGGGCAGGTCGCCGGCGGAGACCAGCATGTCGCCGCGGCTGACATCGATCTCGTCCTCCAGCGTGAGCGTCACGGCCATTGGCGCGAATGCCGCGGCTGGCTCGGAATCGTAGGTCACGATGGACCGCACGCGCGTCGTCTGCCGCGAGGGCAGCGCCACGACTTCGTCTCCCGCGCGGATTGATCCGCTGGCGATTTGCCCCGCGAAGCCTCTAAACTCCGCGTCCGGGCGAACCACGTACTGCACCGGAAAGCGCATTGGCCCGTCGGCTACAGCCGCCGGAACGGGGACGGTCTCGAGGTACTCGAGCAGTGTGGGTCCCGAGTACCATGGCATGTTTTGCGTGGGATGAACGAGGTTGTCGCCCGCCAGCGCGCTGATTGGAATTCCGGTCACATCGGAAAACTGCAACTGCGCGGAGAATCCGAGGAAATCTTCCATCAGACGGCGGTAATCGTCTTCCCGGTAGCCGAGCAAATCCATCTTGTTGATGGCCGCGATCACGTGCTTGATGCCGAGCAGCGACGTGATGTAGGCATGCCGCCGCGTCTGCGCCAGCACCCCGCGCGTGGCATCCACCAGAATCACCGCCAGATCCGCCGTGGACGCGCCCGTGGCCATGTTGCGCGTGTACTGCTCGTGCCCGGGCGTATCCGCGATGATGAACTTGCGCCGCGGCGTCTCGAAGTAGCGGTACGCCACGTCGATGGTGATTCCTTGCTCGCGTTCCGCGCGCAGCCCGTCGGTCAGGAGTGAGAAATCAATCGGCCCGCCCGAGCGATTCACGCGGCTCTTCTTCACCGAGGCCAGTTGGTCCTCGTACACCGCCTTGGAGTCGTACAGCAGCCGCCCAATCAGCGTGGATTTGCCGTCGTCCACGCTGCCCGCGGTGGTGAACCGCAGCAGGTCCTTGTTCAGATGGTGCTCGAGCAGGGACGCGAAGCCATCCTGCGGAGCGGAATGGGCAGCAAGACTCACTAGAAGTACCCCTCCCGCTTCTTGATCTCCATCGAGCCTTCCTCGTCATGGTCGATCGCGCGGTTCTCGCGCTCCGAGCGCCGGAAGCTGAGCAGTTCCTGAATGATCTTGGGAAGCGTGTCGGCCTCCGAGCGAATCGCTCCGGTGCAGGGCATGCACCCGAGCGACCTCATGCGGCACATCACCCGCTCGGATCGCTCGCCGGGCAGCAGATCGTTTTGCGAATAGATCGGCACGATCGAGCCGCCGCGCAGCACCACCTCGCGCTCCTTGGCGAAATACAACGGCACGATCGGAATGTTTTCCGCGTGGATGTACAACCAGATATCCAGCTCGGTCCAGTTCGAGAGGGGAAACACGCGGATGCTTTCGCCCTTCTTGATGCGCGAATTGAATACGTTCCACAGCTCGGGCCGCTGATTCTTCGGGTCCCACTGGCCGAGGGGGTCGCGGAAGGAATAGATGCGCTCCTTGGCGCGCGATTTCTCCTCGTCGCGGCGCGCGCCGCCGAAGGCCGCGTCAAACTCGCCCTCCCCCAGCGCATCCAGCAGCGACTTGGTCTTAAGCAGGCCGCAGCACTTCTGCGTGCCGAGCGTGAAGGGATTCGCGCCCTGGTCCAGGGCCTCCTGGTTCTTGTGCACGATCAATTCGGCGCCGATCTGGCGGGTATAGGAGTCGCGAAACGCGATCATTTCCGGGAACTTGTAGCTGGTGTCGATGTGCAGCAGAGGGAAGGGAAGCTTGCCCGGGAAAAACGCCTTCTGCGCCAGCCGCAGCATCACTGAGGAGTCCTTGCCGATGGAATACAGCATGACCGGCCGGGCAAACTCTGCGGCCGCCTCGCGCAGGATATAGATGCTCTCGGCCTCGAGTTTCTTGAGGTGGTTCAGGCGCGGAGCCGGCTCCACGCCGCCGTGCGGCACGTGCGCGCCCGGGAAATTCTGCGGCGCCAGACTTGGCATTGCGTAGCCCATTTTCCTTACCCCCAAAAACAAAAAACCCACCGACCGGGTCTTCCGGTGGTGGGCAGAGATTCAAGCGATTTGTGCTATTTCGCTAGATCAAATCCCTCGATTGTGCCCACCCGGAAGACACGTCTGACAACAGCTACAACAAGACGTGTTCTTCACAGATTGGGCCGCATTCCTCATCGCCGGGAGTATACAGGAAACCGGCTCCCCAAAGCAACATGGGATCGCAAGCGTCGCCCTGGTGGTTCCGATTCACCGGTGGCTATGCTAAACTACCGTGGCAAATAAGCAGGGATCAGTCCCCCAACTTTTCTCCCAAGAGGCGATTGTCATGTCTGGGCACTCTAAATGGGCAACCATTAAGCATAAGAAGGCGGCTACTGACGCCAAGCGCGGCCGCATTTTCACCAAGCTGATCCGCGAAATCACCATCGCGGCGCGCGTGGGCGGCGGCGACCCGGATTCCAACCCGCGCCTGCGCACCGCCATCCTGGCCGCCAAGAACGAAAACATGCCCAACGACAATATCGAGCGGGCCCTGGCGCGCGGCACCGGCACGCTCGAAGGCGAGCAGTACGACGAAGTGAATTTCGAGGGCTACGGCCCGGGCGGCGTGGGCATGATCATTGAAGTCGTCACCACTAACCGCAACCGCGTCGTCAGCGAGATCCGCCACATGATGAGCAAGCACGGCGGCAACATGGCCGAGAACGGCGCCGTGGGCTGGATGTTCCAGCGCAAGGGCGACATTGTCGTTTCCAAGGAAAAGGCTAACGAAGACAAGATGCTTTCCATCGTCCTCGATGCGGGCGCGGAAGATCTGCGCGATGAAGGCGAGGCCTGGGAGGTTCTGACCCCCCCGGAAGGTTTCGAGCCGGTGCGCGAAGCGCTGGTGAAAGACGGCATCAACCCGGATTCCGCGGAGATCGGCTGGGTTCCGCAAAATTACGTGAAGCTGACCGGGAACCAGGCGGCGCAGATGTTGAAGCTGATCGAGGTGCTCGAGGAGCACGACGACGTGCAGAAGGTCTCCGCCAACTTCGACATCGACGAAAAAGAAATGCAAGCAGTCATGGCCGCGCAGTAGTCTGACTTCGCCGCGCAAGAACAAGGCCGAAGCGAAGTCGCGCAAGCCTTACAGGCTGCGGAAAAACCTCAACCCCAACCCGAGCTCCAACTCCAACTGTGTCATCCCGAACTCACTCGCGTCTTCGCGAGTGGGTGAGGGATCTGCTTTTCTCCTGTGGCGCAGGCTTCAGCCTGTGGGGTTTTGTAGAAGCAAGTTCGCCCTTGTCGCAACCAACCCCCACAGGGCCGCCCTTCCGAAATGATCAGGGTAAACAGCCTGCGCTACATCGCACTCAAATAATTCTGGCCGGGCGCAGCACCCCGCCGTACACTCATTGCCGTGCCGCTTCCCTCAACGAGTCGCGATCTAATCCGTGTGCTCGGCGTCGATCCGGCCGCGGCGGGCGCCACCGGCTACGGCGTGATTGAAAGCGACGGCCGGCGCTGCCGCATGCTGCGCTTCGGCGCGCTGCGCGCCACGCGCAAGGGCCCAGAACATTTTCCCGAGCGCCTGCGAGAAATCCACGCCCTGCTGGTCGCGCTGCTGGAGGAATTTCAGCCGCACGGCATGGCCGTCGAATCGGTCTTCACCGCCCTCAATATCAAGACGGCGCTGCGCCTGGCCGAAGTGCGCGGCGTGGTGCTGCTGGCCGCCGCGCAGCAGGGCATCCCTGTGCGCAGCTACTCGCCGCGCGAAGTCAAAGTGTCCGTGGCCGGCTACGGCAACGCCGCCAAGCAACAAATGCAGCTGATGGTGCGCGCGCAACTGGGCATGAGCGAAACGCCCGAGCCCGCCGACGCCGCCGACGCGCTGGCCGTGGCCCTATGCCACCTGCAGGCGGAGCAGTTTCGCGCGCGGGTGGGTGTGCAGGCCGCGCGCCCAGTCCCGGCGCCCCCGGACTGCCTGCCGCCCTTTCGCGGGGCGAGAAGCCGCGGCGCCGCCTCGCGCATCTCATAGTCACGATGATTCCCAAGCGCCTTCTGCTGCGCGTTGTGTGGCTGCTCGCCGGCGCCTCGCTCCTCGTTCCGGCGGCCCGCGCGAATCCCGGCGCTGCGGTCACCTACCGCCGCGTGTTCAAGGGCAGCACGCCGGAATTCATCGAGGTGAAGGTCGTCGATCAGGGCAAATGCACCTTCGACATCCGCCAACTGGACGACGATGCCGATCCCGAGCCGTTTGAAGTGGGACCCGCGGTGCAGAAGCAGATCTTCGATCTGGCCGCGCAGCTGAAAAATTTCGCTATCCCCAGCCTCGACGTACAGAAAAAAATCGCCAACCTGGGCCAGAAAACGTTTCGCTACGAGAACGGCTCGGAAGCGCACGAGACGTCGTTCAACTACACGCTGAATCCCACCGCCAACCAGCTGATGCAGATCTTTGAGGGCCTGGCCCGGCAGCAGCAGGACCTCGTCCTGTTGCAGCGCCAGGCCAAGTTCGACCGGCTCGGCGTGAACGACGCTCTCTTACAATTTGAAACGGACATGGACCACCGCCTGCTACCTGAGCCCGAGCGCCTGTTGCCCATCCTCGATCAAATTGCCGCCGACTCGCACTACCTGGAAATTGCCCGCACCCGAGCCCGAGCCCTCGCCGGCCGCATACGCAATTCCGACAGCCACCCGTGAAAAGAAGCGTGATTCGTGGTCCGCGCGCCGCAAGTAGCACAAGCTTCAGCCTGTGGGTTTCCAATTGATCTTGGCTGGCGCGCGGGTCTGGGCGGAAAGTAGTCCGAGCGAGTTCGGGGTGCGCGCGGCGATTTCCCCGTATCGCCCACCGGCTTGCTCTTGGATCTGAAATTTCAAATCTCAAATTTGAAACTAGGAATTTGCGGGTGCCCCACCCTTTGTGATTTTCAAAAGGTGGGATGCTTTGCGTAAAACCCGATCGAAATTTAAGATTGGGAATTTGCAAACGCGAAAGCATGCCCGCGTCACAAGATCGTCATTCCCGCATAGCCCACGACTTCATTCAGGTCACCGTTTACCTCTCCCGATGTGGCGTAGCGAACGAGCGTCGCTTGCGTCGCGCCCAACTCGCGTGCGGCGACAAGCGTAGCCGTCGCCGCGGCATAGCCGCACATGGAGATTTTCCCGTCGCGCACGGTGTCGAACAGCTTGCGCGGCTCGACCGCCAGGATTTGGTCGATGGCTTTGTGGTCCTTCACGCGGGTGATGGCGTCGCTCTCGTAGTGGTTCATGTCCGAACTGGCGACGAGCAGAATCGGCTCGCGCTCCGCGGCAACAACCGCCGCGAGCGCCCGGCCGAGCGCTTCGAGTTGCTCCCACTGGGCGGGCCCGATCACGATGGGCACAAACGCAAACGCAGGAGCGAGCCGTTGCAGGAAGGGAAGCTGGACTTCGAGCGAGTGCTCCGTGGAGTGCGCCACGGCGTCCTCGCGCAGCAGCGGAAACGCCCGGGAGATTTTCTCCGCGAGCGGATGATCGATAGGCGCCATCCCCAGCGGCGTTTGCCAGGCGCCGTCAGAAAGAATGGCCAGAGAGGCCCCGCGCGGAAAATGGCGCGGGCCCAGCAGAATCACGCGGGCTGGAATTTCCAGCCGCCGGTAGACTTCGCCTGCAACGGCGCCTGAATAAACGTACCCGGCGTGGGGAACCATGCAGGCGCGCGCGCGGATTTTCTTTTCTTCGCCGCCCGCAAGAAAGGAATCGACGGCAGCGCGCAGCCGACCTGGATCATCGGGGTAAAACCGGCCGGCAACGGCAGGAGGGCGAATCATGGCGAGCCCGCAAGGCTCATTTCGGCTTGGAGAGTTTGCCCGTGATCTTCACGGCGACGTCGTCGCTGCTCTTGTGCCAGATGGTCACCTTGTCGCCGTAGTGATAGCCGCCCGCGTTGATGATGTCCTGCAATTTCGCGCGGACGTCCGGGGAATAGGTGAAGCTGTGCAGCTCGCGCTCGTTCGTAAGGCTGTGCACCTGGATCAGCTGCGCGGACATCCGCACCACCACATACTGCGTCTTTACGATTTTCTCGGAGGGAGAGTTGTCTGCGGAGGCGGCTGGAGCGAAACCGGCCATTGCCAGGCCGCACAGCGCCAATGCCGCGGCGAGAAACGGCGCGAGGGATTTATTGCGCGTCATCGAGCGTGATTTTCAGCGATTTCAAAAAGCGCAGGTCCTGCGGCGTCATCTCGAATTTCGGCGCCTCGTGCTCTTCGTTCAAAATTTCCTGGTCCACCTGGATGTGCAGGGATTCGAGGAAGCGGCGGTCGTTGGTGGTGATGCGGGAGTCGTCGGCGTCGCGCCGCGCGAGGCCGATGGTGGCATCCAGCTTCAGGACAATATCGAAGCCCGCCGAGCGCACGTCGGAAATCGCTTCCGAGATGCGGCCGGATTCCGACACCGTGTCGTTGATGGCGTGGCCCAATTCGCGCAGCAGTTGTTTCAGATGATCATCCAGTTGCACGATGCCTCCTCTGGAAAAACTCCCCCGCAATTCATTGTAGGGCTGAGCGGCGCGGGAAACAAGTCCCCGGTCGCGGGCGCGCGTGTTCAATTTGCCCACGCCGGGGCGCATCGCTGTGAATTGGGCCGATTTATAATAGAATTCCAATGTGACCGCGCAACGAATGGGCCTTTTTGCGGCCGTGCGGCAGTTTCTCCGCGTCCTGTGGCGCGTGACGCGCGAACTGTTCCATGAAGTGGCCGGCGCCCTGTTTCTGGTGCTGGCTTTGGCCGCTGTGCAGTCGGCCTGGCGCGCCTGGCACCGCGGAGCGGGCCATTGGCTGGTGGGCATGACCGCAGGCTACGCGCTGCTGATGATTCTTTTTGGTGTGCTGTCGTTTCGCGACTCGCGGCGGGTGCGATGAATCCTCTTCCCGACCAAACCGCCGAAAAGGCGTCCCCGGCGAACGAACGCAAGGAGCGCTTCGCCACGCTCGGCGGCGTTCCGCTGAAAGCGGTCTACACGCAGGAAGATCTTGCCGGCCGGGACCCGAGCGAGACGATCGGCGTCCCCGGCGAATTTCCCTACACGCGCGGCATCTATCCCACCATGTACCGCGGGCGCCTGTGGACCATGCGCCAGTACGCCGGATTCGGCACCGCGGCGCAATCCAACGAGAGGTTCCGCTATTTGCTAGAAAAAGGGCAGACCGGGTTGTCGGTGGCTTTTGATTTGCCGACGCAGATCGGCCACGATTCCGATCACCCCCGCGCCCTCGGCGAAGTGGGCAAAGTCGGCGTGGCCATCGATTCGCTCGACGACATGGAAGCGCTGTTCGATGGCATCCCGCTCGATCGCGTATCTACGTCGATGACCATCAACGCCACGGCGGCGATTCTGCTGGCGCTGTACGCCGCAGTTGCCAGGAAGCAGGGTGCCGACCTGAAGAAGCTTTCCGGCACCGTCCAGAACGACATCCTCAAGGAATTTATCGCGCGCGGGACATACATCTATCCGCCGCGCCCGTCGATGCGCATCGTGACCGACCTTTTCTCCTGGTGCCGCGCCGAGCTTCCCGCCTGGAACATGATTTCGATCTCCGGCTATCACATTCGCGAGGCGGGCTCGACGGCGGCGCAGGAGGTAGCCTTCGCGCTGGCCGACGCCATTGCCTATGTGGAGGCCGCACTGGCTGCGGGTCTCGCCGTTTATGAATTTGCGCCGCGGCTTTCATTTTTCTTCAACGCGCACAACGACCTGCTCGAAGAGATTGCCAAGTACCGCGCCGCCCGGCGGCTATGGGCCCACTTGATGCGCGACCGCTTCCGCGCCGCCGATCCGGCCTCGATGATGCTGCGCTTCCACGTGCAGACAGCGGGAAGCTCGCTCACGGCGCAGCAACCGGAGAACAACATCGTGCGCGTAGCCCTCCAGGCTCTTGCCGCGGTGTTGGGCGGATGCCAGTCGCTGCATACCAACGCCATGGACGAAGCTCTGGCCCTGCCGACCGCCGATGCCGCCTTGCTGGCCCTGCGCACGCAGCAGGTGATCGCTTACGAAACCGGCGTGGCCAACACGCCGGACCCGGTCGGTGGCTCCTACGCCATCGAGCGTTTAACCGATGAAATTGAATCGCGCGCCAGGGACTACATCGCCCGGATCGACGCGCTCGGCGGGG